>Ga0129336_10000443_pt1 | contig 24172 bp, 16 predicted proteins | sample CPB6_02_DNA_FD_96878 | JGI IMG/M metagenome (GOLD analysis project Ga0129336, IMG submission 96878) | Freshwater to marine salinity gradient microbial communities from Chesapeake Bay, USA - CPBay_Sum_0.6_0.2_DNA | ecosystem: Environmental > Aquatic > Marine > Coastal | place: USA: Chesapeake... | reverse complement strand
CGCGTAGCGCACCATCGACCGATGGAAAAAAGACTTGCATGCCCGCGCTCTGTGGATCGCGTATCACGACTCCGCTGTCCCCGTTGTAGAGCTGCAAGTCATGATCATTTCGAGTGAGCACGATTGGCCTACGCTCGTAGAGCACGCCGCTCGCGCGTATGAAGTCCTCGGAATCGAGTATTCCTTCGATGATTTCATTGACGGCATCGACTCCGAACGGACCGCGTCGTAGCGGGCAGAGGATGTGGCTACGACCGAGCGCCGCAAGCATCGCGCCGGGCTCAGACTCTGTCAGTGCTGCACGCAGATGGACGAGCGCCGTCGAATCGCCCAATGCCGAAGCGAGTCGCGTCCGTTCCGGTAAGGCGCGCAGGCGGATGTCGGCGTAGCGTTCGGATCCGAGAAGCGCGAGTGCCCGCTCGCCATCTCCCTCGCGAATGGCATCGCAAAGCAGACCGATGCCGCTCTGTGCGCCATAGCGATATTGTTTTTCCAGCGAGATCAAGGCGCTGCCGAGGCTTTGGCTCTTACTCGCTGCGATGGCGATGTCGGCGAGGACCGCTCCGGCCTCGACCGAGGCCAGTTGATGCGGATCGCCGACGAGCACGATTTCTGCAGCAGGCTTGAGCGCCGCAAACAACTTCGCCATCAACGGCAGATCGACCATCGATGCTTCATCGACGATGACGACGTCGGCAGGCAGAGGGTTTTTGGCATCGTGCTTGAAGAACGGTGAGTCGTTGCGTGATCCCAGCAGCCGGTGCAGGGTCGAGGCAGAGCGGGGCAGGTGGGCGCGTTGCTCCTCCGACAGCGTGCCAAGCGTTTCCAGTTGCTCGAGTCTCCGGCGTAGGCTTTCCTCCATGCGGTGCGCGGCCTTTCCGGTGGGCGCAGCGAGCGCGATGACGGATCCGGCGTTGCGGGCGATGACCGCGAGCAGCTCGTCGATGATACGAGTGGTTTTTCCGGTGCCGGGTCCTCCCACGATAACCCTGAAGCGTCCCGCTGAAACTCGGGCGAGAATGTTTTTGGCGAGGCTGCGTTCGTACTCGTCGTAGCGATGCAAATACAGTCTACCGGCTGAGTCGAGCACGAGAGGCAAAAAATCCGGTTCACCGATCGCAACGAGACCGCTACGTGCGAGATCGTTGCGCCACGTCTCGATGTCTGGCCATGGCGCGAGCGTCGCAATCGTCGTACCCGAATCTTTGGGCGGTCGCGACAAATCGAGACAAACGTGACCCTGTCGCAGCATCAGACTGCCGAGAGCGGCCGCGTACCCGATGAGTTGCGAGTCGCTTTGGGCACGGGCGACGAGTTGCCTTGCCAAGTGCCGGTCGAGGGTCGAAAAACCCTCGTGCGCCAGAAATTCGTCGAGATCAACGGGCATCGCCGTCGCCGCCGTGTCCGAAAACTACATCACCCAAACCGCGCAGGAATGTCTCCGTCGGCCTCGCAAAGTGCACGCCACGTTCGGTGGCGGAGGGGTCGAGACCCCTCACGAAGACGTAAAAGATGCCGCCGAAGTGCTGCTCGTACCGGTAATCGGGCAAGCGACCCGCCAGAAAACGCTGGAGCGCGAGCGCGTAGAGCCACGACTGCAGGTGATAAAAATTGTCTGCCATCGCACGATCGAGACGCTCTGGCGAGTAATCGCTGGTCGAGTGACCGAGCCAGTTGGATTTCCAGTCCGCGAGGTAATAACGCCCCTCGTGTCGGAACACCAGATCCATGAAGCCGCGCAAATAGCCATCGAGAGGATCGAACTGCAAACGCTCGAGGGTGTTTGGCAGGCTGGTTGCGTTGCCGACGTTGCAGGCCGCCGCGAGCTCGCGGGTCGTGAAAGATCTGACCGGGTAGTAAAACTCTGCCTCGTTGATTCGATCGGTCAGTGCGACTTCGGCCAGTCTGACTACACGATCCGCGGCAGCGAGAGGATGTGTCAGCAGCATTTCGAGTTGGCTGTGGACCGCAGCTCGCATTTCATCCTCGAGCAAGAGCGGTGCGAAATATTGATCGATGAGAGCCGGTAGCGCAGCAGGCTGCCGGAAGTCGACGCGCTCAAGCACCGCGTGCAGTGCGATACCCGTTGCTGCGCCACGTGGGAGTCTGAATATAGGTGCGATGTCCCGACTGGAGAGATCGCCGAGGGGCGCCAGCGTCGGAAGTTCGTCACGATCTTGGGCTCGTTCTTCGGTAGCGCCGGAAATCAGGCGACTGAAGCTGCCGACCATGAGTCCCTGAGAAAGACTGCGCTGAGGTTCCCGTGCCGAAAGCGTTGTCGGATTCGCAGTTCCCTCGGTAGTCGACGATAACGAGGCCGATGGTCCGAGCGCCAAGGGATGACGGTAGCACTCGCGGACGCTGATTTGCGTCGGATGCTTCCCCGCAAGCTCGCGAGCGGTCGCGATCGCATCGGCCCCCAAAACGGCAGCGACGGCCGATTTGGGTGGCGAGCTTTCTTTGGTCTCGGGTAGGTAGAGATAGCAACGCTGTACTGCGCGCGTCACGGCGACGTAGAGAAGACGGACCTCCTCGGCCAGCAATTCCTTGGCGGCAAGGGCTTTGTGATGCGGATCTGGTTCGTCGCCGAGGTCGAGCGTCATGCGAAACGGTGCGCTTTCTTCGTGAAACAGAATGTCTTTCACATTCTTTGATGCGCCATGGGAGGGACAGAACACCACCGGATACTCGAGACCCTTGGCGTTGTGGATGGTGACGAGGCGGATGGCGTCATCGTCTTTGTCGAGGCGCTGGATGTGCTGCTCCGCGCTCGTGCCTTGCCTCGCCCGCTGAGCATGCATCCACGTGACGACGCCTGCAGGGGCCAAATGGTCGTGATGCTCGACTTCTTGAGCGAGTTCGCCGAGATGCAACAGGTTCGTCAGTTTGCGCTCGCCGCCCCGTTGCGATACCAGCTGACGTCGCAGCCCCTGAGTGACGATCAGCGCCCGAAACATCGAGGCAAAACCTCGTCGGTGCCATCGATCACGCAATTTCGCAAACGTCTCGGCCCATTTCGTCCACTCCGAATCGTTCGACTCGAGCCGCAAGAGCGTATCGGCCGTCACTCCAAAGCAGGAGGCCGTCAAGGCGGTACGCAGCACACGTCGATTGGCAGGCTCGAGTACCGCAGCCAAGATCCGCAGCAATTCGTCTGCTTCCCGAGAATCGAACACGCTCTGTTGGGTTTGTCGAACGACGGGGATGTTGATCGAGCGAAGCTTTTCCTCGATATGTTCGGCCTCGTGATGCGAACGAACGAGAACGGCGATATCCGACGCCCGAAGTTCGCGATCGGCAAGTCGATGACTGGTCAAAAGCGTTTGAATCTCGAGCACGATGTCGGTTGCGATCAGCTCCCGCGCCTCCGCGCTTTCGCTCACGGTCACCATGACCATCGGCGAAGGCGACTTTTCATCGGCGCCGACGAGCGCCTGTCTGGCGGCACGCTCACCGTCCGCACGAGCCGTCAGAAAGCGAATCTCCTCTGCGCGGAAACAATGCTCCTGGTGTGAAAACAAGTGATTCACCGCCGCCACCAACTCGACGCTCGAGCGATAGTTCGTCCTCAGGGTACGAATGCGCGACGGACTCGCCTGGCTCAGCGCGCGGTGCACTCCGAGATACGTGAACAAATCGGCGCCGCGAAACCCGTAGATGGATTGCTTGGGATCACCGATCAACATCAATATTTGCGGGGGTTGCGCGAACAGCTTGCCGAAGATCTCGTATTGCAGAGGATCGGTATCCTGAAACTCGTCGATCAGCGCCGCCCGATACTGTCCGCGAACAGCCCTCGTCAGTGCGTCCGCATGTGCGCCGCAAAGCGCGTCGCGGGTCAGAGTCAGCATGTCGTCGAAGCTCATCACGCCACGTGAGGCTTTGAGCTTCGACAGCGTCGTCACGGCGAATTCCAGAAATTCGCGTCGCAGGGCAGCGGCCCAGGTCTGTCGGGCAGTCGAAAACTTGCTGCAGAGATCGAAGAACGGATCATCCGGGAAGCGCTTGCCTTTTTGGGTCTGCCCGGAAAGGCGTTTCGCTTCAATGGCCTCCGATCGCATGGCCTCGATTGCTTCTATTGCGTCGGTGCTGATGACGTCCGAGCGAATCCAAGCGTCTAGTGCTGCAACGAATTTTCGCAAGCGCTCTTTGCCGAAGCCCTTGCCATTATCTTTGCTGATGCCCGGATGATCAAAAAGTTGCTGCAGTCGAGCGCCTTCGTGCTGCCAGGTATCTCGAAGGTTGTCGCCCGCCGCAGTCAGTGGGCCGAGGGCCTCCGCCGAGCTCAGCGTCACGCTCGGCAGAATCTGTAGATCGGGATGTCGGGAAAGACGCAGCAACAGCGTCACCCCCGCATCGGGTGTCAGATCGGCGTGCTGGGCGAGTGCTGCCACGAACGGGCTAATGCTGCCTTGTCGCTGCTGCCAAAAATCATGTGCCACCTCGTACATCAGCTCGGTGGTATCTCGGATGATCTCGGCCTCGAACGGCGCGTTACCCTCGAAGGCATTATCGCGCAGTAGTTTTTGGCAGAACCCGTGGATGGTGGAGATCGTCGTCTCGTCGAAGGAGGCCAAGGCCAGGGCGATGCGCCGTCGGGCCACATCGGTGGAAATTCCTGCCAGTGCGATGGCCCGCGTCACGGGATCTTTGCGGACCCCCGTCGCCAGCTCGTCATCGACTTGCATGAGTCGTGCGCGAATTCGCCCGCGCAGCTCCAGCGTTGCCGCTTCGGTGAATGTGACGACGAGAATACTGCGCAGCGCCAACTCCTCGATGACGATGAGTCGGACGACGATTCCGGAGATCGTATAAGTCTTGCCCGTACCTGCGCTCGCTTCGAGCAGGGTGACCCCCGCTTCGATGGGCGTTGTCTCGAGGTGAAATTCTTCGGGCTCGTTCACGGCAGTTTGCCCTCGAGGTGTTCGGTCAGCGGCCTGAAGACATCGAGCGCCAGCGTGGCAAATTCGTCATCGAGCGGCGAACATCCGGCAAAGACGAGAACGTTCCAGGGATCATCCGCCTCACCGGCGAGGCCGGCGTAGTCGTTGCCTGACCATGCTCGCGCTGCCACACGTAACGCGGCGTGGGGGTCGCCCCCTTTTGGCCCCAGCATCGAGCGAGCATAGGCGCAGGAACTCTCGACGAAAAACGGCAGCGGAATCGTCATGCCTCGCCAGTAAACGGTGAGCAGATCTTTCACCAGCGCTTGCGTTACCTTCGTCGATGCGGGCGGGAGAAATTTTCGGATCTCGCTGTTGCGATCGATGATCACGGTTTCGGTACCGGGCACGCTCAGGTTGACCAGCAAATGTTCGACCCAGGCTGCGACGAGATCTTTGGCCTTGAGGTTTGCGCAGCGAAATCGACATAAGCGACCTGCATACAGGCCATCGATTTCGCCTGCGATCGTCCATGGCCCGTCCTGCCAATCGACCTGCACTCGCGTACGGACGGCGTCGATGATCTCTTTGCGGACGGTGCCGAGAAATGTCGCGACCGTCCGTTCGATCTGCTGCTCGGCAAGAACGCCGAAGGCGCCCGCGGGCAGTCGACCCTGCGCGCGTGCAATACGGTAGGTCGGCAAGTCGTTCGCCTCGAGGAGCGAATCGAGTCTGGCTTGCTGCAAGCCGTAGGTCTCGAGACTGTCGAGTTCCAGCGGCTCGTGGGATTTCAGCGGATCCGCCTCGCGCCGGATACGGACACCGAGCCGCCATTCACAGATCCGCCTTGCGGGATGACCCAAAAACTCGACGAGTCGCGAGGGCGAAAGACGATGCCAATCCTCGTCGGGCGCTGGCAGAGGTTCTTCGAAGAGCTTGCGTGACCGAGCGCCACCGACGATCAGCGTCTGCGCGGCTAATGCATTGTCTTTGGAAAAACTTTGCTCGGGTCCCGACTCGAAGTAGTAACGACTGAATGCTTGCAGCCGATGCCTCACGACCCGAACTACGGCTCCGCGACCCTGCACCGAGAAGCTTCGGTCGAGATAGTCGAGGAGCTCGGTGACCACTCCAGACGGCGATGTCTGCGCGGCATCGCGCTGTGACTGTCCCACGTAGCTGACATACAACTGATCGCGCGCACTCAGCAGTGCTTCGAGGAACAGATAGCGATCATCGTCACGCAACGAGCGATCGCCCCGTCGCGGGTCGATGGCGAGCAGATCAAAACTCGGTCGGCTTGTTTGCCGCGGAAAGTCGTTCTCGTTCATGCCAAGCAGGCAGATGACGCGCGCCGGAATCGCGCGCATGGGCTTGAGCGAACAAAAGGTGACGCGCCCGTCGAGGAAGCCGCCCGCGACGGCGGTTTCGCGTAGGCGATGATCGAGACTCGCGACGATGACCTCGGCGGGGAGTTTTTCTTCGCGTTGCCATGGGTCACTATCCGAGAGAGCGCTCAAGGCGTCGCGAAGGATGCTCAAGTCGGCGGCGAAGTTCGTCTCGGTACCGAAAAGTCGCTGGACGAAGCGTAGCAACGCGTGCCCCCAGTGCGATCGGGTTTTCGGGAGTCGCATCGATTCGGCGACCTCGCGCAGAAAGTCGATCACGGTCAGCAAACGATCGAGGGTATCGAGATGATCGCCCTCCATCGCGGCGTAGGGCAGCAGGTCGGCGTACAGATGTCGTCCGTCGCCATTCATGGCGTAACCGAGAACCCAAGTCGCTTCGCCGTGCGCCCAAGAAAATTCGGCGCTTTCGTCGAGACCCAATCGTTCCCGATGCTGTGCATCGAGGCCGCGGATGATGCCGCTGTCACCAATCCAACGTCGAATACGTTCGAGATCAAGCTCAGTGAGTCCGAATCGATGGCGGATGAGCTCGTTTTCGATCACGCCGAGGACGCGGGAATTCGCGAAATTCGACAGACCGAGTTCGAGAACACGGAGGAAAACGTCGATCACCTCGATGCGGGTGCGTGACGACTGATCGGCCAGCGAGTAGGGGATGCGCGTCAGATCGCTCTCTGGCGTACCGAAGACCGCGCGTATGTAAGGCGCGTGAGACTCGATATCGGGCGCCATGACCAATACGTCACGGGGCTGCAGCGAGGGATCATCTTGGAACAGCCTCAGTAAGCGATCGTGCAGCGCTTCGATTTCGCGCAAGGCGCTGTGGGAGGAGTGCAACTCGATCGAGCGGTCAGTTTCTGCCTTCGATTCTCGAGATTCGTCTTGAGTTCGATCGTGCAGTTCGAGTAAATCGTCCTGTAGCCGACCAAGAACGCTCTCGGAACGGGTCGGCACAAAAATTTCGCTGGCCTGCTGGATTTCATGGGCCAGCAATTGGTCGAGCAAGTCACGCCCGAGTTTGCCGAAGGAGTTCGCCAGCGGGTTTCCTTGACGAGGAGAGGTTGCATCGGTGCTTTTCAATCTTTGTTTTTCGGTGACGAGGTCGCTCCAGTAATGATGGGTCGGCGACAGTACGTAAAAATCGACTCGAGTTGTTACCGCGGCTTTGTGCAGCACGTCGAGAAAGGCCGGTGGCAAAGTGCTCAGGCCGAAAATGCTGAGCCGGTGCGGTAGCGAGACGAGTTCGAGCTCGGTGTCGTCAAGTGCGATGACGGCGGCATGCAGATCGGCGAAAGATTCCTCGCTCGTGAGGTCCTTGCGTAGCGCTCGCCACAGGTGGCCTTGCCAGCCGCCCGCGGCAGCATCGCCATCCCAGTCGCGCAGCATCTGCGGCCTGTAGACTTGATACTGATCGAACAGGCTTGCCACCCGACGCGCAAGCTCGAATCGTCGTTGCGCGGTCCCACCCTGCAGATAAGCCGCGACGAGCTCGAAATTTTCGTCGCCCATGAATTCGGGTAGACGGTCGTAGAGCCACCACGTCAGTGCGTCGCGCCCAAAGCGGGGCGAGCAGCGTCGCTGACCGCCGAGCATTGCCGTTGCGAGTTCATCGACCATACCGCGCAGGAAGGGGAACTTGAGTCCCATGGCGAGCCCGCTACGGCTGGCGATTTGCATCGAGAGCCACCGAGCCGTGTCGGCACTCGAGACCACTACCGAATGCGGTGTCATCGGGTCGACGGTCGTGGTCCCGAGGTCCTCGGTGAGCTGTTCCGCCAGGCTCTCGAGCCGGTTCGAGAGGTGGAGAAAGAGATGGGAATTGCGTGCCGTGGCCATGGGGTAGCCGATAGTATCCCGCAGGTCAGGCTCAATGTTTGAGCTCGTCGAGAGACTGCTCCAAGAGGAAACTCATGACCCGCTTTTCCGCAAGATTCTCCGTAGTCGCAGCAGGCCTGCTCTGGGCGCTGTCGTGGTCGGCGAGCGCAGCGCCCGATGTACCCTCAGCGCAGCCCTTGTCCGCCGGTGAATTTCGTGCAGTTTTGCAAAAGCAGCAAGGCAAGGTGTTGATAGTGAACTTCTGGGCGACGTGGTGCGTGCCGTGTCTGCGTGAAGTGCCCGATCTGCTCAAGCTCGAGTCCGAATTCGGATCGCGGGGCGTCAAGCTGATCGGCGTGGCGGTCGACGATCCGTCTCCTCAAGCCGCGCAGGTCGAACAATTTCGACGCAAGTATTTTCCGACCTTCATGACTTACGCCCGCATCGGCCCCGAGATGGACGAGTTGGCGAGTGTGATCGACCCGGCATGGAACGAGGTCGTGCCGACGACCTACATCATCGATAGGCGTGGCAAGGCGGTCGCACGCATTCAGGGCAAGAAGAGCCTTGATGAGTTCCGCGCTGCGCTGGAGAAGGCTCTCTAGGTTCGAGCGTCGCGTGGATCAAAGAAAATCGACAGTCGTGGTCGAGTCTTTGACGATCCGCGCACCTTTGACCGTGAATTTCATCGAGGGTGTACCGCCCGGTGGTATGGCCGCCGTCGGATCGTATTCGCTCCGCGCCGGGTCAGCATCCACGTCGGCCTGACAAGTGGCTGCGACGGTGTAGTCGCCGGCCGCGAGGAACTGAAACGAGTAGTTGACCGGGGCCCCCGGTGCTGCGGGGGTGAGGGGCTGATAGACCAGCGGGTCGACGCCGTCGGTGGTCACGCCGTCCATGTCATCCGGCGTCACGCCGCTGCCTTCGTAGACGTACACGCCCGGCTTGCAGTTCGCAGCGGTGGTCTGTTGGGCGAGCGCGAGTGCGGCAACATCCACCGTACCCTTGAGCGCCCCCACTTCGAGCAGATCGACCAGGCGCAGGCTGGGTCTCAGGATCCAATTCGGACTTTGGCCGGGCGGGGCGACGACGGACTTACGCAGGTCGAAGTCGATCATCAGTCGAGTCGTCGCACGTTGGGCCACCACGAACGGTTTGGAGAGCTTCAGACCCGATTCCGATCCGCTCGGAATATAAAGTGGAAATTGGCGTCCATCCCGAAGCTTGATGTAAGAGCCGCTCTGTAAATTTTGCTCGGCGGTGATCCGTAATCTCAGCCATTGGTAGTTGCCGGGCAGTACGGCTTGATTATCGAGCAGGTTGAAACTGACGCCGTCGCGATAGCGCAGCAGGTCGATGCGTTTCGGGCTGTCGAAATTGATGGTGATGGTGCTCTCGGGACCGCGCTGAAGTTCGACGCCCGTCACCACCACGACGACCTCTGCGGCATCGTCGATGGGGGCGTCGGTGATGCCGAGGGTGATGAAACCGCTGTCCGGAGCTATCGATCCCGTGTCGGTACCGTTGTCACTGCTGCCGTTGCTGCAGCCGCCGATCGCCAGCAGCCACAAGGCTACGGGCAAGGCAAGGCGCAGGATTCCGGGTGCCCCCCGCGTAGACGTATCTGACATTCCGGCAGCTTAGAGGAGCACCCCATCGACCGACGGTGCGCTTCGATACACAGGACGGATGTAACACGTCGGTGGGCGTTGCGGTTTGTGGCCGGCATTTTCGCCTGCGGCAGAGCATCGTTGGTTTATAGTGTCGAAGTTCGAAGAGGCCAACATGCAGCCAGCTGCAATTAGCAAGGATTACCGGTGAGCGAATCGCGCGATCAAGCGGGCGTCTATCCAAATCTGCTCGCCCCGCTCGATCTCGGCTTCACCACGCTTCGCAACCGGGTAGTGATGGGCTCGATGCATACCGGGCTCGAGGATCGCGCCGAGCATCTGCCACGACTTGCCGAATACTTTGCTGCACGGGCACGCGGTGGGGTCGGCTTGATGGTCACCGGGGGCTATGCACCCAACATCGAAGGCTGGTTGAGTCCATTTGCCTCGCGACTCGCAACTCGCAAGGCTGCGGTGCAACACCAAAGAATCACGGGTGCAGTGCATGCCGAGGGCGGGAAGATCGCGCTGCAGATCCTGCATGCTGGTCGCTACGCCTACCATCCGCTCTCGGTCGCGCCGTCACGAATACGCTCACCGATCACGCCATTCACGCCCCGCGCATTGACTGCAGGTGGTGTCGAGCGACAGATCCGCGCCTTCGTTCGCTGTGCGCGGCTGGCTCGAGAGGCGGGCTACGACGGCGTCGAGGTGATGGGCTCCGAGGGCTACTTCATCAACGAATTTTTGGTAGCGGCAACCAACCGTCGTACCGATAGGTGGGGCGGTAGTTTCGAAAATCGGATGCGCCTGCCCGTCGAGATCGTTACGCGCATTCGCGAGGCCGTCGGTCGCGACTTCATCATCATTTATCGACTTTCGATCATCGATCTCATCCCCGAAGGCCAATCTTGGGACGAAGTCGTGCGGCTTGCCAAAGCGGTCGAGAGCGCTGGTGCGAGCATCATCAACTCCGGGATCGGTTGGCACGAGGCGCGTATCCCCACCATCGCCACTTCCGTCCCGCGGGCCGCTTTTACGTGGGTGACGCGCAAGCTCAAGAGTGAACTTTCGATCCCGCTGTGCACCAGCAATCGGATCAATACGCCGGAGGTCGGCGAGCGTGTGCTCGCCGAGGGCGATGCCGATCTGATTTCGATGGCGCGACCGCTGCTGGCCGATCCCGATTTCGTGCGCAAGGCGAGCGAGGGTCGTGCGCGCAGCATCAACACTTGCATCGCCTGCAATCAGGCCTGTCTCGATCACACCTTCTCGCGTCAGCTTGCCAGTTGTCTCGTCAACCCTTACGCCTGCCACGAGACGGAGCTCGTCAAAAAACCGGCATCGAGCAGCAAGCGCATCGCCGTCGTGGGTGCAGGCCCTGCAGGACTTGCAGCGGCAACCACGCTCGCCGAGCGTGGGCATCGGGTCACGCTGTTCGAAGCCGACACGCGCATCGGTGGCCAGTTCAATCTCGCCAAGCGCATTCCGGGCAAAGAGGAATTCGACGAAACGCTGCGCTATTTCGCGGAGCGTTTGCATGAAACCGGCGTCCACGTGCAACTTGGTCGCTCGGCCTCGGCAGAAGATCTGATCACGGCGGGCTTTGACGAAGTCATCGTCGCCACGGGGGTGACACCCCGCGATCCAAAGATTTCCGGGCAATCACATCCGTCGGTCATGAGCTACCTCGACGTGCTGACCGGTCGACGCAGCGTCGGTGCACGAGTCGCGATTCTGGGTGCCGGCGGCATCGGCTTCGACGTCGCCGAGTTTCTGGTGCACGAGGGGTCCTCGACGACGCTCGATCTGCCCGCATGGAAACGCGAGTGGGGTGTGACCGATCCCGCACTCGCACGCGGCGGCTTGACTACTCCGATGCCCGAACCATCGGCTCGCGAGGTGTATTTGTTGCAGCGCAAGGCGGGCCGCCCCGGCGCCGGCCTTGGCAAGACGACGGGCTGGATTCACCGCGCGGCGCTCAAAATGAAGCGTGTCCAGATGCTGCCGGGCGTCAAATACCAGCATATCGACGATGCGGGTCTGCACATCCTCGAGGGTGAGCGGCCACGCACCCTTGCCGTCGACACCATCGTGCTGTGTACCGGTCAGGAGCCCCGCAGAGATCTCGAGTCTCTACTGCGTACGGCGGGAGTTCCGGTGCACCTCGTTGGGGGTGCGGACGTCGCTGCCGAGCTCGATGCCAAGCGCGCGATCCGTCAGGCGACGTTGCTGGCGCTGACGCTCTAGGGCTCACCACGCAGGCGAGGCGCCGTCCCTCGGCCTGCCGACGGAGCGCTTTCGAGTATCATTTGCGCTCCGGGGCACGTCCTGCCCCGCCGCCAGTTTGACGAGGTCGACATGCCCCTGACGATAGGTGTCCTGCGGGAAACTTTTGCCGGTGAAAAGCGCGTGGCCGCGGCACCGGAAGTGGTCGAAAAGCTGATCAAGCTCGGCTTCGGCGTATGCATCGAATCCGGTGCCGGAGATGCCGCGAATTTCAGTGATTCGGCATTCATCTCCGCCGGCGCAAAAATTGCTGCCGGGGCGGGTGAGCTGCTGGCGACGTCCGACATCGTCTTCAAGGTACGTGCACCGTCGTCGCAGGAAGTCGCGGCCATGCGACCGGGCACCACCTTGATCAGTTTCATCTGGCCCGCGCAGAACCCCGAACTCATGAAGCAGATGGCCGAGCGTCGTTTGACCGTGCTCGCCATGGACAGCGTGCCGCGAATTTCGCGAGCTCAAAAAATGGACGCGTTGTCGTCGATGGCCAACATCGCGGGATATCGCGCTGTCATCGAGGCGGCGCATCACTTCGGGCGTTTTTTCACCGGACAGATCACCGCTGCGGGCAAGGTTCCGCCGGCCAAAGTATTCGTGATCGGTGCGGGCGTGGCGGGCCTTGCGGCGCTCGGCGCCGCGGTCGGACTTGGTGCGATCGTTCGCGCCAACGACACGCGCCCCGAAGTCGGCGATCAGGTGAAATCGATGGGTGCCGAATTCGTGCCGGTCGATTATCAGGAAGAGGGTACCGGCGTTGGCGGCTACGCCAAGGTCATGAGCGAAGGTTTCCAGAGGGCGCAGCGCGAGGTGTTCGCGAAGCAGGCCAAGGACGTCGACATCATCATCACGACGGCGCTGATTCCCGGCAAGCCGGCACCGAAGCTGATCACGGCGGACATGGTTCGTTCGATGCGGCCGGGCAGCGTGATCGTCGACCTGGCGTCGGAGCAAGGCGGCAACTGCGAGCTCACGGTACCGGGCGAGGTCGTGGTGCGAGAGGGCGTCACGATCATCGGCTACACCGATTTGCCGAGCCGGCTGTCGAAGCAGGCGTCGACGCTGTACGCGACCAATTTGCTGCGGCTCACGGAAGAACTCTGCAAGACCAAAGATGGCAACATCAACGTCAACTTCGAAGACGAAGCCATTCGCGGCGCGACGGTGATCAAGGAGGGCGAGGTGACTTGGCCTCCGCCACCCCCGCGGCTCTCGGCTGCGCCGCCACAGACGAAGCCCGCCGCTCCCGCAGCGCCTGCGCCAGCAAAGAAATCATCTCACGGTCATGGCGCCGGCGGTGAGCCCATGTCGGGCAAAACGCTTGCCGGTGTTTTCGCGGTGGGCGCTGTGCTCTTCTGGTTGGTCGGTGCTTATGCCCCTGCCTCCTTCCTCGGGCATTTCACGGTCTTCGTGCTGGCCTGTTTCATCGGCTACATGGTGATCTGGAACGTCACGCCCTCGCTGCACACGCCGTTGATGAGCGTGACCAATGCCATATCCAGCATCATCGCGGTCGGCGCCCTCGTGCAGGTCGCGCCGCCTCTCAGAGAAGGCGCGACCGATCGACCCGATGCGCTGATTCTGGGTCTTGCCGTGGCGGCGCTCGCGCTGACGGCCATCAACATGTTCGGCGGCTTCGCCGTGACTCGTCGCATGCTCGCGATGTTCCGCAAGTAAGAGGCCGCCGTCATGTCAGAAAATCTCGCAACCGTTGCTTATCTCGGCGCCGCCATTCTGTTCATCATGAGCCTCGGCGGACTGTCGAATCCCGAGACTTCGCGTCGCGGCAATCTCTATGGCATCGTGGGTATGACACTCGCGGTTCTCGCCACCGTGCTCGGCCCGCGGGTCGATCTGGGCGCGGGGTTACCGTGGATCGTCGGCGCCTTGGCCGTCGGTGGTGCCATCGGTCTGTACGCGGCGCGTACCGTGCAAATGACGCAGATGCCCGAGCTCGTCGCGTTGATGCATAGCCTCGTGGGTCTGGCGGCCTGCTTCGTCGGCTTCGCCAGTTACGTCGATACCTCGATCGCTTACGAGGGTGCCGAAAAAGCGATACACGAAGTCGAGATCTACATCGGCATCCTCATCGGTGCGGTGACTTTCTCGGGATCCGTCATCGCGTTCGGCAAGCTCTCCGGCAAGATCAGTGGCAAACCGCTGCTGTTGCCGGCGCGGCACTGGCTCAATCTATCGGCCTTGCTGGTGGTGATCTGGTTCGGCGTGCAGTTCGTCGCAGCGCCGAGCATCGAGGCGGGAATGACGCCGCTGCTCGTCATGACAGTGATCGCGCTGCTCTTCGGCATACACATGGTGGTCGCCATCGGTGGTGCCGACATGCCGGTCGTGGTGTCGATGCTCAACAGCTACTCGGGTTGGGCCGCCGCAGCCACGGGCTTCATGCTGGCCAATGATCTGCTGATCGTCACCGGTGCGCTCGTCGGTTCATCGGGCGCCATCCTCTCGTACATCATGTGCCGCGCCATGAATCGCAATTTCGTGAGCGTCATCGCCGGTGGTTTCGGCACCGGTGGCGGTACCACACCGGCGGCAACGGGCGGTGCGCAGCCGGCGGGTGAGGTGACCTCCGTGAGCGCCAGCGAAACGGCAGAGATGCTGCGATCGTCGAAGAACGTCGTCATCGTTCCGGGTTACGGCATGGCCGTCGCGCAGGCGCAGCACACGGTCTACGAAATCACCAAGTTGCTGCGCGAAAAAGGCGTGAACGTGCGCTTTGCCATTCATCCGGTCGCGGGCCGCATGCCCGGGCACATGAACGTGCTGCTTGCCGAAGCCAAGGTCCCGTACGACATCGTGCTCGAGATGGACGAGATCAACGACGACTTTCCGGACACGGACGTTTCGATCGTGATCGGCGCCAACGACATCGTGAACCCGGCAGCCGAAGACGACCCGACGAGCCCGATCGCCGGCATGCCCGTGTTGCAGGTCTGGAAGTCGAAAGCCTCGATCGTGATGAAGCGCTCGATGGCCTCTGGCTATGCCGGCGTCGACAACCCGCTGTTCTTCAAGGACAACAATCGCATGCTCTTCGGCGATGCAAAGAAAATGCTCGACGAGGTGCTAGTGGCCCTGAAGAGCTGAGAGAAGCCAAGCTGCGCGAGGCGCTAGTCGTAAAGCAGCGCGCGCTGCCGTGCAGTAGCGAAATCTTGGGTCGCTTCATGCCACGAGTTCGCTATTTCTGCGCTGTCCATGCCGGCTTCGAGCTGTCGCCGCAGGTTCAGGTCGCCCCAGTGCGTACCGAGGGCTCGATCGTCGCGAAACGCGATGCGTTCCGGATATAGCTTGCGTAGTGTCGCGAGTATCGCCACCGCCGTGCGTAGCGGTCGGTAGTTCGACGGGTTGGTGATGCGCAGGCGGACGCCCTGCATCGGCGTATCGCGATACCTGCCATAAAACGGCTTGTAGTGGATCGCCTGAAACAGGACACCCGGAAGCTGCAAGGCCTGTAGTGCCTCTTCGAGCCGGGTAGCCTCGAGGAACGTCCCCCCAACGATTTCAAACGGCATCGTCGAACCGACACCCTCGTTGATGTCTTTGACCGTCGCGGCCACCATGCCGGTGGTGGTGTACAGATAGGCCTGGGTCGCCGACGGAACGTGCGGCGAGGTGATGCTCCAGATAAGACCCGTGTCATCCCAGCTCATCGTGCGTCGCCAGCCGCGCATCGGTACCACGCGCAGATCGCAGCCGATACCCAGTTGGTCATTGAAGTAGCGACCTACTTCGCCGAGCGTCATGCCATGGGTGACGGGTACCGGACCCCAGCCTATGAAACTGCGGAAGCGCTCCTCGACGAGCATGCCCTCAAAGTTCAGTCCGCCGAGAGGGTTCGGTCGATCGAGCACGACGAGCGGAAGGTGCGTCGCGGCGCAGGCGTGCAGCGCTTCGCCCAAGGTCGAGATGTAGGTGTAGGTTCGAGAACCGACGTCCTGGATGTCGAAAAGAATCACCTGGACGTCGGCCAGCGCCGTCTTCGAGGGGCGTTTCTCTTTGCCGTACAGGCTGACCACGGCGACGCCGGTCTTCGGGTCACGTCCATCGGCAACGGTCTCGCCGGCGGGAACCTCACCCCGGATGCCGTGCTCGGGACCAAACAGCCTGACCAAAGATAACCGTGGGTCAGCGGCGAGTCGGTCGACCGTGGGCACGAGATTGCCATCGACGCCGGAGGGGTTGGTGATCAGGCCGACGCGTTTGCCGGCTACGAGTTCGAGATAGGGGCTGTCGGGCCCCAGTAAGACATCGATGCCGAGCTCCACCTTGTGCGGTTCCGCCGATAAAGCCGCGTGAGACGTCAGCAGGGACCAGACCCCCAAAAAGGTCGCCATGAGTTGCGAACGGCGTTTCATTTGCGAAATCAGGCCTTGAAGTACCAGCGGCGTCGGTGCAGCCATTCTGCCACGAGCCAATACACCAGCAGCGTTGCAACTGCGAATAGAAAAGACCCAAGTCTGGGATCTGCCGACAACGGAGCAAAGAATTCTTCGTGCAGTCGTGACAGTAGCGTCACGTATTGCGGCGCGCCCGCAGCGTCGGTGCCCTTTTCAAAGCGGATCAGGGCGAGGGTTCGTGGTACGAGTCCGCTGAGTGCAAAGATCATCAGGGCATTTCGGCCAAACGCTTCGCAGCCCCGCAGCAGGGGTTCGGTCAACGGATTTTGCCACCGCCATCGGTCGATGCACTGCAGCAGGACAGCGATCGACATCGTAGCCAGTCCCGTCGTCAGCAATACGTAGCTCGATGTCCAGAGTTTTTTGTTGATTGGTATCAGCTCGTGTGCGAGCGAACCGATCAGGCTTGCAGCGACTGCAATCAGCAGCAGATCGCGAACCAGAGCTCTCGTGTCGCGGCGTTGCAATAAAAAGTGGCCGACCGCATAGCCCAGCAGCACTTGGGCGATTGCTGGAGCGGTGCTGGCCAGTCCCTCGGGGTCGAAGGGTACGCCCTCGCCGCGGTAGAGGTGAGATTCGCCGAGCAGCGCTCTGTCCAAGGTGGTACCAAAGAAACCGTCGATCGAATAAGGGTCGGCGCCGTTGGCAAAAGCAACGCATGCCCACCAATATCCCGCCAGCAACAAAGCACTGCAAAGGAGGGCTGCACGGACACCGCCGCTGCGCACGATCAGTGCAGCACAAGCCCAGCAGAGCGCGATCCGTTGTAAAACGCCCATGATGCGCAGCATGTCGAAGTCCTTGAGCTGCAAGCTGCCGTCCGCTCCCCATTTGACGAAGGGCCAGGCATTGAGCAACAACCCGATGCCGAAAATGAGCAGCGTGCGTCGTACCCAGCGGGACCAAAACTTAGCGCTGTCTGCGGTGCGTGCCGGGGTCAACGCAAGGGCATTGCCAACCGCGAACAAAAAGAATGGAAAGACCAGATCGGTGAGCGTCCAGCCATGCCAGCTCGCATGGGCCAGTGGCGGATAGAGGCTCGCCCATGAGCCGGGATTGTTCACCAGGATCATCAGGGCGACGGTCGCGCCGCGGAACACATCCAAAGTTCGGTTGCGATCGGTCATTGCGTGGGCCGGCATCCAAAGGCCCGAACGATATTGGCAGCATGCGGTCCGTTCGTCGACCCGCCGCCTTTCTTGCAGATCGGCTAAAGTGTGGGCGATGAGATTTTCGGATGTACAGGCGGCCGAGTTCTTCGATCAGGGTTGGACGGTAGTCGAGGGCCTATTCAGCCTCGACGAAATGCGTACGGCGCGGACGGCCTTCGAGCGTCTGTATGGCGCTGCTCAAGGCTTGCGCACCACCCAGGACCATGACGGCGCCTATTTCGTGCTCGAGGCCCCGCCGAAAGGCGAGGTCATCGTGAAGCGGGTCGTGTGGGCCGGCGGTGCAGAGCCCGACCTGCTCGCGCTCAGTGCCGATCCGCGTTTGATCGAGCCCGCGCTCGATCTTCTCGGCAGCGATCATTGCGAGCAACTGCTTTGCCAGGCGCACTTCAAGATGCCGCGCGATGGCGTCTCCTTCGACTGGCACCAGGACGTACAGCACCGCGACAAGGGTCCGGGGACTTGGCAGGATCTCAACGGTCGCGGCTCCTACGTGCAGACCATCATGCTGATCGATGACATGACTGAGGCCAACGGGCCGCTGAAGTTCATCCCGCGCAGCGCGGTCCGTGGCGGCGACACGTTGCGCTTGTCCGCCGATTCCTATGACTACAACACGCCGATGGGTCGTACCGACAAGCCTGCACCTTTTGATGAGTCGCAGGCAGTGACGATCACGGGCCCCGCCGGGACCGTTTTATTCTTTGGCCCGTACGCCATACACGGCAGCATGGCGAATGAGTCGGACATTCCGCGTCGCGTGCTTATCAACGGCTATGCATATCCTGGTGCGAACGGCCGGGTTTATCCGGGGCGCGGCTCGGGGCGGACCTTGCGCCGACCGACAGTCGTCCAGCGTGATTGAGCAGCTTTTTCCGAGGCACATCCGGCGTGGGCAGCAGTTACTTTCATCTACTCGACTGGACCATCGTCGGGGCATATTTTCTGCTCGTGACCTGGATCGGCCATCACGTCAAAGATTTGCAGGGCAGCACACGCGAGTACTTTCTCGGTTCTCGCTCTCTGCCTTGGTATGCCGTATCGATGTCGATCGTCGCCACTGCGGTGAGTGGCGTCACTTTCATCGGCGTCCCAGCGCTGGTGTTCGCGCAGGGCGGCGATTTTCGCTATCTGCAGTTCTGTCTGGCGGGGCTCATCTCCAAGGCCATTCTCGGCCACTTCATTTTGCCGCGCCTGTACGAAAAAAATTACGCGAGCCCCTACGATTTCATCCGCGATAAACTCGGGCCGGTGTTCGGCAAACTGTCGGCGCTGCTTTTTTTCATTGGAGCAGTACTCGGTCAGGGTGTTCGGGTGTTCGCGGTCGCGCTCGTCCTCGAGTTGCTCACCGGCCTCGATTTTGCCGGTTGCGTCGCGCTCAGCGTGGGCGTGGCCGCGCTCAGTACCATGCTCGGCGGCATTCGCGCGGTGGTTTGGTCCGACGTGCTGCAGTTCTGCATGTTCGTCGCCGCCGGGGTGATCGCCATTCTTTTCGTCACGCAAACCTATCCCGAAGGATTCACGGGACTGCTATCGGCCGCAGAATCTGCGGGCAAGACGCACATCGTCGAGTGGAGCACCGATCCGCGCGTCAACTTCACGCTTTGGGCAGGCGCCTTCGCGATGCCCTTCCAGAATCTCGCAGCCTACGGTACCGACCAGCTGAATACGCAGCGCATGCTGTGCTGTCGGTCGGTACGGGAGGCGCGGATCGCGCTTTATGTCAGCAACTTCGGCGAGCTCGTAGTCGTCTTGTTTTTGACCGTGGGCGTTGCGCTTTGGGGCTATTACGGCCTTAATCCGATCGATCCGTCGTTCGCGCCCCTGATCGCCGAAAACGTCGATCGTGTCTTTCCCGCGTTCATCCTGTCGGAAATGCCGACTGGCCTGCGCGGATTCATGGTGGCAGCCCTGTTTGCGGCAGCGATGTCGAGCCCGGTGCTCTCTGCGCTCTCCGAGACCAGTATCACGATGTTCCACGAAGGCCATCGCAACGGCACGCTCGGCGAGGCGAGGGCGGTAACGCTATCGCGCATCCTGGTGATCGTCTGGGCGTTCGTCCTGGGTGGTTTTGCCTTGCTGCTGGCCGGTTCCGACGAAAGATTGATCCCGCTCGCGTTCGCCATGACTGCATATACCTATGGTCCGATGCTCGGGCTTTTTCTGCTCGCCTTGTTCGTTCCGCGCGAGCGGATCCGCAATGCGCCGCTCGGCGTCGCGGTGTCACTCATCGGCGTATTGTTGGTCCACAACGCGCAATTTTTCGGGTTCACCAGCGAGCGTGAGCTGGTCGCATTTCCATGGCTGTTTCCGCTGGGGGCCGCGCTTTGCCTGGGGTTCGCCCTCTTGCCCATCGGCAAGGGGACTCGGCTATCCTCCGCGTCATGAGTCACGGCAGAGTCACGCCGCAACTGCGGCATTGGATCGTCAAGCAAATCGAGGCGGGCCAAAGCCCCGAGTCAGTGCTTGAATCGATGATTCGCAACGGCTGGCCGGAAGGTACCGCGCTCGATGTGATGGAGCGGACGCTGCGCATGCGCGTGGCGCAGATCAAGGCTGCGGAGAACGCGGCGGCGCAGGCGACCCCCGCCAACGACCCTCCGCCGGCGTCCGAGGCCTGACGGATGCGCGCGTCCCGCGCCGATATCGACGCGCTGCCGATATTCCCGCTGATCGACCCGGCATTCCTCACCCTCGAAGAGCATGCCGCCTTGCTAAGCTTCGCCGAGCGTAACGACGCTGCCTTCGGTGTGCCAGATGCCACTGATTACTGGAAAGGTCGAACGCTCACGCCTACAGATATCAACGACGAGCACGTCCGCGGGGTATTTCGACGGACACGCGACCGCGCCATTGCCAAGCTCTCGACAGTACTCAACGAGCAGCTCGGGCCACAGCCGCCGCTTTATTCCGACCTCATCAACTATGCGCGCTGGCCGCCCGGCTACGAGTTGCAGCCGCATGCCGACAGCGAAAATCCGAACGGAGCTCCGCATCCCTATCCTTGGCGTGACTTCGCCACGGTCATTTATTTGAACGATGACTATGAGGGAGGCGAAATCCACTTTCCGAATCTCGGCCTCGAACTGAAACCGCAACCGCGTATGCTGGTGGTATTTCCCGGAACGATGTTTTTCCTGCATGGTGTACGCCGCGTGACGCGCGGCATGCGACATACCATTGCGTCGTTCATCACCTTCGATCCCGAGCATCGTTTCGAATTCTGAGCTGCGCATGGCTACCGCATGATCAAGGTTCCCGACAACACGATTGCCGCCATTCCCTATGACGACTTTTATCGCGGCAAGCACGAGCAGGTTTATTTCAACCTGCGCGGCCGAAACAAGCGCGACTGGTTTTCGCGCCATGCCTATTTTTGCCTGCCGCTGGTGATCGGCAATCAGTACGGCCTGGCGATGCGCTCGCTGTGGCGCGCGACTTTTCTCTGGAACGGTGGGCCCGACCCCGGCGACACCACGGTCACCATTCACAACACCGAGGACGAGGCCCGCCACGGCAGTCTGCAGACCATGGTGTCTAATTTCGGTCTCGGGATCGTCACGGTGCAAGCGGCCTTTGCGCTACGCACTCCGCCCGGCATCAATCTCATGACATTGCAGCCGCCCAATTTTTTCATAGACGGCTTGCAGAACATGGCGGGTGTTGTCGAGACCGACAACCTGCGTCGCGACTTCACCTTCAATCTCAAAATCACCCGTGCGAATTTTCCGGTGGAGATTCAGGTGGGCGACGTCATCGCCGGCGTCATGCCCATCCCGCGACAATTCGTCGAAAATTTCGAACTCGTCGACGGCTGTGCACTATTCACGCCTGAAGAGATCGCTGCCGAGCAGCAGGCGGCTCGCGATTTCGGTCGTGAACGTACGGAGCGCGACCCCCTCCGACCCGACGGTGTCGGTCGTCGTTACCACAAGGGCGAGGACGTGTACGGGAACAAATTTGCGTACTCGCACCAGACGCGGCTGAAGAACGGACCCGAACGTTCCGAGGAAGACTAGCTGCGTACGTCCTGCTCAGCCGCTCGCCCAGCCGAGCGAGCGTTCCACCGCGCGTGACCACTCGTGCATGCGCGCAGCCGCCGCATCGCGCGACATCGTGGGCTCGAAGCGCCGCTCTACGCGCCATCGGGCCGAGATTTCGTCCGTCGATCCCCAGAAGCCGGTCGCAAGACCTGCGAGGTAGGCGGCGCCCAACGCCGTCGTTTCGGTCACGGCAGGACGGATCACCGGTACGCCCAAAAGATCCGATTGGAATTGCATCAAAAAATTGTTGCGCGAGGCACCACCATCCACCCGCAGCTCATGCAGCGGCACTGCCGCATCTTTTTGCATAGCGAGCAGCAACTCTGCACTCTGAAAAGCGATGGCCTCGAGCGCAGCACGGGCAATGTGACCACGCGTCGTGCCACGCGTGATGCCAGCGATCGAGCCGCGCGCGAAAGGGTCCCAATGCGGGCTGCCGAGGCCGGTGAATGCGGGTACCACATAGACACCACCATGATCCGCGACACTGGTCGCCAAAGCCTCGACATCCTCGGCACGTGCCACGAAGCCGAGACCGTCGCGCAACCATTGCACCACGGCACCGCCGACGAAAACGCTACCCTCCAAGGCGTATTGCAGTGGCCCGTGCCCCTCGCCGGTGCCGGATGTACAGGCAATGGTCGTGAGCAAACGATGATGCGAGGCGAGCGGGCGCGTTCCGGTATGCATAAGCATGAAGCAGCCGGTGCCATAAGTATTCTTTGCCATGCCGGGTTGCAGACAGGCCTGGCCGAACAGCGCCGATTGCTGATCGCCGGCAAGACCGGTGAGCGGTACGTCGAGATCGCCGATGGAGATCGTGACGTCGATGTCGAAAGACGAGGGCAGCACTTGCGGCAACACGGCTCGCGGGATGCGCAGTAACTTGAGCATGCCTTCATCCCATTCGCCGTCGAGGTTGAGCAGCAGTGTGCGACTCGCGTTGGTGACGTCGGTGATGTGGTGCCTGCCGCCCGACAGCTTCCAGGCGAGCCAACTGTCGATCGTGCCGAAGCACAGTTCTCCACGCTCTGCCCGAGCGCGTGCTTGTGGCACATGATCCAATAGCCACCCGAGTTTGGTACCCGAGAAATACGGATCGAGAAGCAAACCGGTGCGTCGCGCGACTTCCGCTTCATGTCCGGCGGCTCGCAGCGCCGCACAGGTCTCGGCGGTACGGCGATCTTGCCAGACGATCGCGGGAGCGATGGGCAGACCGCTCGCTCGATCCCAAAGAACCGTGGTCTCGCGCTGATTGGTGATGCCTACCGCTGCGACGTCACCGGGCTTCGCCGCTGTCTTTTTCAGCACCTCTTCGATCGTGGCGCGCTGGGTCTCCCAGATCTCGAGTGCGTCGTGCTCAACCCATCCTGCTTGCGGGAAATGCTGCGTGAACTCGCGCTGCGCCGTCGCGACGATGTTACCGGCGTGATCGAAAAGAATGGATCGTGAACTCGTCGTGCCTTGATCTAGTGCGAGGATCCAGCGGCTCATGAATGACTCCCGGTCATGACTTTTTCCGATGGCAGCAGCCGAGGCTGATGCTAACGCATCTGCGTCATCGAAGATTTTCTGTTGCAGCCGGCCATCGACCTTGCGAGGATCGAAGAGCCATGGAAACCGATCGCCAGCCCTACCGACCCCTCTACACGCAGATCCAGGAAGCGCTCGTCCGACGGATCGTCGAGGGCGAGTGGCGGCCAGGCGAACTGCTGCCGAGCGAACAGGCGCTCGCGCTTCAGCTCGGGGTGAGTCAGGGGACCATACGCAAGGCGATGGACGCCCTCGAGGCCGAAAAAATCATCGACCGTCGACAGGGCAAGGGCACGTTCGTCGCCGAACTCACGCAAGAGCAATCGGTATACCGTTTTTTTCGACTGTCGCGACCCGACGGTCGACGAATCGTACCAACGAGTGGCAATGAAACTGTTCGACTCCAGCCCATGGGGGCGAGGGCCGCACTGGCTCTCGGTCTTGAGGAGGGAGTACCCGCCTACGAGGTCTTGCGTACGCGCCTCGTCGATGGGCAGCCACTCGCCTTCGAGCGTACGGTGGTACCCGAAAAATTTTTCCCCGCACTTGATAGACACTCGCTGCTGCCGAATGCGTTATTCACGCTTTATCAGCGCGAGTACGGGATCAACGTCGTCTCGACGGACGAACGATTGCGAGCCGATCTTTGTGACGAACAGGACGCCGCTTATCTCGGTTTGTCGCGAGGCGCGCCCTTGCTCGAGATCGAGCGCGTTGCGGTCACCGTCACCGGCGAGCGCGTGGAGTGGCGGCTCAGTCGCTGCAATACGAATTTGTGCATGTACGGCATCACCTTGACCTGAGAGCACCGGTATCGGCATCGGTGCCAGTAGTGGTACGAGCAAGAAACGACATCAGTACGAATCGAGAAAGTACAAGGTCCGTTTCTCGCAACTTTGCATGAATTTGGCGAGGTGACCGCCGACAGGAATATTGAGAGTCTTCCGCAGATAACTTTCAACCCCATGAGTCGCCTTGAACGAGCTACCGCAAGATCCCGCTGACTGGTCGG
>Ga0129336_10000442_pt1 | contig 24184 bp, 24 predicted proteins | sample CPB6_02_DNA_FD_96878 | JGI IMG/M metagenome (GOLD analysis project Ga0129336, IMG submission 96878) | Freshwater to marine salinity gradient microbial communities from Chesapeake Bay, USA - CPBay_Sum_0.6_0.2_DNA | ecosystem: Environmental > Aquatic > Marine > Coastal | place: USA: Chesapeake... | reverse complement strand
CGCTACTGGGCCAACCGCAGATAGATATCTCTACCTATCTCGCGTCCCCAACGGGATTTGAACCCGTGTTACCGCCGTGAAAGGGCGATGTCCTAGGCCCCTAGACGATGGGGACTAGAGGAGAATGAATCTTACCCTGAAAATACAATTCAAATCAGCCGGTACCATTCGCCGTTAGCCATCGAAAGTCGGCGAAAATGGGGCCTTTAGCTCAGTTGGTAGAGCAACGGACTTTTAATCCGTGGGTCGTCGGTTCGATCCCGACAGGGCCCACGTTCCAAGAACAACATTCTTCTTCGGCAAAAAGGAGATATTAGATATCGTGGGAGACACACTTTGGGTAGATCTAGATGGAACTTTAATCTTACAAGATTCAAGCCTTGAATGTATTAAGAAATATGTAAAATTAAATGGTTTACGAGAGACCCTTTTCCTCATCAAAGAATGCAAATTCAGAAAATTCCAAATCAAGGACACCATTTCAAATAGGATTGATCTATCTTCAATCAGTTGGCGCAAAGACTCAAATTTAGAGCAATACTTACAGAAGAGATTTGATGAAGGAGATCAAATAAATCTAATCACGGCAGCTCCCAAAAAAATAGCACATTTCTTTGCTCAGCAACACTTGTTTACAAAAGTCTACTTTTCCACTGCATCGAACACAATGAAGGGAATTCGGAAAATCCAAATAATTCAAACAAATTCAAGAACTAATAATTTCTATTTCGGAAACTCTTTTGCAGATATCATAATCTGGAAACACTTGGGCGTCGCAAATATCAGCAAACAAAATAAAAAAATGAGGATAGCTCTTTTTCTGATAGCGAGGGACACAAAAGTCAAACTTTTTTGAAAAGCGAACGACAATAAATTAGACAAAAAAATGATGTTACAATCGAAATCAGAAAACCGACCTCAATGTGTGAGATATATTCATAATCTAGCGGTTGAACAGTAATTTGATACTTTGGAAGACGCGTCAAACCCGCTAGCTTTTGCAATTGTATGTCTTCTAATAAGAATTTGAAATTCCAAGAACGCAGAACCTCAAATCCATGTAGAGAATTGAAGCACAGCATTGAAAAGAGAAGGATTCGCAAAAAGAGATTTTTTGTCCAAATTCTGAAAATGTTGGAATCAAAGTAAGACATTGACTTGAGAATTATCCAAACAAGAGGATAAATGAACATTCTATATGGCACACGGTCAATTGCAGGAAAATCAAAAAATAACTTCAGGGCTAGAAATGTGAACCGATAGACAAGACTTAAAGAGAGGAAGAGAGGGATAAGAACCCACAAATCTCTCCTTCCAAGCTTAGTCTTTCGCGAAGTCAATAGGAAAAAATATGATGAGATGATACAAACAAGGATTATTCCTATGTCTACAGTCCATTCCCAACCATTGAATTTTATTGCAGATTCTGAATCTGTCATTGCGACCCAGATATGTGTGACAACTTCAGCGAAGTGCAACTTTGTTGTTCGAATGATTTCAAGCAAAGACGCAAAAGAATATTCAGATTCTCTATTACGCCATGAGGTAAGGTCATAAAATTTGTAACCGTATCCAGCGTAGACAGAACGATTTGAATTTCCTTCTCGGTCCAGCAGACTTGGTAATACTTGAAATGCAGTCAACATCAATGAAATTAATGGCGGTATTGATAATACGCGAAAGAAAGAGGGATTAAAAAGGCAATATAGAGAAAGAATAATAAGCATTTGAAAAAAAACATGAATACTTCCCAAAGAAATAACGTACGTAAGTAAAAGAGTCATTTTTATACGCCAAAGACTATAGAATTTAGGCTTTAAGGTAGAGACTTCTATCAATAATGCAAGGAATAGAGGAACCAAGAAGTAACCAATCAATTGAATGTGCCCAACGGAGATTCGTGCTACAAAAGGCGAAAAAAATAGAAAAGAAATGCCCAAGAAATATATCGAAAATATAGAGTATCCTAAATTTTTCAATTGTAATGTTGTACACAAAGCAATTAGAGTAATCGAGAATACGACATGGAAGACCAGTGCATATCGTGTTTCGAACAATGGAAAAAACAAAGCATCAGGCGAAAAAATCAGCATTCCAATTGAAAAGATCCGATTTCCAAAAATGCCAACGGTGCTATTAGCGTTTGAGAACTGGTCAACAAGCGCCACATGAGGTTGCCAATCAAATGTAATGAGAGAATTACGAGTGTAATCAATGAGTTGATAGGCTAGGTACCAGTCCTGATACCAGAAAGTTGAATTAATCCACCACCAAATTTGGCTAGTCCAGCTGATTATAGAAAACGATCCAAGTGCAACTAAATGAAACCAGAATGGGAAATGAAGTTTAGTTTTTATACGCAGCCCCCTCATCCTTATAGGCAGGCCCTTCATTTTTCTTTAGTCGTGTACGTATATATTTGGCGCGGACGATGAAAAACTTTCTTAGCGACATCTCCATTTTGGTTTGGACTTTCCCTGACGAAACGCCATAAAGTTCTCTAAGTGATTTTGAAGGGTGATATATGAATTGAAATAAGAAATAATTTAGATACATCTTAGTCCGAAATTTGGTTATTTCTTTGTAGTCGTTTCGCCAAGCTGGTGAATGACTCAATTCGGAGTAGTGTTTGAAACCACTAATCGAGTTTCCAAGCGCAGCACCTGGAATTGGAGTGAAGATGCTTACTGCAATTTCATCAATTCCTGCTTTTGCCAATTGGCGAACGTAGTGAATAGAATCCTGTCTGTCCGCTTCCGTCTCCCCCGGGACTCCGGCAATGAAACAAGCTTGAGTTCGAAGCTTTAGTCGAGACATATGCCTAGTTAAATCAAGGGCATGTTCTTTATCAAATCGTTTATTCATAATTTTTATTAATCTTTCAGACCCAGTTTCGGGAGAAAATGAAAAAAATGCACACCCGGAATCTCGCATTAAAGTCAAAGTAGTCTTCTTACGTATTGTTTCAATTTTTGTTCCTTGAGCTATCTTCCAAGATAGATTGAGTTTTCTTTTTATAATCTCAAGTGAAATTTCGACAAATCTACTTTCAAGGATTGTCGGATCTAGGTCCGAAACATGAAAATCAGTTATTCCTAGCGTTGTATAAAAATACTCCATCTCATCCACCACGTTTATTGCAGACCTATACCGCCATTTGGGATTAATTGCCGGAGAAACACAAAAGGTGCATCGATAAGGACAGCCACGTGACGTGAGAATTGGTAGAAACTTAGTTTTGGGAAGAATTGGTGCATGAGCATATCCGCAATCCCAATATCCATTGAGAGCAAAAAGATCCCATGCTGGAAGCGGTAGTTGGTCAAGGTTATCATTAAATGCATTTGGTCTTGTAAACACGACTTTATTTTGTAAAAGAAATGAAATTCCTGGAATATCGTTTAAATCTCTTTCATTAATCAAACTATGAAATAACTTTCCAACACGGTCTTCAGGCTCACCAAAAATACCAACATCAACAATACCCTCAAGATGAAACTGCTCAACAATTTCAGAAAGAGAAAATGAATTAACAGTTTGGATATTTTCGAACATTACTATTTTCAATTTAGGCAAACATAGTCTAATTTCTCTACAAATTCTCTCAGATGAAAGAAAATCTTCAATTGTTCGACAATAAACAAATATCACTCTTACCTGAGAATCTATATGCGATATCAAAGTTTTTTCGTCTAAACCGAGGAGCATGAAATCGCCGCTAATTTCCGCCTTGCTTGAATCTATGCCGAATGAATCTAAGACTTGTGTTGAAATACCATTAGTTCGAAGCGAAGCAGCGAGATAAGCCGCCATGTGAGGCATGAAGGGTATGCCAGTGTGCGGATCAAGATTGTGCGAGATTATTCGGGGAATTACTACGCATGCTTGACTCATAACCCTATGATACAACTCCGGATACAGAAATGGGAAGGAATGCTTTGGGCATGAAAAAGTATTTCCAGTTGATGCGAATTGACCATTGGACAAAAAACTTAATAATTTTCCTTGGGTCAGCTTTTTGTTTCATTATTATCAAAGTCTCTGTTGATTCAAAATTGGACTTTGCTATGAACTTGATGTTTGGTTTTTTGATTATGGGGTTCGCCTCATCCGCCAATTACGTAATCAACGAATATCTGGATGGAAATTCCGATAGTTTCCACCCACGCAAAAAAATAGATCATCTGTGAAGAATAAATTAAATGTCCAAATTGTAATTTCTCTCTATTTTTGCCTGGTAACGCTAGCGATTATGACCTCATTGTTGACATCACTCAATGAAAAATCTGGATTATTATTTACTCTTTTCATTTATCTATTGCTGGGAATTTTTTACAATGTACCGCCATTCCGGCTGAAAAACTATCGTTTTGTTGACGTAATTGTCGAATCAGCCAATAATCCACTAAGACTAATATTTGGATGGTTACTAGTAAGTCAAACTACCATTCCGCCCTTATCTCTAGTCTTATGTTTTTGGTTCATCGGATTGTTCCTGATGACTTCAAAGCGACTAGCAGAAAAACAAGAATTATCTCAGAGCCTCTCTGAAGAGCAGATACAATCTTATCGTAAATCACTTGGCAAATATAGTTATAGAGTGTTGGTCATAATAATTATGTGTTCTTCACAACTTTCTGCTTCATCGCTTCTAGTTTTTACCGTGAAATATAGTGCTGATTTCCTACCCTTTTATATGGTTTATGTAATTTGGACCAGTTACTTCTTTACACAAATAGGTGAAAGCGACTCCATAGCACAAGCCCCGGAAAAGCTAGTGAAAACCAAATCCATTGTCTTTTTTATGGCCATGATGTTACTTACGCTTTTTATAGCATACGCGAACATACCAATTTCGCGCTCCATCGAAATTTTACTTCAAAGCACAAAACTTGGTATAGACTCTTTGTTCAATAGATAGAAAACCTGAAGAAAAGGCTAAATTATGAAGCGCACATCGAAAGCTACTGCGTCTTTTTATGATCACTTAGTTACAGGTAAAATTAAAAGAAATTTCCTCGGCGTCAGTAAGCGTTACAAAACAAATTCAAGAGTTCAGCAAAAATTCCTAGAGAGATATTTTGATAGGAATGTTTCAAGATTTATTGAGATAGAAAACAGAGTTTTAGACTTTGGATGTGGAAGTGGCATTTTCAGTCGACGAATCGCAAAATATTCGGGATATGTAGAAGGAGTTGATATTTCACACGGCTTCATTAAATTGGCAGAAAGCGAAAGTTCTCAATTGCAGAATATTAGATTTCACTTCATAGATAACTCAGATTCCTTTTTCAACTCAAATATAGAAACTTTTGATATCTTGTTGTGTGTTGACGTAATTCATCATTTGGAGAATCCTTTGAATCAGCTAGATTTACCTCTAAAAACTTTGAAGCAGAACGGGAAAGTTTTAATTTATGAGCCTAACTTGTTGAATCCACTAATACTCTTGATGCACTTGCTGGATCCTAACGAGAGAGGCTTGATGAAACTAGGAACACGAAAGCGTTACAGGCGAATTCTTGAGGAATACGGTCTTCAAATTGAGGAGATTGAATATAACGGAATTGTAATTGGTCCAGCAAATCATTTCTTTTGGCTGATGTCGAAGTTCCTTGAAATTCGGGTCTTCCGGTCTCTTAGATGGCTAAATCCGAAGATTTTCATTTATTGTATAAAAAAAGTCTAATGTTTTGTATTACTTGTAGTGAGAATCGTTATTCGAACGATAATGTTTTTCTAATTTCAAAAGACGCAGAAAGGTTGATAAAATTCTGTGGTATTTGTGGCTTCGGAATAACTTGTAAAAGTTTGGTGAAGTCGTCAGGATTTCGTCGGTTTAATGTTGCTTTGGAATTCCTTTTAAAATGTTTTCGACTTGGTCGCAGCATAACTATGTTTACGCGCCATTCTTTCAAAACTAAACTCAAGATATTGGATTACGGGTGTGGGAGAGGTGAGTTTCTATATTTCATGAATCGTCTTGGATGGACTGCAGTGGGAACTGAATACAGCCTTGAATCATCATACGAGGCGCTAGATAAAGGAATTCCAATTTTTTTTGGAGAGCATGCTCAGAAAGATCTTTATGAGCATTACGGCAACGCGTACTTTGACGTCATTACTTCCTATCATAATTTAGAACACCTTGACGATCCTAGGGATTTTCTCAGCTTGAGCTGGGATTTATTAAAGAAGCGGGGGATGCTTTTACTAGAAGTACCAAATATTGAATCACTTCAGTACTTAATATCTAAAGAGGATTGGCTTTTATTAGATATAGAGAATCATAAATTTCATTTTTCGAGAAAAAGCCTGGAGGCCCTTTTAGTTAAACATGGATTTTACATTCTTAAGCAGTCTACATTTTCAATGAACTACGGCCTAATTGGGATGATTGAGGCTATGAAATCTCGAATCACTCGAATTCGCGATAAAAGCCGTCAGAGTAAAATCCAAACACCTGGGGAAACTAAGCTTTTGAAGAGTTCACTCGTAACAATTCTATTTCTACTCGTGCCAAGTTTAGTTTTAGAGTTGCTTTCCGTTTTCATGAAGAGGGGCGCTGTAATAAGAATACATGCGATAAAGATTTAAAATGATATCACGAAATCAAGAATTCAATACTCTGCAAATTGAGAAATATCAATCGAAAACGAGCCGACTTTGTTAGAGTTTAACAGACCAAATCAAATCTCACCATCATTACTTCTTTTAGATGGAATATCCGGAACTGGAAAGACTATGGTTTCGAGTCTGCTTGATTCACTTGAAGGAACCACCGCTCCATTTTTTGATTACACATTTGAGCAACTGCTCATAATGAGGAAATTTGAGAAAATATCAACAAAGACTTTTCAAACAGTTATATCTCTACATCTTGATCAGAGACTCTATGACAACTCAATTTCACGAGAAGTCAATCTACGTATCAAAGATTTAAGTTCGATTTTGCGGAGTACTAAGAGATTCAAATATCTTCGTAATCTTTTTTTAAGCGATGCAGAATTCTCTTTTCAAAACTTAGTAAATCAGGAAATTCTAGTGATGATAGTTCATCAATTAATGGATACAACGATTTGTTTGGATGAGGAATATCAAGGTAAAGTACTGCGTATACTTTGTGTTCGACATCCCATCTATTTATTCAATCATTGGCTGAGTTATGTAGAGAAATTTGGCAAGAATCCTCGAGATTTCACGATTACAATTGAGAACGACGCAAAACCTTGGTTTCTTCACAGAAGTATGGAAGAGTTTTCCCAACTTTCACCCGCTGAAATGGCTGCGGAATGTATTTATCAATTAGTGCTTTCACAAGAGGTGTATTTAACAGAATATAAAAACCTTGTCACGATTGATTTTGAAAGGTTTGTATTGACCCCAGAGTCATATGTGTCTAAATTAGAGCAATATTGTGGTCGAAGGTTCCTTAATTTATCGTCAAGTTTGGGAAAAGAAAATCTGCCGAGAAAACACATTAATGAGTCGGTTAATCTTCCAATCTATAGAAGATATGCCTCAGATAGACTCTCCGTAGATTATGACCATAAGAATGATTACGCCAGAGTAGCGAAATCAATCAAGCAGAAACTATCGCAAAAGTACATTAGTAAAATGGAGGAAGCTTCCCATATATATGAAGCTAGATTTGGAGTCTGGTTTGACAAATAATGCTGTAGCAATTGGGTCAACTAGACGAATATTGGTAACTCCACCACCAATGGTCGCTAGCAAGGAACTTTTCTTACAAAAAGCTAAAGTGTTAAATTTGGAACTAGATTTCCTTTCATCTGCTCAAGCAGTAAAAATCGGAGAACTAGAGAATATCATCCATAAATATGATGGCTGGATTATCGGGGATGATCCCTGTCCTGGCTACCTGCTCAAGAATGCAAGAAATGGAAAATTGAAGGCGGTTGTAAAATGGGGGATCGGGATGGATAACATCGATCTTGAGGCCGCAACCGAATTAGGAGTCGCAGTTACTAATACCCCACTTATGTTAGGTAAAGAAGTTGCAGACTTGGCCTTGACATATATGAACATGCTTGCGCGTCAAGTGCTTAATTTCCATTTATCAGTAGTTGCGGGAGATTGGAAAAAACCAATTGGCGTTTCCTTAAAGGATAAGAAAGTTGGAATTGTAGGATTTGGAGATATTGGAAAAAACCTTCAAAAGAGATGTCAAGCAGCTGAAATGGAAGTCATCATTTATGAAGTAAACGACTTGCAAAAAGTAGGTTTTACAAACTTAGAATATTTGAAATGGCCATTTGGTATTAATACTCTAGATTTCCTGGTTTTTGCCTGCCCTTTAACGGAATCTACTCGTCATATGTTTAATATGGAAGTTGCTAGAATGATCAACAGGCAATTATTTCTAATCAACATGTCAAGAGGTGAAATCGTTGCAGAGGAAGTTTTGGTAGAAGGACTTAGTAAAGGGTTTTTACGCGGAGTCGCTTTGGACGTATTCGAGCACGAGCCACTTCCCCTAACAAGTCGGCTTAGACAATTCGAGAATGTCATATTTGGAACTCATAATGCGTCAAATACTTCTGAAGCGGTTTCAAGAGTAAGCTTCCATGCTTTAGAAAAAATGAATGTATTATTGGAGTCTAATTAAGTGCGCCAATTAAAATTTCCTCTAAGGTTGAATAAAATTCGCGCTTAGGTTGCCAATTCAATAACTTGCGTGCTTTCGTATTATCGAGGCAATGTCTCTTTTTGGAAGAATCTAATTCATTTTTCCAAATGGGTTGAATATCTATTCCACTTATTCTACTGACGAAGTTCACAATATCAAAGAGCGAACGTTCCTGCATAGAAGACACGTTGATTCGAGTATTCAAAGGTTTAGCAAGTGACAGCAGTATAGCTTCACAAACATCATCAACATGAACGAAATCTCGAGTCGTATCTTTCCCATTAAGGACAACAGAACTTCGATTCTTTATTCCGGAGATCAAATTAGCAATGACACCAGTTTGATGACTAGGGAAAGGTCCAAATGAATTTGAGATGACAAGTGACGACCATGAATAGCCAAACTGCAGAGATTGTTGCGAGATATAACTCTCTGCGGCCAATTTGGAAATAGCATAGGGGGAGGCTATAGAAGTTTGGCTGTTCTCAGTCAAAGGTGTGTGAGTGAATGGTGCATATATAGCGGCTGAATTTGCGAATGAAATGACAACTCTCTTTTGTCGACTCAAACCTTGCATTAAGTTTAAAGTTCCCAGAGTATTCAGTTTTAGGTCTTGAACGGGGTCATCAAAGCTACTTACTATTTTCGGATTTCCTGCTAGATGAACAACAAAGTCAGGATTAATTTCCCGCACGATTTCTTGGGATTCACTGGACCTTAAGTCTACATTGAAATCATTAGACGCATTGGTTAAACCAAGAGTCACAATTTTGTATATGCCGAGCTCTGTTAACTTAAGAGTAAAAGTTTTACCGATAGAACCATTTGCTCCGGTAATTAATAGAACTGGTTTGTTCATACTGGAAATTCAGAGAAGGCTTGATTGCTTCAATAGCTTCAAGAAACTTTCATGCGTAAACCACTGATCATTTGTGTCACTTCGATAAGAGAATCCTGGATTAACTACATGTTTGTTTTCTGAATACTCATCAATTTTCAATGGGGAAACTATGCGAAAGTGGTCCTCAAAACGAATTGTGTACTGACTATCGTCTTCAGTAATCATAATCTCGTGCAATTTTTCTCCCGGTCTAATTCCTATTTCAAATGTTGGAATATTTGGGGCCACGACTTTAGCAACATCGATAACTTTGAAACTAGGAATTTTCGGGACATAAATTTCCCCGCCAGACATAGTTCTTATTGCTGTCATAACGAGATCTACGGCGTGATCAAGCGTTAGCCAAAATCGTGTCATTCTTGTGTCGGTTATTGGAATTCTTCCTTCTTTCGCTTTTTCGAGAAAAAAAGGTATGACACTCCCTCGAGAGCCCAAGACATTTCCATATCTCACAACTGAGAATTTGGTTGGGGACTTTTCTTGCATGAAATTCCCAGCAATCATCAACTTGTCTGAGCAAAGCTTTGTGGCACCATACAAATTTGCTGGATTGGCAGCTTTATCTGAACTTAGAGCAACAACCTTGGCCACGTTATTTTCAATCGCTGCTCTTACGACGTTTTCAGCGCCAAGAACATTTGTTTTTATTGCCTCCATGGGATTGTTCTCTGCAGCGGGAATTTGCTTCATCGCGGCAGCATGAATGATTATGTCAATGCCTTGAGATGCCTGATGAATTCTCGCAAAATCTCTTACGTCACCCAAAACATAGCGAACTTTTGAACTCTTCAATTCATTGTGTAATTCAAACTGCTTGAGCTCGTCGCGACTAAAGACAATCACTTCAGCCACTTCATTGTCGGCTAACAATCTTTTTATAAAGCGTGTACCAAAAGATCCCGTGCCGCCGGTTACTAAGAGCCGGGCGCCTTTAATAGCAGACAAGTATAATCCTCCGTCACCGTAGTGAAATATTAGACTGTTATCTTACACACTCTCGATTTCCAAAGAAACCTCATTATGATTGAGCCATGAAAGTTTTTTTGCCGATTAAAGAACATAGCGAGAGGGTGCCTGCGAAGAACTTCAAGTTACTTAGAGGCATACCCTTATATTTATGGATTTTGAGTTCAATTTTAGAGGTACCTTCTGTCACAGAGGTTTGCATTGACACCGACTCCGAAAATTCTGATCTTTGGGCATTGGATTCACATCCACGAGTTGAACTCAAAAAGAGGTCCAGAGATTTAATTGGCGATCATGTTTCGATGAATCTACTGATTGAAGACTATTTGCGTGACTTCAACGAGTCAGAAGAAATATTGATGACCCATGTGACAAATCCATTTCTATCTTCAAAGTCAATTCAAAGTGCAATAGACAAGTTTACTGAGATTAAACAGCAAGGTTTTGATTCTATTTTTTCGGTGACTAGATTTCAAGGACGGTTTTATGATGAAAATCTTACTCCGATAAATCATAATCCACGAGAGTTATGTAGAACTCAAGATCTAAACCCTATTTATCTTGAGAATTCTTGCTACTATATTTTTAGTAAAAAAGCATTTTTAGAAAGCAAGTCTCGAATTGGTTTGCGCCCAAAAGAGAGTGTAATTTTTGGAATTGAATCGCACGACATCGACACTCCCGAGGATTGGATTATGGCCGAGTTGTTTGCCCAAACTCTTAGTTCGATACCGAGTATTCCACCATGCTAAACGAAAAAACGAGTGCAGTAATTATTACAGGAGCATGCGGCGGTATCGGCCGGGAAATGTGCAAATGTTTTTTTGAATCTGGTTACAAGGTTATTGCAATTGATTCTCGAGAAGCAATCCCAGGATTGGAATCAGATAAGTTTATTCGAATGGATTTAACCAAGATATTGAATGATGCATCTGCAAAACAAGATTTGAAGAATTTCATTTATGAAGTAATTGAAGGCAGTATGTTGAAAGGTCTAGTAAATAATGCTGCTATACAGATTGTTCGATCATTTGAGGACCTCACAGAAGACGATTGGAAATTAACACTCGATACGAATCTTCTAGTTCCGTTTGTATTGTCTCAACTGCTTTTGGAACCATTGGCAGCTGGATCAGGCTCAATTCTAAATGTAAGTAGCATCCATGCTAACCAAACAAAGCGTTACTTCGCTGCATATGCAACCAGTAAAGCAGCCTTGTCGTCAATGACGAGGTTATTGGCGATCGAATTAGGAAATCGAATAAGAGTGAATGCCATTGAACCTGGAGCAATCGCAACTGAAATGCTTGAGGAAGGATTCAAAAATTCTCCTGAGAAGAGAACGCAACTCGATGCAATGCAACCTATGAAAAGAATTGGTACTCCACAGGAAGTTGCCCAACTTGCCCGTTTTTTAATTTCTGAAGAGGCTCAATTTATAAACGGCGCTACTGTGCAAATAGATGGTGGCATTCGAAGTCAGCTATATGACCCGAATTAAATTGAAAGTCAAGTATCGCTCAGAAACAAAATGTCTTCTAGGTGAAGGGATTGACTTGCATAACGAATCAGGAAAAATAGCTTGGGTCGATATTGAGCTAGGCAGAGTCATAGTCTCCGATCTGAAGATGTCAAAGGAAGAAATTTATGACGATTTCATATTTCCTACCAAAACTTTTTTTGATGAGACTGGAGAACTTTTCGTTTTGCATCAACAAGGAATAAGTAAATTTTATGCCGAAAGTCAAGCATTTAAAATTGAATCTAAATGGCCTTTTACTATGGATGGTCTTAGATTTAATGACGCAACTAGAATTGATGATAAAACTTACTGTGTTTCCACAATGTCGACCAAGGGTATTTCTGGCGCAGGTACACTGTGGCTTTGGTCAATAGATGGCAATCCGATTAAGTTAGTGTCGAATTTAGATATCCCTAACTCAACTGTTTATGACAGTCTGCTTGACCGTTTATATTATTGCGATTCAAAGACAGGCGTTATTTCTTTTTTAGCTCTCAATATGGGCAATCCGGATCCAAACTCACAAGTATTATCAGAAGACGGTATTGGTGAACCCGATGGTTCTACCATTGATGAAATCGGGAATCTATGGAACTGTAGATGGGACGGAAGATGTATCTTGATATTCGACACAAATGGCATCCAAATAGAGAAAATCGAATTGCCAACCGCGAGACCAACATCGTGCAAGTTATCGATTAACGACAATTCCCTCGTTGTGACTTCAGCTAGCTTAGATTCGAATTCAATAGATGGGCACACTGTTGTTTATCAGATTTTAACTTCATTATAAATACTGAAAATCAGGTCATGCAACTCTTTTGTGTTCGATGCTAGAGGTATCCCTCGAAGCATAGGGTCGCCTTTTTCCAAATTTCCGGTTGGATCAAAGAAAATCACCGGCTTGGCTCTCTCTTTAGCAATAAAGGCAACTGTGGAAATAGGCTTGACAATTACTAAATGCGATAAGTCAACCACGCTTTCGGCGGAGAAAGATTCATCGATCACAAAGTAAGATTTACCGTATCGAGATAGTAAGCTCAAGTTATTAACTTGCCTTTTGCTTGAGTTTCTGTCCTTAATTGGACGTTTTCTCTTATGAATGATTGTCATGTCGGCACTCTTTGTGGTCCCTAATATTTCAGAAATAAAAAGCCGTTCTAAATCAAAATTATTCCAACCTAAGTCATCGATAATGTTTGCGCTAAATGCTTGATTAGCGCGAATGTATGTGTCGAAAACCGAAACTATAAAGATATTCCCTTTCGGCAACTCATTCATTATTTGCCCTGACCAATAGGGAACACCGACAACTTCAAATTCTTGTGAGTAGTTGGCACTCATCTTTTTCGCATACTCAATTTGAATGTCATCAACTACCCAAGACTTTGACCAAGTAGATAAATGCCAAATGCCATCACACAAATCAAAACCAAAAGCCTTGCTAGGCTCCGCAGAAGCGCTATAGTGGGCGAAAACGATTTGGCAGGATCTCCTTTCGAGTACAAAGCTCCAAAGTGGTCGTTGCACGGATACAGAATTCGGAAAAATAATCTGCTCTGCACGGAAGAATTTACGTTTTTTAGAGAGCAGAATGGAAGTGTAAACTTCATCCATTTGAGTCAAGATGGAAATTAAAATAATAACATTTTTCAAATTAACGCATAGAAAAAAACTAAGTTTAAAGAAAGCGGATAACCGATAAAAAAGAGGGACCTCGCAAATCAAGGTCGGAGCAAATCGGAAACTCATTCTAATATTTGGGTGGTTTTCTAATTTAAAATGCTCGTTATTGTGGAAGATAACTAAGTTCTCTGAGGATTTTGAAATCAACCATTCTGCGAAATTATGTGAAGGGTAATTCAAATTCGGAAAAGTTTCAATTGGAAAGTTGTGTAAGTACACCATCTTTGCCCCATTAATGATTTCTGTTGAATTTTGTAAATTACGAAATCGAAAAAGACTGAATAGTAACTTTCTGGATGAATTTAAGAAGAATAAAAAAACCAAAAAAAAGTAAGTTACTGCACATCCAAAGCGGTTGAATTGCAGTCCAATACTTTCTGTAAAATCGTGTCTGACATTTTTTGAAATTGGAAAAATAATATTATTGCCAGTCAGAGTCGAATAAGCGATGGCCTTTTTAAGATTTAGAGAGTAAAGAGTTTTTAGAATGAGTTTTTGTTGAAATCCTAGTCGGATTTGAAAATCACTAAGTCCAACGGAATCATCTATCTCCTTACAGGTGTTTGACTCCAATTCTTGACGAAGAGTTCCGAGTATTTTAGCACTTTCAGCTCGAAATGATGCGTAAAATTGTTTTCCAATTAGAGAATTATGGGCATTCGAAAGTTGATCTTCAAGTTCATCGGAGAGAGGTAATCCAAGTATTATCTTGAAACTGGAGAATATTTGGCTCAATCGATTCAGTTGTCTCTGAAATTTAACCACCCCTTAATGTTAGAGTATTAAATAATCTCTAGACTATTCCAAAGACTACTTAGATGTGAAATCGTAGGAACGATTAATAGAGGGCGTTCATTTTGAAGAATTTCGTAAGTATGAATGCCTTGGAGTACTCCAATTGACAAAATTCCGGCACCGTGTGCGGCCATCAAGTCCTCTGCGCTGTCACCAACCATGAGTGCTTTCTCTGAATTTAAACCCTTCATACATTTTAGTATCACTGAAGGATTAGGTTTGTAGAGTGAATCATCGGTACCTTGGCAGAAATCAACATAGTCCTGGAGTACAGAATGTCGAACAACTTCAATTGCAAGCGGAGTAGGTTTTGACGTGGCTATACCTATTTTTAAACCTTGACTCTTTATTGAAGTAAGTAACTCCTCAACTCCTGGGAAGATTTTATTTTGCATTTTTGTTGAAGTCATCAATCTCTTTCTAAACTCCGAGACAAACTTGTCCCGGGAATTTATGGCTAGTCCAAGCGAGTCCAATATCGAGTCTAATGGTTTTCCTAAGTTTGCTCGCAAATCATCAAGAGTTGTATATTTGTCACCAAAATGCGCAGAGGTGGAGTTCAAAACTACAGTTATTTGCTCGGCAGAATCGAGAAGTGTCCCATCTAGGTCGAAAATTACGCTGTCCATTGCGCCAACTGTAAATAGTTATACTTGTTTGTCATTTGGAATAGGATAGTCAAATGAAGTTTGCCATCCTCATAGCCACGCGGAATCGTCATAAAGCATTGTCTACTCTCTTAAGAGATATTTCTAACTCCACAATCTTCCCAGATCAGTTAGTTGTCGTATCTTCTGGAGAACCTATATCTGTGCCAAAAGATAAATTGTTTAAACATTTAGAGGTTTCACACGTGCATTTCGAACCTGGAGGACAGATAGCCCAGAAAATGATCGGAATTAAATTATTGAGAGATGAAATTGAATGGGTCATCTTTCTAGATGATGATATTCGTCTGCACTACCAATTATTGGAAGATTTTGTAAGAGAAGTTTCTAACATTAGCGTCTACGAAAAACCTCCTGTTGCAGGTATAGGTTTCAAATTACCGACGACGAATCGACTCAACAACCACCATTTTTGGACAAAAAAAGTAGCAAGATTGTTTCTCCTTGATTCTCCAGATAGAGGTCGAATTCTTCGAAGTGGACACCCTACTGACTATTTGGAAAGTAAGATTCCGATAAATACTGAATGGTTAAATGGAATATCTGCTTGGAGGAGAGATACACTTTTGCTATATCAGTCAACTTATCAAAACACGAGATATGCAAGCATGGAAGACGTTTTTTTCTCTTACAAAGTCAGTAGAAATTTCAAGTTAAGGTACTGCCCTTCTTTGAATGTAGATTTCCAGCAAGAGTATATGACGAACCTTAACACGACAAAGATTTTTTCTCTGACATCAATATGGACATATTACTTCGTTCGTTCCCACGATGAAATGTCGATGAAGAGCTTTTTTATATCTCAAGTTGGACGCAGTCTCTACTTTTGTCTATCGAGAAAACATGAATTGAAACGAAGATTTAGGATGTATGCGTGCCTAAAGGTTAATTATCTGATAATGGAAAATGGAATAAAACGGGAAACTTTCGATAAGCTCTTAGCAAAAATAGACAAAGTTGAAGGGTTTAAGGACTAGAAAAGTAATTGCGTGCAAAAAAAGACAACTCTCTTTGTTTGAGCGCTTTCTCAGAAGGCTTAATGCTCATTAATTTATCAATTTCATTGACTACATGAGTTCCATTGAAACAAGTCGCATGATATAGCTTAGATTGATCAATTGGATCTAGTGAAATGAACTTAGTTTTAGAGTAGTGAATCGGAAAAACACCAATTTCTAACCCCTGAATTGCAACCGCTGAGCCTCGATAAATTGAGCACATTGAATTTGAAAGATCCAAGAGTAAGTCATTCCTCGAGATTTGACTTTGGATAGTGTCTCTCGTCGGATAAGAACGAATAATCTTTTTGATACCCGATAGCGCAGGATGAATGCGTAAAATTAATTTCAGATCAGGCCTTTCCTGAATTAAGTAGTCCATCAAGTCAAGAAGCTCTCTGGTTGCTGCAGGGGTTCCTTCAGGAGCAATAAGTATCGAATTTCCTTCACATTTTCGATTCGATGTGAAAGTTATACTTTTTTCTGAACCAACTATTGAGAGTGTAGGTAATAGCGAGGATTCGATTGAAGTACACTCCAGCAATAGGGCTTTAGGTATACTCCCAGTGAGATAGACATAGTCCGTATTACTCAATTCTTTTAGATTCTCATAAAGCGAGCGCTGATCTTTCAAAATTGGTGCATGAATGTAACTATGAATAATTGTTTGTAACGAGTGATTTTTGATGGAGCGAATCAAAACTCGTTCATGGATATGTCCCTCGAGCGTTAAAACGAGTCCACTTAGTTTAGATAATGAATGAAGTAACTTTTCAATTTCTACCTTTATTACTTGATTGGAGTAAGTAGAGCGATGAAATTGCCATTTCATTAATTCAAGTACAAAACCACGTTCGACAGGATCACTTAGACTCTTTGAAAAAAAGCGCTTACTAAGGCATATTGAAGTCTTAAGGTCATCAATTATCAACCTTAGAGTTCGAAATGGGCTTAATGTTTTTGGCAGAACTAACAGATTCAAATTAGATTTTGCAAGCTTCTTCTCTATAACAAACGAAGGCAAACGAGTGCCGTTCAAAATCAAGGTCATACCATCGTTTCTATGTGTCAAATATCGTAACTTTCTGGGAAAGCTTCCCTCCCAATTTATTCTGTTCTGATATTTTGGGAGAATTTCGAAGGTCAGATATCTAGCTTCAGATTTGTAAGACAGACTTCGCCACCATTCAAAAGGGGTTATTAGAGAAGATACTATTTTTATCGACGAAAGGATAACTATCTGCACACAAGCCTTAACGTATGAAGTAAGAATCCACAAATTGCGTTTGGCATTAAACGAATCTGCACTTTTGAAGATGGTTCGGTACTTTTCTAAGTTTTCAGAGGTAGGTTTTCCGAAAATAAGAAATGAATTCTCCTCTAATCCTGATACTGTTTTGTGCTTTGCATACTTATCTATCAGTTGTTGAATCTGCCTGAAAGTGAATGCGTTTAAATGATCGTGAGTAGGCATGTCTTTTGATTCAAGTCATTTTCTAGCACATAGTTCACTCTGTCTATATCTTCCGGAACATTCACAGAAGGATAATTCAACTTTGATACAAGTGCTTTGATAGATATACCACTCTCTATTAGACGCATTTGTTCAATAGATTCTTGCCGCTCTATGACGCCAGCGTTTGTACTTCGGTAAAGATTGAGAGTGCGTGCGCTAATCGCAAAGAGACCAGTTATTTTTTTTAAGATTGAAATCTGTAAATTAACTTCACAAGTTAAAGGAGATTTTCGAAAAACGTCTATAACGGTATCGTCGTTCCTTAATGAACACTTCACTATTGAAGGGTCATGAATTTCAGTTTCCTGATTAATGGGCGAGATTAAATTAACAAAATCTGTATTCGGGTTTTCTTTTATAAAATCAATCAAAGTTCTAATTTGCTCGGGAAGAACTAAAATTTCATCTCCTTGAACGATTATGAAGTGACTCCAGTCTACTTGAGAAGAAAATTCTGCAGCGCGGCTCAAACCATTTTGGTGGCTTGCTTGTGACTTGTGTGTGAATCCGCCGTAACTATCGATGAGAGTCAAGATTTCTAAATCTGGTGAAGATACGGCAACGAGTTTCTCATTAAGCACAAGAACGCAACGTCGACGTACGTGCTCAATCATTTCCAGCCCAAAGAATTGCAAAAGAGGTTTTCTTGGAAGCCTCGTTGAACCAAGTCGAGCAGGAATTACAATTCCAATTTTTGCTTCACTAATTTGGCAATACCCCACAGTCAACGTTTATTGATTGTCCTGTAATTGCTGATGCTTGCTCAGAAGCCAAGTAAAATGCTAGATCTGCAACTTCATGAGCGTTGGGTAATCGACCCAAGGCTGTTTGCGACCGCGAGAATTCATCGAGAAACGCTGAAACGCTTTTTGAGCCAGGAGAATCTTCAGTTTCAAGCGCTGACAATAGTCCATCAGTCTTTATTAGCACAGGGCAAATTGCATTTACCCGAATACCAATATTCCCAAGTTCTTTAGCTGAACTTTGTGTCAGTCCTGCAACTCCAAATTTAGATGCTACATAGGCACTATTATTGGGCGTCCCGCGCCTTGCAGCTAAGCTTGAAATATTAATAATACTTCCTCCCGGTTTTAGTCTCTTTGCCGCAGCGGTAGTGCCCCAAAAATATCCCATTAGGTTAGTTTCCAGCATGAGTTGGAGAAAATGACGATCAATGTTTTGTAGGGCTCGCCACTCGGAAAATCCTGCATTATTGATATAGGCAATGAATTCATCTCCCAGCGAAACGGCTTTTTCAGCTAAGCGATGGTGATCTTCGGGAATCCGAACATCAATTTCTAATTGATGATAGTGGCTTTGTAATTCAGTTGGTACCTCGTTACGAATATTCCTGGATCCACTTACGACATGAATACCCGATTTGGCAAAACGTGTTGCGATGGCCCAGCCGATACCTTTCGATCCACCCGTGATGGCAACCACCTTAGTCATCAACACTCGCCTGACATGCTAAATTGTCATACACGAAAATCCACCATCAACGACAAGCTCAGTGCCAGTAACAAAAGTTGACGCCTCCGAGGCGAGAAACACTGCAGCGCCTATCAGCTCTGAAGGTTCTCCAAAGCGTTTCATTGGCGTGTGGTTAAGGATTGCCGATTCGCGTTCTGGGGTTATGAAGTTCTTACGATTCCACTCTGTAGGAAAAAAGCCTGGGCGAATCGCATTTACACGAACACCTTTGGTGCCCCACTCCCTTCCTAGATTCTGAGTGAGATTACGTATACCAGCTTTTGCCGCCGAATAGGCGAAAGCCTTGGATAGTGCTGGGTCAGCCGAAGCGGAAGATATATTAAGTATAGATCCGTAACTATTGTCAAGGAAATACGAGCCAAAAACTTGGCACCCAAACATCGTGGCAGTGAGTTGTGATCGAACGACATCGTTCCAGTCAATTTCTGAGATATCCAGAAATGGTTTTGGACTATTTATTCCCGCCCCATTTACCACTATTTGTATGGAGGGAAAATCATTTAGAACTGCTCTTAACAAATTATCAACCGAAGCCTTATCTGAAGCATCAACTTCATAAGCAAAAGTTGAATTAGGAAATTTCTCATTTATGATATGAGCCGCATGCTTAGCTTTTTCAAATCTCAAATCGGCCAGGGCAACCTTTGCTCCAAATTCTGCAAATCCTCTCGCGATTGCAGAACAAAGATGGCCACCACCTCCAATCACAACTGCTGTCTTGTTGACAAGAGTAAAAAGCTGATTCATCGACATCTAACTTCGATACCTATCCATAATGACACCAGTCGCTTTGGCCCACGAACTAAGTACGAACAAGTCTGAAGAAGCAATAATGAATGTATAGCCTTTTTTTAAAGCCTCATCCACATTTCGTGAATTAAAGTCTGAAATCTGAGTTCCACAGGACTTTCCAGCCTCCTTGCACGCTCTGACGACAATTGATTCGGCTTCAAGCATCTTGGGATGTTGAATTTGACCTGGAACCCCAAGTGATCCGGTCATGTCATATGGTCCAATCATGACTCCATCCAAATGGGGATTCTTGAGAATCTCAGCGATATTTTCGACGGCATCGACACTCTCAATTTGAGCAATGAAACTAGAAGTAGAATTCCAATTATCTAGATACTGTTCGAACTCTAAGCCATAACCATGAGCTCGATTTACACCAAAACTTCTCTTCCCGACGGGCGGAAACTTTAAAAGGTTAGTTAGCGATTGAGATTGCTCCGGGGTGTTAACCAGGGGAGCGATAATTCCATCTGCTCCAGAATCGAGGAGCGGCTTAATGAAATCATTTGAATGAGAAACAGGACGCGGTAAACATGGAACTCCGGACGCCTGACTTGCCGCAATAATTCTTTGAGCTTGCTCCAGAGAAATTGTGGTGTGTTCCATGTCAATCGCATGAAAATCAAAACCTTGTGTGGTAAAGATTTCTGTGATTGAAGGATGAGAGAAAGAAACCCAAGAACCAAAGATCAATTGTCTCGATTGCAGTTTAGATTTTAACTCCATTGAGAAAGGCATTTTCAACCCAAACTGTGTCGGTGGAGCAAGCCCACTACTTTGTCTTCTTTTGTTACTACTGGTAGATCCCAAATCTCATGGCTCACCATAAGATTCGTCGCTTCATCCACTGAGGCATCAACTGGAAGGGTGTGTGGATGCTTATTTCCAAACTCTATGGCGGGAGTTACAAGCAAAGCGGGAAGGGGGCTTTGTCGAGTCAATAGCAGCCTCCTCAAATCACCGTCCGTAAGTACTCCGAGTAACTTGAAATCAGAGTCAACGACAAGGGCAATTCCTAGTCGGAACTGCGTCATTTTGTCGAGGGCGTCTTTAAGTGTAGAAGTGATTGCGACTACTGGCACCTTACTGAGATCAAGCATTTTTTCTTTAATGTTCTGTTTGCTATTCAACATTGTCAGGTCCAAATTTCTCTAGCAATTCTAGCCTCATTTCATGAATTGCTTTTGCTTGTCCCAATACGTGCCTCAAATCCTTGACGTTTAAAACGGTATTTGGATCCGACTTTGCATTTTTAGGATCATTATGAATTTCTGCAAAAAGGGCATCAATGCCGCAGGCGGCCGCAGCACGTGTTAAGTGAGGGATAAATTCTCTCTGACCACCAGATAGATTTCCCATTGAAGTAGGCATTTGAATTGAATGAGTGGCGTCGTAACAAACCGGGTAACCTGTTTTGTGCATAATTGGGAAACATCGCAAATCATTTACGAGCATATTGTATCCAAAAAACGTACCTCGGTCGGTCAGTAAAATTTGAGTTGCCCCCGCCGCTTCAAGTTTCTTCACCGAGTTAGCCATGTTCCAAGGACTCATGAATTGACCTTTTTTTAAATGAACAGGTCGACCCGTTTTAGCCGCGGCCCTCAAAATTGATGTTTGACGACACAAGTAAGCTGGCACTTGCACCAGATCACATACTTGCCCGGTGGCCTCAGCCCAAGATGAATCAGAAAAATCTGATGTAACTGGAATTCCAAACTCATCTCGTACGTCTGACAAGATTTGCAAGCCTTCTTCTAGTCCACAGCCATGAAAACTGTCAGGAGAAGACCTGCAATCTTTGTCGTAGCAAGATTTATATATCCAATCAACATCTAATTCATCGCAAATTTTGCCAATTTTTTCCGCCATCATGAACGCATGATCTCTATTTTCGATTGCGCATGGTCCACCAATAAGTACTAACTTGCCCCCTCCACCAATCTTGACACGTTTGACTTTGCCATAACCAACTTCAATTACTTTCGATGGCATATTTCTCCTGAATTCGCCTGATCCGCTCCCGGAGCAGATTATCACTCCTTGAGCCAATTCATACTGGTTGATGAGCTGAAACCATTACTCTTTGTCCTATGTGGTTATCGGGCCTGAGAAAGGCAGAACTTATTGGCGTAATTCGTGCGTCATTTGCTCAATTGAACTTGCCCGACCAGCGTCGAATCAGACGAGTTGCGGCTGCCCAAATCCTTTTGGGCTTCTTGGATTTGCTAGGAATTGCCATAGTTGGACTTGTCGCGTCGCTAGCTGTCACTGGCATTAACTCCAAATCGCCAACTGGCTTAATGGAGAGAGTCTTGCATCTTGTCAACTTGGATTCTCTTTCATTTCAGTGGCAGACAGCCATTTTAGCCTTCATAGCCCTTTGCACTTTCATTTGCAGATCTCTACTCTCAATGTTTTTTATTCAAAAAACTCTGAAATTTCTAGGACGTTGCGGTGCTGAAATTACATCAGATTTGTTTGGAAAAGTTTTGTCCCAATCGCTTTCAGACCTTAACAAAAGCAGCCCTCAGCAGTATTTATACTCTTTAACATCAGGAGTTGAAGTTATAACACTTCGCATAATAGGCTCTACCGTAACTTTAATAGCTGATGCTACCTTACTCATTTTCCTATTTGTCGCATTGGTATTTGTCGATCTTCCCATGACGATTATTGCAACATTGGTCGTTGGATTGATGTCTTGGGTGCTCTATCGTTTAACTACCGCAAAATCCAAGATATTGGGCCAATCCTATTCAACTTTGGACATTTCTTCGAGAGAGACACTTATTGATGCGATTACAGCATATCGAGAGATTGCCGCGAAAGGTAGATTTGGATATTTTGAGCGCGAATTTAGAAGATCACGATTAAAAGTCTCTAGTTCACTCGCCGAATACAACTTGATGCCGTACACGGGTAAATACGTAATTGAGACTTCGATAATTATTGCCGCTTTTCTGGTAGCCGGTGCACAATTTGTATTAACTGATGCCGTTAACGCCATTACTACTCTCTCAATATTTATGGCTGCTGGATCACGATTGGCACCTGCAGTTCTCAGAATTCAACAGGGTATGGTAGGTCTCAACAATGGTTGGGGTATAGCAGAATCTACATTGAAGATGATTGAGGATGTAAAACACTTAAGAATCCCTGGTAAAGAGTTTCAAAGTTTTTCAACAACGCACAAAGGATTCAATCCCATCGTTGAACTCAAGAATGTTTCATTCAAGTATCCATTATCAAGTTCTGAAGTAATTTCAATGGTAAGCCTCACAATAGAACCGGGTGAATCAGTCGCAATAGTAGGTCCCTCCGGATCGGGGAAAACTACACTTTTTGATCTGGTGTTAGGTATTCTGAGCCCAACTAGCGGCACCATTACAATCAGCGGGGAAAACGCTAGAGACGCGATTTTAAAATGGCCTGGCGCAATTGGCTATGTTCCGCAGGAAATTTATTTATCTAACTCAACCATTGCGCAAAATGTCGCACTTGGATTTGATCTGAAAGAAATTTCTGATATTGAAATTTGGCGTGCTCTTAAGGAGGCGCAATTGTCTCAATTCGTTTCTAGTCGAATTGAGGGTTTGTCGACCAATTTGGGAGGACGCGGCATCAAGATTAGCGGTGGCCAAAAGCAGAGATTGGGAATCGCAAGAGCACTTCTCACAAAACCAAGGATTCTTCTTCTTGATGAAGCTACTAGTGCCCTCGACAGCCAAACAGAGCACGAAGTATCCGAAGCTATTGATAGCCTCAAAGGAGATGTCACTTTGCTTTGCATTGCACATCGATTATCAACAGCGAAGAGAGCTGATCGCGTGATTTATCTTGAGGCAGGGAAAATGCTTGCGCAGGGGAGTTTTGAGGAAGTTAAGGCTGCTGTTCCAAATTTCCATAACCAAGCCCAACTTATGGATTTAGGCTAAATCATTGCCGAAATAGATAGAGATCTCGTTTAAGGATGAAAGTGACTATTTGTCCGTTTTGTCCACCTTCCGCGACAAAATCCCACCCAATTCGTAGTGGTGAGTAGAGGCGGCGACGGCCGACTCTGTAGTACAAAACCGGTATACAAATAAGGGGCTCTTACAAGTGTCGCTACGCAAGAAATCTGCCTCCGCAGGTCTGAAAGTCTGGACCGTCGCGGAGCTTGGTGCTTTCTACACAGAGCACCGCAGCGAACT
>Ga0129336_10000441_pt1 | contig 24273 bp, 22 predicted proteins | sample CPB6_02_DNA_FD_96878 | JGI IMG/M metagenome (GOLD analysis project Ga0129336, IMG submission 96878) | Freshwater to marine salinity gradient microbial communities from Chesapeake Bay, USA - CPBay_Sum_0.6_0.2_DNA | ecosystem: Environmental > Aquatic > Marine > Coastal | place: USA: Chesapeake... | reverse complement strand
TGCAATTATGGAATAACCGAGATGATTGGGATCTCGAAAACCCGAAAATAGCTTTGGATGGAAAGATAGCGAAAGAAGCAGAATTCGAATGACATTGCGACAAGGAAGCCCAAGGAGTATTGCTTCATGGCATAAGAGAAGTTATGCCTACATGGGAATTCTATTAATGATTGCTTATTTCGCTAGTATTTTCTTTTTAAGTCCAGGAAACACATATGTTGAAGAAAAACTGGCAACCACCCTGGATTGCACGGACTCATCTTGGGGAGACTTACCTGCAGCGTTCAAAAGTCCCGAGCAAAATTGCCCTACTGTTGCTGAAGCCATTGTGGATATTCAATCTATTGAGGCTGGAAAGAATTCGCGCTTACTTGCCAATTTGAGGATTTGGCCAGCCGGAGAGCTTGGCGGTGCCGCAGTTACAACCGGGATGGCACAACGCTCAATTGACGTAGAAATGGAGTCGTTATTTCAAACCTCTTGGTATATCGCAGCAAAACAATTAATTGGGGGAAGGTCTATTGAGATACCTCTTGGCACGCGTGCTCAGATAAACAATTATCCCTTCGATCGTTACCAAGGTTCTTGGCGAGCAGATATCGCTCCTTCTGGTGACTACACCCCATTTCTTTCCACTATAACCGTGTCGCAAAGAGATATCTATGGTTGGAATCTGGAAGTTGGAACGACTAGTTTTGCGAATGATGAAAATTATCAAAAGATTGTTAATAGGGAAGGAGATCTTGGATTTTCTTGGAAGGTGGAACGCTCCGGAATTTTTCGAATCTCAGTAATCATACTAATTCTAACTATGGCATTAGGAGCTTTTGCTGCAATCGTATTGACGGTTTCCATCATTAGAGAACGAAGACCGCCAACGCTAAACGCACTCAGCTGGTTAGCCACGTCGCTTTTTGCCTTAGTAGAGATCAGGTCTCGCTTTCCCGGAGATCCACCTTATGGAATAAAGCTTGATACTTTTTTCACCTATCCTGTTATAGCAATATTGCTATTTCTCATAATTATTCACTCGTATCTTTGGGTGAAGCGGGATGATTGGAATATGAAGAATGTTTCCTCACATCAAAACTAATGCATTTATAAAATTCAAATTAATGTTTGGCCTAAGCCTCTTGTCTCTCTCTTGCTCCAATGAAGATTTCGATGCTATATCAACTATCGAGCGACGTGAGGTGCCAGTTGTACAAGTGGAGGCCGAAATTGACGCTTCAAGAATCGGAGATGTTTCCGTCGCTCCCGTGTTGCCAAGTGAAAGTGTGAATGCAGAGGACAGCGGAGATGATTCATTATTTGTGCAGAGATTTAATCTGCTTCAAGGCAACTACAATAATTCAGCTAGAGCGGCATGCAAATTCGCTGCTGATAAGACTCTTATAGGAAGTCAAGTTAGTTTTGAAGCTCAAGGCGGATACATAATAACTCAAATTGAAGAGCTGGAAGTGGTAAATGATTTTAGGAAGACTTTTCCATTGCCGGGAGAGGGTGAAAAGGTCGTTGTGCTTCAATGTAATTCTCTGAGCAGATTTAATGTGGACGGGGTCATTTACGAAGGGCGCATGATGATTTTCCTTCTGGTGGATGATCTAGGACAAAATCGTGCAAGATGGGAACCCGACTTAACAACCGTAAAAAAGGTTGGATAGATGAACAGTTCACCAATTTAGTTGCTAATTGCGTTTGTCATTTCTGTTTATGTAGTTGGAACCCTTACCCCAAGCAGGCCGCAATTTGTATAGAGCCAGAATTAATGAGAGTTATAATGGCGACCGATTCACTCACACTAAATTTGATACTAAGCTTTTTTGGCTACGCATCGAATTCTAAGCACTAAGTTTCTAGAAGTTTCTTTTTCTCTTTTTCAAACTCGTCTTTTGTCAGTAAACCCTTCTCGAAGAGATTAGCTAGCTTTTCGAGCTTCTCAACCTCACTTATCTGCCCAACCGATTTGCTGTCAGACCTGTTAGCAAGACACTCCCTTAAAATCTCAACAAATCTTGGCCCTTGACGGATATCGGTGCGAAAAGTCAAAGTGTTACCGCTGGCATAAACATTGACGGTGGGAAGAAGCCCCGTGGTTATTTCGACTGAGGATATATTTTTCATCGGAATTTCTTCCAGACTGGAACTGAGTAGGGACTTTCTGCTCTGCACAACTTTGTCTTCGAAAATTGCGACCAGTGGCATATTCATATTTAGTGTGGCTTCGTCATCTTTCGGGTACATCGCTTCGACTACATATATTGCTTTCGATATATCAAAGCCCTTCTTAACTGCTTTTGCCCGAGCTTTTGCTTCCGCAGCAGCTAGAGCCTCATCTTGCTTCTGCTTCTTCTCTTCATCAGACTTCTTACTGAACAAGGCCATCAAATAAATGTAGTGGGATTAACTCGCGAATTCCATTATTCAACAGGGGATGAAAGCGAGTGTGCCTCTCTTTAGGGCGATGACTATCCACTACCCTGAAGCCCTAGAAAGTAGAGGTGGGTAATGGGCCTATTTGATAACGCAGACACGGAATTGCACAGAAAAGGAGTCCAGCTACGAAACAAAGGTTCTGTTGAAGAGGGCATGAAGCTAATAAGGCAAGCTGCTGAAAATGGTGCCCCGAATGCCCTTGGAACTCTACTTTGGTATGAAATCAAGACAGACCAACTCGACCAGGCAATCAAAGACTTTGAGTATTGCCTTCCACGTGTTCTGGAATGGAACAAGAAAGAGATGGATCGAGTATCAAAGTCATGGTTGGCATCGAAAAATGACCGTCAGACCTTTAATCACTTCTGCACCTATGAGCTTTCAAATGCAAAAAGTAATGCTGCCGTTGCCTACCTCGGTAAGGGCAATGAGGCAAAAGCGATGGAACTCTGGAATGAGGCCGCTACTGACCATGGACATCTTGAAGCTCGGTTCTATCCGATATTCCACATGTGCCAGGCAAATCCGACGATGGCGATTGGGATTTTAAAAAGTGCTTTTGCTAAGCCGGAGTTACAAAACCTTGTGAAGAGCATGGTTGAAGTCTCGACTCAAGGAACGGGATGGTTTGCCAATTGGGCCAAGAATGGACTTGATGTATTGAAGGAGACTGTTCAGAAGAGTGGAATGGGAGCAACGGGGGCTGCCGCGTCAGGAGCGGCTGCGTTTATTGCCTCAAAGAACGTCAGAAACTTCATCAATGATCAGATGGAAGAGAACTCTGACGGAGCCGAAAGTATCGGAGATTGGCTACAGGACCTCTTTTAGTGGGTACTACTCAAATTTGAGGTTTAGCAAGAATGCAGTAGTAGAGATCTAGCCTTCCGTGGTGAATCCGTAGGTAGTCGTAGAACTGCTTCTCTGAGAACTACGTTTCTTGATATCTTTCAAAAGCTTGTTGTTTTCAAGTTGGATTTTGTAACTTTCCCACTCGGCCGGAGTCATTGAGGCTTTAATCTGAGCCAGTTTCTCCTCCTCTTCGCGCTTTAATCTCACAATAATTTCATCGCGTACTTTTTTCTGAAAGAAGATGACACGCAATGTTAAGCCTAGGATGACAATAATGCCGAGCCCGATAAGGGCCAACCCCACTAGCGCTACAGAATCGACTAAAACAACGAGTGAAAAAACCAGAGTAATAACTAACCCGAGAGCAATTACTCCGCCTGCAATAAGAATTGGCTTAGTTGTTTTCTTGACTCTGGGGTCCTGGTTTACCATTTTTTGAACTTCACGAAGGTCATATTCCATTAGAGGAAGTTAACAAACTAGAAGTATCGAGTCAATGACTTTGGATTTAAGAAATTCCTACTCGTCGCTTAGATAGAAGTTGCAGTCCGCTCTAGATTCCGCAAAATCCAATTCACCTAGACAGTCAAACCAAATGTCACCAATCCAGCTTGGATCCATGCTGCTTGGGGTTTGATCGTCTCGCTTACCCCATGAGGCGATGGTTACGTTTCCTGAGGGCCAAGTAACCTCCGCACGTCCATTACCTATGTCAACCAAATCGATCATGGAATCTTTGAAGACTCCGCCGCTCTGCCCTTGAGTGTAGAAAGTTCCGGTGTAGCTATATTCCCCCGCGCTACGAATAACTAGAAACGCTCCAACTCGATCATCCATCCAGCTGTAGCTTCCCCAGGTGCCTTCCATTGACGGGATTGACCAGGAAGAATCCGAACCGTCGCTTTCTTCTTCAACTGACCAGTCGAGAACTTGAAATACAACCCTTCCACACCGTGAGTCTTTGCTATCGGTCAATAGGGCAACGCCTTTTTCGCTTAGATAATCCTCCCCGTACCAAACTTCGCCGTCGTAGAAGTCAAATGATCCGCCATCATTTTCGGCACTGACATCTGCGTAGCTTGGGAAAACCCAAACAGCGCAACCACCACCAAAATAAATGTGCTCAACAGTTGTATCGGTGATAGGAGAAAAAGGATCCTCTTCCCAAAGGTAAGTTCCTTCATCGTTAAGACGTGTCAAAATGTCAGTCTCGAAAGTTTCCTCATAAGTAGCTTCCGTCGACTCTGTGCTAGATGTTGTATCGCTTGGAGAAGGTGAGGCACATGAAGTTAAGACTAAGAGAGGGATAAAGAAAACACCTATTAACCGTCGGGACAAATTCTTACTCTCCGATCTCACGCCAAAAACCAGTTCCAACAAAGAATCCGACCGATCTATTTTGTGTTAACACAACATTTGAGAACTTAACAGGATAGAAGGTCGAGATTATCTCTAGTTTCTCTGAGTACATTTGCTCGTATTGCTCTAACTGGTGACTTGAATTTCCTAAGGGCAAGTAGAAAGAAACTTCCCCTTGATTGAAATACCAGGTTGGATCGCTCGTCGCCATGAGCATTCCTTTTGGAATGCCAGACTGTATTCCGGCCCACTTTGTGACGAAATTCAGTCGCCAGTAGCGATTTGTCTGATGCCCGGTTGCAAATTGATAATTCGATTCAAAGCCATTCACTTCAATATATTGAATTTCGGATTTTCGAAGTGCCGTTGCTGTTCCTCTTGCAAGCATGGTGTTGGCAACAATGAAGAGCACGGTATCTTCAGCAAAGCAAATCTCCCTTGGCAAAATATTGCTCTCTTTAGCGCTCCCCTCTAGCCGTACTAGCGCCTTTTGTGACCATGCCTCAGCAATTCGCTCCTTAGCAAAACCTGTATTTAGTAGCGTCTTAAGCGGTTTCTCTAAATTCTTCTTCCCCTGATATTCCTCAGCAACAGTACGTGCCTTGCTCAGGATGTCCTTTGGATTTAGCGAGGATTGAATTTCTTGGGAATCAGAGTTGGAATTTTGTCGAGTTGACGCGTCTCCTGTTGAGAGGGCCTTTCCGCAACCGCCGCAAAACTTGTCTGTGGGATTAGTTTGCTTTCCACAATTGGTACAGAACATAAGAGGAGTCTAGGCGAATTGCCGCGTGACTAGATCCTTTTCCAGTCCATGCGCGATAAATATATGTCGATGAGTCGTTTTCATCTCGTGCTGAAACTACAAATAGACCATCGCAGCGTAACCACCTCGCACCATTAGCCCACTGCTTCTTATTCGGAGTGAACCAAGCCTAATAGTTGAAGTAATTGGGATTTAGTCGATCAAATGTTGATCTTGTTGCACATACGGTTGCAGTGACCTCGACTGGAGTCCGAACTGTGAGGTCCGTATTTAATGCCAGATTATATTTACTTTACTTTTGACTGGCTAGCCCCCTCCCGAGGTCGCTGACCGCTCAACGGAGGTTTCGTGCGAAATTGGAAGTTTACTCGCTCGAAAACTCCTATTTTGTTTTCTTATTTATCTCCTTGAGCTGGGTGGCACTACTCTCGACTTGGGTTTCAATTCGCTTGATGCGGTCTAGAAGTGAGCTTGCTCCCCAAGATCCAGAAGTTGAAAACATAGCTTTAAAACTTTTTACTTCTTCTGCAATAGACTTTAAATTGTTATTTACTAAATCAAGTTGTTTGGTGTTTTTCTCGATTGCATCAAACAGATTACGCATTGCTGAGAAAAGCTCCTTCTCATTTACTGGCATTTTTTACCTCTCTCGTAAGATGACTCGCGGTCGGTGATTGTGGAAATGATGTTGCAAGTCTTACACTCATAGATGCCTAAGTAAATAGTAAGATTTCATAAGTTTAACGATTAGAGGGGACCTGATGGCTCTGCGGAGGACCGACACTTTATGTAGTTGTGGAACACCATTTCGCGATTTTGACAATCAATGCCTTCGTTGCAAAAAGACAATCGACTCCCAACGCGCGGAGAAGCTCGAATTTCATCGAACTGTTGCCGAAGCAGGGAATTGCTCCTGTTCGGAGACTTCGCGAGAGAGCTGGGGTGGTAGAGAAACTTTGATTGAGGGTTTATTCCTCTGCAATTTCTGCGACAAAAACTTGGGCGGACCCGTTGAGGATCCGAAAGATAGCTTGGCTAAGGAAGCGCTAGCGCGCCAAGAGGCAGCAAAGAAAGCTCTTGAAGAAAGAGTGAATCAAGAGTTTCAAAGAATCGTAAGTGATGCCCAAAATGGCAAAAGTGTTTATCTCTATCGCTCCTTTTATGTAAGTGTTGATTCATTTAATGATTTTGGGGGCAATATCTCTCAAGTGGCTCCGTTCAACGACTTAGAAGTGAAAATGGCAGGTACGAGGGGTTGGCGAGCAATTGAAGCGATTCCCCGTACTGCTGGAAGCACTCTTCAGAACTATGAAGGATTTGGTAAAGCATGGGCGGGTGGAATTGGAGGAACCGTCGTTGGGGCTTACGTGCTTATGGAGTACTTAGTGACGCCACAGAATGTTGACGCTTCTCGGGACCTGATTCTTGAGACTGTATGCCATTACATAAAACTCTAAGACTTGGTGTTATCTTCTACATGCTCAAATGAGCATGACTGCTAGGGGGAGATATGCGCCAGATACCAACCATGTTCAAAGTTCTCTTTTCCTTCATGGGAATCATCACTGCGCTTGGTGGCATTGCAACTTATTCCAACGGGTACGACTTCCCAGTTTTTGCATTCGTAACCCTTGGAGGATTGTTAGTTTTTGCAGTTACTACGAACAGGTCCGCATGGGTTGTTCCTTTATTTTCAATCATGATTGCTGATGAGGTAGGAGCGCTGATCGGCGGAGCAATTGATCCGTCATTCCAGGCTGATCCGCTTGTATCGATAATTGTGATTGGGCTTGAAATTTGGCTCTTGGTCGCTTGGTTGAAATTCGAGCGATCTCCTCTACCCGCAGATCCAGCGGGACCTGCAATCAATCTCTAGTTAAATTAAGGAGAAATTACATGGACTTGTTTGTCGTACTTATCTGGATAGTTTGTGCATTCATTGCATACAACCAGGCTCAAAAGAAGGGTCTCAATGCTGGTCTGTGGGCAATCATCGGATTGATTTTTGGAGTATTTGGCGTAATCGCAAGTCTTATAGCCCGCCCCAAAAATGCTAGTAACGTTTCTAGAAAATCTGTATCAAATGGTGCGAGAGGTATTGGTAGTTCCGCAATAGCAGGAGGAGTAGCTGGTGGTGCACTCGGTGCATCCGCTGCGGGTCTGAATCCTGCACAACAAAATGCCATGAATAATTTGCAGGACATGGCAAATCAGTATGTTCAAGATCAAAATGAAGAAGACGACGACTCAGGTTTTGATGCTGCAGAGGACTTAGATTTCTAAGGATGAGCCTGAAGGATTAAACATTCAATCTAAAGCAAGAAAACCCTTAATTGGTTTCAAAGTCACTGATTGGATACCGATTGTTCTCTCTGCTGTCCTGCTGCTTTACTGGTGGCAACCCTGGGACTACCTAACTCCTGCAATCTCATCAATCTTGTTCGTCAACTTTAGCGTTGTTGCAGGACTTCTATGGTGGGCGGACGGATATGAGCGCGAGCCTGGAACGACAATTCTTTGGGCGATTCTGTGGGGAGTATTCACCGCTATAGCAATTACTTCCCTGATTACTCCAGGAGAAGCGTCTCTGTTCGTCGCGGCGATAGTAGAAGAGGCTTCAAAGTTGCTGGGGCTGTTCTGGATTTACAAAAGAGGGAGCATCCACTCAGCTACAGATGCCCTAGTAATGGGCGGGTTTATTGGTCTTGGCTTCACGATATTTGAGGATTTCACTTATTCGGCAGGCACTAGTGAAGCAGTGGAGATTTTGATTTACCGGGGAATATTCTCTGTTTTTGCGCACACTCTGTTCTCTGGAATTGGCGCTGCCATTATGTTCTTGCTCTGGAAACGTCTTGGTGGTGGTGGAGTTGTATTGGGATTTATCTCCTCCTATCTAATCCACTACTTATGGAATATCTCGTTATCAATTAATCTTGCTTCGATTAGTCCATTGGTAAACCTGATTGTCTATGCCGTATGGCCTCCAGTTGCGCTCGTTGTTACTTGCATACTCGTGAGACAGAGGGAAACTAGTCACATTAGAAGTAGTGGAGCAATCGCTGTTGCGAATGGAGTTATAAATCAGGACACCCTTAACCACATCCTGAATCGGAGCGATAGAAAGAAGGCGCTTAAGCAGATTGGATCTACGTCTGATAGAAGAAAGTACCGAAGAGATCTTCACGTCAGTGCACGCCAGATTCTTGAATTTGATGAATCACAACATCTCGAAATCACTTCTGATGAATTTGGACCCAGTTCCACGAACGAAGAGGATCCTTGGGCTTAGTTCTCTTGTTTTCGCCCCTCGTGCAAGATAGTCTCCATCGCTTTTAGCTTCTTTCTAAGTCGATTGATTTCATCCTCGGTGACTTTTCCATCAGCTGTAATGTCATCAACTTCATGGACAATCTGATCTAGCTCTTCGATCTGGCGCTTACGCTGACGGTTCTCTTCCCTAGCCTCATCCATAGCATTTAAGACGATACCGATAAGGACGTTTAACACCGTGAAAACCACGATAAAAATGTATGAGAGGTAGAACGGAAGAGCCCACGGGCTGACTTCGACAGCCTCCTCAAGATAATTTGGGAAATTCTCTAAAGTTAACAAAATAAAGAGCGAAGTCAGAGCTTGAGTAATGCTTCCCCAGCTATCAGGCAATTGCTCGCCAAAGAGATATACACCAGCCATTCCATAAATGAACAAGGCGAGGAAAATCAATACACCTACGCTCATGAGCGGTGGAAGACTCTTCACAACGGAGGTAGTAAGTACTCTGACCTCTGGCAGGAAGCGGAATATGCGTATTAATCGGAAGATTCGAAGCAAGCGAAGGATGATGGTCTGCCCTGAGAAGATTCCAAACGAGAGAATGACAATCGTGAAGTCGAATACATTCCAGCCTTGACGGAAGAATTCCCACGGACGTTTCCCATACGAGAGAATCCGCATGATTAACTCAATTAGGTACAAGTAAAGTGCATAAGTGTCTAGCTGTGTCAAAGTTCTTTCAACAGATGGTTCCACATCTGGCATTGTCAACAGCGCTAGGGATACTGCGTTCACGAGGATTATGAAGGCGATAACAAGTTCGAATTGTGAGCTGTAGACAATTCGCGCGAGCCACTTAACGCGATACTCCTTCAGCTCAATTACTTGACCATAGGCCTTAATGTAGCCAGGATCTTTTGATTTCATCTCACTGGCCATTTTGCCTCCTGAGGCAGATCAGCTGTCAGTTATTTTCTTTGAAAGCCGATTGAAGTACCAGTTATTTGATCCCACAAAGTTTGGCGAGATGTACGGAAAACAAGGAGGGCTGAAACCAAAGTAAATAGCCATCCCGCTCCGAAAAGAATCAGCGAAAGCGCTGAAGCAAGTGCAGAGAATGCTAGGAAGTAGACAACAAACCCTCGCACAAAAACTTGGCTATTGGAGACAGGTTGTTTGGTATTGGCATCAATGACCCTCAAACCTAGTATCTGACGCGCAGGAGTTAGGCCTTTGCCTAGAAGGATGAGCCACCAGATAAACCAACCGATACCTAGTGTGACGATCGCAAGCGTTGCCTCAAGGAGGGCGGCGCCAAAACGGTGAAGTGGGGTTGCATAAGGCAGGCCTGAGGCTATTTCTGTGCTGCTACTTTCCCATGTTGTCATTGCTACATCCTCTCCTAGCTGATTTTCTCGCCATCGATCCAAGTGGAAACATCAACCCGTACTATAACTTCGACACCTGATTTATCGTCTTTTTCAACCACGTGTGGCTTAATTTCATCGATAATTCCACTACTTAGCCGGTCGGGAACCAACGCGTAAGAGATGATCTTCTTGCGGTCAAAGAGGTTCTCAAGCTGGCCGCTACTGCTGAAGTTGATTTGCTGCCAGGAACCTACTGGTCTCAGAATTTCCGCTACAAAATCTTGCCATGTGGTCAGATCCGCAGCGGAATCAAAGAGTGAAGAATTCATCTTCAAGCCAGCGAGGTCATCAGGTTTTATTGAATCAACATTGAATCTTGTTTCATTAGGCAAGACTTGTCTTTGGACATACTCAGTGAGATTTTGAATGAGTTTATCTCCAACGCTGCGAAGGATGTCTTCGCCCGAAATCTCACTCGCGAGTTTCTTTCGCAACCTAGAATCCTGATCGATACGCTCCACAATCGACTTCGATTTCATCGCATTTCGCTTCTCATACTCATCAAACAAGAGTGAGACTTGAGTATCGCGCCAGTTCTGTGCAATGAAATATTCCATGGCCCGATTCTTCACATCGTTGAATGCGCCAACTTCTCGAGGAACTGCAACATCCATTGCCTTTGGAAGTCTTGTAGCGTCCAAATTTGTACCTTCATAGTTGATCCACTCATCTGAAATTGACCAAGGCTTGTGCAGAAGTTTTGCCATGAGCGCTAAGAAGTCACGCATCTCTGCATGCAAGAAGCGAAGGCGACCTTTTTCGACAGAAAGTTCAGTGACAGCCTTCAAGAAGAATCTGGCTTCAGCTATCTCCTTATTGAGACGTCTTCGCCATTTGGAGTAATCACGGAAATAAAAGACAAATGCAAAGAACCAACTGAATACGGCACCAAAACCAATGATTTGAGAGATGATGCCAATTGGGTTAGTTATGCCTAGGAAAGTCAAAACCATCGGAATCCATCCGAGACCGAGCGCTGAGAGAATGAAATTAACAATGACTCCCAAGAGAAGTGAGAAGATCAACCCTCCAAAGGAGAATCGGAACTTACGCAAGAATCTCTTCTTGTTATCTCTTGCCTCTTCATAGAGATCCTGGGTCTGCACTTCAACCCATTTCTGGATCTCTTTTTCGAATTCCGCTAATTTCTCGCGCTCTAGACTAAGGGCTGACAAGAGCTGCCAGGCATAAGTGCCTTTGCGCTCTACCATCCACTCATTCAACGACTCTTGGGCTGTCAGGAACTGATCAAGTTCATTTGCCCGTTCTTCGCTAGTCTCTTTCGCTGACTTATAGGTGGCCACGCCAACCTTCAAAACATTTCTTAACTTTGCAAATTCCTTCTCGAGAAATTCAACATTCTCAGTAACTATGCCATGTTCTTCACGGATCCACTTGAGGGTGCCTTTTTTGAAACGATTCTTTTTCCGCTCAAAGGGCGCCAATACAATTTCCTGGTCAGGAGCATCTGGATCAGCCAAATCCTCGTCAATCTCGGGACTAATCTCACCTAAATCCTCTACTGGATCCTCGGTTGATTCAACTTCATCAACTAACTCTTCATCTGCTAATTCCCCTTCCACATGAAGAGTCTCTTCAGTTTCAGTAGTTGATGAGTCACCTGCATCTCCGTGCACACTTTCCGCCGAAAACTTGATGTGGCTAACAAAGGATGTATCGCCAATTAGCTCAGTGCTTGCTGGTGACTCCAAAGTAGATTCCGCAGGTTCTTGAGAAACCGCTTCGACCGTTCCCACTTGCTCCTTTTCTTCAGACATTTCCCACCTCTTGCTTGGAAGGTGTCTCTAATTCGTCAATGATTCTCTTGAGCCCACGCTGCCTACTCTCGGTCTTGCTGAGTTCGCTTCGGCACTTTCTTACCCACTTCTTAGCGCGTTCCTTTTCCTGCTCAGCCGAGATAAGTTCTGAGATAGCCGCCCTTGACTCTTCTTGAAGCTCTGAAATAACTTCTTTAAATTGGCTGGAAAGCTTTGTAGCAAGTTCTGCGTCAAGCCAGTCTAAAGATGATTGAACTATCTCTGGATCTTCATCAATATCAAGGGCAAATTCTGGGACTTCCCAACTTGAGCCTTCTTGAGGAATCAATTCCGTCGTATTTGCAATTACCTTTCCGGGTGCTACATCCGAGTTTCCTTGCAAGAGTTTCACAAGGTCGGTACGAATCGTGTGCCAAAGTGGGCTATGGTCAAAGCGATAGTCAACCGCCAGAGGAATATCTGCGAGCCGCGCCTTAACTTTCCCTCTAACATCCGAAATCTTCATCATGTCTTCATTTTCACCAGGAAGAATTCCGTACCTACGTAGTTTTGATCTTGAATTCTTAAGATCTTCGCGAACATCAACAGTGAATTCTCCGTCGGGCCCAAAGAGGACATCGGTCGCCTTGCGATTGAAAGTTTCTACTATCGAAGTGAATAGATTACGCGGAAGTGCAATCAAGTTATCCAAGAAGAACCTGAAGAATAATTTCATTCCCGCAAGGAAGCCAATCTTTAACTGTTCCTCTTGAGGTGGCTTTTTCTCTAATTTACAAGTAAGAGCGCGTCCATCTTCCGCTAGAGTCTTCTCAACAAGCGAATTGATTGCACTTTCTTTTTCAGTGCCAGATAGCAAATACCTATCTTCAACGTGGAAATTAGCATCCGCAAGCGGGCTGCCGTGCTGTTCGATCTGTTTTAGCGCAGCAGCCGCCACTTTAACGGCGACATCATCGGTTTTAACAGCTCTGACAAAAGTTCTTTGGAGAATGAATTTATCGAATGTTGCCGATCTATCTATCTCTGAATTGTCTAAGACGGTCTTATTGGCTCCAACCCAAAGACCAAGAGCTGTTGCTATATTTGCGAGTAAGAAACCAACATATTTCGGCTCAGACTCCATTACGAAGGAATCGACACCCATTGGAAATGAACGATCTTCGGGGGCGACAATGACATTCACATCCCAGACGGTTTCTGAATGATCTACTTTCTCGCCTCGAGCAAGGCCCGAGCTACCAACCAGCATGTTAATCAAGAGAAGCTTTGTACCTCGTTGAACTCCACCGCGGTCGCCTTCTTCATGGATACTTGCTGCTCTGCGCATCTGGGCGCCAATACGATTTGCCAGAATTAGTTGTTTTTCGTCGTTCACACTAGTCCTTGAGATATGGCGTACAGCGAGCACGCGCAGCGTCTCTAACTCAGCATCTGCTAGCTCATCAAATAGGTTTCTTTGTCTTGATCCATTGAGACCAATAACGGTTGCACTTATTGGGTGAGGTTTTGTTGCTTCAAATTCAGAGAAGACATTGGAATTCTGATCCGAGACCGTAACGTAAATGGCCGGCCTAAGTAGCCTCTGTTTGGTCCACTCCATTGCAGCATCAAGAACCTTCGACCCAAGTGGTTCATCAGGAAGAAGAACTATTGACGCGCCGTCTCTCGGCCAGACTGAAGTCATCTCTAGTCTCGAGTCTTCTTTCGCTTGCCCGCAGAGCCAACTGCTTGTGCGTGTCCAAGTAGTTTCTCTAGAGAGCTGAGCCAAATCTCACGCCACTCGTATTGAGCTGTCATCTCAAAAGGATTTGGGGTTCTATCTGCTTCTGCAAAACGCTCTTTGAGAGAAGAAATCTCAAGTTGAATGTCCTCAATCAAGGAAGCTTGTCTCTGCTCTGCAGTAAGAGATGCATCCCCGGCAACAGGTCCAACACCCTGGACATAGTCACTTAGGACACGATTGACGCCATATTCCTGATCATCTTCGATGTCAGTTCCGGCATCCATCATTGCATGATGAGCGAGAAGCGGCGAGATTGATGCGGTGATGTTCACTTCAAGAAGTGCAATCGATAAGGAATTTAGAACTGCGGGGAATGTATCGAATGACCTAGGTGCGTCACCGAGACCGAGCAATGGATGTGGGAAGTCGACCCACTTCTTCTCCCGGTAGCTATAAACAGAGACTTTTCGTCCCTTATTTAGATCAGTGTCATCCACTTTCCTTAAGTCAGCGAAAGTGAGAGCGAGCCATCCTAGAAACATCTGATCTAGAACCTCTTGTGCAACTGGAATCGCCTCAGGCGCTGGCTTGGTGCGGCGCAGGGTCCAGAATTGCTGACGAGTCTGAGAACTATTTGCCCTTGAAATCCAGTCCCGATAGATCGGCTCCATGAGCGTATTGAATACAACTGGATTCCTAGCGCCCTTGGTTGTCGAGAAGATAGTTATTTCTCTGATGCTCTCGGAGCTACTGAAAGTCTCTTTATCTTGAATCGCAGGATTCTCGGGATCAAATTGATTAACCAAGCCGAATACTTTCTCCTGCAATGGAAGGTTCTCCAGGGGAATTGTTGAGAAGGATGTGTAGGTTCCAGCTGCCGCACCTGGATGTACAGCATTCAAAACTTTGACATTTTCCTCGACCATTGGCTTTGAGTACTTCAAAGCACTACTGAACTTCGCTTCGAAATCCTTTTGGCGCTTGGACTTCTCTGATGGATCTGCGAGATTTTCCAAGTACGGACGAATTCCCATGTTCACCTGATTACTAAGTGAGCCAGCGTGAGAATTAATCATTGATTTAGCACGCTCGTAGATATCACCAATGTTTGCGTAAATCGAGAAGCTTGCTCTCTGGGCATTGCCAATCGATGCACGATAGTTGCTGTTCTTTGGCTGCCAGGAGGGTCGTGCTTCGATCAATTTCTGATCGCTGCCATCGCCCGTCTTATCAAAAGGAATACCTAGAAGAGCTCGCTCAGTCATTCGAATTTCCCATGCGCTCTGATGCTCTGGCTCAAGTGCAGCCTGTGACCATTCGCGAAGGAGTTTTGGAAACTCCTTATAGTCAATCAGAGTTTGCTCTGTGTTTGGTGGAGCGAATCTCTCCTGCACCGAGGACTTATCCGAAGTTGGGAAGGAAGAGAAACTCGAGAAGTCGTATTCATCGTCACTTGCACGTTCAACCTTAAGGTTTTCTATCTCATCGCTCATCGTTTTGAGAAGTGGCGCAAGAAAGTTCTCATCTAGGTCAGCAAGTAACTCGATAGCAATCATTATGCGATCGACTTCGCCAAGGAATGAGATTCCCTTCTTAACTGTGTCTTGTACTTTCTGAATCTCTTGATCTTTCTTTTCAATCTTGGCTTTTCCAGTGCTTAGGAATTTAAGGACGCGACCACGAATTTCGTCGGTGAGATTTCGCTTCTGTTCAGCATCAGCTGGAAGTTCAGTTTTAATCAAGAACTCAACTTCCTTGCGGAGCTTCTTTAGGAGCTCAACAGCAACATAAAGGCCACCGCTAACAACTACGCCTGACGTTGCATTGAGAACTCTCTTCTGTATGTCTTGTGTCCATCTCTGAACCGAGTCGAATACTGCAGGTTTCTCAGCAGTAAGAAGTTTGACTCGGTTAGCATTGAAGTAATTCATAATCCGCTGTTCCCAGGTTGATGGATCCAGCGCTGAATCCTTGCCTGCAGCATGAGCAATACATTCGTTTGCAAAATTCGTATAGAACGAGTCTTGTCCTTTAAGCGCATCCAAAACATCGTTCTCTGGATTTCGCTCCCTAAGTCCTGAGTCCTCAAGGAATCCACTCCAAAGTTGATCTGTTCGAGTATCGATTTGGACGTTTCGGTTCATCGATTGATCTTTGCTTACTGGCTCGAAATCTGGCCAGAGTAACTTCTCTACTGCATTTCGAGTGATGCACTCAGCTGCATAGTCAACAAACCGGTCCATTCCAAGTGAGATTCGGCTGAATCCCATAGCAGCGAATGGTTGATAGTGATCAAGACTTCCTGCAACTTTGAGACGAGTCTTATCTGTCATTGTTGCACTTGTTGGGAAGACGTTTACAACAACATAGTCATCGAGCCATTGCTGAGTGGCAGGACTTGTGGTCAAAGATGCAAGAGACGATCCAACAGCGTAGTAAATCTCTTTCGTAGTTGCACCTAGCGCACCGTCATTGTTCTTTGCGCCAATCAACCAATGATGCTTTCCGCCATATCTACGGCCTATCGGTGGTCGTCCCACTCCATCGAATAAGAAGCTTGAAGCGCTTGTCATCTTCTCGCGCCAGACACCGTTTACAACCTCTGAAAGAGCGCCGAGTGTGTTACCTGGAACTGATTTCAACATGTTTTCTGGAACATTCAACGCAAATACGTCGGCGCCATAGAGCATCACATGCATGAACTCATCAAGTGAAGGGTCAACTGACTTTATTAGTTGGGCAACATCTTGGAAGAGACCTGAACCCGAACCGCCAGCCATGGATGAGATAACGAATACGGAGGTGTGCGGTGGCTTTGCAGAAACGGGGATGTCAAAAAGCTGATTCAGTCTTGCTAGATCTTTATTTGCCTGGGCAGAAGTCAATCGATTGTGTGCATCTGATAAGAATCTATTCATGGCACTCAATTGCGAGACACCAACGGTTCTACCAATGGCTCTGAATTGACCTGCACCTTTTGCAATTGGAACTGGGGTTGAAAGAGGTAGCCAGCCAGATAGCACTTCATTTCTACTTGAAGCAGGGGTCGCATTGATAATTTGTTCTTTTACGGTCTGATAGCTGACCTGACCGGGAACGAGACCAAGATAGGAATCTGAAGGTAGAAGTGGGGCAGGAAATCCACCTCTTCCTTGGGTTGCAATAGTGTCTATCCAAAGCGTCTGCCAGCAATCAGGGAACGGGCCTTCCCACTTGAGTGCCTCTAGGCGTTCAGAGAGGATCTCGCGTATAGCTCGGACCGTGTTTCCACCGGAACCTCCGACGCCAACAAACAACATAGAACCTAACATTGCTTTCTCCTATCCCTTACTTACGCCCATGGATCATCTGGATCCACCTGCGATGACTGAGTGGGCCCAGTCGAATCATCTCTCTTTGATTTTTCTTCTTTACCCTTTCGGAAAAGACCCTTCTTCTCCTTAGGTTGTTGAATATTGGCTGAATCATTTGAAATTGGCTTTGACTGTTGGACGGAAGGAGCTTCGGGCTCATCCCATTCAAAACGTTTCGTTGCCGCGCTCTGGGTTTGACCCTTTACTGCTGTTTCTGTCGTAGCGCTTCCAGCAAATTGGTCACTTGAGTTTCCAGACCCTACTAGCTGAGCTAATTGCCTCCATGAGTCCTCGCTAGTTTCAAGCTGATCTTTAATTTGGCTGAACTGGCCTTCAGCCGAGCTCGGATCGATATTCAAATATGCCGTTACCAGTGCAATCAGCTCAATCGAATTATTCGAATCGTTTGAAGATCCTTTTGTCGCAGAAGCAACCCAGAATCCATTTGGATTCAGTGGAGCAACCGACGTTTTGCCATCAAAATCACTTACTAGATCTTCATTGGCAAAGCCGACACGTTCTTCGTTAAATGCCAAGACACCCGAGACCTCGCCAAAAGGATTCTTGGGTAACTTAGTTCTCAAAGTGAATATCTCTTGAGCGTTCCAATCTTGAGCGATGGTCTTCTCGCTATCTGTATTGCTTGCCGGATAATCGAAATTTCTATCTTCAAAGAGGTCTCGTTGCTCATCGATTCTGGCAACAGTGACTTTTCCATCACCAATATTTAATTTTATAGGTACATTGGCGACTCTTATGTCCTTCATTCTGAATCTAGCAAAGAAGAAGTTACTAAGTTGAAGTAAACTCAATGGAATCAAGAGACCCAAAAGAGTGAGTAGGGAAATCAACCACACGTCTGGTTGTTTGAGTTTGGAGTCGAATTCCAAATCAGCCAACAAATCAAGGCTTTGTGTTGAATCCTCTGTCCTGGTCTTCAGCACTATGAGACCCTTTGACTTTCCTTCTGCAGTAATGTCATTCGAGAGTGTTAGTTCTAATCCTAGATTTTCTCCCTGCTTAACGAGGACCTCATCTCCAATCGCCAACTTCTCGCCAGTGTTCTTGTTGGTAAGAGAAGGCTTGAACATCTCAGTGCTTCGACCTTCTGGGTCTTGCTTGATGGAAATCGACTTTATGCTAACTAGGCAATCGCCTTGTTTTGGTCCATTAACAATTATGGATCCTTTTGCAGGGGTTCCCGTATAGAGGTCGCTCAACTTCAGAGTGTTGCTTTGAAGCTTACAAAGTTGGTCAGGAAGAACTAAAGGAACTTCAACCGCACTCTTTATGGTGGGAAGCTTTACGCCAGATTTCGTGACTAAATCTAGTTTTAAGAGAAGCGATGCTGTACTAGAACCAGTGTAAGGCTCTATGACTCCACTCCACGATGAGTCGCTCTTTGTTACATCTAGTGGGAAGGCTTTCCGCTCTCTATTCTGGGCAGTATTGTCAATAGCTTCCGCGCTCAGCGCGACGGATCTGAAGTCACTCAAGTTTGCAGCACTTCCATCGGAGTTAACAATCAGTCCCGCAATTTCTTGATTAGCAGTGCCAGCTGTAAGTGTGGAATTCTTCTTAATTCTTGGCTGAATACCGGCGTCTAGGAATACTGAGGCGCAACTAGATGAATTACCCGAGTTGACTGACCACTTTCCAACTAAGTTCTTAGCAACAGGAACATTAAGAACTGAGAATCTCTCAAGTTGAGTGGTCTCATTCCAGCCTGCTGGGAGCGCTCGTCGTGAAACTTGATTACCGCCAGGAATCGAAATCTTCCAATTCAATGAAGGCAGAAGAAGAACAGCGTCTTTGATTCCTGGATCCATAGTGAAGTTTGTGACTCCACTTTCGCAGGTATCAAAGGCTGGCTGACCTTCGATAATCTGCATAGTCAACCGTAGAAATTCGCCCGCTAATTCATCTGTGTTATTGACTTCAATCAATTTGCCCTGACCGTGACTATCTGGAACGGGGTATTCACCACATGTGAAAGTTCCCTGACCTAAACTGCTAGGAGCTAATTCACCTTGTCCAAGTACTGCAGGCCTAAATAGTGATACAGGTCCACGATTCTTTTCAGTCAAAACTTGCGGCTTTAGAAATACACCAATTAGATGAATTCCCGCTTCTCTGATGGAAGTAATGAGAGATTCCTGCGGAATGCCATCCTCTCCTGGAGCGACTCCGCAAAGTTCGCGGATTGATTTCTTCAGATCTTCAGGGCCTTCGCCAACATCAATTCCACCATCGGTGAACCAAATAATTGCCTGGCAAGCTTCTCCTTCGCTAGCTGGAGCTTCCTGCAACTTCTTCTTTGCATTACGCAAGCCGGCAGCCCAATCTGTCTTTTGTCCGTTATCAAAGTCTTTTATCTTTTCCGACCACTCGCTGGCATCTCGTACTTTTTCAGGAGTTGCCTGAGTCCAGGGATACTCCGCGTACTTATTACCCTGGGCATCTTGACCAGGAGATGTTCTATCAAAAGTTGTTAGGGCGAAGTAGAGATCTTTCTCTTGGTTGATACGCTCCAAAAGCAGTATCGAACTAGCAATTATGTCCGCACGCTTATCCTCTGGATCTGAACCAGGGATCTTTCTATTTTTATCTTCCCACTTCAAACTTCCTGAAGAGTCAATGAGAAACATGATGTTGATTTGAGTGGAAGTTTCTTTGTTTATACAAGCCGCAAGCGCATCAAATGCATCAGCTGCTCTCGCCGCAGACAAAGGAAAAAGAAGCGCAGAAATCAATGAGAGAACAAACGAGGCACTTACGAGTCGAGAAATCTTGAACTTCGGGAAGCGGTGCAGTCTCATCTTAGTTTACGATCTCTATCGCTAATCGCCAGATGATTGGAGCCGCCATCAGGAATGAAATAAGGCTAATCCGCCCGGCCCATTTCACATAGATTTTTCCTAGCCCTCTGTCATACCAGGGCAAGCTTCTATTTTTTAAATCTATGGTGCGCAGAATTGCCAGCAATAGAACTATCAAGAAGGGCGTCAATAGGTATCCGATAATGCTGAGAGTCAGTTTCTGTGATCGGAAAAGAGATGGACCAAGGAAATACAGAGCCGCGCTTGTAATCAATAAGAAAGCCTGAAGGATTAGTGGCCATCGAGGCGGTTTCTTTACCTCTGAGTATCCATAGTCGACGGGTACTGAAGAATCATCCCAACCCGAACTTGAGTCTTCGCCCCATGACGACACCGTTTGGAAACCTCCCGTTTTGCGATGATTTCGCAAAAGGTTACAGGAATACTCATAAAACTGACAGGCTAAAAACAGTTTAATCTCAAACTACGCGAAGGCTTGCTTCAAAACCTCAAAACGGGCAGAGAATTACATTGATGTAATTCGTTTACGAACCTACGGTCTCCATGCAGCCGTCAACAAAATCTGTCCTGTTCTCTGACATATTCTTCAAACCGAATTTGGGCCAACCCACAAGTAGCCACATCAACTGACAAACATCTTTCTTATCGGCTTCGGGAATCTCGATCTTCTCGCCTGTGCCCTCGTTCGCCCATTCGGATAAAGCCTCTATCTCAGTAGTGAGTTCTCGCCATCCCGATCCCGTCTCTTTGCCGAAGCGATAAGACTCAGATGTTATGTCACGCGTGCTGCAGGAAGTTAGTAGGAAAGAGATAGCCAAGAAGAGAGAAACAAATTTAGGAAAATTTCTCGTACTTGAAGTTTTCACAATTCATCCCTCCCCGATACCTTTGCGTTGAAGTGAGCATTACACAATATTCAGCTCTTTACAAGGTTTCAGACGAATTAATTAGCGGAAACTTCCTCCCCGCTAAAGTCAAGTATCGGCATATTCCCCCTCGCAGAATCGGAGTAGGAGGCAAATTCTTCGCCTTGGGGGCGTAGTAAAAAAAGACCAATATCTAACTTAATTATGACATTGCCCCTACGTGCCGCTAGTTGCTTTAGAAGCGAGATCGCGTAGTCAAACTCTGGTTTTGAAAATCTGCCAAATTTAATCACTAGGTTTTTGTTGGCTGGGATAACCTCATATAGCACACGTAAGTTGCCCGGATTCTTGATTCTGATCAGTGATTGATTTTCAAACTCCTCCAGAATTTTCATGCCTATCTCATCTGAATTGCGCGCACCTAAATATCTAGTTAGAAGAAATAAGGTGATTGAAGAGGATGCAAATATCAAGATGGAGAATGACAGTTCCTGCCATCGAAACTGAAGAAACTGGGTCAAGTCATCAAGCAGCTCGCTCACCCCACCCTCCTTTTACGCGTGAAAGAGAGGTAAATGGGCTGGCCTACTGAGAGAGTAATTAAGGAACCCTTCCATTTCATTTGTTGCGACCTTATCATCATCCAATCTGCCGAAGGGAGCGTTAAACACGTGGCGAAAAAACCATCAAACACAGAGAAGGATTCAAAGAGGAATGCTATTGAAGCTGTAACTCAGCCGATGGAGAAAGCGATTTTCGCTGCTCGTTGGATTCTCGCCCCCTTCTACATCGGATTGATTCTGACCCTAATTCTTCTTCTAATTAAATTCATCCAGCAATTTGTTGATTTTGTTTGGATTATCTGGGATGCAGACTTTAAAGATACAGAACTTGCTCTTCTATCCTTATTGGATTTAGCTCTATTAGGAAATCTAGTTCTAATCGTTGTCTTTGCCGGCTACGAAAACTTTGTATCTAAGATTGAGAGCGCTGAGAACTCTGTTGATAGACCTGAATGGATGGGAAGAGTTGACTTCTCTGGATTGAAGTTGAAGTTGATTGGATCCCTCGTGGCCATCTCGATTATCGAACTACTTAAGGACTTCATGGAGGCAGATGAAGAAGTCAATGATGGATTGATTTGGCGTATCGCAATCCATATGGTTTTTGTGATTTCAGGACTTCTGTTCGCTGTCATGGATGCCATCGCCGCTCGAACGGACAGGATCGTTAGCGAATCTCGGACGGAGAAATAGCTAGCCAGCCTATTTGTTCGGTTCCTCGGGGATCTAATCGAGGCGCTAGGGACAAATCCCGGCTCTTCCTGTCACAATTTTCCGGTGAATTCACTGAAAAAAATCTGTGTCTCCTTCCTGGCAATCTTTGGCTTGTTGGTAACCACGCCCCCAACCCAAGCGTTTGATCTCGGTAAATCATCGGATTATTTGATTCGGGTAACTCCAGAAGCCAAGGCTGCAATTGAAAAATCTATTGGTCAATACGGTGGAAAGATAAACCAGCGTTATCAATATGTCTTCGATGGATTCTTAGTTAGATTGCCAGATGTAGCGGCTGCTGCATTACAGAAACTTCCGACGATTCTTACTCTCGAAAAAGATCAGCCCGTCGAGATGTCAAACATCCAGAACTACCAATCGCCAACTCCTTCTTGGGGTCTTGATCGAATTGATCAACGTGAGAAGGTAGGAGCGACTTCTAGTTACGGTTACAGAAGTGCAGGACGTGGTAGCACTGTTTATGTTGTAGACACAGGCGTTGCCCCTCATGAAGACTTTGGTTCGCGACTTTCTACAAGTGGATTCTCGGCGTTTACGGATGGAAATGGTCCTACTGACTGTAACGGCCACGGCACGCATGTTGCGGGAACTATCGCTGGAACAAAATATGGAATTGCTAAGAATGCAACGATTGTTCCTGTTCGAGTATTAGGTTGCACAGGATCTGGAACTTACTCCCAAGTTATTGCTGGTATGGAATGGATTCTCTCGCCACAGAATCCAAATTCAAAGACACAAGCGGTTGTAAATATGTCTCTCGGTGGAGGCGCTTCGGGAACTATTGATGCAGCAGTTGCCAAATTAACGAATAGTGGAATCACAGTCGTAGTTGCTGCGGGCAATGACAACAACCTCGCATGCTTAAAGTCACCTGCGAGAGCAGCATCTGCAATCACGGTGGGTGCGACTACAAGTTCGGATGCTCGATCATCATTTTCAAACTACGGATCTTGTGTGGATATCTTTGCACCTGGCTCTTCAATTCTCTCAGCCTGGATAGGCTCACAAACAGCGACTTATACTGCTAATGGAACCTCTATGGCATCCCCACACGTTGCTGGAGCCGCGGCGGTTTATCTTGGCCTAACACCGGGCGCATCCGTTGCACAGGTTTCACAATTCCTAGATGCTCAGTCAACAAAAGATGCGATTACAGGATTACCTGCTGACACCGTAAACAAACTTCTTTATGTATCGCCGACTGATGGACTTCCGGCCGTAGTGCCACCAACTGTTGCACTGAAAAACGTCGGTGACATCACCCATCAAGGCGCCAAGGTATCAATTGATGTCAATCCAGGAAATGCTCCAACCACTCTCGAATTTGAATATTCCACTGTTGCAGATTTGAGTACATCTGTCACTAAGGTTCCAGTATCACCATCTAGTTTTGAGGGATCTGAGATGCAAGTTGCGACTGCAACTCTGCAATCTCTTAATGCAAATACCACCTATTACTTCAGAATTACCGGTAGAAATGAATCGGGCTCGACCACGTCACCGATTGGTAATTTCAAGACTCTAACTCCACCGAAAGTTCTACCTACTCCAGTTGTTTCTGCGCCGATAAATGTGACTGCATACAGCGCAACCTTGCAGGGAACAGTTAATCCTGGAAATGACACGACTCAAGTCTCATTCCTTTATGGAACCGATCCGAATTTCAAAGAGAACACAAATACCGGACTTGCATCCCCTGCGACGGTCTCGGGCGGTTCCCCAATCCCGGTTTCTTTACCGATTTCATTTTTGAAGGGTGATACTTCTTATTACGTTCGCATTGTCTCAAGTAATTCATCGGGCAGCGCAACTTCAGAGACCTTCACTTTCAAGACTCCCGTTTCACTTGGTAAGCCACCAATTGTCACAACAAATCAATTATCGACTTCGATTAATTACTATTCACAAACATTTACCGGCAGCGTAAATCCCCAGGGGCAGACCACTCAAGTCTTCTTTGTTTATGGCCGTGAAAAGACGCTTACTTCAGGCATTACCCAGATCAAACTCCCTATCTCACCGATAACCGGTGAGGCCACAGTAAACGTCAGCCAGATTCTTGAAAAGATCCTTACCCCCGGAATTGGTCACTATTACCAATTCACGGCGTTTAATGATTCTGGTGTAACCAAGGGCGAGATCCGATACTCAATTGTCTCGCCAATTAAGCCTGTCATTTTGTCGACGAGGGCAGATAACTCCAAAGCTGGGCAGATTACTTTCTCTGCTCAAGTTAATGCCGGTGGTACAAACACTCGTTGGTATCTAATTTATTCAACCAGTCCAACCTTGGTAACAGGAG
>Ga0129336_10000440_pt1 | contig 24289 bp, 16 predicted proteins | sample CPB6_02_DNA_FD_96878 | JGI IMG/M metagenome (GOLD analysis project Ga0129336, IMG submission 96878) | Freshwater to marine salinity gradient microbial communities from Chesapeake Bay, USA - CPBay_Sum_0.6_0.2_DNA | ecosystem: Environmental > Aquatic > Marine > Coastal | place: USA: Chesapeake... | reverse complement strand
ATTAGCACCACTTAGAGTAGTGATAATACCAGTATTAATCCTTCCAATATCAGCATTAACACTTCCAAAAGAGCCAATGCCACTGTAGTTAATATTAGCACCACTTAGAGTAGTGATAATACCTGTTGGTGAGAAGAATGAAGTAAATACACCAGTATTAATACTTGCAATACCAGTTACTACAATATCTTGAGAGGTATTAGGTGCATTAGCAATCGCTGTTTCAATTGTTGCAGTTGTCGTTGCGTCAAGAGAAACAATATTTTGAAGTTGTCTACCAGAACTAATAACTGAAGTTCCACCAATCGTAACAGATCCTGCAGTTACAATGCCACTGTAAGAAAGATTAGAACCACTTAAAGTTGTGATAATACCAGTTTTTACATATCCAAGGTCAACTGATGCAGTGGCAATAGTACTAACACCAGTTACATTTAGATTTGGGGTGTTGATTACATTCTCAGTAAACTGAATACTACCAGCAGCAAATCTTACTCCATTAGGTACTTGAGTGCTCCCAACACCTACTGCATAATTAAATAAGAAAGCATCAGTGGTTCCAGCGCCCATTGTATTGCGCTTCACCCACATAACTTGCTTGTAGGTGTCTGGTAGTGTGTTAATACCAGCAACTGCAAGAGAAACTAATGGATACCCTTCAGTTGATGCAATAGCAACACCACCGTGATTTGCAGTATCATCGCTTGGTGTTATTGCAGTTGTAAATCCAAGAACAATATCTTTATCTTCTACTCTTACTTGTACTGCATTCAGGATTGCAGAAGTACCACCGATTGATAGGTTTCCATCAATGGTTACGCTACCGTGGAAAGTTGAGTCTGCTGCATAAACATCAAATCCGGTCGCAACTGCCAGAGAACCCGTAGTAGTAAGTCCAGATACTGTTGCATTTGTTGCGTTAAAGTTGGCAACTGTACCAATACCAGTGTAATTTAGCGTAGTACCACTGATTGTAGTAACGATACCTGTTGTTACATAAGCACTTGTTAGAACTCCAGTATTGACTGATGCAATACCAGTAGTTACTAAATTAGTTACAATACCAGTATTAATTCTTCCAGTATCAGCGTTAATACTTCCAAAAGAACCAATGCCACTATAAGAAAGGTTAGAACCACTTAAAGTCGTGATAATGCCGGTGTTAACATATGCTGTTGTAACAACACCAGTATTAATGCTTGCAATTCCGGTTGTGACTAGATTTGTAACAATGCCAGTATTGATATAACCATCATGAATTGCTGCGATCGTAATAGATCCAATACCACTCGTACTTAAGTTGGTTACAATACCGGTCTTTACATATCCAAGGTCAATAGAAGCAGTTCTAATTGTACCAACACCAGAAACTTCTATGTTATTAAAAGTTGCCTGGTCCAGTGAAATATCATCTGCGTATACGTCTCCAGTAACTCTTACATCACCTTGAACATAAAGTGCAGTTTGCCCTGTTGAGACTGGAGATCGTATATCAACGACATATGCTGGCGTTGCTGTACCAAAACCAGTAAGTCCAGAGTCTAATGAGGTGATTACAGTACCACCAGTTCCTACATTAAACTCTTGACCTACTGTAGCGATACCAAGAATATTCGCATACGTAACACCAATTCCACCAATGACTTCAAGGGTGTATTTCGGACTTGATGTACCAACACCAACGTAATCTGTTGCACTATCAGCGACGAGTAAATTATTATTTACTTCTAAACCATTACGAATGACGAAATTCTTTTGAACTGCCATTGGAGGAGAACGCCTACCTTTTTTCTATTTATAATGTTCTACCACAATAAGATATTGCACCTGTTGATGATCTAAAAGCACCTGAAGTAGATATGCGAGATTGAACTTGAGAAACACTATCTATATTATAACTTGTGTATTGTCCGATCCAATAATCCATTTCACTTACTGATGGTGGGCGATTGAATGAAGACTTGTATTGATTATTAATTGCATTTACTAACGTACTCCAAGATGCTCCTTCAATATTCACAGTCCAAGTCATTTCAACGTAACCTGGACTTCCAGTATCACCATTTCTAGCAATACCAGGATTACAAGGAGTTGTATATGAAGCTTGTCCGCCAGCACCTCCTGGAGCACCTCCACCACTGATAAAAGTTCCTCCAGGTATTACACTTCCTCCGTGAGAAGGACCATCAATACCTCTTCCTCCACCTCCACCACCTTGCAATCCACAAAGTTGATTTCCATTGGGATCACGAACATAAGTATTATAACCAGGAGCGCCATAATAACCTGAACCACCATTATTTGGAGTATTTCCACTTCCACAAGTGTATCCACCTTCACCTCCACCACCAAAGTTCCAAGAGAATACTTGTCCGGGTCTGCAAGAATACCCAAATCTAGCATAAGAACCATCTCCACCAAATCCGCCAGGTAGATTTGCTCCACCACCACCTCCTCCGCCACCAGCGGCAGAAGCTTCTATTATTACAAAATTAACCCCACTAGGAACAGTCCAAGAACCATAGTTAGGAGAATTGTCATTATAGGGGTTTTGACTGATTTCTCTTATTGGAGCCGTACTATATCCTTGGGCATAAAAACTATCTTGATAACTTTGTGCTTGCCTTGCAGCACCAGAACCGCCACTCAAACTAGAAAAATAATAGTCAAATCCATTTCCTGGATTTGCTAAAGTATATCTTAAAGTAACTCCCGGATAATCGGTATCTGTTTGAGTATCTTCAACGCAAGCAGCAACGTTTACTGTCACACTTTGAGTTGGAGAATCCGCACAACCACCGTTAGATATTGCACGAAGAGTATATGTTTGAGAAGACTTTAGATTATTAAGAGTAATAGATCCGGAAGTTGCTGTTACTCCAAAGTTAGAAACTACACTACTTGCATTTGATGTGCCCCAACTTAAAGTTACACTACCATTATATTCAATACTAGATGAACTTGCTTGTAGTGTCGCAGCAGCAGTTGTATTTACTAAAACTGTTGCGGTTGAGGTTGCAGTTGTGTTATCAGTTCCAGTTGCTGTAATAGAGTATGTTGTATTTGCTTTTAATGGTCCAACACTTAATGACCCAGAAGTAGTAACACCAGTAAATCCATTTGTTGTAATTCTAACTGCACCTGTAGAAGACCAAATAAGCGTAGTATTTTGATTACAAGAAACACTAGCAGGACTTGCAAGAAGTGTTACTGTTGGATTATTAATACTTCTAGGAGTAACAGACCAAGTTGTTGATGTTGATGTGGGAGATGGAATATTATTATTTGCAGTTAATGTAACAGTAGTTGTCCTAGTTTCACTAAAACCACCTGCTGTCATATACACAGTACAAGCAATACCAGGAAGAACTACAAGATTATTTCCAGTTGTTCCATTAACATCAAGATAAGAGTTTGCATTTGATGTACTAACAACTACGTTACAGTCATTATCATAACTTGTAGGAATAAATGTAACTGATTGTAGTGTAGATGGTTCAATACCAGTAATACTAGTTAAGGTTGGAGCAACTAGGGGGCAGTTTCTTCTTGCACTTCTAACAACCCAAGTATCAGTACGTGTTTGTTGAATAATATTGTTAATGTCAGTATTATCTGTACCTGCAATACTAACATTTGTAAGAACTGTCCCTTCTGATGCAGGAGAAGTCGTAATTCTTAAATCAACAACATCACCATTACGAACACCGGCATCACTAGAACTAAAGTCTCTAACAACTACACCATTTCTTGTAATTCTAAACTGGCCTCCATCAGCATTATTTGTAAGGAAAATATGTGCAAAGTCATCAGCGTGTGTTGTAATACCAGAGATTGTAATTGGGTCACTGATTGTTGCAATATTCCTACCTTGACCTGTTTTATCAACAAATTGAAACTGGTCAACGATTGTATCACTTACAATAGGTCTTGTAGTTACACTGAATGTACTTGCAACCCCAACAGGAGTGTTGACACCTGTGATTGATAATGTTGCACTTGTTGTTGTGCTATAACTTGCAGAAGAGTTTACTCTTAATGTAAGAATATCACCATTGAATACGGTTGCAGGAGCAGTACTAAAATCTCTTGCTGTACTAGCACCTCTTACAACTTTTAAAAATCCACCAGAAACTGTTGCAGTGAGTGGGACTGGTGCAAGGAAAGTATCAGTATCAGCACCACTTAACGTAATTGAATTGCTATCAAATGCAGAAGATAATCCTACATTTGTAAAATTATTAAATGCAAATTGGTCTACAGTTGTATCTGCTGCTCTACTAGAAACAGAATATGATGTCGTATATGTACCAACTGTGATTTCGGTTGTATTTGTCTTTGAATAATCAGTAGGACCTTGCAGTACTATTGCAATTGTATCACCATTTCCAATAGTTGTTGCTGTTCCAGGAGATCCACCATTTTTACTAAATGAACCAATACCAAGTGTAATAGCAGCATTTGATGGAACAGTTGCATCTAAACCAGAAACTGTAATGGTGTTACTTGTTGAAGTAATACCCAACTCTTGATTTGTTATACTAGTAAAAGTAAATGCGTCGGGTAATGAATCTTTATCTCTTGTTCTTACAGTCCAAACCTTTGAAGTTTTACCAACTGTAGCAGTTACAGAATAAGTCTTACCAAAATCAGTATCACTTCCTTTTGTTGTTGGAGTATAAAGAGAAACCGTCTCTCCACTTCTTACAAATGCAGGTCCACTTGTAAAGATGCCACTATTGACGGCAACTGATGTACCTGCACTAACTGAAACAAGAACTTTATTATTAAGACCAGTGATTGTAATTGGACCTGATGTATAAGCAATACCCGGTTCAGCACCAGTTATATTAGTAAAGTTAAAATCAGCAGGTACATCATCAAGTGTTCCTCTATAGGCATATTCCGATGAATCGCCTAAAGCACCTAGAAGTGGACTCATTTATTTTCTCCTCAACTGTATTGAGATTGTGAATAAAGAACAGTATATGTATTTGCTGCAGTCTTAATAATTACATAAGTATACATATCAATTCCATTAGCATTACCCGAAGTAATTGGAACACCACCATAGTATTTAACTGTCTGTGTAACCCCATCAATCTGAACTGTGCTGTTATAGTAAGGAGTTGCACCTTGAGTTGTCATTATAGCAACGGTTGTGGATTCACCAACACTCAAGAAATCATTTAGAGTTTGTGATGCATTACTTCTAAAGTTCAGTGTCCAATTTCCTTGAGCCTCAGATGTGAAATAATAAACATTATTATCACCTAAGTCAATATTTTGAACTGATGTTGCAGTTAAAATACCAGCACTAATCGTAGCAGTTTCAATAATTTCAAAAACTCTGAGTGTACCATTGATTGAAGTACTTCCTTCAACATATAGACCAAATCCTGCTTTTGCGCCAGTAGTGCCAATACCAATCGGAGTTGACGTATGAACGCCAACAGGATCAGTTCTCCAAATGTCAGAAACATTAGTCAGACCAGAACCATCACCGCTAAATGTTCCAATAAATGAGTTGGATGTGACTTGATTTACTGTTAGATTGACACTAGTAGTTGAAGTGCTTACTGGACCAAATCTTCTCCAGTTGTTATCTGCAGTATAAATCCATCCAGCAGTTCCACCACTTTCTGGTGTTGCTTGATAAACAACATCTCCTGGGTTACCCGCATTCGTTGGAGTTGAAATACCAACAGTATACTTTCTGGAAATAGTTGCATCACCCTGTAAGAAGAGTGAAGTTGCCTCCATTCCTTTTGGTGAGGTTGAAGTAATCTTATTTGTAAAAACTACTGGACCATCAAACTTAGAAACAACCTTATTGTTTGGTCCACCTTCAACGCGAATTGAGTTACTGAAGTTACCTTCTACTGGGTTGATAACATTGATAGAAGACTGACTTGTAATGTCTTCTCCAGTCACTGTTTGAATTGGAGTGTCAAAGATTTCTTCTTGTCCGGTAATCGTACTTAACTTCTTGTTACCCGAGTATGAAATACCCTTATCATTCATTCCAGTGAAGAAGTTAATACCACCGTCAGACTTAAATGATTGTGAAATAAGTTCTTCTTGCGCAGAAATCTGACGATCCTGACGATCTGGGAATGCAGTTGAATAATTACCAGGACCATAACCAACATACTCAAATGTGTGTCCTGAAGCACGAATGATTGAGTGTCTTCTTAATTCGACAGGAAGAGGTTTAATTCTTCTAACTGTTGCGCCAGATAAGTGAGCGGCACTTGGAGTTCCAAGAACACCTCTATAAACGGAGACTACATCACTACTGACAGTTGTTTTAATTCTTACAATCTCATCATCAATCTCAAGATAATCTCCAACATTCAGATCTAGACCAGATACTGGAATTGTAATGGTTCCTACAGTAGGACCAGTAACAGCAGCGGAAAGATTAGTTGTTACATTATCATACTTAGTAACTAAACGTCCACCAATATTTTCATTCTCGACTGATATTGTTCCCGCATTCGCAGCAACTCCTCTTCTATAAGCATAGATTGTACCAGATCCAACTGGAGATGTTGTACCAACTCCAACATTAATAGAGAATGAAGTAAGACTATTAACTTGTTTTACAATGAATGATCCATTGTAAAGTGAATTTGTAGCACCACCTAAAGAAATAACATTATTAACTTGGAACCCGTGATTATTGGAAGTAGTGACAATCCCGATTCCAGTAGTGGCATTATACGTGAGAGAAGAAACTCCGATTGCTTTACCAATTAGAGAACCAGTAGCGTCTGAAGTAATTAATGCCCCCAAACCAGATTGTACTGCTGGACTTATCGTAGAAATAGGAGCAACTTCTACTTGTCTTGAGTTGCCTGCAGTGACGCCAGTGATGCGATAAAGAGTATTATAACTCTTATACCCAAGGGACGAGATTCCACTAATTTGAATAATTTCATCAGTGTTATTATAGATTGAAGTTACACTCACAACACTAACAGAATATCCTGCAGTAGTTGCAACACCAACGACAGCAAGTGTATTTCCTATACCAAATGCACTGCCGCCATCCATAATCTTGACGCCAGTAATGACGCCAGAGTCAACTTTAATTCTTGCAGTTGCATTTTGACCTGTTCCAGGCTCACCTACCAATTTTACATTATAATAGTATTCTGTACCAACTCCAACTCCATAACCGGAACCACCAGTAACAATACTCAGACCAGTTGCTCTATTCAGACCGTGATCGATTTCGGAGAAAATTGTGTGGGCGGTTCCTGTAGCATTTGATACTACGTTTGTAATACCAAACCCAACGTTGAAGTCTCCAATCGCTTTTTGAATAGTTTCTTTTGTGAGACTATTCTGTGGTTCATCAATAACAACTTGACCGATTGGTTCTGGAAGAGCATAACTTGTAGATTTCTCTGGATCAGAAACAAGATTATCTCTATTTAATTGTGGATATAGATTTACAACTGGCTGAATAAATTTTAAATTAGTAAATGGGGATACATTAGGTGAGTTGGAAGAGTTAACTAGTGTTAGATGATAAATTCCATCTTGCTCGTTCTTAATATACTTCTTGACTTCTTGTGTTCTGTAAATCAAATACGTATTATTGTATCTCTTTCTCTGGAAGTATGGAAGAGATGTGGTACGATCAGAAATATTATTAGTAAATGTTCCAGGATTAGAAGTAAGAGCATATCTAAAGTGCTTAGAACTACTAATTCCAGCAACTGTAAACGTTCCATTATATGCAGAATTAGCAACACCAGCAAGATTTGCTGTGCTGGTTACGTTCACAATCTTAACCTGAGAACCAACACTCAAATCATGAGGAAGTTCAGTAATAACATTAACATTGCTACCATCCCAGGTTGCATTTGCAATGATTCTTTGATTTCTTAGATTTGTTACATTTGCAATTGTAACAGGCGATGGGTTAAACTGATATGCAATCTCAGTATTTGTAGAACCTAAGGTAGAACTAGATTCCTGAAGAATAAATCCATCTGATGGTGGTCTTGCAGTTGTTGCAGCATCCTTTGGAATCACATAACGAACTCTGTAAATAGAATCGTTTAGTGGTCTCGTATCTGATTTACGAACAATAAATGTTCTTGGGGTTGCAGCACCAAGACCTGCAGTACCCAGACCAACTAATGTGGAATAAATGCTATTATCTGTTGCTGCTGTTCCAACATTAACATACCATTGATTTTGGGTGGTGTCATATTGAATAGGATGTCCGATGTCACCCGAGTTCTTATCAGACACTCTACTTACAACTGTAAGAATACCGCCCTTATTATTAATTGTAATTGCAGAAGCATCCAAAGCATCATTTAATGTTTGTGCTAATTTCAACTGGTTTGCAGACAAACCAGAAGTAATTGCATAATAAACTTGATTTGCAACTAAACCATCTGGAAGTTGACCATTGCTACTAATAACTCTTACAGTCTCGCCATTGATGAGTGAATGAGTTGTAGTTAGAGTAATAATATTGCTTGAAATATCATTAGAACTACCGCTAATATTAACGCGATATGATTTCTCAGAGGATATTTCATTTCCACTATATTGAGTACTTGGCATAATGATTCTTGCCGAGTACTGTGTTGTAACTCCTGCTTGTGACAGAAGAACGTTCAATTGGTCATTTGTTTTTGCACCAATACGATATCCTTCAATAACATTATCGGGGGGAATGGATGGGTTGATTTCATTATAAAGATAAAGTCTATTAGTAGACGCAATGCCAACCGTTTTTGTTACGTCAATTGAAGAGAATTCAAGAGCAGTTTCTGTGGGTTCAAACTCTTTTGGTGGGATGATATGTGTAATGTAACCAACATCATCTCTTGGATAGGAATCGATTCTAAATCCAGAAGATGCTAGAGACTTTGCACCAAAGTTTGAGTTAGAGTTCGTGATTGACAGGTCTCCTCCACTTTCAGTTACAAAGTGAAGCGCAAAACCAATCGCAAAAACAGAAACTACCTGAATAAAAGAATCATTAGAGCATTTAATATGGAAGTTTTCATATTCTGGTTTAAATCTTGCTCTAGAGTCTGTATGAATATTTTCATTACCACTTACAGTATTATCTTCATAAAGACCAGATGAAGTATTATACTTTACAAATGCATTATCGTCTTTCTGAAGTCCAATACCCGTGAACTGTGCCACGACCATTGACTTAAATCCATCTGCTTTATTTCCATCAGCATGAAGACCACACATTCCATAAACAGAACGCAATGAAATATTAAAGACATATGGAGATGCTGATGTAACAGTATCAACAGTAATATTCAGAGTTGATCCAGTTACCGCAGGAAGTGCAGTAACTGGTGGGTTTGATACTTGATACTTAATTTGAGTAGAACTTAAAACTTCACTGACAACAAACTGTCCATCATAACCTGTAGAGTTAATACCTTCAATACGAATTGGGGTATCTACATCAAGTCCTAGGGTATTTGGTTCTAGGGTAACAGTAATAACATTGGTTGATACTACACCATCTCCTGCCTTGATACTTGTGATTCCAACATTACCCCCCTTTGAACCAACGATACGAAATTCATCAATCTTTGGTTGAATATCAAGCGGCGAACCAGTGGTTTCAGGTGGAATCTCTCTACCACTTGAAGGACCATATGCAATGCCAATCTTCTCATAGTATGCATCAAGATCAGTTTTATTTGAAGAGTATGTTAGGAAGGCATCATTAATATTGATATTATTCACACCATCTGCATATTCAAATGCAGTGAGTTTGTGGTGGGAGAAGTTGGGAACGTATGAGTTTGAGGTATAATCTTTATAGCAAGAACCATTTGGATCTGCGTCAAGAACACTAAACTGCCAGAGATAGCAAATACCAGTCAGTCTAAAGATTGCTGCTCTTTCAATGTTAGCATTCTGTGGATCTGGAATATACTTAGGACGAATCTTTGTCTTTCTTAGATCAAGACCAACAAGAGAAGTACCGCGAGGAAGAATAACACCACCACTAATGCTATTGAACTTATAAAGGATATTGCTATCTGAGTTGATATCAAAGTTTGTTGTTAAGTCAAATGGTTGGAAGTCTGTTGCGATCTCCCCAGATCTTGTCTGGAATGTTCCACCATTTGGACTTAGTGGAATCCATCCAGGACGGTTATCAACGATGTGCTCTCCTGGATAGAGCATAATGGTAGTCTTACCAAATCTATCATTATCCAAACCACGCTGATATGAAAATCTCGCCGCTTCAATCAGTGCTCTTTGGATGGTTTTAAATGGTCGCGTTAAACTATTTCCACGATTTTCTACAGAATCTGTAGAGTCAGCATTTGAAGGATCTACATATAAAATTTCCCCTCTAGTGTTTTTGAGAAAATTATCAAGACGACTTAATCCCATTTTATTTTTTTATAAGTTCCGTTATAGATTATTTATCACCATCTATTATTGGTATTTACATACAACAAAACCCTCTAAAAGAGGGTTCTGAAGTCACACTTTTTGGGTCACTGCGAATTGTATCGCTCTTATATTATAACATAATATAGTCGAATGTCAAGCACTTTCTTGTTTTGTTTCCTCATCTTCTTCCTCATCGGGAAGTGTCACTCCAATCTGATCTAGATATTCAATAATACCTTGAAGTTTAAGAGCAAGTTCTTTTTTAATCGTTAGTTGATTTGTAAGATTATTGATGTCATTAACAACGTCTTTTTGTTGTTCAAGTGCTTGGGATAAATGTTGTTGTTGTTCGGTCATAATTTTGAATGATTTTGAGTATTTATGATTTATCCCAACTCTCTTCTTTCTATATAGAAGTCAGACTTCATTCAGGTTGCTTACACGTCATCATATACTCTACAGTATTTGCCACATCATTCATAGCATCACGAAGATGTGGTTGTTGTCCTGATTCCTGTTTACAAATTGGTCTTGAGTTGTCCGTAAGGGTCCATCGCCATTGTTTCATTTCTGGACAGAACCATAAATTAATTCTCATTCTTGAAATGCTCAAGTTCGATCCAGTTGAGGAGGGTTTGGAAAGCACCGATAGAGGCAGGAGTGCAGTCATCTTCCTTAAGTTTTTGAACATAATATTCAAGTGCTTCAATGACCATTTGACGGTCTGTTTGTGAAATAAGTGACATTTGGAGTTATAGAACTCAAGCTGGAGACAGGATTTGAACCTGCGGTGTCCTTTCGGAGCGGCATTACAAGTGCCGTGCGTTCGACCTCTACGCTAACTCCAGCAAATTAATCAGCAGGTAACATTTCTGGATTTTCCAGTTCCAACTCATATAAGAGAGGATGACATTCTTCAAGCATTAAGTAATATGATGCTTGATAAAGGTCTTCTGGTTCAAACCTTCTTTCGTTATCTGCCAATTTGATCAGTTCCAAATCGAACAAAGAGTCTTTTGGAAGATCGTCAAAAGTAAAAGGAATCTGATTTATAAAGTACAATAGAACTATTTGAGTTCCACGATTATACCAAACGTATCTGGCATCTATTCTGTACTTCATAGAATAGTCCTTTACTTTTGTTTATTTAGAGGTAGAACCTCAGTGCGAGTAGGGAGACTTGAACTCCCACGAGCATACGCCCAACAGATTTTCGTACCACTATAGTTTTCACTACCCTTTCGGTTTGTGGTCTGGACTATACCTTCACCGTACCTTTTGGATTAGGTGTTCCCCGTCTAGTCTCTACACCTTCATCTTGTGATGCTTGGCTCGGTATTGCCATTTTACAGGTTTCACCGAATTTGAGGAATTACACTCATAAGGTTTCCCAAATGAGGCTCAATTTTCATAAGTCTGGTGTGTCTACCGATTCCACCATACTCGCATAAAAAACTTACGCTTTGTAAGTTACATCATTATACTTCAGATACTCAAAGAATGTCAAGCGCATCTCTTTAATACTCATTCCACAGTGCTTTGCTGCTTTAGGAAGATTCCACTTTGCAGAAAAGAGTGCCTCATTTGCCTCTTTTACATTTTCAGGAGTGGTTTTAACAGTCTCTTCTTTAAGGTCTTTGTATGAGATTTTGTAAACCATAGTTTTCAAAAAAGTAATAGAGGCAATTTTTACCGGGAATTTTTTTGGACCTAAAATGGAATTAAAAGTCCATTTTGGTTTCAGAGAGGACTTGCATAAGAAAGTGTCTCTTCATCCACTGTAGCACGAACGAACTTTAGCACATTCATAAACTCATCTACTGTATCACAGGTCACTTGCTTTTCTGAACCTTCATTAGAATACAGATACACTGTACGCTTGATGGGGTCCACAACGCAGCGTGAGAGGTACTCGTCTTGCATTCGGTCGTCCTTTGATTACCCAATTATCATAACACGATCAGAGGTCAGTGTCAAGCGTTTCAGGGCGAGGCAGGTCACGTCTTTCGGCAAACACCAAATAGTAACAATTTGCTGGCATACCATTAGTGCTTAGATATACCTTAAGGTCTTCAATCCTCTTTACAACGAGTGCTTGATCTGCACCAACTTGTGTTAGGTGGACAGTAATCGTTGATGGATTGATTAAACCTTCCCATTCTGGGGGAAGTTGAATATATTTTCCACTAGAAATACGACCTTGAGTGAATACAAGGTGCTTATTTGTCAGTGGATGTTCATAATGAAGAGTTTTGGACTTGTCTATTGGATGTTGAAATTTCATAAGATTACATTAGTTATTGTAGATACACCAAGATAGTTGAGTGCTTTTTCGTAGTTAATAATATCAGCGCGATATGATGCGATTTGTTGTCTCAATCCCCAAATTTCGGATTGGAACTCTTTTCTTTGCTCTCTAAAGGTATTTGCAACGTCTATTTTATAATTAAGTGTGCTAATACCAGAGGTTATATCAGACTTCGCAGTATTTAGGGCATTAATTGCATTAGTCAAGTTTGTCTCTTGAGTAGGACAAGCAGAAGTTGCTGAAAGAATACCACTAAATTGAGTTGCATCAACAGTAGTAACAAAACCAACAGCAACCCTTTGTCCACTTAAAGTAACTGGGTAAGAAGAAAATCCAACTTTTAGATAATACGTACCTGCACCAACATTAGGTTCAAAAGTATTTGGATCTTCTGGATCAACAAGGTATGGATTCCAGGAAATTGGATTGGAAAGATATCCAGAGTTATCATATTTGATTGATACACCAATACCAATATCACCAGTCGTCATAATACCAATGGTTTGTGGAATAAATGGATCACTTTCTGCAAATATCTCATAATCATCATACGTAAATTGTGTTGTTGATTTTGAAATAGTAAAGGACACATAAGATCCATCAGATTCTGGTGCTGATGCAGTTCCAGTTGCTGTAGTATCTAATGTCAAAATAGTGACTGGAGATTCTGTAGATATTCCCAGAATAGATTGAGACAATGTAGTTGTCCCAATACCTACAATATTACTTGAAGAGGGAAGAACACCAGATTTTGATGAGGTAACTAACTGTCCTGTGGTGATACCAAGAGTTGAAGAAGAACCTACAACAGATAAAGCAATGAGTTTATTGGAACCTGTAGAAATTGTTCCAATAAAACTAGTGACAAAAGTATCTTCAAAATCTTCTGTTACTGGTTCATTATAATACTTAACTCCATATGCACTTTCTGTACTAAAACCAAAAGTACTGTAGTTGCTATAAGTTACAAACCCAACGCCATTAAAATATTCAACACTAGGAAGAGTTCCTGCATAACCAGCAAGAGAAAGTTGAGTTGCTACTAAAGTATAAGTTGTTCCTGCAGTCCCAGTCAGTCTCCAAAATACATCAGTTCTACAACCAACATTGATCCTATCTTGGTATGCACTAGCAACATCAATGATGTTTGAGTTTACACCTTGAATCTCATTGAAAATATCCACATCCAATGAGTTTATAATATCATCATATGCTCCTTTTGTTGCATCCGTTTCAATAATTCTTTCAGTAGAATCTTCAATACTTGCAAGAGAATCATCCAACTTGGATTTTAAATCGTCATTAACAACCGAATAATATCTAGGGTCCATAATTTACTTTCCTACTGTGCTCCATTCTTTTGGTTCATTTCCTTCATATTCAACAACTAAATCTGCAACATCTTTTCTCTTTGCAAATACTGTGTAACTACAATCAATAAGTCCACCAGAATTATTTAACACATTAATTTTAGTGCCCCATTCAATATTCTTTACATATAACTCCTGATATGAACCGTGAGGAGTTAATGTGACTGTGATTGTTTCTGGATCTACCAGTCCTCTCCAATAATCAGGAAGATTAATTACATTGGAGTTTGTAAGTCTTCCTCTATAATAAACTCCATTTTCTGGACCTTCAATGCAAGAATGTGCTAATCGATGATTCTCTTTGGTTGGGTGTGGAATATCAAACTTTTTCGTAGTGCCGACGATTGAACGTTCAAACTTAAGAAAACCTTTAATATTGCATAAACCGTTAACCGTCAAAGGTCCATTAATTGTTGTTGGTCCATTAATAACTTTCCTACCAGTCGTAACACTACGACCTCTAAAAATAGTATTTCCTTTAACATCTATTTTCCCAGACCATTCTAGTATACCTAACGCAGTTGTTTTGGGGCAAGTATAAGTTGTTTTGCCAAGAACAGTAACAGTAACTTTAGGGGCAAGAGTAGCAGTAAGTCCAACTGGTCCTGATGGATCTCCAATCAAAAGATCTGTTGGAGTGGGTGCAGATGCTCTACTACTTACCATTAAAATAGGCAAAGCACTTGTTTCTGGCGCTAGGTAGTTTTTACTTCTACCTAGCATCATAGTAGCAAGAGGTCTTGGAGAAGGATATGTAAGAGGTGAACCAATTAAAGCAGGACCTTCAATCCAAGCACTACCATTTACTGGAGGACCAGCAGCACTACCTCCTAATGCTGTTGCAGGTGGTCCAGGAACTCCTTTAGGAAGACCTGCAGTAACTTGAAACTGACCACCGACTAAGAGATTTCCAAAACCAGCCATATTAACCTCCGATACTACCTATCATTTTTTTAAGACCATCCAAAAATTGCAATGCCCCAGTTACTCCAACAATAGGTCCAAAGCAAAAATCAACAGGTTCAAGCCAATCACCTGGACCTCTAATCTTAATATTTCCAGGAGATGTAACTTGAACTTGTCTCTCTGCAGCAATAGTAAGATTTGTCTTTGATTGTATATTGATTGACGAACTAGCCTGAAGTTCTATTCCCTGGTTAGTTACAATATTTACATATCCAGTTTTAGTATCAGTTCCAGTTGCAATAAGATCTATGTCCTTAGCATAAAGTCTCAATCTGCCACCGGGAGCACCGATGATTACATCTCCGTTCTCTGCATAAGTAACAAAAGCAACACCATCAACAGGAGTAGTTCCACAGATAATCTGATAAGCTCCAGGACATTGATTCCAAGTTGAACCAGCAAATTTACCAGAACTACCATATGCCATAAAATGGTCTGATGGCTTTGCTGGATTTGAATTACGAATTAATGCGGCAAGCTTAGTGCCATTAAGCATTACATCACCAAATCTCAATTCACCTTGAGTTGTACCAATGCGGGAATAGTCCCAACTCGTTTCTAATCTTTTACTCATCCAGGTTTACCTACACAATCTACAACGTTTATAATTGTATCTACTGCACCAAGTCTTGTAATCAATCCATCGCCCTTTAGAACTTTAAAGACTGGTTTGATAACCGCATTATGACCTGTACTACTATCTATACCTATTTCAGGGAGTTCAGTAAATCCTATTCCAGTTTTTACCATAGTAATGCCAGTGAGTTGTCCGTTGTATCCAAACTGCGGGGTCATCTGGGTTCCATTACTTGGATTAATCACTATAGTATCACCAGAAGTATAACCAAATCCAGGATTAGTGATTTCGGTATCAACTATTTCAATGATTACTGGATAAGATCCATCAGGAATTGTTGGTCCAGTAATTGGAATGTCTTCTGGCGGACACTGCGGAGCAGTGACACTTTCCTCATTAATAGAAACGAATGGAGATTCTCCTGCAAGTTGAACGTAATCTCCAACTTTAATATTCATAATCTCCCCAGGATTATAAGGATATTCCCAGTTGCCATCTGCTCTTCTTATTGTTGATTGGCACCTTGTAGCCCACGTTCTTTCATCACCACCTTTACTGCCATCAGGTCTTGGTAGATACTCGGTTCCATTATCAATCATAACAATTTTCGTTATTCCCTTTACAATGTCTCCTGGTTTTGGTGTGGTTCCTGTTGGTCCTGTTCCAGTTGTCCCAACAGTTCCTGTTCCAGTTGTCCCAACAGTTCCTACATCAGTATCTCCTGAAGGTGGTACATAAGGAACATCACCAATCACGGCAACTGCGGTAGCACCCTTTCCTCTTCCACAAGAGTCTTCAATGTTTACAAACGGTGCTTTGGTGTAACCAAATCCGGGAGAAATAATATCAATACCCAGAATGTCACCTGCAGCACTAACAATTGCATTGCCTGTAGCGCCTTGTCCGCCACCACCCCAGAAAGAAATTTTAGGTGGACCACAAAGAATAGGCCCAACATTACAAGCATCACCTACACCAACAATCATTGAGTTGATGTCAAGATTAAACTTAAAGTTATTTGGATCAACGATGGATTTTGCTGAAGATATAATTGACTTGGCAGAATTAAAAATAGCATTTACATCTAAAGCCACGCTAGATGGTTTACCACCTTCAAGGAAATTCCATTCCTTTACATCCGGACACTGTGCCTTTACATCGCAAGATAAAAAGTCCAATAAAGAAACAATAGCGTTTAAAACAGAATCAACAAGACCTTTGATACCAGCAATAGTTCCCAGTACTGCGCCAAGTATTCCATTAACTGCTGCTAAAATTTGCCCTAGAATTTGGCCTACTAATTCAGTTAAGAATTTTTCAATGGCACAAACTGCCATATTAACATAACGATCAATAATTTGGTTTAAAAATTGCTCTATCAAAGAACTCAAGTTATCTAATATCTTATTGAATAAACAAGCAATCAAGTCCAAGGCAGTTGTTTTCTTTTCTTGCAAAGGAACTCTTTGATTTAAATATAATGCTGCTTTTGCTTTATTGACAGTCCAGTTAACACCTCTTTCTACTCTAAGTTTTATTTCATCAATTAACCATTTAATCCAACCAGTAATCTTATCTGCATATGAACTTACTTTTTGTTGTGCTTCAGATAGAAACTTTTCTGCATTGGAAAGAGTACTATTTGGACCATTAATTTTATTTCTTAAACCTTCAATATCTTTTTTGAGATTGATTAAATCGCGATTAATCGCATTAGAATCTACGGGAGTACAAGCGGATGGTGCAACAATATGTTTGTTTAAATCTTGCTGTTGCTTATCTGCTGCGGAAATAGTACAATCGGCACCAGCACCATTTTCATTGACTACTTTTCCACCATCAGTATTTGTATCTGGTACAGTAAATCCACCAATCCCTGCACCAAAACCAGACCTTGGAGCACAACCTTGCTTGGGATCTTTATTATCACTAAAAGAACATAATGAACTACCAATTACACTTGATATAATGTATTGCCTATTCAGTCTGTTTTTATGAATATTAACAAAAGTATTTGGTGCTAGTGGAACATAAATCTGCAATCCAGCATGTCCTGATGGAAAGGACATATGACGAGTTGCATCAATCAAATCTTCATCCTTTGTTTCATTTGAATTCCTAAAACAAAGTCTTACTTTATATCTTTCTCCCCAACCTTTTGCATCTTCACCTTTTGTGTCTCCTTTATTAGGAACACAAAAAAGTTTATAGGTTTTTGGATCGACAATTTGACCTATACCTATAAATTCATATTCCTTATCTTGATCATAAACATAGGGTTGATACAAGTTTAAGGTCATTTTTAATCTTCGTAAATTCTACATTCAAGAGCATCTGGGTGTCCGTCACAGTAAAGTTCTAATGATGTTGGATCGTGATCATCATCCGGATGATTTGCCTGATATTTTTCAAGAGAATCAAGTTCGTCTTCCAAATGACGGCGGCGTTGACCGCTTGTATTTGGATTATCTATCTCATCACGATCATCGTTAATGTGTTGCTGAAGTGACTTTTCCATAAGTTTCTTAAATTAATTTTTTATACCGTAAGAGTCTCTAACCAGAACTAATCCAGTATAAAAAGAGGAATCTGTTCCGGCACTCATTGCACTAGGTGAAATGAAATGACATAACTCCAATATCATATATATACCACTATCAATAGCATTCGGTTCTGGAGTTTTTGAACTAGACAAAGGTGGCAAATCACAACGAATCAAATCGCCCGCCTGTAAACTAAAGTCTGCATCTATTACAACCTCAATCATATAGTTTAACCTTTGGCGATAGTTCTGGACTGCTTGCGCGATTGTCTCAACACTAAAGTTTTCTTTTTTTGATTTATCAAGTTGCAAATCAATAGAATCACCAGTCATGTATGCCATACCAATAGCTTCAGGTATTGCCAAATACTTGGTTGGTTTTTTAAAATAATCACCATATTTTGGAAGTTCTTTTCCAGATAAAACTTTTCCTGCCTCCTGTGCTAATAATGGAGCGTTTTTATTGACCTCTAGAGAATAAAAATCAAATGTTTCAGTTACTGTACCATAAGCACCATGGTCCATTTGTCTTTCAACATCAACGCTCCTATTCACATAGAGTTGTTTAATTTTATCAGTATATCCATCAGGCACTTCTCTATCAACAGCAAAATTATAAATGTATTTCTTTATTGGTTTTGAATTAAAAATCTCATCAGGAGACTTAAAATAAAATCCCTTTGAAGTTTGCCAAAAGAAAAATCCAGCAGTTTTATTTTCAGATTTTTTAAAAGCAGGAATTGCCAATTGTTGTAACTCAAGAATGACTTCAAATGGTGGTTTTCTTAATCCAAAATCATTACAATCTTTTAATGTTGGACTAATAAAAAGATCCTTATCGGTTTTAAGATCTTCTTTTAAAATCTTATTCACAGAGTCAGATATTTTACCAGTATATTTTCTAAGAACTGCTCTTTCTAGTTCTTTATTATCAAAAAATTCTTTTGAAACCATCTGTAGAATATAAGATGTACTCTTCAGTGTTTTATATTCATGAACTCTGTTTGATACTCTTAAAGAAGTATCCTTACTAAGATCCAAAATATTTCCCCTTTTATCACTGCATTTAAATAGTACTTTTTCTGCACCTTGTATGTTAAGTGATTCTAACGCACTGATTGTTTTAGATCCATCATTAGCACTATCTCCACCTTCAATAAAATATGAAGTCAAACGAATAGTATTATCTATCATACTCTCACGATATTCAATCCTTGGACTACCTGCATCTACACTAACAGATTTTCCAGAAGTGTGTGAATAAATTTCAAATTTTTGTATTGTTGATGTTTGAGTATTTACTGACATTTTTACTTCTTACTATGATACTATTTAAGCTATGATTGCTTGATATTGAGTTTCTTTGATTTCAAGAATAACCATACCCGTATTTTCATTTAAAATGCCAGAATTTACAGAAGAAACCGAAGTAGAAGGTGGTTGAATTGGCGCTAAAGATATTTTCACCCCACCTTTTTGCATAAGATCAAACAATCCGCCTTTCAATGGATCATATTTACCTTTTGTTGTTTCTTCAGTACCCATTGGTTTTGAAAGTTGTTCTAAATGTATATGGGGTCCTCCAGACCTTCCAGATCCTGGTTTTCCTTCTTCTCCACCAGAGTAAGATATTATTTGGTTCGCCCTAAACTTACTTCCTTTTTTAATAGATGAAGGTATATTACTTAAGTGAGCTATTCTAGCAATCCTACCATCAGCAAACTTAACATCCATATATGTGCCATAACCACCATTTGCCTCTCTTGCTCCACTATTAGTTCTCCAAACACCAAGAACTTCTCCACCCATACCAAAAGAAATTGGTGTTCCTTGAGGAGCGGCAATATCCATACCTTCGTGAGGTTTAGAACGAAAAGACTCTTGTTGCCTAAAGAAACTTGTTATATCAGATCTACTAAATTTTTTAACTCCTTTTGCACTTAAACTTGGACCACCCGTGCTACCGTATTTTTCAATTGCTTTTGCATAATTCTCTTTGAATTTCTTTTCTGTCGTATTTTGCTGAGAACCGCCAGGTAAAGAAGGCCATACTCCATTCAATTTTCTAACTGCAATCATTGGATCTTTTTGAAGATCTTTAAGTAGTTTTGCTTCTCCCCCATATACACTTGCTAAATATGCTCTAGAAATTTTTGTTTGATTTTCTGGAGAAAATTTATCTTTTTCATAATTAAGACCCGCAAGTTCAGTCCTCTCTTTTAATGTATTCACTCCATTTATGATTGGCATCTGTTGCCATTTGCCCAAAGCACCGCTGCCTCTACCTTCTCTCCTAATTCTCATTCCAGTTTCTCTAGCTTGAGCAATGGTCATATCTGTAAGACCTGCTATCGTCAGTCCACTGTTTACGGAATTCCATCCACCTTCACCGGAAGATATTGCTTCAAGTAAAGCTTTTATTTCTGGAGGAGCATCGCCAGGTAAAGTTCCTCCTCCTCCACCACCGCCACCGCCACCGCCGCCATCACCGCCAGTGCCACCATTACCATCGCCACCAGGAGATCCACCTTCCAAATTCATCTCTCTATTCAAGTTCTGAAGTATCTTTGATGCAGAATTCTCAATAGAAATCGCAAGAGCATTGGAAATAAACTTCCCTATTCTTTCACCAATACTCAGCCCGCTTCCAATCTCTCTTGTAGGAACTACTCCACCATTTGCCATCGCAATTGTTTTAGAAATATCACCAAAAGAACTACTAAGTTCTGCGTTTACTGCATTCTGGACTACTGAACCAAATACATCACCAATTGATTTCGCAAGTTTTTTATCTGGTTTTTGTCCGAGTGTCATATCAATACCAGCACCAAACATCGCACCAGTGAGTCCATTAATAGAACTCATCTTTTTCACATCTTCAGAACTTTTCTTCAGTGCTCTTAATGCACTTCTCTTTCCAGGTTCTTCTTTGCCATAAAGTTCCTCTAGTTTTAACTTACCACCAACATCTTTTCCTGGTTGCGTTTTTTGTGGTTGAATCTTTGGTGCAGTCTTCTTTGGTCCAGTTTTAAGTTTTCTTGATGGCGCAGCAGTAGATTGTCCACCTCTAGTAACAGTTCCCCCTCCTGCTTTTGCTTTAACAGGTTCTGGTCTACTTCCAACCAAAGTATCATACATTGCTCCACCAACAATGTCACCAAGAATACCCCCAAGAATAGTACCAGCAAATGGAACTGGGATAAAAGTTCCTAATGCAGAACCAACAGTGGCACCTACTGCTTTTGCTGCTGCTCTACCCGGATTTTCCCCCATAGCAAGAGAGAATGCAAAATCAATCAGTCCACCAACAATAGGAACTCTACCAAAAACACCTTTTGCAATTCTAGTACCAGTCTTACCTAGAACCTTTAGAGCAGCTCTATTTGCAGACTTTCCTAAACCACGAGAAAATACTCCACCTCTTCCAGCACCTCCGCCAAGACCTCTTTGTGGTCCTTCAAATTTCTCAAATCTCTTAAGAACATCAGCACGAGCACGTTTTGTAGATGCTCCTTGCGCCTTTCTTGCCTCATACATTCTTGCGGCATCATTACCATATCTTCTTTCAATCAGTTTAGTTTGAGGATCTCTCCCCAAATAACTAGAAAGTTTTGTATTCTTTGGAATAATTGATGGTTTTCCTCCTGGCATTTTTCCAGGTCTTCCTGGTTTTTTTGGTGAGGTACTTGCAATCAACATTGCAGCACCAATCGCACCATTCAATAAAAGATTTAAGTTCTTTGAAAAATCATCAAAGGTTTTTTCTGCTCCCTCTCCACCAACTTGTTTAACAAAGTCTCTTGTTTGATCGTATGCTTTATAACCAAACTCAACAAAATCAACTACACCCTTTAATATATTTTTAGAAAATCCTTCAACAAACTTACCAACTGGTTCAAGAACTTTTCCAAACTCCATAAGTTTGGGAAGTAGTTCTCCATACTGATTAAACAAATAACCAAGTAAGGTAAATCCAATGAAACGATTAATCTTATCTAAAATACTCTGCCCTGGAATTGATCCTATCAGGTCTGGTTTAATATTATTTTTCTTAACTTTTTTCTCTAAATCTTTTTCTTTCCTTTCTCTTTTAGATTTTTCTTCTTCTTTTCTTTTTGTAGATGCTTCCCTTTGATCAAGTAAAAGATTGTTGTTTATTATCTTACTTAAACTTACAACCTTCTTTTTAACTACAACTAAACTTCCGGGTTCATCAGTTCCTGTTTTATCTACAGGTTTTAGATCAGGACCTGTTATTTCTTTTGCGGAAATACTTTTAGCAGGCACAAGAAACATTGGTTTCTCTATTGCACTGCTTTCTTTACTTGGAGGTAAAAGTTTTCTGGAATCTATAGTTGCCATTTTATACTCCTACTAAATCTCTAATACCAAGGCTAATTGCAATATTAGAACGAGAATCACTATTAGCAGATATATTAAAAGAAGGAAGTTCAGATGTTTTAGGAACAGATTGAGATTTACTTGGCACTTTAATTGGAGGAAGGACAGTAAAAGTTGTTTTTGATATAATGGTTGGTGGTCCTGGAGGCATTGCTTTGGATTGTGGTCCCATAGGGAATCCCATTCTTCTTGCATCATCTAACGTTGGATTAAATGCAGGTTCTGGGAAAGCCATGTCCATAAGAATACTACCAACTCCACCACCAATACCTTTTAAAACTTTAGGAGCAGAAGAGAAAGATCTTAATGGTCTTTCAACTGCTTGGCGAATTGCTGGAGTTGGTCCCGTCTTTACCATATTAGGAGTAAATGCTTTGAATGGATTCCACCCACTATAACCAGTCGCACCAGATTGAAATGCTTTATTACCTCTAGTTATCTGCAATGCATCATCTCCAAATAAAGTTTTTGGATTTGGATTTTTCTTAATGTATTGTTTAAGTCCACCAAACTTTGCAGTATTTTCATTTGGAACTCTAACATTTCTTCCGCGATTCCACCAATTCATAAACCCACGCATAGGATTAAATCCACTTCCACCACCCGATGTAGATGGAATAGAACTTCTATTGCCACCAACCATTCCACCACCTTGGAATGACTTTATAGTTCTCTTAATTAATCCACCACCAGCAGCAAGTTGAATATTATTTGCTATCTTTGGAATATTAGTTCCACCTGCTTTTTTGTTTAAATCTAAGAAGAAGTTTGCTCCATACTTATCAACTGCTTTCTTAGACATTACTACTTCACCAGGAGCGGCAGCAATCAACTGAGTATCAGGTCCAGCACCTTTAATTCTTACTCCACTACTATCATCAACACCACCGCCCTCAGCAAATGCGATTTGATTTATATCAAGTTCTTTCTGTATTTCTCCACCACCAAAGAATGACTTTCTTCTGACTAAACCACCGGTATTAAACATACCTAAAGGTCCAATCTTTGAAAAAGTCTCCCCAATCATTCCGAGGGGAGAACTCTTTGCTTCAGTAACTTCTCTCTGAACAACTTCTGGTTTTACGTTACGTTTTTGCGATTCCTTTTCTATTTGTCCTTTTTCTTTTTGCTGTCTCCACATTTCAGCGCCACCAACAGCAAGAGCAGCAGTAACTCCAGCAAATGCAAATGGATGTTTGGCAATAAACTTAACCATCTGGGGAATAAGTCCCCTCAACAGTTTTAAAGTAACTCGAATAAACTTACCAAATGGAGTAGCAAATAGAACATATGCAGATAGTAATGCAGGCCACCAGTCTGACAAGAATCTACCAAGAACCTTTACCTTATCTGCATTCTTAGGATCACTAAACCATTTTACAAGTTGATTGAACGCATATCCCAATAAAGTAAACTTGATAAACCTAAAGATGCGATTAAGTATTCCCTGTGCGGGCGCAATGATTTTTTTTGCTAGTGCTTTTAATTGCGACAGTGGTTTTTCTAAATCACCTTCTTTCTGTCTTCTTTTACGGTCTTCTGATTTTTTTCTTTCTTCGTCTGCTCTTTTTTTCTTTTCTTTATTTTGTAATGTTAAACTTTTTAGAATATCATCAAGTGCTTTTTCAATATCAGTTATATCTTTAGAGGACTCTTGTATTGAAGTAGGAGTCGTTGGAACGATTGCTCTACTTGTGACAAAAAACTTATCT
>Ga0129336_10000439_pt1 | contig 24359 bp, 22 predicted proteins | sample CPB6_02_DNA_FD_96878 | JGI IMG/M metagenome (GOLD analysis project Ga0129336, IMG submission 96878) | Freshwater to marine salinity gradient microbial communities from Chesapeake Bay, USA - CPBay_Sum_0.6_0.2_DNA | ecosystem: Environmental > Aquatic > Marine > Coastal | place: USA: Chesapeake... | reverse complement strand
GAGCTCGCGAGCGACCTTGATGATGTTCCCGTGTCCCCGGAGACCGGTCACGACCTCTGGGAAGAACATCATCGCGTCGGAATTCGATGCGAGCGCCCTGTTGACAGCCGACTCCGCCGTGTCGACCTTCTTGGTGAAGTCCGACCGCAAGTGATCAAGCAGTTCACTCGGAGGCGTGGCAGAGTAGCGCTGAGGCGTCGTGCCAACGAGGACTGCGGCCGCGCGGCTCTCGAGCTTGCGCAGAGCTTCATAGATCTTGGGCTGTGGAACGCCCGTCCTCTTCGAGAGAGAGTATGCCGTCTGCCCGTAGGCATCCAGGAGACCTACGTACGTACGGGCTTCGTAGGTGGAGAATCCCAGGGCACACATGGCTTCAATCAGTTCTGCGTTACCGCTCATCAGTACCCTCCAAGACTGCACCACTTCGCTTGCGGTCTTGCCTCCTCCGGCGCCTTCAGAAGTTTAACCGCAGCCAACGTCATTCGCAGCGACAAGGAGACAAACTAATGCACAGGGAACTCACGGATGTTGCGTATGAGGTTGATAGGGGCCTGGCGTGGATCACTATCAATCGGCCGAATCGACTCAATGCATTCACGGCACGGACGATTGACGAGTTGATTCACTGCTTCAAGGTGGCGTGGGGGGACAAGAACGTCGGTGTTGTCGCTTTGACCGGAGCCGGTGACAAGGCATTCTGCGTAGGGGGCGATCAGAAACAACGGCAAGAATCTGGCGATTACGGCCCAAGCGAGTATGGAGTATTTCAGGACGAGTATCTGCAGCGTCTGATCAGGGATATCCCAAAGCCGGTCATCGCAGCCGTAAACGGTTACGCGATCGGCGGCGGTCAAGTACTACACGTGGTCTGCGACTTGTCCATTGCAGCCGACCATGCGCAGTTCGGACAGGCGGGCCCCCGAGTCGGCTCCTTCGATGCTGGCTTCGGGACTGCCTATCTCGCCAGAATTGTCGGAACGCGCAGAGCTCGTGAGATTTGGTACCTCTGCCGTCGTTACAGCGCTCAGCAGATGATGGACTGGGGCCTTGTCAACGCAGTCGTGCCATACGCTCGATTGCGCGACGAAGTGCGGCTCTGGGCCGACGAGATCCTTGCCTTGAGCCCAACGGCTCTGAAGCTCATCAAGCACTCCTTCAATGCGGATTCGGAGTCGATTGCGGGAATCTCAGCGATGGCTTTCGATGCCCTCGGTATATTCACAGGAACACCCGAGTCACGAGAAGGCGTGGATGCGTTCGTGAACAAGAGACCTCCGGACTACGGCAAATTCCGATGACCCCTCACGTGGTGGTCGTTGGCGGAGGAACCATGGGTTCAGGAATTGCCTACGTTTTCGCCCTCCACGAGTATCGAGTAGAGATTGTGGACTCGTCCCCAGCGGGTCGAGACCGATGCCGTGCCACCATCGAGCGTGTTACGCACCGCGCAGTCGAACAGGGACGTGTGGTGGCGCCTGAGGCCGAAGAGCTAGGGGCGAGAGTCAGGATCTGTGGGTCTCTTCAGGATGTAGACGGCGCCCCCGAACTCCTCATTGAAGCTGTGCCCGAAGATCTTGAGTTGAAGCGACGAGTTCTTATAGAAGCAGAGCAATGCCGACCAGGGCTGTTAGCGACGAACACCAGTAGCATTTCGATCAACGAACTTTCCACCGGCCTCTCTAGCCCCGAGTCCTTTCTGGGACTGCACTTCTTCAACCCTGTGTGGTCCAACCCATTACTAGAGATCGTCACAGGTGATGCCACGGCGGAATCGGCGGTGCAAGCGGCACAGAGCATCGCGGTGGCCATTAGCAAGGAAGTAGTCCTTGTGAGGGACAGTCCAGGATTCGCCTCGAGCCGACTTGGCGTCGCACTGGGCCTCGAAGCCATCCGCATGGTCGAAGAAGGTGTGGCGACTCCGGAGGACATTGATCGAGCGATGGAGATTGGGTACCGGCACCCCATGGGGCCGCTACGCTTGACCGATCTTGTCGGACTCGATGTTCGCCTGGGCATAGCGACCAATCTCGAGCGAGCGTTCGGAGCGCGCTTCACCCCGCCCCAGATCCTGATCGACAAGGTCAACCGTGGCGAATTGGGGAAGAAGTCTGGTCGAGGCTTCTTCAATTGGTGAAATGTGCTTGCCGGACGACCGTCGGGTACCTATAGTCCGGAGCAGTACCTACCCGAGTGAGTACTAGGAGCAACTGATGCAGGGTCTCGAAGTCGGTGTGGGCATTTGGAGCATGCAGTCGACGAAGCAGGGTCCACGTCATTTTTCATACTTGTACAACGAGTTGATGGAGGACGCGCAGTTCTGTGACGAGTTGCAGACGATTCACACTATTTGGCAAACAGAGCACCATTTCTGGTATGACGGTTACTGCCCTGCTCTCCTGACCGTGGCGGGCGGGATTGCCTCTGCCACGAAGCACATCAAGATCGGCCAATCCGCGATGCTGTTCAGTCAGCATGAGGCCTTGCGAGTGGCTCATCAGGCCGCGGTGCTCGATCAGCTTTCAGGCGGTCGCCTCGAATTGGGGCTGGCCTTGGGCTACCGGGACAATGAGTTCGATGGTTTCAACATCGATAGACGGTCACGGCGAGCTCGCTTCGAGGAAGGTCTCGAAGTGCTTCGCGCGGCATGGTCGGATGGCCCCGTCAGTTTCTCCGGATCACAGTTCCAGGTCCCCGACGTTGATGTCACACCGAAGCCTTTCCAGAGGGAGATACCCATCTGGATCGCGGCCGTCGGCCCTGAGCCGATCAAGCGCGCAGCGAAACTCGGTGCCTCGATCATCCTGTCCGACGCCCTGACGCTGGATCAACTGAGCGAACACATTGAGTTGTATCACAAGACAGCCGAGGAGTTCGGCGTTGACGTGTCAAGGGCGAAGATGGGTGTTCTCCGGCGAGGCTGGGTGGCTGAGACTGATGACGACGCATATCAAAACGCACTCAAGTCGCTGAGGTTCCTACTTCGTGACCAGCTTGGTGGTTGGCGTTATCTCAAGGACGAGAATGGCGAAACAGTCGGCTTTGACATGCCGGAGAAACTTGATGCCGCTGCAGCAAAGCTCGTCACGGTTCATGAGCGCACTATCGGGCGTCCAGAGAAGGTGACTCGGGGCCTGCGGGAAATTGCGCAGACCGGCTGCAATCACATCATCTTCGGCACACGATTCGACTCTCTCCCTCGGCAGAAGTACCTGAGGTCACTGGAATTGCTCGCCACCGAAGTCATCCCGAACATCTGACCTGTCCCAGGATTTAGGAGGAAGTCATGCGATTTGGTCTTGGGCCGATGACCCTCGAATCGGTACGGGGATGGCGCTGCGCTGGATGCCGTAAGCCGCAAGACGGCGGGTGCTGCGGCCGAAAGCAGGTGGATATCTACGAAGAGGTGCTGGAGTACGCAACAACTGCAGAGTGGTGGGGCTTCGATTCCGTGTGGGTGGACGAGAGGTACTTCACGCCGGACTCTTTCAATTCATCGGCTTCCGTTGTAGCCGCCGGTCTTTCACAACGAACCGACTACATACGCATCGGCATGATGCCCGTGCTCGGTCTCGTCAACGCCATCTACGTGGCGGAAGAGGCAGCGTGCGTGGACAATATCAATGCAGGCCGAACGATCGTTGCGGGGCAGGTCCCGGACGATGAGACCGTGCGAGGCTGGGCGGGATCGGGAGCAGCAAATTCCGTGGCCAGAATCATTGACGACGTCGCAGTGCTGCGTAAGTCGTGGGGTCCTAACCCATTCTCCCATCATTCGGAGTTCCATAACATCCCTATGAATTCAGAAGTCCATGTGGAAGCGCGTGGCCTGGATCGGATTTCTGTCCAGCCCAAACCCGCCCAGTTGGATATGCCGCTCTGGATGGCGGGAGGAGCCGTCGCCGCAGAAGTCGCTCGAACTCTCGGTCTACCGTTCATGGCACCTGCCCATCTGTCGCTCGGCCAGTTGAAACCGTTGTACGAAGGTTTGAATTCGACTTATGAAAGAATTGTGCCCCTGGTCCGCGACGTCTATGTCGCTCCGACGAACGCGGAGGCAGAGCGTCTTGCGAGTGGCGCTATCCGAGATCTCTACAGTGCTCAGATAAGAGCCGGACTCGAACTAACGAACTCGCAGTTTGACGACTTGGTCAGGCAAACCATCATCGTGGGCGATCCGGACACCTGTATCGAGCGGTTGTACGCCTACGAGAGAGAACTGGGTGTCAACTACGTCATAGCACGTCTTGCATACCACAACATGCACCCAGGCGATACCGCCCGCGCCATCCAGCTGTTCGGACAGGGCGTCGTACCCGAATTTCGCATGTTCGGGCTGCCGGATGAGATTCGAAAGGTCGTCTGACGTGGCCGATACGTTCGATGAACTTGAAAGTCGTCCATGGACGGAAGTAACTGCTCTTCACGAAGGTCTCTTCCAAACTCAGTTGGACTACGTCATGGAGCGATCCGACTTCTATCGGGCAAAGTTCGCGTCCGTGCCGCGGTCGAGAATCGCGTCACTGCGTGATCTCCCGTCTCTGCCCTTCACGACGAAAGACGAAATTCCGGAGAGCCTTCTGGCACGTCCGCCACTCGGCCTGCACGGTGCTGCTCCGCTCTCGGAGGTCGTGCAGATTCAGTCATCATCCGGCACCACCGGGATGCCAACGTTTGTTGCTGCCACCCAATTGGATATTGAGACCTGGAATTCGATGGGAGCCCGTGTCTTCTATGCGAATGGGTTCAGACCACGTGACTGGGTGATGCACGGCTACGCCATGGGACGCGGATTTGTCGGTGGGTTGGTCAATATTGAGCATCTCCAGCATCTCGGGTGTTGTGTCATTCCCCTGGGCGCAGAGTCGGGTACAGAGCGACTGTTGCAGGCGATTGACCACCTCAAGCCGGTTGCATTGTGTGCAACTCCGTCTATGGTCAACCATCTGGGCAGTGTCTCGCAAGAGATTCTCGGGAAGTCGGCACGGGATCTCTCAGTGAGAAAGATCTCCGTTGGAGGAGAACCCGGGGGTGGTGTTCCTGCCATCCGAGAGAAAATGGAAGAGTTATGGAATGCCGATGTGCGCGACATGATGGGTGGAGCAGACTTCGGAAGCACTTACTGGGCAGAGTGTGATGAGAAGGACGGGATGCACCTGTGCAGCCAAGGTGCGCTGCATGTGGAACTCGTAGATCCAGAGACTTTGGAGCCCCTGGCAATCGACGAGGGAACGACGGGCGAGTTGGTTTACACGACCCTACGACGCCAAGCAACCCCCCTCATCCGCTATCGAATGGGTGACGTAGTGACCGTGTCAGCGACCGACTGCGTGTGTGGGCGAACGGGGTATCGGATCAAGACGCATGGCCGTGCCGATGACATGCTCATTGTACGTGGAGTCAATGTCTTTCCTGCGGCGATCAAGGATGTCGTCGTTCAACTTGCACCAGATACGACCGGATACCTGAAGATTGACCTTGGCTTCGAAGGGCACAGCACGTACGAGCCGCTTGACATGCGTGTTGAGCAGAGCGCCGCCTCGACGCTCGTGCCTGATGAGCTCGCCAGACGAGTCGAAGACGTCGTCCGTGATCGTCTCACGGTACGGGTGAATGTGACGGTCGTGCCTGAAGGCGCCATCGAACGTCCGGGGGCCCAGAAGGAAAAACTGCTTGAGCGAGTGACTCGCTAGAGAGTGTCGCGACGTGGCGAGAGCATGGACACCGTAGCCGTGGTGAATTCTTTGCATAGAGCGCAGCGTGCGAGCAACACCGTGTCACAGTTTGATAACCAACGCGAATTGTCCTTGTAGGTCCATTCGCCGACCCATAGTCTGCTGCTTCGGGCTTGGGTACCACTTCGGTAAGGAGGCGCACCCTGTGAAGGTCCTGGAAGTTATGGGCTTGTCGAAGTTCTACGGCGATGCGATCGCGTTGAACGATACCTCTCTCACAATGAACGAGGGAGAAGTGCATGCGATCGTCGGTGAGAATGGCGCAGGTAAGTCGACGCTGGTAAAGGTTCTTTCGGGCATCGTCTCACCTGATTCTGGCTCAGTGATGATCGCCGGCGAGGCCCTGGAGTTCGGTCAACCCAAGCGAAGCGCGGCACTGGGAGTCAGCACGGCATTCCAAGAACTCTCATTGATCCCGAACCTGACTGTGGCGGAGAACGTCCTGATCGCGGACCTTCCCACACGTTTGGGAGTCGTGACGCGCAAGGCCGTGGAGGGCAAGGCTCAGGCAATTCTGTTGGATTGGGGCGTTACCGACATTGCTGTGCGCGGGGAAGTAGCGGCGCTGTCATTGAGTGCAAAACAGCGCATTGAGATTGTGTGCGCTTTGCGTCGAAAGCCCAAAATCTTGATTCTTGACGAACCCACTGCAGCCCTCCCCGACACGCGATGGCTCTTCGAGCATGTGCGTCGACTTCGGGACCAGGGAACGTGCGTCATCTACATCTCGCACAAGTTGGCGGAGATCGAAGAGATTTGTGATCGAGGAACGATCATGAGGAACGGTGGTGTGGTCGGCACCTTCAGTCGCGATTCATTCGATCACGAGCAGATCATCTCGACGATGATCGGTCGCTCAATATCGCTGGCTTTCCCTCCTCGAGCGACGCCTCTCTCCGATGGGGCTCCAGTGGTGCTGTCCGCGAAAAAAGTCAAGGTAGGTACCCAAGTTGCTGGAGTGAGCTTGGAAGTCCGGTCCGGTGAAATTGTGGGAATTGCTGGGCTTGAAGGGCAAGGGCAGCGGGAGCTCTTCTACGCGCTGGGGGGTGCTCTGCCGATCGCGTCTGGAGACGTCGAAGTAGGTGGCGAGCCGGCCAATTTGCGCACGCCTCGTACTGCCATGCGGTCCGGGCCAGGAATTGCCCTCGTGCCCGAAGAGAGGAAGAAGGACGGAATCTTCGCGGACATGACGAGCATTCGGAACATCACAGTCCCGGTGCTGCACAAGGTCGCGAATGCGGACATCCTGAGTAGTCGCAAAGAGTTGCGAACTGCTGCGAAGGCTGGAGACGAGAATCACCTTCCCAAAGCCTTCCTCACGCGCAATGTTGGCCAGTTATCAGGCGGCAATCAGCAGAAGACCGTTCTGGCACGCACCTCGCTGACCGGTGCTCAGGTGCTCCTCATGTTTGACCCGACCCGTGGGATCGATCCCTCGGCGAAGCTTGAGGTCTACAGCACCTTGCGAGCGTCTGCTGAAGAAGGCGCTGCGACGCTGCTCTACTCAACAGAGATCCCTGAATTGTTGGGGCTGTGCGATCGGATCCTGGTCATGTATGGGGGCGAGATCGTGAAGTCCTTCGCCGGGACCGAAGCCACGGAGGAGAAGGTGATGGCTGCGGCTGTGGGTAGAGACGTTGCCGTCGGTTCGGGCGCAGGTGACCGCTGATGGAACTCATCCGCAGAACAGCAGGCAATGGTTCTGTGCGCGCTGCCCTCATCTTGCTGGTCTTCCTCGCCATCTGGGCACGATTTCAAGTCGGTGGCCTCAACGGCAGCATCATCAATGGGTGGCTAGTCCTGTCTCTCCCGCTCGCGACTGCCTCAATCGGCGTCACCCTCGTCATCATCACGCGTCAATTCGATCTGTCCGCTGCCGGAGTGATTGCTCTTACCAACGTCATCATGGCCACAAGTTTCAAGGAAATGAACCTGTGGCTGGTTGTGGTGTTGATGTTGGTCTTGGGCGGCCTGATAGGCCTCACCAACGGGTTATTCGTAGTTTTCGGGAAGTTGCCAGCAATCGCTGTGACTCTCGCGACGCTCATCATTCTGGAGGGCCTCGCGCTCATCCTCCTGATCCGGCCTGGCGGATCGATCAGTCCAGATCTCATCTCGATGGTGACCGGCTCTTCCGTCGTTCCACGCCCGCTCGTCATCTTGGTCCTACTCGTTGTGTTGTGGCTCATCTTCAAGAGGACCAAGTTGGGAATCTTCATGTTCGCCGTCGGTCAGGACGAAGAGGCTCTCAGGCTCTCTGGTGTGTCCATCCCGAAAATTCGGATTGCCGTTTTCACTCTGGCCGGGATCCTCTACGCCTTGGCGGGAGTCTTCTTGTCTGCCGCAATCCAGTCGGGTGACGCGACCATTGGTGAGGCCTATCTTCTGCAGACGTTCGCAGCCATTGCGATCGGCGGCACCGCATTTATCGGAGGCAGTGGCTCGGCTATAGGCACCATCTTCGGGGCTCTCACTATCACTGTCATTCCAAAGATGCTCTTTGTTGTGGGCATCAGTGACTGGAGCCAACGTATCTTCACAGGCGTGCTCATCATCCTCGCGGTGCTCGTGGGTGCCGTAAGTGCGATGAGACAAAGGACCCGATTGCAGGCAAGAGCAGGAGAGATGGAACAGACAGAAGCACATCTCATCGAACAGGAAGGAGGTGGGCGCTAGACATGAGCGCTGATGTCGTCACCAAGCGGAACCCACTTCAATCTCCAGGGTTCATTCGTCCTGTTGTCTTGGTAGCCCTCGCAGTTGCTGTGCTTTTCGTTGGGCGCATTTTCAGCGAAGGACTCCCTTCGTGGATCGCCGTTCAGGCCATCGTCACGCAAAGCCTCTTCGTCGCTGTCCTCGCATTCGGGCAGGGGATGGTGATGCTCATCGGAGGTTTGGATCTGTCGATCCCCGGTGTGATCGCGATCTCGGCCACAATCGTGGCGCTGGGAACGAGTGTGTGGGAATGGCCGACGCTGGTGGCCGTCATCGCAGCTTTGCTGGCTTCCATCGTCGTGGGTCTTGTCAATGGATTCCTTATTGCGCGCTTCCAAATCCCTGCCTTCATCATCACGCTCGCAATGGGCGGGATCCTGACGGGATTGGGCATTGGGCTGACCTTTGCACGCAAGGCGCCGGCTGCTCCGCAGGTCGTTGTCGACCTGTTCAGTGGAATTGGCAAGCTCTTCGGAGTGGGATTCCCCATCTTCTTCTTCCTGTTGGTGGGTGCAGCCGGCTACTTGATACAGATGAAGAGCGTCTTTGGTCGCCAGGCTTACCTCCTCGGAAGTTCCCCGGGGACTGCACGCATCTCTGGGCAGCCGATTCTGCGGGTGGAGATACTGGTGTACGTCGTGAGCGCCCTGGCAGCTGGTATCGGCGGCATCATGCTCCTTGGCTTCTCCGGGAACGCCCAATTGAGCTTGGGTGATGAATGGTTAATGCCCGCCATCGCGGCCGTGCTCGTGGGAGGAACGGTTATCGGAAGCGGCATGGGCTTTTGGCAGAGCACGTTCGCGGCAACCGTACTTCTCACAACGATCATCGTTGTCATTCAGGCCACGGGATTCCCCGAAGGTGTCAAGAACATCCTGTACGGCGTCATCATCTTGGTGGCGCTCTTGTTGACCCGCCCAGATCGTAGATGGCGACTGGGCAAATCTAGGGTTCCCCAGCAAGCGCTGGAGGGCTAGTGATGAGAGAAAGGGACTACATGAAGCTGAAGGGAAAGGCTCTCGCAGCGCTTGTTGCTGTTGGCGCCCTGACTTTGGCCGCTTGCGGAGGCTCCTCGGATACTGCATCCGAAAGTGCTGCTGGCGGAGATACTTCGACGGAGGCTTCGGAGAGCTCCGGTGACACCGCCGACACGGGTGACGCCGGGGCCGCTGAGGGGGACGCAGCGGCTACCAGCGATAATCCGGCGGCCGCTAATTGCACGATTCTCGGCCCGGGTGCCAAGCCCCCGCGAGCTGGTGGAGATAAGTACATCGTGTACGCCACGTCGCTGAATATCGGCAACTCGTGGCAGGAGGAGGCATATAACACTGCTCGTGGTGTTGCATCCATGCCTCCCTATAACGAGTGTGTGGAGGTTCGCACCGCTCGGGATGAGCCTGATCCCCAGGCGCAGATCTCGCAGATCCAGTCCATGGTTGCGGCTGGAGCGGACGGCATCATCAGCTACGCGCTCTCTCCCACTGCTATCAACGCCGCCTACCAGGAGGCTTGCGACGCAGGCGTGACCGTTGTGGTCTACGACGCAACGGCAACGAACCCCTGCGTATACAACGTCTCCTACATCACCTCGGTCCCTCAAGGCGTTGATGGTGAGTTGGTGGAGAATCCCTTCATGGGATACAACGCGATGGACCAGCTGCTCCAGTTGATGGGTGGCCCAGGCGAGATCTTCGTGTCGCATGGTGTGGTGGGAACATCCACGGACATCGTTCACTACGGTTCAGCTCTCGCAGCGATGGAGAACTACGCGGGAACGGAGATTCTGACCGAGTACGAGGGTCGCTGGGACAGCGCTCAGCAGCAGAAGGAGACGGCCAAGGCGCTTGGCTCGTTCCCGAACGTTCAGGGTATCTTCGGCGGATACGGCGAGTCGGGTGTTGTCAAGGCTCTTGACGCGGTGGGTAAGGAGATCCCGGTTTCCGGGGAAACCTCGAACTACTTCCGCCTCCGTCTGCTCGACGGGTACCCCGGCGTCTCCATCGGGTCGCCGCCGTCTCAGGGCGCGATCGGCATGAAGGTCATGCTCGCGGTGATCCTGAACGGCCCGGATGGCATTCCTCACGACATCGAGGTGCCTTACCGGATCGTGACCGCAGCGAATGTCACGGAGTGCAAGCAGGCCGCCGACGAGCCCGCGACTGAGTACTGCAACGTATTCCCGGCGGGTGTGGTCGGTGACGAGAACACCGCAGACATCTTCAATGAGATGGCTCCGGAGGTCTCTCTGTTGATGGCTCAGACTGGTGAGCCGACGCCCAACATTGAGGCAACTCCGTACACCGCGGAGTACCTGCAGCAATTTGAGCAGGACCCCTCACGCCGCTACATCACGCGTGAGACCTGCCCAGATGGGTGGACGAAGGGAATGCTGCCGCAGAATGTCGAGGGCTGCGTTCAGTCCTAGCATTCTGTAGTAGCAGGTCAGTGACCTTGGCCCCAGTGATTCGCAGAATCACTGGGGCCAAGGTCTAATAACAACCCGGAACATAGGTGCTGTATTGCTAGGAGAGAATGGTGAATGAAATCCACGTTGCGATGATGAACCTGCTATGGCCACGTCAGGGCCTGGCAGTCGCTGCATTCCACGATTACTGGTCCGGGGCGCACACCCAAATCTCGTCGAGGCTGCCTGGCATTCATCAGTACTTTCAGCATCACTTGGACCTCGACCTTGGTCGGTCGTTTCCTGGATCCGGGGCATGGAAGCAGCACCCCAACTCTGGCTTTCGAGGAGATGCGGAGATCACTTTCGCTGAGGAGATCCACCTACGCGAGTTCGCGGCAAGCCTGAGTCCGCTCATGCAGGATGAGCAGAATGTGTTCGACAAGACCATCAGTTATCAGGCACCCGGTCAGTTCACCAAGACATTGCGCGACGACACTGCCGACGATTCCCCCAATGGCGACCTCGGGGCCGTCCTAAAGTACATGATCTATACCAAAGCTGCTCCCTCTCTTGATCGCGATGGCTTCCGAGCTGCCTTTGTGGAGAGGGTCTCGTCACCCCTAGCGGAGTCTCCGGATATCAGTAAGGTGCGCCATCGACTTGTGAACTTCTATGACAACGCCGCCGTCACATTGCTGGCACCCAACGTGGACAACCACGAGCGGCCAGAGAATCAATTTGATGCCTCTCTTGAGGTCGTGTTCGCTGATGCGTTCGCACGCCGTCGCTTCGAAGGAAGTGAGATCTCTTCGCACGTCACCGCTGCTATCAGCGAGATATGTGAATCGACCGTTTGCATGCGAGTACTGCGCACCTTCACTGTCTACAATCACGGTCGCATCACCCTTGCCGGTCTTCGCACTCCCCAGATGGCGGCCCAAATCATCGCTCTAGGTGCGACCAATCAACTGGATGACGAGAACTTCCGTCTGATCCTGAGGGAGCACACTTTTTTGAGACGATATGATTCGTAAGCGGGCTCAGAGAATGTGCGTAATTTTCGGCGGGTTTGTTACGGCGATGGGTGTGTGGGCTTGCTCAGCTACAGATGGGACTGCGCCGATTCAGAGGGATTCGTCCGCAGCGACGACCGACGGTGCAAGCGGAGGCGTGACACCTTCTGAAGCGCCAGAGCCATCCGTGCCCCAGGACTCCTCGCTTCAAGTTCGCGAGTGCCCGATACCTATTCAGGCCGAGGCGAGAACGGTGATCCAGGCTCAGATCGACGAGTTCAGCAGAGGCCGATTCGTTCGTGCCCTGGCATACGCCTCCGAAGAGTTTCGACGCAATGTCTCCTTGCGCGAATTCCGAACGATCGTCAAGGAAGATTATGGGTTTCTGCTTGACGAACCAGCGGCCAGCTTCAATGGATGCGTTCAGCGTGATGGCAATGTTTATCTTCAGGTGTCGCTGAGGACTGACACGGTAACCGTGCTGACTTACAGATTAGTGCGGGACTCCGATGAGGCGCTGGGCATTGACGCGGCAACGATCTCTGCCGTTTCGGTCCAGCGTCAGGCGTGAGACTGCCTTGTCGTGCCAGCAGGCTGTTCTGGGCGCGGGAGTAGTCCTTGACCTAAGACAAAAAGCACTTCGAGCACGCGTGGCGCCGGCTGGGCCAAGACTGCGGCATGGTGGGTTCTATCCCGTGGTCCCTTCGATCAGGGAAAGAGCGTGATCGAGCGCATCGATAAAGATGTCTGCATGGGAGGAACGAAAGACGAGAGGGGGCTTGATTTTTAAGACATTGTCGTACTGCCCTGTGGGGTAGGACACGACCCCCGCACGCAGGAGTGCCTCGGTGACGGCGTAGGCCTCGCTCCGCGCTGGCTCGCGCGAGACTCGGTCTCGTACCAGTTCTATGCCGATGTAAAGACCCTTACCACGTACGTCACCTATGAGTGGGTGCCTGTCCATCAACTGCCGAAGGCCAGTGATCAAGTACTGCCCCACGACGAGTGCGTTTTCCTGCAAATCCTCCTCGCGAATGACGTTGAGCACCTCGAGGCCGATCGCACAGGAGACAGGGTTGCCAGCGAATGTGTTGAAGTACTTCACGCCATCATCGAATTCCTGGGCGACTTCACGAGACGTGACCACAGCGGCCATAGGATGGCCATTTCCTATGGGCTTGCCCATCGTGACAATATCCGGGACCACACCTTGATCCTCGAACCCCCAGAAGTGGGTACCAAAGCGTCCCGCCCCAACTTGTACTTCGTCAGCGATGCAGAGCGCACCTTGCTGTCGAGCAGATGCGAATACGCCCTTCAGGTAGCCATCGGGCAAGACGATATTGCCGGCCGTGCCCATGAGAGATTCGGCAATAAATGCTGCCGGATGACGGTCAGATTGACTCAGCTCCCGAATGATCGCATCCGCATCTCTTGCATATTCTTGGCCGGCGGTGGGATGGTCGTACCCGTACGAGCCACGGTACCGGTTGGGTGTTTCAAGCTCGTGGGTGGTTGAGGGTTTGCCGCGGCCGCCAGAGCCCTTGTAGCGGTTTGGGCTGATCTCCATGACTGCTGTCGTGTTTCCGTGGTATGCACCATCAAGGATGACAACGTCGCGCCTTCCCGTCACTTGCCGTGAGATGCGCAGCGCGAGATCGTTGGCCTCACTACCGGTGCAGACGAAAAACACAACCTCCAACGGGTGTGGCAGGGTAGCCACCAGCCGGTCGGCGTATTCGGCTAATCCCGGGTAGAGAAACCGTGAGTTTGTGTTCAGCCGGGAGAGCTGTCCGAATGCTGCGCGGGCGATCCGTGGATGGCTGTGACCAACATGCGTGACGTTGTTGATTGTGTCGAGGTAGCAATTACCGTATTCGTCATACATCCAGACGCCCTTGGCGCGAACAAAGGCGGGGGGATTGGTGAAGTAGGCCCTTTGGGACCGCGCCAGACGCCGATCACGCCGCTCAAGGATTTCTGGAGACCGCATGGGTGTGGGAAGTGGCCCAACATCGAGGCGGTTGAACCAAGTGTGTATCGCCTCCTTTCTCGTGGCGTAGCCCTCGGCCGTCAGGAGATCGAATGGGTCCTCCCCACCAAGAATGGGTGCGATCGCGATCTGGCTGCCAAAGAGACGATCACCTGAGTCGTGGCTCACGATCCCGAGTCGGTGTCCGCGAGAGACGGAATCACCGGCCTTGAGACTCGTGCTTACGCCCTTCAGGGCAACATAGGGAGAATCGTCCACTGGTCGCATTATTAAGCAATCGGAAGTGATGCTCTCCACTACGGATTCGGAGTGTGGCCAGCACACAAGTGAGCCCTCGGGAGCGAAGACCCTCAGACCTGGGAATACCGACGCCAGTGATTCTCCAACGGAGATAGTGGGCAGTCCAGAGACTACGACCGACCCCGGTGGTATGAAGCCAATCCTTGCCCGGTCCAGCCCCAATTCGCGGTCAAGGTACGCGTGCGTTGCCTCGGTGTCTGACCAGTCGCGATCATCGAAGGCAGGTGAAGACGGCGAGAGGTCAAGAAGCAGGGGGGAGCCTACGCTGGATACTAGCTTCGCTACCTTCTCGTGGTCTTTCAAGATTCTCCCGACATCGTGAGCAGCAACCTCCAAGTGTTGTGACACAACTCTATCGACCATGACTTATCGAGATAAGTTCGAGAGTAGACCAAGTTGCGGCCATTCGGCGCTGCCCGTACTCATTCGGCGATAGACTAGTTCTCATTGTCCATGTAGTGGCATTCACGCAAAGCCTGAGTGCCGCAAGTTGAAAAATGTTAGCGTGATCGAAGTCGGATAAGGGAAGAAGTTGCGAGTAGCCGGCAACTACCTCGTCGAATGCGCGATGGGGATCCGTCTGTCTGAGCATGCCGTAAGCTGCCGCGACGACGATCTCGGCGACCCGGGGCCCAAATATCGAATCACCAACATCTAAAAGCCCCGTAACATGATCGTTGGCGCCATCGACGAGGACGTTGAAGTCATTGAGGTCCTGGTGGATCACCTGCTGTGGCTGCTTATTGAGCCACAGCAGGGAATCCGCAGCGCGTCTCATGATGAGTTCCACGGCCTTGACCCGCACTCGATCCTCAATGTAGGGGATCGCCTTTCGAACGGCGTCAGGGCTCCTGCGCACGTCCCACGCGTGAGACGTTGGCACTCTCTGAGACGGGTAGTCCGAGAGTGCGAGGACGCACTTCGCGGCAAGGAGACCCCACTCACGCAGGAGTTCGAAAGAGGGGGAGGGTACGTCGCCGATGACTCGTCCAGGTACCCAACGGGCGACTCGAACAACCTGCAATTGCCCTCCAGCGGTCACCTGGAAATCCAAGGCATTGGAGGGTGCAGCCTCAATGACGGGGACAGTAATCCCCTGGAGGCGGGACTCTAGGTGCGCAAGGAGGGGATACTGCCAGCGGACATCGGCCGCATTCGAACACCAAGAACGCTTAACCGTGAATTCACGACCGTTGACATCCTTGATGTAGAGATTAGTGTCAACTTCTCCACCAAGAGACTCGGCCTGACAGATTTCGAGTTGATAGCGCTGCTCAATCAATCTCAGCAGCTCGAGATCACTCGCCGACATCATGGTGGATGAGTCTGATGGTAAGGGGTTCAGTGGTCGTCTGCGGCGGGACAAAGCCCCTAGTTGGGAGTCTCCTCGAACGCCCAAGTGGCCCAGGGAAGCTCGTCCCCGGCGTACTTTGTAGCGCGAACGTCACCGGATCGGGCGTGGCCCTCGAAGAGCTCGACGCGGCTTGCTCGACCGCACATCCGGCCGAGCTCAACACTTGACTCCCTGTTCACGACTTCCTGGTAAGTGACTGTCTTCAGATACTTGCCGACCCAGAGTCCGCCCGTGTACCGCGCACTCTTTCTGGTGGGCAGAGTGTGATTGGTGCCGATGACCTTGTCACCATAGGAGACGCACGTGCCTTCGCCGAGGAATAGGGCACCGTAGTCCGTCATTCTTTCGAGTGCCTCACGCGGATTCTTCATCAAAATCTCGACATGCTCGCTCGCAATCCTGTCAGCGACTTCGAATGCCTCCATGCGGTCTGCTACTACGATGACCTGCCCGTGGTCTCGCCAAGCTGGTCCGGCCATGTCATTCGTGGGCATGTCCGGAAGGATGCGGTCGATGTACTCCATGGTTTTGCGAGCGACCTCCTCGGACGTGGACACGAGGATCGCGGGTGAATCCGGCCCGTGTTCAGCTTGACTCAGAAGATCGACTGCGACGATGAAGGGGTCGGCGTACTCATCAGCAACCACAAGGATCTCCGTTGGGCCGGCAAAGAGGTCGATACCTACTTCACCAAACAACTGCCGCTTTGCCTCTGCCACATATGCATTGCCAGGACCCGCCAGTATGTCGACTTTCGTCATAGTCTCTGTCCCCAATGACATGGCCGCCACGGCTTGAACCCCCCCGAGCAAGTAGATGTCGTCGGCACCCGCCAAGTGCATCGCGGCGATGGTCGCAGCGGGAATCTCACCGCGAATGGGAGGGGTGCAGGCTGCGATGCCCTGAACACCCGCCACTTTCGCCGTCACGACCGTCATGTGGGCGGAGGCGACAAGGGGGTACCGGCCTCCGGGGACGTAGGCTCCCGCCGCATTCACTGGGATATTCTTCTGGCCCAGGAATACCCCCGGCATCGTTTCGACCTCGAAGTCCTGAAGTGACTCTCTCTGGCGCTGTGCGAAATTCCGGACGTTTGATTGAACGGCCTTAATATCGTCGATCACCTGCTGGTCAACAGTGGAGATGATCTGCTGGATCGCATCCTCCGAGAGTTTGAAACTCTCGGGCGACCATCGATCGAACTTCTCGGAGTACTCTCGAACCGCGTCGTCGCCACGCTGACGAACCGCGGCGATCACCTCGGAAACGACTTCACGAACCTGCGCCTGGGCCGCTGCATCAGCGTCGCGCCCCACTGATCCCTTGAGGACCTCAGCCATGGTGTTTCCCTTTTCTCGCCTTATTTTGCCGCTAGACTGTTCTGCATACGTATGCATGTCAAGAGTGCCTCGACACCTAACGGGAGTAAATCTCAGTGGCCGTCACCAGTCATGATGTAGCGCGGTTGGCCGGTGTCTCTCAGCCGACCGTATCCCGTGCCCTTCGGGATCAGCGAGGAGTCGCGGCTACGACTCGGCGGCGTGTGCGCGAGGCCGCACGCGAGTTGGGGTATGTGCCGATTCAAGCGGGCCGCAGCCTGTCAACCAACACGTCCGGACGGGTGGGCATAGTGAGTGCGGAACTATCGAACCCCTTCTACCCGGCGCTCATCGAACCTGTCCACGACGAGCTTGCGAAGCACGCTTTTCGGACCATCCTGGTCACAGATCGAGGCCAAGAGCCTGTTGAGATCGAGCCGCTGATTGACGGCTCCCTCGACGGCGTGATTCTCACGACGACGGAGCTCGACAGTAGCTTGCCCGGAGAGTTGAAGGCTCGTGGTCTCCCTCTGGTGTTGCTCAATAGAGATACACACGAACCCGAATATGATGTGTGCGTTGTCGACAATGAAGCGGGTGTTCGCGAGTTGGCCCGCCTCCTTGCAGAGCTCGGTCACGTCCGCATCGCCGCGATCTTCGGCCCGACCTCAACGAGTACAGGAGTAGAGCGGCGAGATGGCTTCGCCGCGGCCTTGGCCGAACTGGGAATTCCCCTTGAACCTGAACTGGTGTACTGCGGCCCCTTCTCTCCTGAGACTGGTTATCAAGGTTTCGGCAAACTATGGCGACAGCGGCCGACTGCGATCTTCTGCGGAAATGACGTTATCGCCCTCGGGGCCCGCAACGCAGCCGCAGCTCAAGGAGTGATTGTCCCAGGAGATGTGACCCTCGTGGGCTTCGACAACATCCCAATGTCGGGGTGGAACCTCTTCGACTTGACGACGGTTGGCGTGGCCATTGAAGAACTCGCCAGAAGGGCGGTGCAGCTGCTGATTGCGCGTATGAATGATCCGAAGGCCCCTCCCGAGCGGGTCCGTATGAAACCCCGCCTGCATCTCCGCTCAACGCATGCAAAGCCCAGAAGCAGCAACCGTTCTCACATGTAGCGGCCGCCCGTCACCTCGATGACCGCTCCAGTCACGTAACTGGAAAGCGACGAAGCCAGGAAGAGCACCACGCCCGCAACTTCGTCGGGTGTCCCTGGACGGCCCAGCGGAATCTCGCTCACCTTCTGAGCAAGAATTTCCTCCGAGAGGACGGCTGTCATCGGAGACTCGATCAATCCTGGCTGGACGGCATTGACTCGGACACCATGGCGTGCCCCTTCTTTGGCCGCCGCCTTCGTCAAACCGACGACTCCCGCCTTGGCAGCGGAATAATTCGTCTGCCCAAAGAAGCCGACCTTGCCGCTGATTGATGACATGTTGATGATCGAACCGCCACCGGTGCGCTTCATTGCCGAACTGGCCACCTTCGTGCATATCCACACTCCCTTGAGATTGACGTTGATGACTTCATCAAAATCCGTCTCTGACATCTTCTGAAGTGATGAATCACGGGTAATACCTGCATTGTTCACGGCAATATCGATCTTGCTGAAACGCGCCTCGGCCTCTTCGAAAGCGGCCTCTACCTGCCGCATATTCGTGACATCGCAACCTACCCCGAGCCCTGGGGTGTCGATGTTGGCTACGGCTTCTCGGGCCCGATCTGCTTGGACATCGACGGCGACGACACTGGCACCGTTCTGGCTCAAGAGCCTGACCACGGCGAGGCCTATCCCTTGCGCGGCTCCGGTGACAAGTGCGGTCCTCCCGCTCAGCAGACCACTCATGTGATGTTAGCCCAAGTCGACGGGGCGCCAGTGTTCGACAATGGGCGCTCCGTCGAGAATGCCTTGGACGAGAGCCTTCCACTCCTCGAACAGGTCAGAATTCACGAACCCTTCGGTGTGATCCTCGACGGTCTCCCAGAGGATCTTGAGTGCGTATGTCGAGGGCTTCTCGATGCCTTGAGCGAGGGAGAGAGAGATAAATCCTTGAGAACGTGGAAATATCCTCTCTGACGCAGTGGCAACGGCGCGCTCGAAATCACGCTCCTTGCCGTCTCCGACTCCTATGAATGCGATCTCTTCGACCATCGATTCCTCCAGGTATGCACCACAAGACTGACCAAAGTTTTGCAAGGTGTAAGACATAAGGCTATCAAGAAGCTGGGGGAGACATGCTGAATCACACAGAAGTGGCGCCGCCAACTTCGATATGGGTGTAGCGAGGCCTCCGACCACTTGGCATCTCTAGCATCGAGCGATTCGCACCGCCGTCTCGAAGTGAAGGACACGAGCCAAGTGCGGCCAAACAAGGCCCAGCTAGATGATGGAGAGGTGAGTTAGGAGGACCCCTTGCGGGTGCGAACCATCACTTCCAAGCCCTTGGATCGAAAGTTTCCATGACTCAGACACGGGTCCGGCTAGTTAGCCGGAAGTAAGGTTCGGCCTAGGGCCACCAAGGATTCGAGATGCTGGATCGAGGGCTTCACAGATCCATGTTCAAAGGAATGGACCATTTGAACGATCGCATCATTCATCGGGGAGGGCACACCCAGTTGGCGTGCCGCAGCGCCCACCCCACCGTTAATGACGTCGACCTCGGTCTTGCCGCCCTTCTCCACATCTTGAAGCATCGACGCCTTCGTTGGGCCCAGGGAAACCATGAGTCTCTCAATCGCTGAGCGGGAAGTGGAAACGTCGGCGGGGGAGAGAACTGCGATATCGCGAGGGTGAACGCCTGCTACGACATCCAGAGACAGCCCCCTTGCGCACGCGATTTGGAAGCCCTCAGTCCATAAAGCCATGGCTACGGTGGGTCCATTCGGCAGGGACATCACGTCGCCGTACACAAGTCCCGTGGCAACGCTCAGCCCCGAGAAGGTGCTGTTGAGTAGAAGCTTCGCCCAGACCTGCCCCTGGATATTGTCGGTGTAGTGCACCTCCGCGACGTCGGAGAGTACGTCGCCTAGAGAAGTGAGGCGATCCGACATGGAACCATCGAGCTCCCCCAAGGAAAAGGGCGCTATCGTGGTCTGGGAAACGCGCCCAGGTCCGTGATTAGTGGCTCCCCAGGACACTGTTCCAATGAGGAGTCTTTCGGCTCCCACAATCCTTGCGATTCCCTCTTGAATGAGCCCATTCCCGAGTGACACGAAGTCTCTGACGCCCCCCCTTGCCACGAGTGGCTCGAGCGCCGGGGCAATGAACGGAGCCTTGAGCGTGACCAATCCGAAGTCGAACTCACCACGCAAGTCCTCAACTCGACTCACCGCTGTGAGCGGGATGACCACTCGTTCGCCGACCAAGGAGACATCAAGACCCGGATGCTTCATTGCAGCGACATGCTCCTGGTGGGCGTCAAGAACCGTGACATCGTGCCCGAGACGAGTAAGGCGAGCGGCAATCACCGCGCCAAGCGCGCCCCCTCCAATAACTAGTACTCGTGGCTTCACGGCCCCGTGCCTCTAGATGAGGTTCGCGGGATCCGAGATTCCGCGGTACACGGTTTGGACGCCCTCGTGGCAGAAAGCCTTGGCCCCGTCGCTCAGTCGCGTCAGTGGCTCAGGCGCCTTGGGCAACATCTCAAAAAAGCCCATGTCGTGGCTGACGATCAAAGCTGCGTCCATGACATTTGCGAGAGCGGTTAGCCGGTGCATCGACATGGCTGCAGACGTGGCATCGCTCGTGATTCCACCCGGCGTGTCCCAAGCGATGTTGTCGCGGCAATTCACCGCATCCCCCGCCAGGATCACTGAGCCCACATCGGGGACGTCCCACAAAGCCACGGACTGATGCCCTGGCGTGTGCCCCGGCGTCGAGATCAGATGGAAGCCCGGGAGGATGCACCAATCTCCTTCCGCAAGGTTCCAATTGAAAGTTGGGTGGTTGTAGTCGGTAGGTACGTATGGAAAAGTAGCGAAGCGGTCGGGGGCAAAAACCCACCTGTACTCGGCCTTCTGGACGACGTGCAAGGCATCGGGAAAGAATCGTGCGCCACCGCAATGATCATGGTGCAAGTGTGTGTAAACAACCATTTTTATGTCCGATGCCTGAAGCCCTACAAGCTTGATCTGCTCAAGAGGAGCGTTGCGGCTTTCCATTATTGGAGTTGCCGCTTGTGCGAGTGGTGCCCCCCAGGTTCCCTCGGGATCGTCGACGACGTCAGGGTCGTTCCCCGTGTCGACAAGCACGAACCCCCGGGAGGTCTCCACCAGAAAGTACTGAACGGGGATGCGAATTCGTTCTCCAGGCCGATTCCCGGAAACCATGACACTAGCGTCCAACTCTAGCTGCCCACCATCCAGAACGTACACCTTCTTAACGATCGAGTTGACCACTTCATCCTCCTCTTCATGCTCCGACAAGCATCAAGATCTATGGTTGTGGAGGACCAGACTCCCCGATTTCCCACGAGTCGTCAATCGGTCGAGAGGGATCGAGGATCCACTCGCTCCAGGATCCCACGTACATGCGCGAGCCCTCGAATCCTGCGTGCGCCATGCCAAGTACATTTTGCGCAGCAGTGATGCCCGATCCGCAGTAGAAGATGACTTCCGACGGGTGACGGTCACCTATGAGTGCGGAATAGTGCTCTCGGAGTTGGTCGCGTGTGCGCCATCGCCCGCCCCCGGCGATACTGTTCTTGGCTCGGTCTGCTGCCCGCGAGCCAGGGATATGTCCCTTGATCGCGTCATGTGATGGGACGCCATCTTCAAGCGATCGTGAATCAAAGTAGGTGAGTCGAGGATTTGCCTGGCTGTCCAGGATTTCAGGGAGATGGATATAGACCTTTTCGTGGTAGGTCGGCTGGTAGGTGGAGGGCTTGATGGGCTCGACGGCAGCTGTTATGGGTAGCCCGGACTCGACCCACGCTTGGTATCCACCGTCCAAGACCGCCACGGCCTTTAGGCCCGCCCAACGAAGCATCGTCCAAAGTCGAGAAGCTGCCATGATGCCGTTCATGTCGTCGTAAATGACTACTTGGCTGGACTCATCTATGCCCCAGCACCTGATCGTGTGGGCAAAGTCCTCTTTGTGCGGTAGAGGTCGCCTGCCGGTCAGCCCCGGGACAATCTCGCCGGCCATGTGACGGGAGACATCTGCTTGTCTTGCCCCAGGAATATGTTCCTGAGCGAAAATCTCACGAGCACGGTCCTCGTCATCGATGTCAAAGCGGGCGTCAAGAATGACCGCAGATCCTGCTTCCCACAACGGGACCAGTTCCTCAACGGTGATGAGCGTCGTGAAGGCCACGGTTCGAATCCACCTCCTTTGCCTGTCGCTTCCCATTAGAGACTGGAACGGACACTGGTGCTGACACGGAGCGAAGCATCACTCCGCGGACTTCTCGGGACACGGACCGAGCTGGTCACGTAAGCGGGAGAGTGCCGAGTAGGCGCGATTGCGATAGCGCACGATTGCGTCTCGATCACCTTCCGCAATGCGGGTGAAGCCGCGGCCAGACTTTAGACCCAATTGGCCCTCGGCAACGCGGGCTAGAAGGGAAGGAGGAACGGCGTAACGGTCTCCATAAGCATTGTGCAGACTCTCGTACGCGCCAACGTAGACATCAAGACCAGCCATGTCCGCTCCGGCAAAAGGACCAAAAAAGGGAAGCCTGAATCCAAAGGAACTGCTGACCACCTCATCAATGATCTCTGGCGTTGAGACCCCCTCGTCCACCATGCGCAAAGCCTCATCAAAGAGTGCAAACTGCAGTCGATTCGCGACAAAGCCCGCTACATCGGACACTCGCGTGGTCACTTTTCCTAAGTCTGCCAAGAGACGCTCGACGGCGGCAGTTGCGCTTTCTGATGTCAGGGCTGTCGGGATCACTTCCACGCAAGGCACGAAAGGAGCGGGATTCATCCAGTGCGCACCGAGAAAGCGTTCCGGGCCATGGAGGAATTGGGCGAGGAGCGCGATCGGTATTGCTGACGTATTGGAGGTGATGATGGCCTGGGGATCGGCTGCTTTCGAGATTCTCCCCAGGACTTCCTCCTTCACAGCAAGGCTTTCGGACACCACTTCGGCGATGTAGTGCGCGTCCAAGACGGCGTCCTCGATGGAGGCTGCGGGTGTGAGCCTCTCGCGAATCAGGGCTGTACTTCCGCTAGGGAAGAGGCCCTCCTCCTCAAGGGTGTGTGCCTCGTCGACGAGCCGCTCGTGTGCTTGAAGGGCCAACTCCTCATTGGCATCGGCGATGACGCAGTCGAATCCACGGAGAATAAAGCACTGCGCCATTCCTCCCCCCATATAGCCGCTTCCCACGACTGCAATTCTTGAGATCGAATGTTCGGTGTGCATGCGATTCGCGCCTCCTCTCCAAGGCACCTCTATGCGGTCAGTGAATGGTGTATCCACCGTCAATGGCTAGCACATGACCGGTGACTAAGGATGCCTCTTCCCCGAAGAGGAACGCGACGGCACCGGTGACGTCTGATGCCGTGCCCAGTCTGCCCAGGGGAATGCGTGATGTGAGTCGCTCCGTCATTCCCGGTTTGTCCAAGGTGGATTGCGTCAACGTAGTTAGAATGAAGGTTGGTGCGACGGCGTTGACGCGAATACCATACGGTGCCCACTCCAGTGCGAGAGTTCGAGTCATATGGGAAACCGCCGCCTTGCTGGATCCATATGCGACTCTGTCCTCAATGGCCACGGTACCGGCCTGACTGCTGACATTGACTATGGCACCATTAATCGACTCCTCCACCCAGTGCCGTGCCATCGCTTGACTGACAAAGAATGTTCCCGTCACATTGGTGTCAAGAATCACCTTCCACACCTCGAGATCCACATCGAGGGCAGGTTGCGGTGAGTTCACGCCGGCGTTGTTGCAGAGAAGTTCGATGGGGCCCTGTTCAATCCAGAGTTCATCCACGGTCACTTGACATTGCCTCGGTTCTTGCAGGTCCAACTGCACAGGACGTGTGCCATATCGATGGGCGAGTGCATCGGCATCCGCCTTGCGGCGGGCGGTCCCGAACACTCGGACGCCCCGTGCGTGCAAGTCGTCCGCAATGGCAGCACCAAGACCCCCTTTGGCGCCGGTGATCAGCGCGCTCTTGCCTGCGAGCGACGACACGCGAGAATCCTCCTTGGACGGCACGTAAGCGGCAGCCTAGACAGCCGGTAGTTCCACGGCGTGCGATTACCTTGGAAAATTCTGAATAGCGTCCCTCGGCATGTGCCCTTTGGCATCGACGACCGGTACGGGTTGTGGGTGGATCGGGTCTAGGTAGTTGTTGGAGGTTCATGGCCGCCCGGCGGTCGTGTCGCTAGACGTGATCGGGCCGGATAGGCAGCAGGCGGATATTGCCGACTGGGCACGGTTACAGGCTCGGGCTCTCGTTGGGGTTTATGCAGTCAGTGGAGCCTCGAGTAAAGGGACGATGCCGCGGTAAACCGAGCACATCGCCTTGGCGATCAGACCGAGCAGGTCATGTCCGCGCCGCAG
>Ga0129336_10000438_pt1 | contig 24372 bp, 18 predicted proteins | sample CPB6_02_DNA_FD_96878 | JGI IMG/M metagenome (GOLD analysis project Ga0129336, IMG submission 96878) | Freshwater to marine salinity gradient microbial communities from Chesapeake Bay, USA - CPBay_Sum_0.6_0.2_DNA | ecosystem: Environmental > Aquatic > Marine > Coastal | place: USA: Chesapeake... | reverse complement strand
TCCGGCACGACCACGCGATGGCCGGCGGCCACGAGCGGCGGGATCATTTTGCGGTACAGGTAAGACCAGGTGGGCTCGCCATGCATCAGCAGTACGGGCGCAGCGTCGCGCGGCCCCTCATCGATGCAGGCGATGCGCAGTCCTCCGACCTCGAGGTAGTGGGGCAGGTACGGAAAATCCGCGATCGAGGCGAAACGCGACTCTGGCGTGCGTAGCACGCGATCGGCGTGAATAACCGGGAGGATCGTCGACAGGGTCATGGCCGGACTGTAATCCAACGCTGGCGTCAGCGCGTCACCTCTGCAATCGATTGGCCATTCCGATCACTGCCGCGTGCTCAGCAAGGCGAGACCCGTGGTTAGTTCGAGCTGGTCGAGTGGCACACGATACGCGGCGAGATCATTGATCGCTGGATCGGCATTGGGATACACGAACGCCACGGCTTCCCGACGTACCGGATCGAATACCACTTTGAAAAAAGCCTGTGGAACACGCACTGGGCTGCGACCGATCACGTCATCCTGCATGCCGAATACGGGGCCGGTGATGATGACGAGATCGTTGCGCTCCAGAACCCAGTTGCGGATGTTTTCCTCGAGCCGCGCCCAGGCGCCGCGATTGAGTGCCGGATTCTGCGGGGCAATGTTCGACAGATAGAAACTCTCGACCATGGCCTGATTGCTCCAAGTGAGATTTCCGGCTGGAGCCATGTGCCCGCGGTCGTAGCCCGAGCCCGAATAATCCTCGAGCTCTGCTCGTCTGCCGGGAAGCAGGTCCGGGTCGGCGCGAAAGTTGTCGGTGCGAGCAACACCGCCATTGAGCGAGCCGAGACCGATGCGCTCGATGACCCACAGCGGCGTTCGCGAGCGTGGGTCATGACCGATCGCAAAGCCTGTGCGACAAAGAAAATCGGTGCCGAGCGAGGGCGTGCCGTAATCGAGAAAGGGTGGACAGCGCTGATTACCGCTGAACTGTGCCGGACGCGCCTTGAGAACCAGTGCCGTGAAACCTGCGGAAGGGGTCGGTGTCGACGGCGTGGAGGCTACCGTGGTGCCGCCCGGGTTGGTGCCCGTGGTACCGCCGGTGCCGCTGATCGATACGGTTGCGGGCGCCGATCCACCCCCGGAGCAGGCCGCAAGCAGGGCGGCGAGCAAGACGACAATCCACCGTCTTTGCAGAGATTCGATCTGCATGACCCGAAACAGCCTCCGACGAGGTCTTGGTTTCGGGCGAGATTAAGTCATTTCTCTCCTTGACGGGGGGCAGCACGCTTGATGGGGCGCTGCACGAACCTCGGAGGCAATCCCTCAGCGCGGACAATTCGCCGGGGTGGATGCGCCGCTCGCGCGCGCTGCGGCCACTTCCTTGCGAGCGGTCTCGACGTCGCTGCGAAACTCGGCTTCGGCCTGCAGGCGGGCGAATACGGCTGCAGCGAGCACGCGACCCTGCTCGACGTCGCTCGGCCAGTGGACGTTGCAGACTTGACGGCTGTCGCCGAAGTCGATGCCGCGGCGCATCACGGCGTCGGTTCGATCCGGGGCGACACTGGCGAGGATCAGGCCCCAGCCGAAACCATAGGCGCTGTGGCCCGAGGGATAGGAGCCGTCATTGCGCAGAGTTTCGATTTCGTTGGGCGTGCATGGCGGCTTGCCGTTGACGAGGAAAGGTCGTGGCCGCATGTACTTTTGTTTCACGGGGCGGGTCGAGAGTCCGAAATCTGCGAGTGACCGTCGCAGCAGCCGATAAAGGGCGGGCGTCGTCGCATCGCCGATCTCGATGCCGAGTGCGCAAGCGAACGAGTGGGTGACCCCGGGGAAAACGGTTGCTGCATCGATCTTCGCCTGCTGCTGACGCGACGAATCCGCACTCGCGAGGATGCGCTCGTTGCCTTCCCGATCACGTGCGGCGGCGGCAGAGCCTTCGGCGGGGGGTGGCGGCAGCAGATCGATGCCGGAAGGTATAGAGGCGGCCTGAAGGTAGCCGGGAAGCAGCCCGGCTTTGATCATTCTTTCGCGCAGAGCATCTTCTGCCGGATCGCTCGCCTCTACGAGCGAGTTGCCCAAGGAAAAGATCAGCAGAGCAAGGAAAAATCGCTTCATGTTGAGTCTCCACTCACGCGCGGGATCGAAAAATACTGCGGGTCTCTGCATCAGGCGGGTGGGTACGCTGCAGCAAGTGCCGTGACGCGTACCGACACCCCGTTCAGTGCGGAGTTTCCGCTCAATGCATCGATGAAGGTTTCGTCGGTGAGATCGTTGACGCTGACGCCTGCATGCCGAGTGGCGATGCGCAGTTGCAGCCCCGGTCGATGATGGCCCCAGCCGTGCGGAATGCTGACCACGCCAGGCATCATTTCTTCGGTGACTTCGACCGGGATTTCGACCTTTCCGGTGCGCGAGTCGACCGCGGCGAGATCACCGTTGCGCAACTGGCGACGCGCCGCATCGGCTGGATGCATGAGTAGCGTGCAACGCTCCGGCCCTTTGACGAACCGCTTCGCGTTGTGCAGCCAGGAATTGTTGGTACGTGGGTCGCGGCGACCGATGAGCAGGAGGTCGGTATCACCGACAGTGGCGGCGGCGTCGAAGTGATGTCGAAGCCGGTCGAGATCGGCGACGAGCGGAGCGGGTGCCAGGTTGATTCTTCGATTCGCTGTTTGCAGACGAGCCGGAAGGCAAGGCTCCAGGGGGCCAAGGTCGATACCGTGCTCGCTGCCGATCACGCGACTCAGGGTCAGTCCGCGCGAAAAGGGATTCCAGCCTGCACCCCGGCTGCCCATGCGGATGCCGAGTGCGACGCTGCGCCGCGGAGTGAGCCAGCGATCCATCAATCCCTTCAGGAACGTCGGTTTGCGGCGCGGATCGTGCTTCGCAAGGCTCGCAATCAACCGATCAAAGATTTGCCAGTCGTGAAGGGCGTCTCGCGCTTTCGCAAAGAGGGGCGTCGAGTAACGCACGGTGTTGCGTATGGCGAGCACGTGAAAGATGAGATCGAAATGATCCCGTTCGAGTGCGTAGGTGGGCGGCAGGATCAGATGTGCGTGCCGGGTAGTCTCGTTGACGTAGAAGTCGATCGAGACCATGAATTCGAGGCCGGACAGCGCCTCTTCGAGGCGTCGCCCGTTCGGGGTCGAGAGCACCGGATTTCCGGCTGCAGTGACCAGCGCGCGGATCTGCCCTTGGCCGGGGGTGAGGATTTCTTCGGCGAGCGCCGACACCGGAAACTCGCTGCCGAATTCCGGCAGGCCGCGCACGCGGGTACGGCGCTTGTCGAAGGATCCACGCTGACCGAATCCTGCGGCCAAGCCGAGAATGTCGAAAGCAGGGCGTGTGAACATGGCGCCGCCCGGTCGATCGAGATTGCCGGTGACGATGTTCAACAACTGGATCAACCATTGACAAAGCGCCCCGAACTGCTGCGTGGACACTCCCATGCGGCCGTAGCAAACGGCCGACTCGGCGCGCGCGAAATCGCGCGCGAGCTCGCGCACTTGGTGGGGATCGGTGCCGGTTGCTGCGGCAACGCTCTCGGGCGAATAGGGGCGACAAAACTCGCGTACCTGATCGAGTCCATCGAGTCGATCGGCAAGCGCGCCGGGCGCAACGAGGCCTTCCGCGAGAATCACCTGCAGCATCGCAAGCAGCAGCAGTGCGTCTGAACCGGGCTTCACGAACAGGTGCGTATCGGCGATCTCGGCGGTCTCGGTGCGTCGGGGGTCGACCACGACGAGGCGCCCGCCACGGGCTCGTAAATCTTTGAGGCGCCGGGTGACGTCGGGAGCGCTCATCAGACTGCCGTTCGAGACCACCGGATTGCCACCGATGATCAGCAAGAAGCGGGTGCGATCGAGATCCGGGATCGGGATCATGAGCTGGTGGCCGTAGAGAAAATAAGCCACGAAATGGTGCGGGAGCTGATCGACCGAGGTTGCCGAGTAGCGATTGCGACTTCGCAGCGCACGCAGGAATTTCGCGCCTCCCAGCAGACCGGCGTAACTGTGCACTTGCGGGTTGCCTACGTAACTCGCGACGGCATCGTGACCATGTCGCTGCTGGATGTCGACGAGGCGTGCGGCAACTTCATCGACCGCTTCGCTCCAAGAGATCTCCTGCCAGCCGTTTGCCGTTCGTCGTACCGGTCTGCGCAGGCGGTCGGCGTCCTCATGCACGTCTTTGAGCGCGAGGGCCTTGGGGCAGATGTGCCCGCGACTGAAGGCGTCACGCTCATCGCCGCGAATGGACAGGATTTCTTTGTCGCGAACGCGGATCTCGACGCCGCACATCGCCTCGCACAGGTGACAGGTGCGGTAGTGGGTGCGCTCTTCGGTGCCGATTACCGTGCTCATGGCAGCGTATTCTTGACGATTTTCCCGTTCTTGACGATGACGCGCAGGTTGCGCTCCGGGTCCTCGAGTAGTCGCAGGTTCTCGAGGGGGTCGCCATCGACGATCAGCAGGTCCGCCCAGGCGCCCGTCTCGAGGACGCCGAGGGCTGCACCACCGTAGGGGTTTCGTGGGCCGCTCAGAGCCAGCAACTCGGCATTGATCGACGTGGCTTGTCGAAGGATTTCGAGGGGTGTGAACCATTGCAGGCGTGCACCGAATTCCTTCGATTGCCAGCCGTACACTCGCGGTGCCCCGAACACGTCCGTGCCGAATGCCACGCGAACGTTGTATTGCTTGGCGAGTTTCATCATCCGGTCGAGCCCGATGGCAATCGCCGCTCCCTTGCCGGTCATCGGAAAGGCACCACCGAAGACGTATGCTTGCGGCGACAAAAATACGCCACGCTCGGCGATCAGCTTCATGGTGCCATCGTCGATGAGATGCGCGTGTTCGATACTTTTGACGCCCGCCTCGACCGAGCGGCGAATGGCAGTCGGCGTATACGCATGCACAGCCACGTACGTGCCCCAGTCCGCCGCCGCGCGAACTGCAGCCTTCAGCTCCGATTCGAGGTACTGGACGCTGTCGATCGGGTCATACATTGACGACAGTCCGCCGCCAGCGGCCACCTTAATCTGCGACGCACCGCTTCGCAGCTGCTCGCGCACCGCAGTGAGTACGGCTGCTTCGCCATCGGCGATCGCCCCGTAACCCCGGCTTTCCATGACGTCCGGTGCATCTCCAGCGCGAGCGGCCGCATCGCGACTGCGAAAGTCGCCGTGTCCGCTGGTCTGACTGATCATTGCGCCAGAGGGAAAAATGCGGGGGCCTTCGATCAGTCCCTCGTCGATTGCCTGCTTGAGACCAAAGCTCGGTCCCCCCATGTCACGGATGGTGGTGAAGCCGCGCTGCAGCATCGCGCGCGCCTCGACCGCCGCGCGATTTGCAGCGTAGTTGGGGTCCGCTTCGCGCAGCGCGGTGAATCCGAGCGGGATCGACGGATGCACGTGTGCATCGATGAAGCCCGGCAGCACCAAGCGACCACCGGCGTCGATGACGGTGACCGACTCCGTTTCGCCGACCGACGTTGCGCTCTCGTCCGCCTGCACCTCCACGATCTTCCCGTCGGTGATGCGCAGCGTGAGACGGCGCTCCGGACGCAGATTACGCCCATCGAAGATCCGAGCATTTTTGATGACCAGCCGTGGCGCGGCATTCGGTTCTGCGGCAGCCGCCAATACTGCTGCGCCGAGCAACAGGCTCGCCGTCAGCGTGCCGAGGACGCAGGAGGAGTATTTCATGGTGGAATTCACCCTCTCAGTCGACGATGGCCTGATAAACGAGTGCGCGCAGTTTCGCGTGGTCGTCGATCTTTCCGGCGGGCATCAATTGCGTGAGATAGACCACGATCAGATCTTCGTGTGGGTCCACCCAGTACGTCGAATGGTAAGCGCCGCCCCAGCCGAACTCGCCGAGTGAGCTGGGCACGCCTCGGCGACCTACGTCGGTCGTCATCGAGAAGCCGAGTCCGAAACCTTCGCCGTCACGGTAAGCGACATCGCCGAGACCGTTGCTGATCATCAGTTCCACGGATTTGCGCGACAGCAGACGCTTGCCGTCCAAGCTGCCACCCGCCGCGAGCATTCGCAGGAAACGTGCGTAGTCGCTCGCCGTCGAGAGCAGTCCGGCACCGCCCGAATGGGCAACACCGTCGTTGCGGGTGTAGGCCCCTTGGGTGTTGATGTCGTCGCCGTCGGGCAATCGGTAAAGCCCCTTGCCAGCGCTGTCTGCGCCGTAGACGACGGCAAGTCGGTTCTGCTTGGCGCTCGGCAGATAGAAGTGCGTATCGCGCATCGCGAGCGGTTCAAAGATTTTCTCCCGAAGAAAGGCATCGAGAGTTTGTCCGCTGATTTTTTCGATCACCACTCCGAGAATGTCCGTGGCATAGCCGTACACCCACCGCTCGCCTGGCTGCGATTCGAGTGGCAGGGCTGCCATGCGTTCGACTACCGCCGCGACGGGTTCGTTGCGATCGGCGAAATACCAGCCCTGGATTCCGGCAGCCTTCCAAAGATCGCTGGATATGCCGGTGCCGTAGGCGATTCCGGCAGTGTGCGTCAGCAAGTCGTGCAAAGTGATGCTTCGTTTGGCCGGTACGAGATCGTAGCCACCGCCGTCGCGTGGCACTGCCACGCGCGGTTTGGCGAAGCTCGGCAAGTATTTTTCGAGCGGATCGGAGAGCAGCAACTGACCTTCTTCCTGCAGCATCAGGATGCCCACGCTGACCAGCGCCTTGCTCTGCGAGGCGATGCGAAAGATGGCATCGCGCGGCATGACCGACCCTTTCTCGCGATCACGCCAGCCATGGGCCTCGTGATAGACCACTTCGCCACGACGCATGACGAGCGTCACCGAGCCGGGCAAACGCTCATCCCTGACGTATTTGTCGAGTACGGTCGACAGTCTTTCGAGTCGCGCCGAAGAAATGCCCGCTTGCTCGATGCGCGGCGAGGGCGAGGCTGCCAGGCCCGGGGTCGGCGTCGCAGCCAGCAGCGCGCCGAGGCCTGTCGTCACGGCGGCGGTGATCAAGATGGCACGAAACTTCGTGTGCAACGGATGGATCATGATGTGTACCTCCCTTAAGGTATAGGCTAACGCAAGCTTCGCTTTTCCGGAGGGGGACATGCTCGGACTCATGCAGGATCGGCCGCTGCTCATCTCGCAATTGATCGAGTTCGCCGCCCGTCATCACCCGACCACCGAAATCGTCTCGCGTCGCGTGGAAGGCGACATCCATCGGTATACCTACCTCGATGCAGCACGTCGGGCGCGACAGGTAGCCAATGCGCTCGACCGGTTGGCGCTGCCGGTGGGCGAACGCGTGGCGACGCTTGCGTGGAATGGTTATCGACATTTCGAGATGTACTACGGCGTGAGCGGTACCGGGCGAGTGTTGCACACCGTCAATCCGCGTCTCGCAGCAGAGCAGATTGCCTGGATTCTCAACGATGCAGAGGATCGAATTCTTTGTTTCGATGCCACGTTTCTGCCGGTGGTCAAGGCGATTGCCGACAAGTGTCCGACCGTGCGCACGTGGATATTGATGTGCGATGCCGACAAGTTACCGACAGATAGTGGTATCGCGGGGCTCGTGAGTTACGAGGCGTGGATCGACGGTGAAAGCACCGACTACGCTTGGCCGGAATTCGACGAACGCACGGCGGCTGCACTCTGCTACACGAGCGGCACGACGGGTAACCCGAAAGGCGTGCTCTACAGCCATCGCTCGACCTTGCTGCATTGCTACGGCGCAGGTCTTCCCGACTTCATCAGCATGTCGGCACGCGATGTCGTACTGCCCGTAGTACCGATGTTCCACGTCAACGCTTGGAGTCTGCCGTACCTCGCGCCGATGGTCGGTGCAAAGATGGTGTTTCCGGGGGCGGCGCTCGATGGCAAATCGATCTACGAATTACTGGAGAGTGAAGGCGTGACGGTCTCCGCCGGCGTGCCTACGGTATGGCTCGCGTTGCTCAACCACGTGCAATCGGTCGCCGGTCGCTTCACGTCCATGCGGCGTACCCTCATCGGCGGTTCTGCCTGTCCTCCCGCAATGATCGCCCAGTTTGGTCACTACGGCGTCACCGTGCTGCACGCCTGGGGCATGACCGAGATGTCGCCGCTTGGCACCGTGTGCAACCTCAAACGCAAGCACTTGGAGCTGTCATCCGAGGAGCAGCGCGCCATCATGGCGAAGCAGGGCCGCGCCGCGTTCGGCATCGACATGAAAATCGTCGATGCCGAGGGCAAAGAATTGCCTTGGGATGGCGTTAGTGCCGGCGATCTCCTGGTGCGCGGACCGTGGATCATCTCGGAATATTTCAAGGGCGCCGGTGGTGATCCTTTGGTGGCGGGGTGGTTTCCGACAGGGGACGTCGCCACCATCGACGCGGATGGATACATGCAAATCACCGATCGCAGCAAAGACGTGATCAAGTCGGGCGGTGAGTGGATCAGTTCGATCGACCTCGAGAACATCGTCATGGCCCATCCGGCCGTCGCCATGGCGGCTTGCATTGCCGTGCGGCATCCGAAGTGGGACGAGCGGCCGCTGCTGGTGGTCGTGAAAAAAAGCGGCGCAGACGTCTCGCGCGAGGAGATCCTCGATTTCTTCAAAGGTCGGGTAGCCAAGTGGCAAGTTCCCGACGATGTCGTGTTCGTCGATACCATTCCGCTCGGTGCGACTGGCAAGGTTCAGAAGATCAAGCTGCGTGAGCAATTCAAAGATTACAAACTCCCCGTCTGATCAAGGTTTCTTCTCGAGACTCTTGAGATATTCCGTATCCTCGAATACGAATTCCTTCCAGTTCGTCGTGTCAAAGATTTCGGGAACGAAGCGACGGGCCCCCGCCTTGACCACCGCGGGCAGGGCATCGAGGCTGCCGACCTTGCCGCCAAAGCCACGGGCTACGGTGCCGCCTGGTCGATCGCCCATGCCCATCCACGGCGCCCATTTGTTCTTGTTTTGCAGTTGCAGGTGCACAGGTGCCGACAGCACGGCGGGGTTGGCGATGTCGGCGAGGGGTGCCGACATGGTCATGAACGAATTCGTGTACGCCGTTCGGCCGGGATTGAGCATGTCGGGTCTGCTCTCGATCGACTGCGTCGCGAGAAACACGCGATCGCCGATGACCTCGATGGGCAGCAGCTTCGGCGTGTAACCCATCGCGAACACGCCCTCGCTCGTGTAGAGGCGCGGGACGGGCCCGAGTCTGAAGTGGTGAATGGCCGTCGTCTTGCCCGTGACGGGATTGGCGAACTCTTCGAGCGGCTCCTGACTGTCATACCGCGTGTAGAAGCCGACCTCGTATTTGCGCATCTCGTGCTGATCGTTTTCTTTGGGCTGCCAGTAGTCCACCAGGATGTTGTTCATGGTGAAAAAGGGCACGAAGTTGCCCTCGCCGAGATCCGCGTAGACGTTCAGTCGCATGAACGACACCACGGGATCGGCACCGAGGCTGCCGACCATTTTGACGTGCGTGCGCAATATGGTCAGGGGGTCGCTGAAGTCGGGTTGCGACCCGTTACTGGCCGCTGATACGGGCAGTGAGCCGATGAGGCCTGCGCCACTCAACCCAGCCGCTCCACGCAGCGCCGCTCGACGAGAGATTTTCATGCCGACCCCCAAAGCTTCGAGGGTTGCAGGTTAGCCGTAGCGACGCATCGTCGCCAAGCGTAGCGAGGGGCAAGTCCGCAGGACGACCTCGTGCAGCGAGTGCTTCAGCCGCGTTCGCTCAGAGCCCGAGGGCCGACGCCACCGCGGCGCAGGTGATGCGACCGGCGCTGACGTTGAGTCCTGCGGCGAAGCCCGGGTCGGCCGAGAGCGCATCGAGTCCGCGGTCGGCCAGCAACTTCAAATAGGGCAGCGTCGCGGCGTTGAGCGCGAACGTGGAGGTGCGCGGCACGGCCCCGGGCATGTTGGTGACGCAGTAATGCGTGACGCCGTGAACGGCGTAGGTGGGTTCTGCGTGTGTCGTCGGCCGGCTGGTAGCGAAGCAGCCGCCTTGGTCGATCGCTATGTCGACGAGCACGGAGCCCGGGCGCATGCGTGAGATGGCCTGCTCGCTGACGAGTTTGGGCGCTGCGGCACCCGGGATGAGTACGGCGCCGATGACGAGGTCGGAGTTCGCCACTTCGCGCTCGATGGTATCGGCGGTGGAGGCGAGGGTGCGTACATGACCGCCGAATCGCGCGTCGAGCTCGCGCAGCCGCGGCAAAGATTTATCGATGATGGTCACCGAGGCGCGCATGCCGAGAGCAATTTCCGCTGCGGCCGCTCCCGATACACCGCCGCCGATGACGAGCACCCGTGCCGGAGCCGTACCGGGCACGCCGCCGATGAGTACTCCTGAGCCACCCGCCGCTTTTTGCAGCAGCGTTGCGCCGACCTGTACCGACATGCGTCCAGCGACTTCGCTCATCGGCGTCAGCAGCGGCAGGCTGCCATCATGTGCGACGACGGTTTCGTAGGCGATGGCGTGCGCACCCGATTTCATCAACGCTTCAGCTTGAGCTCGATCCGCAGCGAGATGCAGATAAGTGAACAGAATTTGTCCGGGACGCAGCATGGCGCACTCGGGTAACTGCGGTTCTTTGACTTTGACCACGCAGTCGGCGGCCTCGAACACCGCGCGAGAGGTGGGCAACACGGTGGCGCCCGCCGAGCGGTATTCGTCATCGGCGCAGCCGATACCGGCACCGGCGCCGCTTTCGACCACAACCTGATGCCCTGCGCGGACGAGTTCGAGTACCGAACCCGGCACGAGCCCTACGCGATACTCGTGGACCTTGATTTCCTTGGGTACGCCGATTTTCATGACCGAAAGCATGCGCCCGTCGCCATCGCAGATGCTTGCGGAAATGCGGTATTAAAACTCTTTTAAAGAATATACTTGTGTGCAACAACCAGATATTGAAAGAATATTGCGATGCAAAACGGCCCCATCGACAAGCTCGATTTGCGCATTCTTGCCGAGTTGCGCCGGGACGGTCGTATCTCGAACACCGATCTCGCCCTGAAAGTGGGGCTGTCGGAGTCAGCCTGTTTGCGTCGGGTGCGCCAGCTCGAGTCCTCCGGGCTGATCGAGCGCTACATGGCGCGACTCAATCTGTCGCGACTCGGTTGGGGCATGAGCCTCCTCGTGAGAATCACCCTGAAGGCACAGACCGATCGCGACCTGCGTATCTTTGAAAAGGCGGTCAGTGCAGTGCCCGAAATCACCGATTGTTTTTTGACCACGGGGGAAGCGGACTATGTGCTGCGCGTCTTTGCTCGCGATGCTTCCGACATCGAGCGTCTGCACGGATCGGTTCTGACCAAGCTGCCTGGCGTGGCGCGTGTCGAATCGAGCTTCGTACTGCGCGAGATCGTCAGCGGTGCGACGCCGCCGATCGATCGCGCCGCGACTTGATTCACCTCAGTCGATTTTCGTGCGATAGGGATCGTGCAGGAACAGCGTGCCGATCAGCGCCGTGATCAGCGCGACGACGACCGGATACCAAAGTCCTGCATAAATATCGCCGGTCGCCGCGACGATGGCGAACGAGGTCACGGGCAGAAAACCACCGAACCAGCCGTTACCGAGGTGATACGGCAATGACATCGACGTGTAGCGAATGTGGGTGGGAAAAATCTCGACCAGCCACGCGGCAATCGGTCCGTAGACCATCGTGACCAGCAACACGAGCCAGACGCACAGTGCAATCACGAGCGGATAGTTGACTGCGCTCATGTCGGCTTTGGCTGGGTAGCCCGCCTCATCGAGCGCGGCACGCAGCGATTTGCCGAAGGCCGCAGCCTCTGCCTTGAACTCCATTGAACCCAGAGTCATGCCCTCGAACGAGCGCAGGACGAGCGCCTCGGCACCCGCGCCGATCCGTACCTCGGCAATGCTGCCCGTCGGCGCTTCGATGTTGGTGTATGGAACGCCTGCCTTGGCGAGGGCGGATTTGGCGACATCGCAGGAGCGGCGGAATGTCTGTTTGCCGACGGGGTCGAACTGCAAACTGCAGGCGTCGGGATCGGCGACCACCGAAACGGGGGCCGTGCTCACCGCGCGCTCGAGTGCAGGGTTGGCCGCATGGGTGATGGTCTTGAAGGTTGGAAAGTAGGTGAGGGCGGCGAGCACGCAACCACCCATGATGATGGGCTTGCGACCGATGCGATCAGACAGCGCACCAAAGATCACGAAGAACGGTGTACCGATGAGCAAAGCGGCTGCGATGATCAGATTGGCGCTAGCCGCTTCGACTTGCAGCATCTTCTCGAGGAAAAACAGTGCGTAAAACTGTCCGCCGTACCAGACTACGGCTTGACCCGCCGTTGCGCCGAAGAGCGCGAGCAGAACCAGTCGAAGGTTCGCACGATTGCCGAAAGCTTCGGTCAAAGGACGCTTGGCGAGCCGGCCTTCCTCCTTGATCTGCAGGAATGCCGGGGATTCCTGCAGTTGCAAGCGGATGTACACCGAAATGCCAAGCAAGATGGTCGACAACAGGAAGGGAATTCGCCAGCCCCAGGTTTCAAAGTTTTCACCGAAGGCGAGACGACAACCGAGGATGACGAGTAGCGACAAAAATAGACCCAAGGTGGCCGTGGTCTGAATCCAGCTCGTATACAGACCGCGCTTGCCTTGGGGCGCATGCTCGGCAACGTAGACGGCTGCACCGCCGTATTCCCCACCGAGAGCCAGTCCCTGCAACAGTCGAAGAGCGATCAGGATGATTGGTGCCAATACGCCGATCGATTCATAGGAGGGCAACAGACCGACCAGAGCCGTAGAGGCGCCCATCAGCACGATCGTGATCAGAAAGGTGTGTTTGCGTCCGACGAGATCGCCGAGGCGCCCGAAGACGATCGCGCCAAAAGGGCGCACGAAAAATCCGGCAGCAAAAGCCAGCAACGCAAAGATGAAACCGGTCGTTTCGTCGACGCCCGAGAAAAACTGCCGCGAAATGATGGCAGACAAGGCGCCGTAGAGATAGAAGTCGTACCACTCGAAAACCGTACCGAGCGAAGAGGCGAAAATGACGCGCCGATGGCTACGATCGACGCCGATGGCGTTATCCGAGGTCTGTTGCACTGCCTCTCCCCCGACGGGCCTGCTCGACGGGCCCAGCGTCCACAGTGTAGCGCGAAGCTCGCTTCTCTCGGCAGGCTGCTTTGGTCGATGCGCGCCTTCGGTGAGAATGTCCGGCCTGGGGGTACCGCAATGGCACAACGCCGGTCGGTTGAAGTCAAAGTGACTGCATCGCCGCTCAAGCTGCGACTGACGCTTGCAGAGCGGGCGCGGGCGGGCTTCGTTTCGACTCTGAGAAAGCAGATCTTCGACGGGCTGGCATCGAGTCTGCGCGCCGACTATCAAAGAAACATCGCGTCACGGCTGGCGCCGCGAGTCGATGCCGAGAGCGTTCGACAGGCCATGCGGCATCGCGACTCGTTCAAATTCTATTCTTCGCTGCGGGTGACCTCGCAAGATCTGCTTTATCAGGTCGTCCGTCCGGCCATCGAGCGTCAGCGAGCGGATTTTGCAACGGCGGTGCGCGATCTTGCATCGGACCCGCGCGCACCGGCGACATTGGTCCTGGAAGAGGGCTTCAAGGTGCCGCGCTCGGTGAGCGCCCTCGACATACATCTGATGCCCGGAAGTTACGTCGAGGAATACGGCGAAGACGATCCGACCATGGGCGCCGTCTATGAAAACCGTCTGGCGCTGTCCACCTTCGGCGTGTTCGGTCCCGAGCTCGATGACATCGGGCAGTCCATCGCCCGCTTCATTGCGCTCAAATATCCGAAGTTTCGACCACGGCGGATTCTCGATCTGGGCTGCACGGCAGGGCACAACACGGCCGCCTGGCGTCAAGTCTTCGGCAAGGCCGAAGTCATCGGCATCGACGTTGCGGCTCCTTGTTTGCGTTATGCAGCAGCCCGCGCCGCGGCCCGTGGTCTCGAACTGCGTTTCGAGCAGATGAACGCCGAATCGCTCGACTATCCAGACGCCAGTTTCGATCTCGTGATTTCTTCGATGTTCTTGCATGAAGTTCCGCCGCGAGCCATTCCACGCGTCCTGCGCGAGGCCCATCGCGTACTGCGCCCCGGCGGACTCATGCTGCACATGGAACTGCCGCCCGCCGATCAGCTCTCGGCCTACGACTCGTTCTATCTGGATTGGGATGGCCACTACAACAACGAGCCCTACTATCGAAGTTTTCGCGCCATGAATTTGCCGAAGTTGTGCGAGTCGGCGGGTTTTTCGGCCGCCGACTACGTGCAGCACGTCGTACCGTCATGGACGGCGCTCGGCGCGCGACGCTGGCGCGAGGCTGCATGTGAGGCCGATTACGCAGTCGACTCCGGGCAGACTGGCCGTTTGGCGAGTGGCGTCCGTTGGTTTTGCTTTGGCGGCTGGAAGAGCTTTGCCAGCGGGAAGACAAGGTGAAGCTCATCGCGAGCCATAGACGCTGGTTCGTAGTCGCCGCCGCTGCCATCGGTCTAGGCTGCGGTCTCGCCTCGATCGTCGCAGCGACATTCGGCGTGTTCGTCGGGCCGCTGCGCCGCGAGTTCGGGTGGTCGCAGAGCGATACCTTCAGTGCCTTGCTTGCCGTCACCTTCACCGCAGCCTTGCTCGCGCCCGTGGTTGGCGGTTTCGTCGATCGGTTCGGCGCCCGCCGCGTGGTATTGATCGGATTTTTGGCAGAGGTCGTAATCTTTGCTTCTTTCAGATGGCAGGGCCCTGAGCTTTGGAGCTTCTACCTCCGCTACTTTTTGCTTGCCATACTCACGCTCGGTACCACCCACGTCGCTTTTGCCCGAGTCATTACTTTGTGGTTCGAGGACCGCCGCGGATTCGCACTGGGGCTTGCGCTCGCCGGTGTAGGTCTGGGTGGTTTCGTCTGGCCGATCTTTTCGCAGACCATGATCGAATCTTTCGGATGGCGTGATGCTTATTTATTCATCGCGGGTGCGATCGCGGCGATCGCGATGCCCGTGATGTGGTCATGGTTGATCGACAAGCCGCAGGCCTCGACCGTCAAAACCGATGCCGGAATAGCCGATACCGTCGCGCTTGCAGGAGTTTCCCTGCGCGAGGCAACGCACGCACCGCTCTTCTGGTTGATGCTGGCAACTTTTTTCCTTATCGGGCTCGTCGTCCAGAGCGTGACGTTCCATATCGTGCCGCTGCTGACGCTGCGTGGTTTCTCGCCCATGGTGGCTGCCGCCACGCAATCGGCGCTATTCGTGGCGGTGACGGGCGGTCGTTTGATTACCGGCTGGTTGATGGATCGATTCTTTGCGCCGCGCGTGGCGCTGGCATTTTTGCTCGCGCCGATTGCCGGCATCGCGCTGCTCGGTTTGGGCGGTGATCCGCGGCTTGCCGTTCTGGCTGCCGTGCTCGTGGGTCTTGCCGTCGGTGCCGAGGTCGACGTGCTGGCCTACCTGACCGGAAGATACTTTGGTCCGCGTCACTTCAGCCGTATCTATGGTTCGTGTTACGGCATTTATTCTTTGAGCGGTGGAGTGGGGCCGGTGCTGGTGTCGATGGTGGTCGAGCGCGGGGGTGGCTATCCCGCGGCGCTTGCTCTGCTTGCCGCCGTGCTTGCTGGCTGTTGCTTGCTGTTGCTGCGCTTTCGGTCATTCCCTCCTGAACTGCGTCGCACATAGTCGGCCGTCCGCGCCGGCCGACGACGCCCGCCACTCGCGCGTCAAGCGGCAAAATCGGCGATCCGTGGTCCAGGGCACTTATCTTCAAACGTGATTTTGTGAATCTGTTGCCAGTGCAAAGCCTCGCGACAGTGTCGAGTCCGATCCGGCAGCAGGCTCCAAGAGGTGGCGACATGGCAAACGGTACCCCCAAAGGTTGGTCTGCGACGAGCTCGACGGTTGTGACGTACACCGGGTCTCCTGGCGGCGTGAAAATCGGTTCGGTCACGAGTAACAACGGCAGTAATTTGGTCGTCGGTGTGTACGCCGAGGCGGTCGATGGCGGCGTGAAGTTTTGGGTACAGGTTGAATCGGGTACGGGCGACCTGCGCGGGTTCTTTCTCGACGTTGGCGCACCCGGCGGTCCGATCACGCGGGCCGGCAGTGGCGACAACAACATGAACGGTACCGGCTACTCGTTCGACTACGGTGTGGATATCGGCAGCTCCGGCTCATCGAAGGACTACATCACCAAGGCGACGTTCACGCTCGAAGATTTACCGGGAATGGATCTGTCCAGCCTGCTCGACGGCGCCGTTTTCGGCATCCGCGCGACCAGCGTCGGACCGACGAATACCAGTGTGAAATTGGTGGGTACGGCTGATCTTCCGGAGGTCACGGTCAGCATCACGCCGAACGGCGATGTTCTCGAAAATGCGCCGGCGGTATTCACCGTACACCTCGATTTTCCGATCGACGAGGACTTGCTGGTCAACTTGAGCAATGGCGGCAGCGTCACGATTCCGAAGGGTAGTACCAGTGCGGTGTATACCAATGGTACTCAGGGCGATGACGTGTACATCGATCCGGGTTCGGTGAGCGTCGCGATCAGTTCGGCGGTTCCGCAGGGTCCGACCTTGGTTGGCGTGATCATCGATACTGACCCGGCGGTGGTGAATGTCACCGACACGATCGACCCTGTCATCGTACGTCTCGCAGCGACGCCGAGCACCAGCGAGGACGGCGGGTCGATCACCTACACGGTGCGACTCGAGACGGTGTCGGGTGCGACGCCGGTCACGACCAACAACGCGATCACGGTGACGCTCACGGGCGGTCAGGTGATCACCATTCCAGCAGGCTCGAGTACGGCGAGTTCGTCGCCGGTTCCCGTGAACCGCGACGACGTATGGGTGGAAGTCGATGCGATCACCAACAGCATCGCGAGCGTCGCCGAAGCGAATGCGGGTACACCGGGTGCATTCGAGAGTCTGAGCTTCGACGGCTCGACGGTCAGCACGGCAGTGCTCGATGACGTCGATCCGGTGACCGTGGGAATCTTCTCTGCCGACGGCGAGCGTAACCCGGGAGATCCGGCGTTTTTCGCCATCCGCATCGATCAGCCGCTCGATAGCCCATTGCGGGTGTCGCTATCGACGGGCGACACCATCACCATTCCGACGGGTGACACGGAGTTCCTCTACACGGTGAATGACCCGGGCTCCGGGGACATTACTGTGTCGATCGTCAGTGCCGGGGTGACCGGCAAGACCTTCGAGAGTCTCGTGGTCTCGCCCGGTAGCGCGACGGTGACCGATCCGCCGATCGATGGCGACGATCATTTTCCGATCCTCGACAAGAATATTTCGCACATCACGATCTATTTCTCTGCTGCGGCAGGCTCGGGTCTCGAGTCACTCGACACCAAAGGCGGCACTTCGTCAGGGGGGCAAGTCGGAGCCGATGGGCTGTACACGGTCAAGATCGATTGGCTCGACAACGACACGGACTACAAAGATCTCGACGACGTGTGGGACGAGATTTACGCGCGGCTGCTCGAGGTCAACCCTGCGCTGAGCGGCAAGACGGTACTTGGCGTCGCCATCAAGGCGGGAACGGGAGAGCAGTTCTACGCGCTCGATGGTGATCCTGATGTAGACCCGGTACCGGTGCACTTCGTGAATGGCTCACCTGTCACCACGCTGGTGACCAACAGTGCCATCGACACTGTGTACACCAGCGATAGCGACGGCGATGGTTTGAACGACTTCTTCGAGCCCGCCGGAGGCTATCTGCTCTCCAGCGTTGCCGAAGCATCGGGCGACTCTCTGGTCTGAGGCCGGGGAGCGCTACCCATGCGTGCGGTCGGTGAGTGGCGCGAGGCGATGTCCGCCTTGCGTCGCCCGCTGCTCGCGTTGGGCGCTTTCAGTTTCTGCATCAACCTGCTGTTGCTGATGCCGGCGATCTACATGTTGCAGGTCTACGACCGAGTGCTGACCAGTCGCAACGAAGGCACGTTGCTTTTCTTGACGATCCTGCTGGTCGCGCTGTTAGCCGTCGAGACCGCACTCGACATGATCCGCTCGCGCGTACTCGGGAGAATGGGTAACTGGTTCGATCAAAGATTCGACCAGCGAATTTTCGATACGGCATTCGCCCATGCGAGTGATGGTCGCGTCGATCTGCCTGCACAGGTCTTCGGCGATTTGTCGCGATTGCGAGAATTCGTGGCAGGCAAAGGTCTGCTCGCGCTATTCGATGCGCCGTGGGCGCCGCTCTTTCTCGTGGTGATTTTTTTGCTGCACCCGACGCTGGGGCTTTTTGCGCTCGCTTCCATGGTCGTGCTGGTGGGTATTGCCTGGTACAACCAACGGACTACGACGCCGCTGATGGCGGAGGCGGGAAAACTCGCCTCCGGCGCGCAGGATGAGGCCGTAGCGCGGATGCGCAACGCGGAGGTCATCGCGGCACTCGGCATGTTGGGTGCATTCAGAGATCGCTGGATGCACGGCCAGCAGCAATTGCTGCGTGTGAATACGGCACTCGCAGACCGGGCAGCCACCATCGGTGGTCTTGGACGCTATGCGCGCATGCTTTTGCAATCCGGTATTTTGGGACTCGGCGCATATCTCGTGCTGCAGGGGTCTTTGAGCTCGGGCAGCATGATCGCAGCCTCCATTTTGCTCGGCCGTGCTTTGTCACCGGTCGACTTGCTGATTTCCAGCTGGAAAAGCATTGCCGGTGCACGCGAAGCGAGAGTGCGTCTCATCGAGTTGCTGGCGAGCCGTCCGCTTGCGACGCCGCGACTCGCCCTACCGCGCCCGACGGGACGCATCACGGCCGAAGCCCTGATGGTCGCGGCGCCCGGACGCCGCGATCCCATCTTGCGCAATTTGAACTTTGAAGTGGCTGCGGGAACGCTGGTGGGTATCGTCGGCCCGAGTGGCTCGGGAAAGTCTTCCTTGGGGCGGGCGGTACTCGGCATATGGAGACCGATCTCGGGCTGCGTGCGGCTCGACGGGGCGGCGATCCACGATCGAGATCGCGCCGAAGTCGGCCCGTGGGTCGGCTACCTGCCACAGGACGTCGAATTGTTCGACGGTAGCATCGCGGAGAACGTCGCTCGCTTCACCGAGATAGATTCACCGAAAGTGGTCGATGCCGCCAAGCGCGCGGGCGTGCACGACATGGTGCTGCGTATGCCGCAGGGTTACGAGACACGGATCGGTCCGCGTGGTCTCGTACTCTCGGGAGGTCAGCGCCAGCGGATCGGGCTTGCCCGCGCCCTGTACGGTAACCCCGCCCTGATCGTGTTGGACGAGCCGAATTCGAGTCTCGATGAGGCCGGCGATGCCGCCTTGCTGGCCGCGCTTCAGGCTTGCAAAGCAGAGCGACGCACGACGTTCGTCATTTCGCATCGAATGAACGTGCTCGAAGTCGTCGATAGGGTGATGGTAATGGCTGCGGGTCAGATCAAGGTTTTCGATGCACGTGACGAAGTGCTGCGGGTAGCCCGCGCGGTGCGCGCATGAGCTTGGAGAGCGAAATACGTCTCGGGATGCGGATCATCCTGGTTGCGTTAGGCGGCTTTTTTCTTTGGGCGGGAACTGCGCCCCTGGATGAGGGAATACCGGCGCCCGGCGTCCTGGCCGTCGAGTCCAAGCGCAAGCAGGTGGCACATCTTTCGGGAGGAATAGTCGGCAAGATCCTCGTCAAGGACGGACAACGCGTTCGCGCTGGTGATGAGTTGATCAAGCTCGATGCTACGCAGGCGAACGCAGCGCTGAGGACGGCGGAACAGCGTTGGTGGACGGCGCTCGCCACCGCGGCGCGCCTGCAGGCTGAGGCTGCCGGTGCCGCTGGCATTACGTGGCCGCGTGAATTGCAGATGCGCCGCGGCGAATCGACCGTCGATGCCATCGTCGCGACGCAGCAAGACGTTTTTCGCACGGGCCGCACGGCGAGCGCCGGTGAGATCGGCATCATTCGTGAGGCACAGCGAGGTCTCGAGATCCAGTTGCACAGCCTCGATGCGCTGAAGGCGAGTCGCGAACGACAAGTGACTTTGTTCACCGAGCAGGTAGCTTCGGCGAAGACGCTTCGCGAGCAGGGTTACGTGTCGCGCAATCAGGCGCTCGACATCGAAAGACAACTCGCTGAAATCCAGAGTCGTCAGAGCGAGGATCTCGCGAACATCAGCGCAGTGAATGCACGGCTTGCGGATCTACGAATGCGCGAGACCCAATATCGGGTCAACCAGCGACGCGAAGCCGAGGCCGCTCTTGCCGACGTACGCAATGATCTAGGTTCGTTGGGTCAGCAGGTTGCTGCACTGAGAGACACGCATGATCGCCTTGCCGTGCGTGCGCCCGTCTCGGGGACGGTGGTGGATCTCGCGGTCACGACTCTGGGCGGTGTGGTGAAGCCTGGCGATCGCCTGCTGGACATCGTGCCCGACGAGGAGGACTTGATCGTCGAGGCGCGTCTAGACCCGCGTTACATCGACCGCGTGCATCCGGGACTACCAGCGGAATTACGTCTCGACGCTTATCTGTATCGTGCCATGGGACCGTTGGTCGTCGGGGAGGTCAGACTGGTCTCGGCCGATGCGATCCGGGACGAGCGGACCGGTGCCGTCTTTTATTCTTTGCAGGTGACGATTCCGGCAGCGCAGCGCGCACGACTCGGAGCGGTGAGACTGCAATCCGGCATGCTCTGTTCCGTGATGATCAAGACGGGTGAGCGCACCTTGCTCACATACCTGACGCGGCCATTGGTTCGCCGATTCTCGGACTCGTTGACCGAGACCTGACGGGACTGACTCCGAATTGCGGAGGCGTCTGGGAAGTCGCCCAGTTTCGATGGCATTCGCAGGCAAGGCTCTGTAGTCGCCCGGGATCACTCACCGCGAGTCGACCCCGAGCAGTCTCGACGGCTCCTGACTGGGAGAGCCTCGCTACAGCCTCGGTCACCGCCTCGCGACGGACGCCGAGCAAATGGGCGAGCTCTTCGTGGGTGAGGTCGAACGACTTCGTCGCAGAGATGTCGGCGGCGAACAGCAGCCAGCGTGCAAGACGCTTCGAAAGCGCATGATGCAAATTGCAGGCGCTCACGAGACCGATCAGCGAGGTGATCTGAATGAGTTGGTCCTGAAGTCTGCGCTGCAGATCCGCATGAGTCGCCACCGCCTCGAGGAACCGGTCTTTCGGGATCTTCAGCGAGTAACCGCCGACGACTGCGCGCGCGTGTCCGGGTAGCGCGACGTCGACGAGATGCTTTCCGCAGATGATATTTCGGAAGCCGAGTAGCGCCAGATGCGCGCTGAAACCATCTGCGAGTCGCATTTCGACGGAAAAAAGACCGGTCAGCGGAAAATAGATGGCCTCGCTTTGCCAGAGAGATCTTTCGTCGGGTTGTCCCTTGCGGATTTCTATGATTTCGAGATGCGGATCGAGAGCCTCTTGGCAGTCGCGTGAGAGGTTAGCCAGAAAAAAGTTTTGCGACATCACGGGCTTCACACTCGACCTCGCTACTGTAGTTTCAATGAGATATCAGTTTTTATGGGTCATCAACGAGTCAACTCCGAGAAAGATTATGCGGCTCGGGTTCCGCCGTCATCAAATACCTGACGGGAAGTGTACGGAATCGCGCACTCGTCAATAGTTACGAGAGAGATAACTTCGCAAGTCGGCGATTCGTGCTGCGAGCGTCGCATCGCGTGTTTCCTGATTTTTTCGATGCCACTCGCCATCTCGAAGATCGGTAATCAATTCGATCTGCTCGGAGATGTCCGAGGCGGCCTCTGCGGGTGCGATCTCGTCGAGTAAGAGAAAGCTGATCAGTCGCCACGCTTCGTTGCTCGAGATGAGTTGACGAGAATGCGCGGCGATCACCTCGCCGACCGTGTGCAGTCGGGATTCGGAATTCATCGGATTCATGGTTTCTGTCCGTTGTCTGAATGTTGGTCGATGATCGTCCTGGTGACGATCCGGCCACGGTGGGCTTCCGCACAGACGACAAGTGCAGACTCATCGACAGTGCGTTGATGCTCAGTGACGCACAATGGCTCGCAGTCGGGCTCGCGGGTCAGGCGCTGTTTTCGGCACGCTTCGTGTTGCAATGGGTCCGCAGCGAAAAGGCTGGACGCAGCGTCGTGCCAGTCGGGTTCTGGTATCTCAGCGCAGGGGGCGGGCTGGTCCTGACCGTATACGCCATTCGCCTTGCCGATCCAGTATTCATTCTGGGTCAGGGCGCAGGGCTTCTCGTTTACTTCAGAAATCTTTGGTTGATACACCGACCGCGGCTGGAACTGCATCGGCAATGAGTCGGCGATCGCTTTGGCGATGGGTCTTCGTCCTCTGGTCGCTGGCGACGTTGTGCGCGATGTTTCTGCGGCCCGTCACGCCGATCGACGAAACCCGATATCTGACGGTCGCCTGGGAAATGCGGCTCGCCGGCGACCCGTGGTTACCCATGCTCAACGGCGTGCCGTACTCGGACAAACCGCCGTTACTGTTTTGGCTGATCAACGCAGGCTGGAGCGTATTCGGCGTCAATGACCTGTGGCCGAGATTGCTGACGGCGACGTTCGGAATCGGTGTCGTACTTTTGACCGCACGGTGTGCCGTACTGCTGTGTCCGGATGGGCACAACGTGGCGCCGGTGGCCGCACTCGCGTTGACGGCGACGCCCTTGTGGCTGCTATTCAACGGAGCCGTCATGTTCGATGTGCCGCTGACTTTCTTTTCGCTCGCTGCAGTGGCGCTGGTGATCGACATGCGCGGGGAGGGCCGTCGGTCGCAGTGGGTGTTGGTGGGATTGATGCTGGGACTTGGCATGCTGACCAAGGGACCGACGGTCCTTTTACATGCCTTGCCGCTCGCCTTGCTGGCTCCGCTTTGGAAAGACGCGCTCGAGCAGGAGCGGAGATTGTCGCCCACGGGTGATGACGGCGGGGGGACTGCAAATTGGTGGCCGTGGTACCGCGGTGTGCTGTTGGCGTTCGTCACCGGTGTGCTGGTGCTCGCGACGTGGTTAGGGCCGGTGCTCGCGCGCGGCGGTCCCGGCTTTATCGACCAGCTTGTATGGCAGCAGACGATCGATCGCATGGCGACGACGACCCATCATCTACGACCGTTCTGGTTTTATGTCGCCTTGTTGCCTGCGTTGTTGTTCCCTTGGTGGGTGATGCCGACGCTTTGGCAAAGGGCGACCAAACCGAAAATAAACGGTCTCGGTCGACGGCGTCAGACGCTGCTGCGCGTTTTGGCGAGTTGGACTTTGCCGGCATTCGTGGCTTTTTCGCTTTTTCGCGGCAAGCAGCTCCACTACCTTTTCCCGTTGCTGCCGGCGTGGGCGGTACTCGTCGCTGCATTGCTCAAGGACGTCCGAGCGGGCGAAGTGAAAAAAACCATGGTCGGTGCTGCCACGGTGACGATAGCCGTTATTGCGGCGGCCTATGCGTACATCGGTTGGCGAATGTCGGACGCGTACGACGTTCAACCGATGTCGCGGATGATCGCACGGCTTCAGCGATTGCAAACTCCCATGGCACATGTCGGCCGATACCATGGTCAATTTCAGTTCGCTGGACGTTTGCGGCATCCGCTGCCGATCATTCGTACTCGTGAAGAGTGGCAGTCTTTCGTTGCCAAAAATCCGCGAAGTTACATGATCGCCTACTTCAAAGAAAAAACCCCCGACGATGCAATATTCATGCAGAGGTTTCGCTCCGGATGGGTGGCCCTTCTGCGAGTTGAGTGCGGCGCTGCACCGAATGCGACTCTTGGTACTCATAACATCATCGACGTCGATCGCAACCACTCGGTCACCCTCGACAGAGGCGCGCGATGGACCACAGCTCGGAACGGTCCCCGACAGGCCGGCATCTGCGTGACGAAGGGTTTACGCCGGTGAAGTCTTCACAGACATGCTGAGCTGATGACGTTCCCGAAAGGGGCGAGGAACGGTCCGGCCAGTTCCGAAGACGCTGGTCGGACCGTTTTTTATGGCGCGAGACCCGTGGGTCTCGTCGGTCGGCACAATGTCCCCCCGACGGTCTGACTCCCTTCAGGCCAACGGACTTGGGGCGGGTTCCTCGCGGAGCCCGCCCCTTTTTTGCCGATAAGTGGTTCGACGTTCAGCGGATCGATATCGAATGGGCTGCCGAACGCGACTTCTTCGGCAGCGTCAACGCGAGAATGCCGTTTTCGTAAGAGGCACTGGCCTTGGACGCGTCCACCTCATGCGCGAGGCTCATGCCCCGCGATACGGATCCCGCGTAGCGTTCGCTGCAAAGCCAGCGACCGCCGTTCTTGCGCTCGCTCTGACTGCCGATTTGAGCAGCGATCGACACGTAGTTCTCGTCGACGTCGATCTTCATGTCTTCTTTTTTCGCTCCGGGGATTTCTGCCTGGATGGTATACGCATCATCATCTTCGCGAACGTCCATGCGGATCTCCGGAATCTGCGAATCGACGACGAAGGGTCGGCGCATGAAGCTGCGAACGAC
>Ga0129336_10000436_pt1 | contig 24412 bp, 17 predicted proteins | sample CPB6_02_DNA_FD_96878 | JGI IMG/M metagenome (GOLD analysis project Ga0129336, IMG submission 96878) | Freshwater to marine salinity gradient microbial communities from Chesapeake Bay, USA - CPBay_Sum_0.6_0.2_DNA | ecosystem: Environmental > Aquatic > Marine > Coastal | place: USA: Chesapeake... | reverse complement strand
TTCCAGATTCTACTGCAAGCTTGTTTTCTTGCATCCATTCTTCAACAACATACTCTAGATATTCGTCTAAACGAGTTGCCATTTCTTGAACTGTTTTGTTTACTTCTTCTTCTACAAGTTTTGAAGCGTCTTGAAGAAGTTGTTCTTTAATTTGTGAAACTTTTTCGTTAAGAGCAGTTTCAAAAATTACTTGAGTTTTGTTTTTAAAGTCTTCTGATAAATCTTGGCCACTAAAAAGATTTTCAAAAGCCTCGTAAACACTGCTACCACCAACAGGAGCAACAGGTCCACCTTGACCGCCAGCAGCTACTGGAGTGGATCCAGAACCAACTGGAGTTATCACTGCACCACCACCTGGTCTTAGTGATTGCATATTTGCTGCAGGATTAGCAGCAGGATTATCTAAAGTACCAAGCATACTTCCACGACCAGAAGTATCCATATCTCCTTTACCAGTAGCATCCATAACGACAGGTTTGTTTGTTTTCTTTGTTTTTTCCATTGTTATCCCCTAATACTATTATATTTATAATATTATTTTTTTTACTTTTTAACTTGCCCCACCAGTACCCCAACCGGTAGTATGGCCTCCAAGACCAGCCCTAACTCCAACTTTAGCTGCTGTGTCTAAAATAGATGTAAATCCTGGTGCAAAAAATTTAGTTACAGGATTATTAATAAGAGCACCAGTAAATTTAGCCATTTTTCCACCCAAGGAACTACTTAATGCTCTTCCAACTAAATTTTGTTTAGTAGGTGGTAGTGTTGTAGCACCAAGTCCAGTCATTAACCCTGCTATTCTTGGTGCTAGTCTTGTTTTTAACTGTTTTTCGGCTTCTACAGAAGCTGCTCTTCTGTTTCCATCTATGCCAAAAAGTGCAGGTCCTATACTTTGCGGAGAAAGAGCAGGAACTGCATATGCTGCTCCTGTAGCTAGTCCTTTAAACCCACCGGTAATTACATCGTAACCAGAAGTATTTGGAACAAGTGTACCACTTTGTCCTGCTCTTCCACCACTAAGAGAACCACCTCCACTTGGTCCTGCTTCTACAAGTTGTTTTAAACCAGACAACTTCATCCCAACTTCCTTAAAAAGTCTTCAAATAAACTTATAGCCTTTTGTTCTAGTTCTCGTTTCGATGCAGCAGAAATTTCTCGTTTATATTCTTCTATTTGTCTTTCTATAAGAATACCGTTATCCCAAATCCATTCTTTACCTTCCATTATACCATTTACAAATGCACCAGGAGCAGAAGGATCTGCGACAACATCTACAGCAGAAAGCATAAAATCTGGTTGAACTTCATTATATCCATTTTTAGCTTTTAATGAGCCCATACCACGAGTAGACACACCTAAACGAGCGCCTTCGGCAATGAGATTTTTTACAATCTCTCCCATAGGAGTACTCATTACTTTAGCTTTACCACGAACATCTGTTCCGTTGCAATTTAATTCTTTAATTATGATACAACAACGATCTAAATTTACTGTTGGTCCTGATGGATGATTTAGTTCACCAAAAGCACGATTTTGATTTACAAAATCTTTGGTGTAACGAGCAACTTCATTTAATAAAATATTTGATGGATATACTCTTTTATTTCTATTAAGAGTATCTGCTTGCATAAAAGTGCCTTCAATAAAAAAGTTTTTTCCACCTTCTGCAGTGGCTTCGGTCAAAAAATCAACCTGTTCAACCATCTCTGTTATCAGTTTCATTTAAATTAGTCTTTCTCTTCTTCTTTATCTTTTTTTCCGCCTTTGTCTTCGGCCCCTTCTTCTTCTTCCGAACCAGATGATTCCTTACCCTCGGTTTCCTCATCTTCATCCTCCATATCTTCGCATTCTCCATCTTCACAATATTTTTCTTCGTTGACAGATTTTTTTACATCATCGCCTTCTTCATACCACTTACCATCACCATCGCTGTCTTGCCAACGAGTTTTACCCTTTTCTGATTTTTTTGATTTTTTATGTGACGATTCAAAAATAGTTGGAGCATATTCTTCAAATTTTTCGGCCATAATTTCAGATAATTTTTCATTAAGTATTTCTTGCAGTTTAAATTTTGCCTGAACTAAATCTTCATTTAAAACTGAATTTATTACTGATGTTATTTCTTTGTTAGTATTCATTGTTTATCCTTTGTCGTTTAATCTTGCAAGATTTAATACTCTATTAACCGATTCTTGCGATTCTGTCAATAATTTTAGCATTCTTTCCTTGTTATCATTATTTAGACTTTCATATAATTTAGTAATTTGATTTATTTCTGTTTTTGTTAAATTTACAACAGTATTATTTTCTAGTTTTAATTGTAGTGTATCGTGTTTAACTTGTTCATTTAATTCAGAAATTATCTTAGAAAATAAAGCATTTTTTGCTTCATTCTTATAAGCAATTTCTAATAAAATAGATACACGTTCTTTTAATTCTTCTTGTAAAACAGTATTAAACTGGTCTTTTTTTCCCCTTAATACCATAGTTAATAATCTATTGAGAGTGTTCATTGTGGTGGTGGTTGTTGTTGTTGTTGTTGTTCTATGGGAACCTGACCTGTCAGCATTTGTTGATACATTTGCTGTTCTTGGGCTTCTAATTGACGCTGTGCTTCTCTATTTATTTGAGCATCTATTTCCATAATTTCTTCTTCTGATTGTTTTAAGAAATTCTTTCTGATGTATTCTTCAGAGAAAAATCGTCCAATATATGGAGTTACAGCAGCTATAATGTCTAAACGCTCTCTTAAAATATCATTATTTTTTAGTTCTGTAAAATATGAGTCTTGATTAAATCTAAATGTAATGTCTTGATTTATTCTGTTCCAATCTTCTTCTGTCATTATACCTTTTAGTATTATTTGTGTTTTTAAAAGGTCTAATAAAACAGAACTAAAACGTTGTCGCAAACGATCTATAAATTTATTAAATTTAACTTCATCTCTGGTAATTTCTGCAGAACGGCCCATATTAAAACCGCTATCAGGAAGCATTCTAGAGAGAGGTACGCCTAAAGCTCTATACAATTTTTGTAATAGATATTGAACATCCTCCATCTGTCCTAGATTTTGCCCACCATCCAGTGTACTAATTTCGGTTCCACGACCACCTTCACGACGAGGCATCCAAAAATCCTCAAGCATGCTCATGTGATTTCGTTCGTCTTTAATCTGACCAGTAGTTGGATCGTAAATAACTTTGTTACGATACCTATTCATAATCTCTCGTAAGTATTGTTCTGCTTTTTGTTTTGGTAAATTACCAACGTCTACATAAAACACTCTACGCTCTGGAGCACGAGATATACGATAAATTGCTACGGCATCTTCTATTTGTCGAAGAAGATTTAGTGGACGTACTGCTTTTTGCAAATAACCAACTACACGTTTTGTTGCAGAATCAATAATACCAGAATGAGAGTATGCAACAGTGTCAGGAGCAATTTTCCAACCAGTAGTAGATGTTGGAAAAGCAGATTCTTTGTCTGTGTCCGTATAAACAAAATATTCTTCTATTTTTTTAGTAGTAGCAAATGGACCAATACCAGACATTACGTTTTTATCTTTTTCGATCTTTCTAATCTTTTTAATTTTAACAGGATCTACTGGAATAAGTTCTATAATGCCTTTTCTTGGATCGTTTTTGTCTACTTTTTTATAGTAAAAAAGTTTAGAATCGATATACCATCTTCTAAAAATATCTGGAGCTTTATTAGAAAAATCTAATAATTTTAATAGAGTGTTGTATTCAGAATAAATTTTTGTTTTAATAGTCTCTGATAAATTAACATAATCTAAATTTAATTTTATAGGCTTTCGATCAATATCCATAACTATAGATTCATTTGTTATATCTTCTATAGCAGCATCTACTTCTGGATACAGAGCCATTGCACGATAATGCTGAATCATTTGATTTTCATCGCGGACTGCTCCGGAGAAATCAACAAATGTTCCAAACACACCACCAGTTTCTAATACATAAGAGCCATCATAAGAATCCGGGGTAATAGGCTCACGTACAACCGGTTCTGTTTTTTTACGACCTAATTTAAAACCAAATAAATCTAATTCCATAATATAATATTTAGGTTAATTTTATGAGTCTTCTATGTGACTATACGCTAAAGTCACGTTAAACATAGAAATTCTAGCATTTTCATTCATATCTAATTGTATTGGTCCCACCTGAATAGGCCAACAATTATACATCTTAAAGGTCTTTAGTGCAGTTTCTGTCGGAAGATGATCTAAATGAGTAATAGTCCATATATTTCCATTACCAGAAAATGCAGCATCATCACCTTGCCCCACTTTTATTGCAGAACCTAATCGTCTAACACCATAAGTCTCTCCAGTATCTACTATGCTATCACTCCAATCCATAAATTTTTTGTGTAAATTTTCTTCTGGATTAGAAGAAGCATCACCAGCACCAACTCTAACATCATCCATAACAGTAACGATCCAAGGAACAAAGTTTCTAACAGCTGGAATGTTTATTGTTTTTCCTTTGTAATTTACCGGAAAAGGTAAAATATCCATTTCTGGAAATGAAGTTGCTCTAATGTGAATCTCTATGTCTCCGGTTCCCAAATAAGGACAGTTTTGAGCATTAATCTTGAATCGATTAACTCTAGTACCGCCTCTAAAACCGCCTAAGAAATCTGTTATTGATGCCATCTAATCCTCTTTTAGGTGTGTGTGTAGTTAAAATGGGTGTAGAGTATTTTTACTTCAAACGATGCTAATACGTTGTCTTGACTCATATCTAAAATAAGTGGACCAATAGTTGCAGGCCATGCTTGAGACAGTGTAAATGTTTTGTGAGCAGTTTCATCTGCATTTTTTAAATGCGTAATAGTCCAGGTACAATCAGCAATGCCTGTAGTATCGATACTGATATCTGTTCCATAACTAGTTACTCGTTTATGCCAAGCTTTAAATTTATTGTATAGTTGTTTATCGCCTCTGTCGTCTAGCACAGTTATTGACCACGGTTCGTATACACGTTCTCCTGGAATGTTTATTGTTCTTCCAAAATAATTTATTCCGATAGGAACAATGTTTGAACCGGGAATAGTTGCAGCTCTTATGTGAAATTGAGTATCTGTATTAGTTAAAAAGTTTCCAGCAGCACCACAACCAGCGGTGGTTACTTGAAAACGATTTACTCTGGTTCCGCCACCAAATCCGGCCAAAAACTGAGTTATAGAAGAAACTGCCATACCGTATTATCCTTGGTTTAATTAGAGATTAAATATTTCTGATGTTGTGCTGTTTATAACTCTTAGAGTTATAGTTTCTGCAACATTTGTTGGTGTTAAACGAATTTCAGCAGTAAATGTTATACCAGTATTATCTGCTGGTGGGCATATAACACTGTAATTACTAATACTTCCACTACTCTTTACGCCATCTAAAATAGAATTGGCTCTAGTAACGAATTGACTTCTATTGCTTTCAGTGTTTGGCTCAAAGAGATACTCGTTAGCTAATCCCTTTACTTCTGCTCTCACATAGTTTAAAACAGAAGCTACGTTCAACATTCCTCTTGAACTGGTACTTCCAGCAGCAGCAGCACCGGTGCTGTTTCCCATAAAGAAACTGCCCTTTCCTGTGAAAGATACAACAGGATTTACTCCGCTGTCTTGCAATAACGTAGATTCACTATTAGTGAAGTTTTGTTCTAAGCTTATTACCCCATTGATTCCTCCTCGTCTAAATCCTGAAGGAACCGACCAAGCATTTGCATTTAAATTTGTTTTAGCTATATTTGCAGCAACATCCGATGCGGTATCTATTTTGTCTACCTCGGTTCTTCCAGAACCATCATAATCTAAGAACATGTTTTTTCTACCACCAACGTAAATTACGTTTGTACCGGTCAGACCAGTAAATCCGTCTAAACCGAATGTACTTGGAAAATGAGTGAATCCACTAGCGCTTACAGGTTGAGTAATTCCTTGTAGGGCATTTCCCACGACAGCAAAACAGTCGCCTCGTTTAGTGGCAATATCAGCTGCAGCTGCTGCACTAAAAGTAGTTCCACCAGCAAAAAATACCGATATATTTTCAGTAGAAGCGTGTAAAGGTGTGTAAGTTACGCCTATTGTTTGCCAAGAATTGTCACCAGTTCCTCCTACAACAACACCACCCACATTATATTGCAGATAATTCCAAACCGACCACCATTCTTTTGCTAAAGAACCAGTTATACCATCAGAGGGCTTAACCGGTCTACCGGTTGATCCCCAAACGCCTGCCGGTGCATAACTTAGTCTGGCTAGCCAGTCATTGCTAGTAGCAACAGGCATTACACCTACACTTTTTTCTGCCGTTGTGGCAAAATTTCTAACTAAACCGTAATTTGAAATTAATCCTGCTGTGAATCCTGCCATTGTTTAGTCCTTTTTATAATTTAACTACATTTATTTATAAAAATTCATAATTTTGCATCTCCCTCATCCATGTCGTATGAACTTATAAATCCAAAACTAAACCAATCATCATCTTCAATTTTCTTTATTTCTCCGTCAAATAACTCTTTTCGTATGTCTATATTTGTTAATTCTTTAAAATAACTTTGTTTTGTTAACCAAGAAAAAAGAACCAAGCACATTACTAGATCATCTGTATGGCCTTCATCCGCAGAAAAGGTGTTATATTTTGCCACAAATGAAAGGAGTTCATTTATTGTTTCTTCGTCTTCAATAATCAGTTTATCTTGTTCTATTAAACTTTTTAAAATGGAACAACCTAGTTTTTTAACGGTTACGGTTGTTCGAACACCAAAGAGAGATTCTCCTTTTCCAAATCCTCCATTTAATACCATACCAGAACGGCCCTTATTCATACTCATTAATATATTATCGTATTCTAGATCGTAGTGTAAAATATCTGCAACCTGACCACCAATATCGTTTACTTCCACTAAAACATAAGCATTGTTATATTTTTTTCCAAATGTAGAAATTATAGTTGGCAATAACATAGGCGATACTATATTGTTTCGATATTTTGCTACTATACGATATGGGGCTTCTGTGATATCAAACATCACAGCGGCACTATAATCGTTTCCTTGCCCTCTGGACGTGTCTACAGTCATAACATATATTCTGCCTTCTTTGGGCTCCTCATAAACCGTAAGCCCCTCCTTGGTCCTATATTGGGGTGCTTTAGCAGACAGAACATGGAGTTTGGCCGATGATATTAAAGTATTAGAAGAGCCTATAAAGTCACAGTCGTATTCGCTTTGAAATTTGTGTTCACCACCAGCTCCTCCACCAAGCTGTTTGATTGTTCGCATCTTCCATTTATGATCACGTAATGGACCACCAGGATACAGAGGAACCTGACTCCAATGAACCTCTATGGGCACATATTCGTTTTTACCTTCTTGACCAGGATTTTTGGTGGCTCCTTGCCAAAGATTATAGAACATATTAAGACCGTTGGGTGTAGACACTATAAGGACTTTGGTAGTTTGACCGGAAGTAATTGTAGGATACACAGACGTAAAGAATTCGTCTGCTACATTAGGCGGAACGTGAGCAAACTCGTCTAGGAATATAACATTGTACGAACCACCACGAACAGCAGATGCAGAAGTAGCAGAAGCCATAACACGAGAACCGTTTTCTAAAGCTATGGAAGTTTTATTCCATTCTACCACACCTTGCTGTAACCATTTAGGAAGATATTCGTACGCTTCCTTAAGACGCTTCATAATTTCTGTAGCGGTCTTTAATTTGTTTGCCAGAATAGCAACATTTACGTTTTGATTAAACAACACATAATGTACTAGCCAAGCGACAATAGTCGTGGTTTTACCCGTCTGTCGCGGTAGTTTGGCAATCACATAACGATTGTTCTGTATTTTTTCTACTATATCTTCTTGATAATCATATAGCTGAAAAGGTTCAAGACCTTTATCCAGAGTAACAATTTTTACATATCGTTTAATAAAATACACAGGATCCTGAGAACATTTGATGTACTCTTCGACCTGTTCTTTTGTAAATTCTATGGGTGTTGCAATCTCTTTAAGATTGGGATTTCCCAGATATCCGCTTTTCTTTTTATAGCCCATTGGTATTATCTAAAAATGTCTGACTGTCTAAAGCCTTAGAACGACTACGGTCTTTATTAATCAGATCTTGTAGGTCACTAGTAGAACCAACGTATATGGAATTGTTGGTGGTATTTTTTACGTTTACTGTTTCTTTTTTAACATTTTTGGCACGCTGGTGTAGCTCTAACAGATCTTTATTCATGTCTGCTACAGTTTTTAATAATTGAGAAACCACTTCGTATGCACGTGGCGAATCGCCTGCTTTAGCAACTTTAAGAATTTCTTCTATAGCGTCTGTTCCGTTTTGAATCAAAAGCTTAATATTATCTTTTGCATAATCAAAATCTTTATCTAAATTTTTTTCCTTTTCCGTAGAAGTTGTAACGGCAGGAACTATATCCGATTTATATTCAATGCCTAGAGATTTAGAAATAATATCATCCATAATTACTCCACATCAATATCATAAGTTATTCCACCAAGAGTTTCAAACAACGATAAATCAAATTCTTTAGTAATGTTTGTAGCAGCTTTAACACGATTGAATATATAAGACTTGGCGGTAAATTGATACGTACTAAGTATCATTCTTCTAGAACTAAAATCTCCTTCATATTCTTGTGTTAAAATTGTTTTATTTAAAACTATAGGAACATCTACTTTTTTATGAATATCTGTGATGTTTAAAGATACTACAAATTCTGGACTAAAATACGGGAGTATTTGTTCCATTATTTCTAAATTTTCGTCTATGTTTCTTGTATAAGCGTATAGAGAAAATACAAAATTATAAGGAACTTCCATTTTTGACGAATAACTAACACCACCAGTAGAACCATACTTGTCAAACATCTTGTTTAATTTTCTGGTAGGATCGTATACAACATCAGTTAATTCAAATGCCATTTGTGGCACATCAATTTGAATACGAGTTCTATCGCTTATAGAGCTTGCTTGTGTTAATCTTTTTATATACTTTTCCTTTGGAGCATAAGTTAAAGGAATAGTTATTTCTTGTGTTGTTGAATCTTTTTTTAATCTAACTATTTTAATGTTGTTGAATAATGTACCAACAGCAATAACCAATTTTCTTATCGAATCATTTTTAAAATGTGTAAACATTAAAAGCTTCCTTCAGAAAATGGATTAGTTTCTGTAAAATCTATAATATCAACAGATAGATTTTGTATGTGTTCATTTTCGCCTAGTTCGTTTTCATTTTCAGGAACTACTGCATCTATATCAGTATTTCCAGTTTGAACTTCTTCGGTATTATACGAGAACAGTTCACATGTTAATCTATACGAATACAGTTTTCCATGTTGATAGAATGGGTTTTCGTGTTCTACGAAATTTATTTCAAACAATGCTCTTGCTAACGGAAAAAATATTAAATCGCCTTCTCTTGGTCTGATAACATCAGGAAATCTTGTTTTTATTTCTTCATTAAATCTTTTTTTTGCTACCGTTAAAGAAACATTATCTCTAATTTCAATACCAAATTTTGTAGCAAGATCTCCTTGACCTTCAAAACCACTAACAGAATCTATATACATTTCTATTGGTATACCATTTTTAAAATGAGAACCTCTGTGTTCTCCATACAGCTCATCTGTTAAAACCGCCATACGAGGAACATAGACTACATCCCGTCCCATAGTTTTTATGATCTCTATAGTTAGATCTTCTACTAGGTTTTGTTCTCCCGAATAATCTTTAAAGAACGGATTTATTGCCATATTAACCTGTCATAAAATCTACTGGGTACTCGTAATTAATTAACATCTCTGCTTCTATTTGAGCTATTTCTGCTACAGCTTCAGCATAAATCTGCCCACCACGCATAGAAACTCCTCCAGGAAGAGCAACTCCATCAAATTTAGACATATTGCTTCCCCATTGTTTTTTAATTAATGCTGTTACATATCTTTTTAAGTAACGATCGTTATAAATTTCTACATATTTTTCTGGATTAAGAGCAGCATAAGCCCAAATACAGATCCAATCTCCGGCTTTTGTTTCTTGATTCCAGTTCATATCCAAATATAAACGATTAGTCACTTTACTGTATCGTACCGCTTTTTCTGGTTGAAAAAGATCTTGAATTAATTGAATATATCGTTTGGTTGCATCGTATGCTGCCAATCCCATAGAATACACACCACTTAAATTTCTATTAATACCAAAATAGTCGGTCAGTGCCAGTTGATAACGAACATCAAACATATTGATGTTTGCAAATTGACCGAATTGCATGACTTTAATTATGGATACTATTTCTTTACCGGTGGGACCGTCTATTTCATTTGGAGATAGAATGTCTTCAGTATTGATGTATCTGTCTGTTATATTTTGTTGTGTTAATTGATATTTAAAAAATACTTTTTCAACACCGTCAAAATGACGTTCGGTAAAATATTGAAGTGCCTCATCTAAACGATCCTCGCATTGTTGCCAGTCTACGTTTATTTCTATAACAGGGGCACCTAAGTACCTTAAACTATAGTTTATTAGATCTTCTCGTGATTGTATGGTGGCCATTAATAGTATTTATGGCCAAATAAATTTTAATTATTGAGAAGGTGGGGTAGTTGGAGGAGAATTCTCTGTTTTTTCTGGTAAAGTTACAGAAATACTGTCTACCTCGTGGTAATCTATATTTTCTATGTAATAACGCCTTGTTATTGGAGGAGTAGCCTCTTCGGGTTTGCTTTGCTCATAATTAGCAAAACCGGGCATATTTAAAGGACAGTTTAACTTAGGATAATCTAATTTACTGTACTCATCTCCTTCTGCCGTAAGCCAAGTATGTGGTTTATCGCCACAACCACAACCACCACAAAAATGCTTTCCTGGTGTTGAGCTGTTTCTTAGATATTCGCAAGGAGGAAGCGGTCCACCTTTATCAGAATTACCAAAACAACTAAGAACTCTTAATTGTTTTGTTGGTTTATTTATTTTATTGTTTGTAAAACCACGAGAAGCAATAGCCTGCGCAAAACTTTGTACCATGCCTATTTTTCGGCCTAGTTGTTGTTTGAGTGTATCTGCTGTTAAAATTTCTCTCTTTTTAAACTCGGGCTGTTGTGTTGATTCGGCAGAATCTGGTTGTACTTTGGGCGGGGCAGAATGAACAGAACCATGATTTAAACGTATAGGGTGTTTAAGTTCTGTTTCATTTGTAAATTCGGGAATAACAGGACCGGATGTATTTTGTCCTTCTCTATTTTTATTCCTACAACCACAACCTTTTTTTTGTTCCATAATATAAACTCCAATATATTAATATTTATATCAACTACCCAAATAAATTCTTCTAAATAATCTAACTTTACAATTAAGATTATCTTGAGGCATTAAAATTACTTTTCCGTATTGACTGGATATAGCACTTTGAGTATACACAAAATATTTTTCTCCTATTTGTGCTAATTTATTATCATAACCTACACCATAATTTGTAGAAGTCAAATAATAATTTTCTAAAAGTGGAGTATAACCACTTACAGTGAAAGTAGATGTAATAGTGTTAAAGAAAAAAGCAAGTTCGTCTTGACTAGGAATATACCAGTCGGAAAACCCGTTTATATTTGTATTTCTTATTGTTGAATAATAGTTGGTATTTCTTATATTTGTGTTATAAAAACCATCATAAAATGATGTGCCTTTATTTGGATCTAATATACTGGATTGCGGGATATTAGTATCGGCAAGTCCTGCTATTAGTATCCATTTTTTATTTCTTGTGCCTAATCCAGTTCCTCTAGCTCTATATTGTTTGGGGTCTCCGGTTGTTGTGTTTCCATAGACCATAGAACCAGAAAGATTTATTGTATTTCCTGGTTCAAATATACCAACATACAATCCTCCTTGATAAAGAGCAGATGTTGTTGGAAGTTTTTCTATAGGATTACCGGATCCTGTAATTACAGAAATACTAGCAGTTGTTGGAAAATATTCTGTTGCTGTTTTTTCTGGAAAATAAACACCAGAACATAAAGTGCTACCACTACATCCTTTTACCACACCAAGATAAGACCAAAATCCAGAACATTCTGATTTTGTTGATATATTGCATTGTCTTGTGCCATTTTCTAACAAAGTACAACAATTTCCTAACATATTTTCTTCTAAAAGACAATCTTCTGGTGTGTCTGTTTTGCAGTCTGGATTATTTTCTTTTTCTAATTGTGTAAGTCCTTTGCCAGCATTACACACAATATTACCGCCATCAAAAATGCACGATTCTCCCAGATAGAATGAAAATTTTAATCCTTCTGGGCCACCATCGTGTAAAAGTTTACAAGAATCATAATTAGCCACGGTTTCGCATTTATTTACATAATAATCACTAACTGCATCCCAATAACAACACGCCCCATTTTCTGGTGCAAGAGAAGCTTTCTCAGAAGGACATGTTCCTGATTTTTGATAACTAACAAGATAACCTGAATACGTAGGATTGCTTTGCGAACAAGAACAAAAAGTTACACCATTATCTTGTTGTACCCTAACTTTTGTAGTAGCATCGTAAACACAACAAACTCCCTTTTCTACTTTTGGGCATTGATTTTTTGCATCTATTTCACTAAATCCAGCAACAAAAAATCCATTTTTTAAAAAACATTCGTAACGAGTGGAAGGCACATAAGTACCGTCTCCTGTACTACTACAACAATAACCTTGATCTGCTCCTTTTATTGTTGAAGAAGAAGTCCAAAAACTTCCAGGAACTCTACTTTTAAATTGTGACATATATCAGCATCCTTCTAAGTTATCACATAGACCATTTATAGCCGTACAATCAATATTTATACAGATTCCGTTTACGGTTTTCTTTGTAGAAATGGGTGGTGCAATAGCACCAGTAATCACTGCATTTATTTTTTGTAATGCAAAATCGCCCAATGTAGAAGTGTTATCCCAGTCAGCATTGCCATTCCAGGAATTATCAAACACTGCTGGCCAACCCGGATCCGGATCCCCCGAACCATTGGAATGTGGAACTTCATACTGTTTATAAACATTAGAGTATATAGCAGTTTTTACCTGCTTTGCTGCCCAGTTTGTTGTAAAATTTGTGTTAGCAACGTCACTGTTATTCACATTAAATAACAAGTATAAATTACCAGCAATAACGTCGTTTTTAAATTGTGGTTTATTATTTGTTATATTAAATATAACGTATCCGGTTTCTTTAGAATCCCCGTCTAGTTCTGCGTCTGTATGATTTTTATTAAATGTATTAGAACTACTAGGGACGAGGGGATCAATATACGAAGATGTAACATCTTCTATAGTATTTCCATTTAATTTTATAACCTTTACATTTAAATCATTATAATCAATATTATCTAAAGTTGACAAAGTGCTTCTAAAAAATGCACCAGTTGGTCTAAATCTAACAACAATGTCTCCAGTACCAGTTTCTGTTACAGATAAATTGTTTATCAGAATAGAAGGTCTGTATCCGTTTACATTTAATTTGGGTGGTGTAAATACATAACCAGAGCATGTAGAAGCATTAGAACAATAACGTATACCACTTGTATAACCGGAATTTTGTAAATACCACCAATCTTTACCGTCAGTATCTCTCGGAATAACAAAACATGCAGTTAAACCATTAGATTCTATATTTTTTGATAATCTTATACCGGTTGCACCATTTATTTTTGTAGTATACAAATACGAAATATTGTGTTCTTGATAGAATCTGGTGTCTAACCCCGTATAAAAAGTTCTTGTTGGACTGGTTCCTGTATTGCACGTATCCCTAAAAGGTGCGCCAATACCTGTAATACTAGTAGTTCCGGCAGGAGGCCCTATAGTTAATCCAGATATATTAGAATTATATTTAGATTCAATCAACCAATACACAGGATCTCCTGTAATTTGAACAAAACTTTTTGCTCTATCATTAGGACCATCAACAAAAGTTAAACCTTTGTTATTCACGGAAGCAGTAGCACCACAAAAGAACCCTTCTACAGAACAACCAGGTCCAATAAACTCTATAAGTTTAGGTATAACATCAGAATAACAACTATCGTTAGCACATATAGAACATCTGGAATTTAAATAATCTGTTGTACCGGATTTACAAAATATATTACTAGTTACCGTAGCAAAATGAGCTAATCTAGCAGAAATTGTTGCATTGATGCTGCCGAATGTTGTTGGTCTATTAAGATTATCAATTCGAAAGAAACTAGGATCTGTAATAGAAACGTATCTGTACGGATCAAATCCTGTAAATGTTTTATCTATTGGATTTAAAGTATATCTAACTTTTACACTATCTTCACACTGCCGCGTCTCTGGCCTTGGATCCTGTCCTACCATGTCTAGACTATTTAGTGTAAGATCTCCTAACCAAACAAGTTCTCTAATTTTTATAGGTGTATTGCAGTCCAAAGGACAAATCACATCTCCTCCTCTACAAAAAACCGAACCAAAATTACCACTGTTCAAATCACCACCGTAAACAACTTCTTGATTTCCTATATCGTACACTAAAACACAAGATGGATCCGCATTTTTTGGTTTTCTTATAATAACTGCATAATATTTTAATTGCCGTGTTATTAGATTTTTTTCTTTACAATATTTGTTAGAATCGCTATCGCAACCGTCCGGACAAACAGCATCTATTCCATCGCCATCCGGATCTGGACCTGCATTACACCCACAATATAGAACAGCATCACTGTCTGCTGTGGTTCCTTCGTAATGAACACTACACTGTTTTAATTTTTCTATAACCAATCCATAAGCATAATAGTCTGCACCTAAAGCACTTATATCAGTAATTGCTAATGAAGGAACTTGTATTCTATTAATATTAAAAAACTTACTGCAATCCATACACGAATCTCTTGCTTTATCGTCCACATCTATAGCAGATCCTCCTATATCTTCTAAAGGATCTACTAATAAACGTTGTTTGGTAGTAGAATCTAATGCATCAAAACCATCAGATGATGTTATACCGTAATTTGCTGTTATGTGGGTAACCGTACCATAAATATGTGATGGATCAAATAATTTTCCGTATTTTCTTAGTTCTCTGTTAATTCTTTGTTGTAAGAAAAATGGATCTAGATTATACGTTTTTGCTACGTACGTTAAAGCATCATCATCAAATTTTACTGTATTATAGTATGGATTTCCTAATAGTCGTAAAATACCACCAGCCGCATTAAATGCTGTTAACCAGTTCCCGTTTTGTCCGGGATACATATTTGTTTTTACTTGCGCTCTTACATCTTGTTCATCAACGCAATATGCATAATCAAATGGTGCTCTTGCATCACAGTCTAATATCGAAGGTTTAGAGTTTACGTATAAACAACGTTTACATCTATCGTCGGTATATAGTCTGGTGTGGTGTAATTTATAGTTTCCGGACAGCCAATCAGCATAATCCAGAGGAATATCGTTTCCATCAGAATCCGTATATCTGTCAGTGTTACCAGCACTATACCAATCGTTTACTAAAGCAAATTCATCCGGATAAAACGCTTCTTGAGGATCGTATTTATGAAAATACGTGGTTCCTTCTCCGGGAGCATTGTATTCTACGTGAAAACAACCATCCGGTAAAGTGTTTCCTTCGAATATACTGTCTCCTCTATCACCGTTTCGATTTGGCCCATATGCTCCATTAGGATCATTAATACCAAAAGCAACCAAATAATCGCCATTACCATCAAATCTGCTAGAATATGTGCAACCACTAAGTTCTTGAATAGGATCGTAATACACACAGAAAGACGATATTATACCACACTGAGAACCAGAAATTCCTGTAGGAGGACAGAAAGTTAACAGACCTGTTTGTCTTTTTAAGGGATAAGGAATATGAGAAATTATATTTCCTAGATTAACTTCTGGGAATGTACAGTGTGTACAATACCGTTCAGCAGTAAATGGAACTACTATTGGAGCTTTGTTTACAATATCACCGTTAGAGTACCCTAAACAAGTACACGGGCTGTTTGTGTAGATAATGTCTACACTTTTTTGGGTAGAAAGTAGAGGTCCGTCTGGACAAGAAATAAGATTTAAAAATAATTTACCTTTAAAGTTTTGATCTGTGCTGCACGGAGCTTCTGCTAAATCTACAGATACTTCTACTGTAACAGCTGTATTATTGGTTAATATATCGTTTTGATTTATAAAATTATTTGTAAAATCTTTTATATCTAATCTTATACAAGATGTATTGTTCCATATACTATAAGTAACTCCTGTGTCTTCTATTTCTATATAACCATCTAATTTATAGTCTTGAGTATAACCAGAAGGATAATTAACATAAAAGTCTAATTTGTTTGGTTGTGTTATATCCAAAGAATGACGAACAGAATACTGAGCAACGGTTAAAGAATGAATAATATTAACGTGTGGTGCATTTGTTAAGATATTAAATATACCAGTATTTCCGGACGATTGACAGGGGTTTGTTCCATACCATACTCCACAAACACAATCAGAATTTGGTACAACGTTACATGCTCCATTCTGTCTACAATTACCACCTGAACTAATAACAGAACAGTCTATTGTAGAACAGTCAGTATTGTAATGAGCGGTACCGCCAATACTCTCACAATAGTAAACAGTTTCTTGTGTACAAGTCCAACCACCAGCTATTTGTCTACAACAAGCAACCATTGGAGCACCACATGTGTGGCAGATATTATAATCTGCTGAAGTGTTTCCTCTATTATAAGTATAGCCCTGGCCCCATTTATCAAGGAACCCACATGTTTTTCCTTGATAAAATTTTCCGTTTATACTGTCACAGAAAGCTCTATCCGGGAAAGTACCTAACAAAGGTATATTAGTGGCATCAATACAGCCGGTAATACCGCAACAACAAGCACCGGTTGCTCCTCCAACTATAACACCACAAACAGACTGTCCGGATTTTATTCTAGACTCACAGGTAGTTAAAGATCTAAATGTGCCGGATCTGCCAAGACAGTATTCTTCGGTAACATTATCTTCACAAGTACCACTAAGACAACAAGATCCTAGATTATAGAATGCATACGGATCTGGTTCTCCTATTCCTCTTTCTAAAAATATACCATTAAAGGTTGCACCAGCGTTATCAGACCATATATGAAGAATGTTTAATCCTTTAACAAACCCACCATAACTTACTCCAGAACCAGTATTTTGTAGATATAGATTTTTTGGTAAATTCCATATATCTCTTCCAGCAAAAAATAAAGTGTATTCTTGCCGCACTCCAGATGCAGTATTTCCAACAAATGCAGTTATGCCGTAATCGTTGGGTATCCAATAATTAGAAAATCCTCTAGTTAAATCTAGTGTTATTCCTCCTTGGCTTTTAACAGCTGGAGTGGTTACTGTAAAAATTTCTTCATTTAGATTTGTGTATAAGTAATTAAAAGTAGTTCCTACAGGCAATCCTGTTAAACCAAATTGTAAATGGTTATTAGTATCAGCGTATATTCTGGTAGAATTTATGCCCGTACTTCCCCCCGCAACAGAAACCATCTGTATATACGGAACATAATCTTGTACTGGATTTTTAGTATACGGATCTCTTCCAGGAGTATACGTTACTGTTATTTTACTTGCATCTGACGATACAGAGATACCTGTTCCTGCACTAATACCGTAAAAACTAAAAGTATAACCGTATCCTCTAGATATTCCACTTACAAAAGTAGAACCAAAAGCAGAAGAAATTCCACTAACATTATAAACAAATCCGGTAGGACCAGAAAACCCGTTTAGTATTGTTTGTCTGCCTTCTGAGGTAGTAAATATTATTTGATTTGAACTTCTATTGCTGGTAACATTGGCAATATATTCTCCAGTATTGCCTGTTGCTCCTTTGGTGGTACCAGCGTTTCCAGTGGTCCCTCGTGGGCCCAAAATTCCGGGATCTCCGGTAGGACCGGTCGCTCCAAATCCCTTAATTGTACTAGATCCTAATATGGGCATAATTGTATATTTCTAAAATATGTATAAATTATCTGTTAACACGAACGATAACCGGAACAAAATTCAGGCATTTTACTACAATCTATTTCTAAACATACCCCATTTACATCTTTTCGTTGAGCACTGGTAGTATCTTTAGTCATTAATATATATCCAGCAAATTCTTGTCCTGTTTCTTGTAGGGGTATTGGTTTTATGTCAAAATTACTGGTTTTAACACTGTTACTATTACCTATACGATCTAAAAATAATGTTTTAAACTCTTCAAAACCAAAAGTTAATCCCGGATAAAAATTGATATTATTGTAATACGAATAAGAACTTAAACTGCCCTGACTGTAAACAAGTAAATATTTATTTCTAAAATTTAAAGATGGATGTGTTGTATCGTATAACCTTTTTCCTCTTATAATATATTTATTAGTGTCAAATTCATCAAGTCCTTGTAGGTCTAGCGTTAATAGTTCATCACTTCCACCATCAAACATATAATATTGCTGTGTTACGTCTACAATATTTTCTCCCACAACTTCAAACACACCAACCTTAACGGGTATTCTTGCTTGTGTTTGTTTTAAATTAAAAGTAATTATAGGTTGATAGTATGATGTGAATCCTTCTGGTGGATTATCTGTTACTATATTTAAATATGTTTTTACATTAGATAAACTTAATTCATTTCTAAACGAAGACACATCTAATCTTGGTATTCTTTTCTTTAAAATAATTCCTTTATTTTCATCAGTTCTAAGACCAGAAAATCCATTATAATCGTATATTACATCGTAAAAAGAAAGAGAATAAGAATCTATATTAGGAGATCCTGAAGGTTTTTGTTTATATATTGCATAACTTAAATAATAAAAGGATATATCACTTGAAGGAGGAAATAACAGTTTCTTTTGTTTTTTTATCTGCTGATTAACCAAATATAAACCACCAACAAATACGCTAGAATAAAACTTAGCATCAAAATCAACAAATCCGGTTAATCCAGAACCGGAAACTTTAGTATCATAATATAATGTGGGCAAACTAAGATTCTTAAAAATAATTGATGGCGATAAGTCTGCATAATCTGTGCCTTCTTTTAACCATCTTAGTTTAGGATTATCATTAACTATTAAAGTTTTGTCTTCAAACGAAGCACATATTCCGTCGTCTCCTATAACTCCCCAGCAAGTAATGCCCCCAGAAGAATCTAGTGCTACCGTGTGTTCTCTACCTGCAGAAATACTAACATATTGGCCGGTTGGAGAATTACATTGTCCGTCGTAAGTATATCCCCAACATCGGACAGTACCATCGGTTTTTATTCCACAGTTGTGAAGATATCCTGCTGTAATTTTATTATATTTGTCTGTTGGTACGGTATTTAAACCAAAAGCTGTTATTCCCCAAACACGAAGCGTTCCGTCTCCCAATAATGCAAGGGTATGATGCCCACCACAAGAAATGGCTGAAGCGGTTAATCCTGACGGAACACTACATTGGTTAAAAAAATTATCTCCCCAACAAGTTATTCCATTATTGTCTAATATAGCACAAGAATGAAATTTACCAGAAGAAATTGATTTTACTTTAGGTAAACTTGTAACAATTTTTCTAGAACCATCCCAATACGGAGAATATGGTATAGAATTTGTAAAACTTAATCCGCCAGTAGAATCAATCCAAACAGTGTGGGCATAACCAACAGAAACATCCTTAACTCCCGTTATTGGAGCTTGTGGATATATGGTATTGCTGTATTTACTGTCGCCTTTACACACCAATACTGCACTTGTGTACGTAACCCCTCGTATAGCACAAACACAATTAGCACCAGCAGAAACCTTAGTGTAAGTGCTACCAGCAGAAGCAAATCCGTCTAACATATTTAAATGATTTCTGCCCCAACCAGTAAATCCACCACTTATTCCTGGACCTCCTGCTGTTATACCTATGGTACAATGAAATCCTGCAGATACTTCTTTATATCTTAATGAAGGATTAAAAGGAACTTTTATTGGGTCTTTTATAAACGAAAAAGAAGCAGAATAAAATTCAGCATTACCAACAGATCCACTTATACCATCTACATTACAATCAACACCAATAAATTCTGATAAATTTTGAATTATATCAGAATAACAATCATCACCAGAACACAGAGAACATTGTTTTAACTTATGTTGATTTAAAGTTCCATTAAATATACTTAAGAGAAGAGATGCTAGTTCTTTATTTTTATTAACTTCTTCAGAAGAACTGTAATTTAAACCACTAAATGTTACGAGATCAGAAATTTTATAATCATTAATTTTATCAGACGTATATAATTTTTCTTCTATGTCTTTATTTAAAGTATAATTTAATATAACAGAATCTTGACATCTATCGGTTATAATAGGAGTTCTATAAGAAGAACCGACAGTGCCTAACCACTTTACTTCTTTTATAGATGCTGTATAGTCTTCACAATTAAGAGAACATAAGCTATTATAATTAAAAAACTTTAATTGTAAATCTTTAATTGGACTGTTTATTATTGTTTGATTTGCTATATCGTATATTAGATAACAAGAATTGTCTATTTTTTTAATTAAGATATAATATTTTCTATCTATATTTGTTTCATTAAATTTTTGGGGATTTGTTTTCTTCTCTTCAACCAAACATATATTTTCTTTTTCTAAAACCAAACCATAAACATCATATGCTCCATCTGGATTTAATTTTGGTACTCTTATTTTATCGGTTTTATCAAAAAAACCAGAACAAGTTATACAAGAAGTTTTTGCCCTATCATCGGGATCGGGATTTAGTGTAACTCCTCCTCCACCATAAAAATTAATTCTTCTTTCTATCGTAGCTCCACCAACTCCAGAATCGGATGTAGTTATTCCATAGGGACCTCCATCACTTCCTACACCGATAAAATTAGGATTAAATAATAAATTTTTTCTTTCTATAACATTTATTACGTTTTTTTCTAGTTCATTTATATTAATATTATATTTTTGTCCTATATCATATAACGCATTAGTGTCTAAATGTACTCTATTAAAATACGGATTTGCGTATACAAAAGAACAAGGACCGGTTATTGATTCGTTATTTCCAGCGCAAGTTTTACAGTTTGCTAAAGTATTCAATCTTGTTGTAGTAAATGCACCACAACAATCAGTATCATATAATGAATTACAGTCTCTTGAAGAACAATCCCCCAAAGAATACAATTCATCAGAAGTGCTCCCGTAATGTGTCCTTACTTTACATCTGGTTTCACAAGTTCTAATATTTTGATTACTTAAGCCAGTATAATAATAAGTGGTTCCTTCTCCGGGAACATTGTATTCTGCATGATAACAATTATTTGGAGCTGTATTTGTTTCGTTGAATATTTTTCCATCACCGTTAGAATCAAATAAACTAGAATAAGTACAACCATTGATATCTTCAATTATGCCGTAGCTAACACAAAATCCTTCAGAATTTGTGCATATTGATATTGGATTATCTTCAAAATTTTCTGTTGGTGGACAAAATGTAATTATTCCAGATTGCTTTTTTAAAGGGTATGGTATGTGAGAAATGTGTGCTTTATCGCCAGTAAATCCAGAATAGCGTTTAGTACAGTCTAGACAAAAACGTTCAGCGACATAAGGTATTGTTATTGGTGCTTTATTTAATACATCTCCTACAGTTTGTGAAGAATCTATTGCTATACATGTACAGGGGCTTCTGGTATAAATTATAGGAACTGTATCGGATTTTGTTGTGAGAGTAAATCCTCCAACACAACTATTTAAAGCAAGATAAATTTCTGCTTTAAAATCAGTATCAACACATTTAGATGGAACGCCCTTAATTTGTAAAAAGTATCTTCTATCTCTTTCTATAAAAGAATTTTCTGTTAATGTTAAACCATCTTCATCAAAAACATTCACATTAAAACAAGTATTATTTCTTGGATTTAAATCCCATATATTAAATACAGTTTGTCCTGCTATAGAAGTATCTAATATTTTTACTATACCATAAAGAGTATGCTTCTGTACAGTTTCTTGAACTACTTGAAATGATAAAGAGTTTAAAGTAGGATCCCTATCAGAATACGTAGTTGTTACGTTTTCGTCGTCTACAGAAGAAACTGAGTGAACTATTTTTATTAAAGGATTTGGTGTGGTTATAACAGTTTTTGAAACAGGTATGACCGGCTGAGTGTCACAAAATGTCTGATTCCAGTGACCACAGGGAGTACATTCGTATTTTTTTACATTAGGCAAATCACTACAAACACCGAATTTATAGCACCAACCTTCTCTTGTAAGTTCTGCACCACCACCAATCTGATCTATTTCTCCACACAATTTGTTTATAAAAGAATCACCACCTATTTCATCACAATATGCAACAGTTTCTTGAGAACAAATCCCCACACCATTTACTACCCTATAACAAGCAACAGGATCTATACACGGCTTATGACAAAAAATATTTGCTGCAGTATTTCCATCTATTGGCCTAATACCGTATGCTGGCCATTTGTCTCCAACACTACACTCTTTCTTTGGATAAAACTTTCCTCCAATAATGTTCTCACACAAATTTCTTGATATAATAGCAACAGATGGATCTATTCCTCCAGGACTGTTATCGAAACAACCAGTAACACCACAGCAACATGCTCCCGTTTCTCCTCTTATATTATGACCAGCTCTAACACCACACTCATCTATAGATGTTCTAGAAGAACAATTAGTAAATGCCTCAAATATACCACCCAAAGAATCGCATGTTCTCTGATCTACTCCATCTGTGCAATATCTGTATCCATATTTTTTGTAACAACAAGAACCAATATTTGTAAAATAAAAAGGACCAGAAGCACCCAATCCTCTTTCTATAAAATTACCATTAAAAGTAACTCCCCCATTTTCAGACCATATATGCAGAATATTAACACCATCTAAAAATGCATAATTTTTTATTCCGCCTTGATCGTTTTCAAAATATAAATTATTTGGTAGATTCCAAACATTAGAACCATTAAAAAATAAAGTATATTCTTGTCGTATTCCAGACAAAGAAATTCCTGAGAATGCGGTTATTCCCATGGGTGTTTCCAACCAATGATTACTGCTTTTCTTCAAATCTAAAATTATTCCACCATTACTGGAAGGAACTACTGAATTTATATAATTTATATCTTCGTTTATTGTAGAAAATAAAGTATTATAAGTTATGCCTGTTGGTATTCCAGTTAAACCAAAATTTAAAATATCATTTTCGTCTACAAATATATTTGTTCCCTTTAGATAAGGATTGTCGGTAAAAACAACATGATCTAATTTTGGAACAAGTCCGTAACTTCCAGAAGAAGAATTTATATTTACAAAAACTTTTTCAGAATTTGAAGTTACAGATACATTATTGCCAGCAGAAATACCTATAAAATTCAAAGTCAAACCAGAACTTACACCAATAAATGGAGAATAATACGAAGAATTTATTGATGCAGAAATGCCACTAACACCATAAACTAAAGAGGATGGTCCTCTAAATCCATTGAGAGAATATGCACTACCATCTGATGTATAAAAAACAATAGTATCGTTTTCTCTATCAGAAACTACTCTAGAAATAAATATGCCAGTCGCCCCAGTTTCTCCTTTAGTTATACCAGAATTTCCTATAGGACCTATGGGACCACTATTTCCGGTATCTCCGGTTGGACCTTTTCCCATTCCTGATACAGAACTAGATCCTATTAATGGCATTAATTACTACTTTCTGGTTCACCAAAAGAACGTATCCTCGTAGAATATGTAGTATCAGTTTTAGATGCTAATATAGCAGAGCTGTGGTATTTTCCTGCAGCAATTTGTACTACATTTGAAGCATTTTCTAGATCTGGTGGTATAACTGTTTGATAATATTGTCTACTGAAACTTACATCCGGAGAAACACCCCATGTTAATATTCTATTATCCGTGGTTAAAGCTATAACATGAAAATGTCCTATTTGTATATCTGCTAATGGTTTTTCTGTAAATCTTACAGGAGGAACATTGATATTAAATTCAGCTAAACCTATCGTTGTAAAATGTCTTGGTAATCCCGGTTCTGAAATTGAATTGTGGCATAATGGTGTTATAACTTTTCCTTCATTTGATAACATTAAACAATAGTCTCTTCCAGCTCTTATTTTTTTAACAGTTCTATAAGATCTAACAGGAGCATATGGACTTCCACTACATCGTCCAAAAACACCAGAATCAACAGAATTTGTTCTAAATTCTGGTCTTTGACTAAATCTAGAACTCCAACCATCTGTTCCTAGTGCAAATTTAAATAACGGA
>Ga0129336_10000435_pt1 | contig 24431 bp, 25 predicted proteins | sample CPB6_02_DNA_FD_96878 | JGI IMG/M metagenome (GOLD analysis project Ga0129336, IMG submission 96878) | Freshwater to marine salinity gradient microbial communities from Chesapeake Bay, USA - CPBay_Sum_0.6_0.2_DNA | ecosystem: Environmental > Aquatic > Marine > Coastal | place: USA: Chesapeake... | reverse complement strand
TGCGTCCGAGGCCGTCACGAGTTCCTGCGTGGCCAGGGCCACCGTGTCGATCATGATCTCGCCTACGACGCGGACAAGCCCGCCGGGGGCGGCTGCGCCGTCGCGCCGGGCCGGGCCGTGACTGAGCGCCGGCAGCTCCTCAGGCATTGGCGACGGCGATGCGCGCGGCGAGGTCGGCGTTGCGCAGGATGATCTCCGTGTTCGCCTCGAGGCTGATGCCCCCGGACGCGCGGTGGAAGTGGTCGAGGAGGAACGGGGTGACATCCTTCCCCCGGATCGCGGCCGTCTCGGCCAAGGCCAGACCCTCGGCGAGGAGACGATCATGGAGGTCGGGATCCATCTGCAGGTCTTCCGGCAGGGGATTGGCCACGATGAGCGCGCCGGGCACCGACAACTGGGAGCGGACGGCGGCAATCCGCGCGATCTCAACGGGGTCGTCGACGCGCCAGTCGATGGGGCTGCCCGAGTCGGTGAGGTAGAAGCCGGGGAAGGAGTTGGTCCCGTAGCCGACCACGGCGACGTTGAGTGTCTCGAGCCGCTCGAGCGTCGCCGGGACATCGAGGATGGACTTCACTCCCGAGCACACGACCGTCATGGGAGTGACCGACAGTGAGGTGAGGTCCGCCGACTCGTCCCACGTCTCCCGAGCCTGTCGGTGCACGCCGCCCAGCCCACCCGTGGCGAAGACGCCGATACCCGCCAGGTGCGCGATGTGGCTCGTGGCCGCGACGGTGGTGGCCGCATTGCCCTTGCGAGCAACCACGGTAGCGATATCGCGGACGCTCACCTTGACGATGTCGTCGACTTCGGCAACGCGGACCAGGTCGTCGTCGGAGAGACCCACATGGACAACCCCATCAAGGACCGCGATCGTCGCGGGTGTCGCGCCGTGCTCGCGAATGACATGCTCCACCGCCCGAGCGACGCGGAGATTCTCGGGACGCGGGAGGCCATGGCTGATGATCGTGGACTCCAGGGCCACCACGGGGCGCCCTTCGCGCTGCGCGTCCAGGACCTCGTCGGACAGGCTCAGACCCATGCCAGCACCGTAACGCCCTGCTGGCAGAGGCGATCGGGTGCCCGTGGGTAGGCGGGGCGGAGCACGGCCGGGGATGGGATGATGCACCGCATGACGGATGCGGGCACCCTGCACAGGCAACTTCGCGGGGATATTGAGCGCAGCGGCTACTACCCGACGCTCGTTGCCGATGCCCTGGAAACCGCCCTCGCAGGCGAACCGCTCGTGGCGTACGTCGTCCACCACGAGGCCACCTTCGACCGCGACGAGCTCCGTCGGCACGTCACCGTGCTCGTCCTCACGCCGACGCGACTCATCGTGGGCCACACGGACGAGCACGGCCCGGATGACTCATGCCCGCACCCCTACGCATCGGCATCAACCGAAGCCGTCCGGCTCGAGAAGGTCGACTCGGTGGTCGTCACGCGTGTCGTCGCCAATCCCGCCCGCCACCAGGCGGGCGGGCCGATGCGCGAGGTCGTCCTCACCATCGGGTGGGGTGCCGTGGCACGTATCGACCTCGAGCCGGCCGGCTGCGGGGATTCGGAGTGCGATGCCGATCACGGCTACACCGGAACGGCGAGCAACGACGACCTGAGCCTGCGCGTCTCCGAGGCCGCAGACGGAGCCGAGGTCGTGTCCCAGACTCTCGCCTTTGCGGCGTCACTGTCCGAGGCGACCGCGGCGCGCTTGAGGTGACCGGCGGGACGGCCAAGCCGGCCCTATCGGGCTGGCCCGGCGGGACGACGGACGTGGTCGGGTCGCTCGCGGACGTTCTCCCGGCGGCGGCAGGACTGCTCGGCGTGAACCTTGGTGCAGCACCGACTCAGCACCCGTCCGGCATCCTCCCCGTGGATGCGGACGACGCCGAGGCGGTGACGGTCCTGCTTGTCGACGGCCTGGGCTGGTGGCCATGGCAGGCGCATGCCGACCTCACGCCAACGCTTGCGTCCATGTCCGCGCGGCAGTTGACCTCAACGGTCCCCTCCACGACGCCGACCGCGCTCGCCAGCCTGGGCACCGGCCGCATGCCCGGTGCGCACGGCATCGTGGGGGCCGCATTTCGCCTGCCCGAGGACGACCTCGTCCTCCATCCGCTCACCTGGGGTGGCGAGCCCCATCCCGTGGCGGTCCAGCCCGAGCGGACGGTCTTCGAGTCAGTAGCGGCGGCCGGCCTGCCCGTGGCGCGCATCGGGGCGAGCGCCTACTCCGACAGTGGGCTGACGCGGGCCGTGCTCCGAGGCGGCGAGTACGTCGCTGCCGACACGGACGACGACATCGTCGATGCCGTGGCGATGCACTCTCGGGGCCTCGCCTACGCCTATCTCGCCGATCTCGATCGCATCGGACACGTCCATGGCACGGGCTCGCGGGAGTGGCGGGAATGCCTGGTGAGGGTTGATCGCCTCGTGGAGAGCATCATCGACCGCATGCCCGCTGGGCATCACCTGCTCGTGACGGCCGACCACGGCATGGTCGACTGCATGAGCGGAGCCCGGGTCGTGATGGAGTCCCTGCCGTCCTTCGACGACGTGACGATCATGGCCGGTGAGCCTCGGCTGCGACACGTCTACGTCGCCCCCGGCAAGGCGGCCCAGGTGGCGCGGGAATGGTCCGAGGCCCTGGAGGAACGCGCCTGGGTGATGACGCGCGAAGAGTTCCTCGCCTCCGGCCTGATCGGGGCGACGGAGCCGGACTACGCTGGGCGCGTCGGTGACATCGTGGTCCTGGCCCGGGACGACACTGTCCTAGTCAGCGCCGTGGATCCACTGGTGTCCGGCCTCGTCGGGCAGCACGGCTCGATCACGGATGTCGAGATGCGCATCCCTCTGCTGGGTGCGGCGGGAGGCGGGCATGGCTGAACTGGTGTTCTTCTCCGGGACGATGGACTGCGGCAAGTCGACGCTGGCACTTCAGACTGATCACAATCACTCCTCGCGCGGCCGCGCCGGGCTCGTGTTCACCCAGATGGATCGGGCCGGCACCTCGGTGCTGTCGAGTCGACTCGGGCTCCGCGTTGATGCGATAGAGGTGGAGTCGAGCATCGACCTGCGCAAGGTCGTGGTTGATCATCTGTCGGCGGGCCGTCGCCTGGACTACCTCATCTGCGACGAGGCTCAGTTCTACTCGTCGGAGCAGATCGAGCAGCTCGCTGACGTCGTGGACGAGTTCGGCATCGATGTCTATGCATTCGGAATCACCACCGACTTCCGCACCCGTCTGTTCCCCGGCTCTGCGCGGCTCATCGAACTCGCAGACCGCGTGGAAGTGCTTCAGGTGGCGGCCCTGTGCTGGTGCGGTCGTCGCGGCACGCACCAGGCGCGCACCCTCGACGGCGTCATCGTGCGCGACGGGGAGCAGGTCGTGGTGGGTGACGTGGCCGCGGGCGACGGCGGCCAGGTCGCCTACGAGGTCCTGTGCCGTGACCACCACCGACGGGGCATCACGGCTGCTGAGGCGGGCCGGGAGCATCTTTCCCGCGACCCGCTCCCGTTCGGGGACGGCTGAATCAGGTCTCGGACTGCCCGGCCCCGAAGAGGATCTCGTCCCACCGGGGCACGCTCGCGCGCTTTCCCTTGCGAGACTTCGCGCGCTGACGCGACGGCGCCGTGTCCTCAGCCTCCTGTGCAGACGAATCAGCAGAGGCCTCGGCGGCCGGGGGCTCGTCTATCGCCGGTGGCTCCGGCTCGTCCGCGGTCGTTGCGGCGGGCTCGCGCTCGACGGTGATCGTCGCGGTCGAGGCACGCTCCGCTCGGGCGGAGGGCAGGGGTACGACGACGTCCTCCGAGGCGAGCCGATGCGAAGCGGCGTCGTCGGGCTGCACAGACCGGGACCGCGGGTCGTAGACCCATGTCGAGAGCGGCTCGGCATCGCCCGTCGTGGCGATGACGGTCCAGCGCCCGTCGGGACGTCGCCACGAATCCCAGGCGAGGTCATCGCGCGCTGTGCCAGACAGTCCACGCGCGACCATGGTCGCGAGGTCGTCCGTGCCCGGACGCACGATGCATGCCCTGGCCTGCTCGCAGACGAAGGAGCGTTCCGCGAGCGGCGGTCCGCTGAACCTGTCGATCGCCTCGACGGGCATGCCCGACTCCTCCGCCAGCTCGGCGACGGTGGCGCCGGCGCGGAGCCGGGATTGGATCTCCCGTGGGCTCAGCGTGTCCAGGGCAGCCTCCTTGGGCGGAATGAACGGCGTACGTCGAGGTCAGACGTTAGCCGACGATGAGTCGTCGCGGGCGCGTACCCCGCGTCGTAGGCGCTGGTGGCCGGTGACCGCGGCGACGGCGACGACCACGGCGGCGGCCAGGGTGAGCCCGAAACCAGCCTGCGATCCGGCGCGGTCCACCAGCCACCCGGTGCCCGCGGCCGAGGCTGCCACCCCCAGTCCAATCGCCGAAATCGCCCACGAGAGTCCTTCGGTGATCTCACCTGGCTCGACGAGGACCTCCACGAGGGAGAAGCTCGTGATGAGGACCGGTGACACGGCGAGACCGGCGAGCAGGGCCAGCAGCCCCAGGGCCACGAGCCCGGGGCGCAGGAGCAGGGGGAGAGTGACGACGACGAGGGCGAGAGAGGCCACGAGCAGCGTGCGAGGGAGAAGCGCGTCGGTGCTCCGGGAGGAGCGTGCGCCGAGCACCAGTGCCGCCGCCATGGATCCCGCGGCGTAGGCGGCGAGAATGGCCCCCGCGGCGATGCGCATGCCGGCTTCGTCCGCGAGGGCCACCGTCGCCACGTCGATGGAGCCGAAGACCGCGCCGATGGCAAGCAGGACGACGAGCACGGACGGGACGCCGGCCCTGCGGACGGGATGACCGCGTCCAGCCCGCTCGGTCTGCCGTGCCGGTGGCTCCGTGCTTCGCTGCATGAGCAACAGGAGCGAGCCGAGCGATACGAGAATGGCCGCGGCGATGACGGGTGCCGGAGCGGAGACCGCGACGGCGAGGAAGGTGGCCAATGGCGGTCCGACGACGAAGATGAGCTCGTCGAGGACCCCCTCGAAGGCGAACGCTGTGCGCAGTCGCTGATCGCCGCCAAGGATGTGGGCCCAGCGGGCTCGGACGAGTGCGCCGGTGGCCGGCTGAGTTGAGCCGGCGATGATCGCGAGGAGCACGAGCGCGACAGCGGGGAACGACGCGATCGTGGCAATGGCGAGGAGGGCTAGGCCCGTCGCATGCACGATGACGAGGATGCGCACGACTCGGCGTTGACCCCAGCGATCGACTGCGCGCGATCCGAGCGGATTGAGCAGCGCGCTGCTCAGGGTGTAGGCCGCGGCCACGAATCCGGCGAGCGCATAGGAGCCTCGAAGGGCACTGACCATGAGGACGATCCCCAGACCCACCATGGAAATAGGAAGGCGTGCGATGAAGGCCGCCGCCGTAAAGCGCGCGGCTCCGGGCTGGCGCAGAATGTCAGCGTAAGGACCGGCGAGTCGCACGCAACGAGGCTAGTGGCACCCTGAACCCATGACGGCAGGAGGCACGGAAGCGGACATCGCATTCACGCAGACGCTGCTAGGGCTGGCTGCTCGGGCCGCCCAGCGCGCGGGAGCCCTCCTTCATGACGATCGTCCCGAGGTGCTGGAGGTGTCCGCGAAGTCGAGTCCCACCGACGTGGTCACGCACATGGACCGTGCCGCGGAAGACCTGCTGCGCACGATCATCCTGGGGGAGCGGCCCGATGACGGCATTCTGGGCGAAGAAGGCGGCGAGCGCCAAGGTTCCTCTGGCGTGCGGTGGGTCATTGATCCGCTCGACGGCACGACCAACTACCTCTACCGCCTCCCGCTCTGGTCGGTGAGCGTCGCCGCCGAGTGGGATGGTCAGGTTGTGGCCGGGGTGGTGCACGCCCCTGCTCTGGGCCTCACCTATGCCGCGCGCCTCGGTGGCGGCGCGCGAGAACTGGTGGGCGATCGCGTCGTCATCGCGTCGGGTGCCTCGGAGCTTGCGCAGTCATTGATATCCACCGGGTTCGGCTACGACAGCGAGCAGCGACGACGTCAGGCCGAGGCCCTGGTCCACGTAGCGCCGCGTGTGCGCGATGTGCGCCGCTTGGGCTCCGCGGCTATTGACCTGTGCTGGGTGGCTGACGGTCGAACAGATGCCTACGTCGAGTCACGGCTGCATCCCTGGGATGTCGCTGCAGGGGCCCTCATAGCGCGTGAAGCGGGTGCGATCGTCGTGGGCGACGATGATCCGGTGAGGGCACCGTATGTGCTCGCGAGCACCCCGGGGATCGTCGAGGAGCTGATGAGCCTGCTGGACCGGTGACCCGCGGGTGATCCCCGACTCGTTGTCGTCTCGCTCTGCCGTGTTGTCGGCGCCGAAGTGGTGGGTTGGAACGCGGCAGAGTGAGACGACAACGGTGGAGTGTGATGGCACTCGAGCCCGGCGGCTGTTCCGTCCAGCCGGCCTCTGTCACTCCAGGCGCCTCAGGTCGGATGCGTACCAGTGGGAGTTGCGCACATAGGTGCGCACGGCGTGATCGATGAGTTCGGGATCGGCTCCGCCCTCGGTGATACGTGCGGGCACGCCGCGGGCGAGCGCTCCCGGAGGTACGACGGTGCCAGGGGAGACGAGGGCCTGCGCCGCGACGAGCGCCCCAGCACCGATGATGGCTCGATGCAGGACCGTGGCGCCTGATCCGACGAGGGCGCCGTCGGAGACCGTGCAGCCTTCGAGGTGGGCGAGGTGTCCCACCGTGCATCGATCGCCGATGGTCGTGTCCAGGTCTGCCGTGCAGTGGACGACGGTCCCGTCCTGAACCGAGGTTTGGGCGCCGACCACGATGCGACCGTGGTCGCCCCGGAGGACGGCGGCGGGCCAGATGGTGGATTCGGGCCCGATGACCACCTGGCCGATGATGACGGCGTCGGGGTGGACGAAGGCCTGCGGGGAGATGTGGGGGACGAGGTCCCCCAGTGCGTAGAGCGGCATGGTCACTCCCATCGATATCGGCCCACGGCAGGGCGAAACGCCTTGCTATTGCCTTGTGAAGGATTCTCCCGCCCCGGGACCTCGGCGCGAGCGAGGGGCGCCTGATGCGCGATGGGGATGTCTAGTGCACAATCCTTGGCAGCCTGGCACAATGCCGGGCCTATCACGGTCCACTCGACTGACGGGGAGCGCGCGCCGCAATGGCTACCGACTACGACGCACCACGCAAGACGGACGAGGAGCTTGCCGAGGACAGCCTTGAGGAGCTCAAGGCGCGTCGGGTCGACAAGGCTGCGTCAACCGTGGATGTCGATGAGGCGGAACTGGCCGAGACGCTGGAGTTGCCCGGCGCCGACCTGTCGGATGAGAGCCTCTCCGTGCGGGTGCTGCCCCGCCAGGCGGACGAGTTCACGTGCAGCGTGTGCTTCCTGGTGCACCACCGGAGCCAACTGGACCATGAGGGCAAGGCAGGGCCGGTCTGTACCGACTGCGCGTGAGCGCGGGCAGCCTCAGTCGTCGTCGCTCCCGCTCGAGACCGCGCGATAGATCACCATCTGGATGACGGCCGCCGTGGCGGCTGTGGCGATCGTCCAGGTGAGCGCGCGGGCTAGGCTCACGCGCCGATCGTCTGGATTCGGTGGCTCCTTGCCGGTGATGGCGGAGTAGCCCATGGCGATCACCTTGTTGGATGCCCAGGTGGCGGCGATGACGATGAGGGGCGCGGCCACCTTGAGTGCGGGATGGGTTCCGTGCTGAGGCTCTTCTGCGGACTCCGACATGTGCCCAGGCTACCCAGGACTGGGCGCGGGTGCGCCGGAGTCGGCCCGAGCCGCCATGCACCGATTCCGCCCGTCATCGACGCTAGGAGCGCTGTTAACGTCGATTACGGGCGGAATTCGTGTGCCCCATCCGGCGAGCCGCCGCCGCCCTCGCTCGGGCGAGCAGCGTTGATGGCGGCGGAGAATGCCTCGGGATTCCGGCTCGTGACAACCCAGCGCGGATGCGGATCCCGGACGTCGGCCAACGTGATGGACACTCCCGTGCGCGAGGACCATGTCCGCAGGACGAGGTAGTCCCGCGGATCTCCATGCCTGCGCGCGGCCACCATGGCGGGCGCGTCGAGGGGGACGGCCTCGGCAATGGCCCCATGGGGGAGTCTCGCCCGCCCGGCACGGACGACGCGATCATCGACTCGCAGTCGGATGCTCGTCAGAGTGAAAAGGAGTACGCCCAGCACTGCGAATGCGCTTCCCACCGCCCAGCCGAGCGGTGCGCCGTAGGCGGCTCCGTAGGCGATGCCCATGAGTGCGCTGAGGCCCAAGGCGATGATCCAGGCAGCGATCGGCGGGCGCAGGGTCTCGGAGTAGGTGGGTGCGCGACCATCCTCGCCTTCCGTCCACGGTGGTGCAGCCATGGTTCCAGGGTGTCAGGTGGTTGCCCGGCGCGCGGATAGGGTCGGAGGGTGAGCGATGAGCGCGGCAGGCGCAGTCCCTATCCGCCCCCGGGTGCGAGCATTCCGAGCCGTCACGAGCAGGCACCTGCCGTAGGTGAGGTCGTGGCCAGCCACTACCGGTGGTGCGTGGGTTGCGGTGCGGACCACCCAGCCGGGTTGCACATGAGGGTCGTCGCCGGTGACGGCATGTCGATGCTCTCGACACTGGAGGTCGGCGAATATCACCAGGGCGCGCCGGGGCTGGCCCACGGAGGCATCATCGCGACGGCGATGGATGAGGCGATGGGCGTGCTCAATCGTCTGTTGCTCGTGCCGGCGGTGACGGTGCACCTCGAGGTGGACTACATCAGGCCCGTGCCCGTGGGATCCGTGCTGCACATCCGCACGGAGATCGTGGGGCATGTGGGTCGCAAGATCTATACGTCGGCGACCGCCCGACTGACGGAACCCGACGGCTTGGTGGCTGTGAGCGCTGCCGCGCTGTTCCTCCAAGTGCCACTTGATCATTTCGTCGAGCACGGCAACAGCACACAGATCGAGGCGGCGATCAAGGAGCGCCCGGGTGGGGCGGCAGCGTGGCGCCGCGAGGTGAATCCGTGATCGACGACGTCGATGTCCTCGTTGTGCGGCTCGACGAGGGACTGCCGATGCCCGCATACGCGCTCCCCGGTGATGCGGGTTTCGATGTCTGCACGAGCGTGGACGTGACGCTGGCTCCTGGCGAGCGGGCCGTTGTGCCCACGGGTATCGCGATCGCCCTGCCCGATGGCTATGCGGCGTTTGTCCATCCGCGCAGCGGCCTGGCGGCCCGTCATGGGCTCACCGTGGTGAATTCCCCGGGCACGGTCGACGCCGGCTATCGGGGGGAGATCAAGGTGTGCCTGCTCAACACAGACGCGCGAGAGGCGCTGACGCTGCACCGGGGCGATCGGATCGCTCAGATCGTGGTCCAACCGGTGGCACGGGCGCGCCTGCACGAGGCGACCATGCTGCCCGACTCCCACCGAGGGGAAGGCGGCTACGGATCGACGGGTACCGTGGGCCGCCGCGACGAGGAGGCACAGTGAGCGAGACCGCTGCGGAACGCACCCACGGCCCGTGGGATGCAAGCGAGGTCGATGGTCCGGAGGGCCGCCTGGACTTCGGCGCGCTGTGGCTGCGGGGCGTCGATGGCCTTCAGGTGCAGGCACAGGTCGACGAATCCACGGGGGCCGTGGGCCTCATCACCGTGAACTTCGGTCAGGGCGGGCTTCAGCTCCAGGCATTCGCTGCTCCTCGCACGGGCGGGCTCTGGGACGAGGTGCGTGGCAAACTCCGTGCCTCCGTGACCGGTCAGGGCGGCGTCATCGAGGAGCAGCCGGGCGAACACGGCGTCGAGCTGCGCGGTCGCGTGCCTGGACAAGGTGCTCTTCAGCCCGTCCGCTTCGTCGGGGTGGATGGGCCTCGCTGGTTCCTGCGTGGTTTGTTCCTCGGCGCTGCCGCGACACCAGGTGGATCCCCTGAGCTCGAGCAGGTTTTCCGCGACATCGTGGTTGTGCGCGGAGACGACGCCATGCCCATGGGCGAGGCTCTGCCTATGCGGCTGCCCCAGGGGGGCGTGTCCGGGGACGCGACGGCCACCTGAGGCTTGCTCGCGCCTGACCCAGGAGCCTGATGCTCGGACGCGCCGCCATCGCGATACGCGCATGCGGGATGAGCCGACTCCACGTCACGGCGACAGCAGGCGGATGAAAGGCGTCGCCGTACCAGCCGAGCACGCGCACGCCACCTGCAACGGATCCCAACTGCCTCTCGGACGGACCATGACCGCGCGAGGCAGTCGTCAGGCAGGACTGGAGCTCGTCGTCCGAGTAGTCCGCCCAGGCGACCCTCACGAGAGCGGCGACATCACTCAGGCTCGGATCTGCCGGGAGCGATGCCACGACGCCGTGGATCCCCGAGCGGGCGATGTCCGCCGCAGCGCGAGCTGTGGCTGCTGCCCCTGAGGACGGCGCTCCGGTCCAGGCCGGAAGCACGCACGTGAGCGGTGGACAGTCGACGCGTCCGGAAGCCCAGGTGATAAGCGCGTGCGCGCCTAGGCTGACACCGATGATCTCGGTGCAGTGCTCGATTGATGTCACTGCAGACTCCAGGCGGTGGACGATGTCACCCACGTCGCCTGTCCGATCCTCCACGGTGATCACATCGCGTTGATCCGTCAGACCCAGGAGGCGACGTGCCGCCAACCCTGTTGATCCGGCACCGTGCAGGACGACGATCGTCACCCCCGGAGTCTGGCCCACGCGGACCGGACGTGCGTACCGGGACCGGCCTGCGGCTACCCTGACCGGTATGGCCCGCTGGTGGACGCGGTGGACTCGATCCCAGGACGAGGTCGAGGCGACCGAACTGACGTCGCAGATCGAATCCCACGGCGCCCAGGCGATCGGGGCTTGCGAGCGGGGCCAGTCGGTGTCCATCCACGGCGTCGTCCGATCGGTCACGTTGCGCCCGCGGGCATCGGCTCCGAGCCTGGAGGCCGAGGTCTATGACGGGAGCGGCCACATCACCCTCGTGTGGATCGGCCATCGACGTCTCTCCGGCGTTGATGTGGGGCGCCCCATCACCGCCCGAGGCCGGGTGACCTGCCCCCAGGGTTCGCCCACGATCTTCAACCCGGTCTACGAGTTGTATCCCGAGCCCGTGGAGATAGCGTGACGCCAGTTCCGGGCGGCGCCGACGACTCCTTCCCTCCCGACCACGAGCCGGTGTTTGTCCCGGAGACCAGCGAAGATGTGCGCGAGGAGCGAGTGCTCCTTGATCGTGCGCTCGGCGGCAAGCGCGGGATCATCGACAGCGGTGCGCCCACCGTCGTGTTCGTCATCGTCTATCTCGCAACGGGCAACGACCTCGCCGTAGCGATCTGGAGTGCGCTTGGGGCGGGCGCTGCGATTGCCGTATGGCGGCTGGTGCGCCGGGAGAGCCTTCAGCAGATCGTCGCGGGACTCATCGGGGTGGGCATCTCCGCCTTCGTCGCCTCGCGAACCCAGACGGGGGAGGGCTATTTCATCCCAGGGCTGCTCCAGAACATCGGATACGGCCTGGCCTTCCTCATCTCGATCCTCATCGGTTGGCCGCTCATCGGCGTCATCATCGGATTCCTCACCGGTCAGGGGGTGCGATGGCGCGCGGATCCGGAACTTCGTCGCATCTATGCAGCAGCATCCTGGATCTGGGTCGGGCTCTTCGCCCTTCGCATTGCCGTACAGGGCCCGCTCTACCTGGCTGGCTGGGTCGGCGCGCTGGGGTTCGCCAAGGTCATCATGGGAGTGCCGCTCTTCATCGCGGCGGGATACTTCACGTATCTCGTGCTGCGACCTGTGTTCGAGCGCAGGCGAGCCACCGATGGGCCCGACGAGACGGACATGCCACCGCAGTCGGACTGATCCGCCGGGGCGGCTCTGCGGGAAGGCCAAGCCGCCGACTGGCCGGCCGGTCCGACGACTGGCTGGGCCGACGACTGGCTGGGCCGACGACTGACTGGGCCGACGACTGACTAGGCCGACGTGTCGTCCATATCGATCGTGTGCGCGTGATCGCTGAGCATGGACTGGAGCACGGGCTCCTGCTCGGGGGCGCAGACGAAGACGAGTTCGTCGCCGATCTCCAGGGAGTCATCGGCCGACGGGGCAATGACGCGCGGGCCGCGCACGATGGCGGCCAGGGCCGTGTCCGGGGGCCAGGACATCGACCCCACTCGGCGGCCAACAACCGGAGATCCGGACGAGAGCGTGATCTCCACCAGATCCGCCTGTCCCTGGCGGAAGGTGAACAGGCGCACCAGATCGCCGACGCTCACCGCCTCCTCAACCAGCGCTGACAGCATGCGCGGAGTGGACACGGCCACGTCCACACCCCACGATTCGTTGAACATCCATTCGTTCTTGGGGTGGTTGACGCGTGCGACAACGCGAGGAACGCCGAACTCCGTCTTGGCGAGGAGGGACACGACGAGGTTGACCTTGTCGTCGCCGGTGGCTGCGACCATGACCTGACACTGGGCGAGGTCAGCCTCCTCGAGGGCCGCCAACTCACAGGCGTCCGCCTGCAGCATGACGGCACCCTGCACGGCCCCCGGGCGCGCCAGGTCGGTGTCGCGGTCGATCAGCAGGACCTCGTGTCCGAATCCGACGAGTTCGCGAGCGATGGACCTGCCGACCTTGCCCGCGCCAGCGATCGCGACCCTCATGACTTGTCCCGAACGATGCGCAGTGCGGCATCTCTGTCCCGGGCGAGGACCGCTTGGACTCGGTCGACATCGTCGACCGTGCTCAGCATGTGAACGAGGTCGCCGTCCTGCAGCACCGTGTCGGCAGTGGGAATAAGCCCGGCGCCAAGCCTGCTGAGGAAGCCGACGCGGGTGCGGGTGGAAACCTCGATATCGCTGACGGCGTGGCCGTACCACGACGGGTGTGCGGGCATTTCGGTGAGCACGACGTGGCCACTCGCGTCCCGGAACTCCTCGAGTCCGCCCTGGGGCAGGAGCCTTCGCATGATCTGGCCTGCCGTCCACGACACCGTGGCCACCGTGGGGATGCCGAGTCGCTGGTAGACCTCTGCACGCCGGGGGTCGTAGATGCGCGCGACGACGTGCTCAACTCCGTAGGTCTCGCGAGCCACGCGAGCGGCGAGAATGTTCGTGTTGTCGCCGCTGCTCACGGCGGCGAAGGCATGTGCCCGCTCGATACCGGCCTTTTCCAGAGTCTCGCGGTCGAAGCCGATGCCCTTGACGGTGTTGCCGCTGAAGCGGGTGCTCAGACGCCGGAAGGACTGGGGGTCCTGATCCACGATGGCCACCGCGTGGCCCGCCTCATCGAGCCGGTCGGCGAGGAGCGAGCCCACGCGGCCGCAGCCGAGGATCACGACATGCACACTCCGACGCTACACGGGTGGGGAGGCGGGTCGGTTGTCGGTGGTTGCGCAAGCGGGGCATAGCATGGCGCCCGTGCCGGTCGTGGACACCGTCAAGCGGTTCTTCTTCGGTCGAGCCCTACGTAGTGACCGGATCGGCGACACCCTGCTCCCCAAGCGCATCGCGCTCCCCGTCTTCGCCAGCGACGCCCTGTCGTCCAATGCCTACGCCACGCAGGAGATCCTCATCGTCCTGGCGTTGGGCGGCTTCTCGCTGTATTCCTTCGGGCCATGGGTGGCCGCCGCTGTCGTAGTCCTGTACTTCGTGGTGATCGCGTCCTACCGCCAGAATGTCCATGCGTACCCGGGCGGAGGCGGCGACTACACCGTCGTCGCGACCAACCTCGGACCGCGATGGGGGGTGTTTACGGCGAGCGCGCTCCTTGTGGACTACACGCTCACCGTGGCCGTGTCGATCTCCGCCGCTGTGGCGAACCTGGGATCGGTGTTCCCGGCCATCGCAGATCACGCACCCTGGTGGGCTGTCGGCATCATCGTCATCATCACGCTCATCAACCTGCGTGGGATCCGCGAGTCAGGTACTGCCTTCGCGATACCTACGTATCTCTTCCTGGTGTCGATCGCGATCATGGTGGGCACCGCAGCGGTGCGGATCCTGCTCGGCGGCGAACTGCGCGCTGAGAGTGCGGGCTGGGAGGTCGTCGCTCAGGACGAGGTCATGGGCTTCGCCCTGGCCTTCCTCGTGGCTCGAGCCTTCTCCTCGGGTACCACGGCCCTCACGGGCATCGAGGCCATCGCCAACGGCGTCCCGTCGTTCCGCAAGCCGAAGGCGCGCAATGCCGCCACCACCCTGCTGCTGCTGGGTGTCATCTCCATGACGATGTTCCTGTCCATCACGTGGCTAGCCCTCGCCTCCGGGGTCAAGGTCACCGGGAATGACGCGGATCTGATCGGCTTGCCGGAGGGTCAGTCGCAGAAGACCGTGATCGTCCAGATCGCCCAGGCTGCCTTCGGTGAATTCGAGATCGGGACCCTCGTCGTCTCTCTGGCGACAGCGCTCATCCTGGCCCTGGCCGCCAACACGGCATTCAATGGCTTCCCCGTCCTCGGCTCCATCTTGGCTCGAGACGGCTACCTTCCCCGCCAACTTCACACCCGAGGAGATCGGCTCTCCTACAGCAACGGCATCGTCGTGCTGGCGCTCTTCGCGGTCATCCTTGTCATCGTCTTCCAGGCCGATGTTTCGTCGTTGATCCAGCTCTACATCATCGGTGTATTCGTCGCGTTCACGCTCGGGCAGATCGGCATGCTCCGCCACTGGAACCGCCAGCTCAGGCGACCGCAGCCTGCGGAGGATCGGCGTCGGATGAGGCGGTCGAGGCTGATCAACGCGGTGGGGGCCGCCCTGACCGGACTCGTGCTCGTCATCGTGCTCGCGACGAAATTCCTGCAGGGAGCCTGGATCGTCGTCGTGGCGATGCCGCTCATCTTCCTCGTCATGCAGGCTATCCATCGCCACTATGACCGCGTTCGCGAGGAGATCGCCGTCGGTGACGAGGTGCACTTCACGCTCCCCTCACGTGTGCACGGCATCGTCCTCGTATCCAAGCTGCACAAGCCCACGCTGCGAGCGCTCGCGTATGCGCGTGCCACTCGGCATGACACGCTCGAGGCTCTCACCGTCGACGTTGATCCAGCGGATACCGCTGCATTGCGCCGTGACTGGGAGCGGCGCGACATCCCCGTGACACTGCGCGTGATCGAGTCTCCCTACCGGGAGATCACCCGACCCATCATCGACTACGTCAAGCGACTGCGGCGTGAGAGTCCTCGCGACCTCGTCACGGTCTATGTCCCCGAATATGTCGTGGGGCACTGGTGGGAGCAGTTGCTCCACAACCAGTCCGCGCTCAGGCTCAAGACGCGTCTGCTCTTTGCCCCCGGGGTGATGGTGGTCAGCGTGCCCTGGCAGTTGGTCTCCTCGGAGATCGCCAGCGACGCCGCGGACTGGCGCACTCCCTAGGGAAGGCGCTGCGACGGGCGGGTCGACGGTGTCCCGCTGAAGAAGGCCTCGTGCCAGAGGGCGAGCATGAGGAGGACGAAGAGACGTCGGGAGGCGTCCTGACGTCCCTGGGCATGGTCCTCGGCCAACTGCTCGATGACATCCATGTGGAACATGCTCGCGAGGAATTCGCTGCGGCGGATGGGAGCCAGCACGGCATCCGGATCCTGGGACAGCCAGTGCTTGAACGGGGTGGGGAAGCCCAGCTTCGCGCGTTGCTCCGTGGTCTGTGGGATACGACCGCGGAAGGCGCGGCGCAGCAGCCACTTCGTCGTGCCGTCTCGGTACTTGAGGTCGTCTGGGATCGTCGCACTCACGGCGGCGACCTCCGGATCGAGATAGGGAACACGCAACTCCAGCGAGTGGGCCATGGTCATGCGGTCGGCCTTCGCGAGGATGTCGCCTCTCAGCCAGTAGTGCATGTCGACGAGCTGCATGCGCCGCGACTCGGGAAGCTGGTCGAAGCCCGGGTAACTGGCTGCGAGTACGTCCGCCGGACGCACGTGGTGGGCGGGCTCACCTGACCTGACGAGTCGGCGCACCTCGTCGGGGCGGAAGACGTAGGCATTGCCGATGTAGCGGTCGGCGAAGTCGGTCGTGGCCCGGCGCAGATAGTTGCGTCCCGGGAAGGCACGATGCAGGCGACCGAGCCGACCCGCGAGCCGGCGCAGGGGCCGCGGAAGTTTGCGGATGCGGTCGAGGTCGATCGGTTCGCGGTAGATGCGGTAGCCGCCGAAGAGCTCGTCGGCACCTTCGCCGGAGAGCACGACGGTGACGTGCTCGCGGGCGGCGCGCGCAACGAAGTACAAGGACACGGCAGAGGGATCGGCCACCGGTTCGTCGAAGTACCAGGCGATATCAGGCAGGACACCGAGGTACTCGGCGATGTCCACATGAATCTCGTGATGATCCGTGCCGAGCCGATCGGCAACCTCGCGCGCTTCAGCGTGTTCGCTTACGGCATCGAAGCCCACGGTGAAGGTCTTGACCGGATCGAGCCCCGCTGCAGCTCGTGCCTCCTGCACCAGTGTGACGGTGATGGCGCTGTCGATGCCCCCGCTGAGGAAGGCACCGACGGGGACATCGGCGATGAGATGGTGCTCCACCGAATCCTCAAGCACCTCCCTCACGTCATTCTCCAGTGTCCGGGCATCAGCCACGGGATTGGAGAACTCGTAGCGCCAGTACATCGTCGGTTCGAATGCGGGGGAGTCGAGGTCGATGACCGCGTAATGACCAGGATCAAGCCGGACGATTCCGTCAAAGAATGTCGTGTGAAGGGGGTTGAACTGGAACGACAGGTAGTTGATGACCGCCGAGGTGTCGACACGTGGAGTGACTGACGGGTCGGCGAGCAGCGACTTGATCTCCGACGCGAAGGCAGCGACACGAGGCCCCTGGGGCGTATCCGCAAGCCGTACGTAGAGCGGCTTGATGCCAAAGGGGTCACGGGCGAGGATCAACTGGCGCCGTTCGGCGTCGAAGATGCACAGCCCGAACATCCCCCGGAGGCGGCGAAGCATGCCGGGGAGGTCCTGACGGCCCTCATGCAGGTACAGGCGCAAGATCGTGTCCGTGTCGCTACTGCTCCTTGGTGGGAGCCCGGCCGCGGTGAGGTCCTCGTCGATCTCGCGGTAGTTGTACAACTCACCGTTGTAGACGATGCCGGCGGACTTGTCGTCGCTCCACATGGGCTGATGGCCGCCCGCAATATCGATAATCGACAGGCGTGTCATGCCGAAGGCGAAATCCTCGCCGACGTAGGAGCCTGAGTCATCGGGGCCGCGATGGTGGATGACCTCGAGCATCGGGCCGATGACCGTGGAGGTGACGGCCGGTGGGCCGAGCGATCCAGCGATACCGCACATGCGGCGCGACCCTCCTTACGTCCGGCTCGTCACGCTAACAGGTCCCGGGCGCGTGTCCATGGCGCTGAGCCAGCGACACGGCCTCGTGTGGCGCTGGGTAGTGTGGATCGAGAGCTGGAGGAGGAACGAGCCGTGGCAGCGCAGAGCAACAGTCTGGGAGCCCGATCGACGCTGAGCGTGGGGGACCGGGACTACGAGATCTATCGAGTCGACGCCGTTCCTGGGGCGGATTCGCTGCCCTTCACCCATCGAGTGCTGCTCGAGAATCTCCTCCGGACCGAGGATGGCGCGAATGTCACCGAGGCGCAGATTCGTGCACTCGGATCCTGGGACGCGACCGCCGAACCCTCGGAGGAGATCCAGTTCACGCCGGCGCGCGTCATCATGCAGGACTTCACCGGAGTACCCGTGGTGGTGGATTTGGCGACGATGCGCGAGGCCGTGGCTGATCTCGGCGGCGATCCCGCTCGCATCGAGCCGCTGGCCCCCGCGGAACTCGTGATCGACCACAGCGTCATTGCGGACTACTTCGGCCGGCGCGACGCTGCTGACCTCAATACTGCGCTGGAGTACGAGCGCAATCGGGAGCGCTACCAGTTCCTGCGCTGGGGACAAGGTGCCTTCGAGGAGTTCAAGGTGGTCCCTCCCGGGACGGGGATCGTCCACCAGGTGAACATCGAACACCTCGCACGAGTCGTCATGGCGCGCGGCGGCCAGGCGTACCCCGACACGGTGGTGGGAACCGACAGTCACACCACGATGGTCAACGGGCTGGGGGTGCTGGGCTGGGGAGTGGGCGGCATCGAGGCCGAAGCAGCCATGCTCGGCCAGCCCGTGTCGATGCTCATCCCCCGGGTGGTGGGCTTCAAGCTCACGGGAGAATTGCCCGCAGGCGCCACCGCGACGGATCTCGTGCTGACGATCACACAGATGCTGCGCAGACACGGTGTCGTGGGGAAGTTCGTCGAGTTCTACGGCGACGGTGTTGCTGCGGTCCCGCTGGCAGACCGGGCCACGATCGGCAACATGAGTCCGGAGTACGGATCCACGGTGGCCATCTTCCCCATCGACGGGGAGACACTCGACTACCTCCGGCTGACGGGTCGATCCACAGAGCAGGTGGACCTCGTGGAGGCTTACGCGAAGGCCCAGGGGTTGTGGCATGACCCCAAGCGCGAGGCCCGGTACTCCGAGTACGTCGAGCTCGACCTCGGGACCGTCGTGCCGTCCCTCGCGGGCCCCAAGCGTCCCCAGGATCGCGTGCCGCTCGATGAGGCGAAATCCCGGTTCGTCGAAGCGCTGCGCGACTACACCCGCGAGCCCGCTGCGGCTGTAGAAACCACGATTGACGGAGAGCCGGTCGAGATCGGGCACGGTGACGTGGTGATTGCGGCCATCACGTCGTGCACCAACACCTCGAATCCGTCGGTGATGGTGGCCGCTGGGCTGCTCGCGAAGAAGGCCATCGAACGCGGGCTCAGTCGCAAGCCCTGGGTCAAGACGACTCTCGGCCCCGGCTCGCAGGTGGTAACCGACTATTACGACCGTGCCGGGCTCACGCCCTTCCTGGACAAGCTGGGCTTCGACACCGTGGGGTACGGATGCACCGTATGCATCGGCAACTCCGGCCCGCTTATTGCCGAAGTCAGCGAAGCTGTCCATCAGGCGGATCTGGCGGTCGTGTCGGTCCTGAGCGGCAACAGGAACTTCGAAGGTCGCATCAATCCCGACGTGAAGATGAACTACCTGGCGTCGCCACCGCTTGTTGTCGCCTACGCGATAGCCGGGACCATGGACATCGACTTCGACTCTGAGCCTCTCGGGCTCGATCCTGACGGGCATCCGGTCTTCCTCGCCGACGTGTGGCCGACCGCGCGCGAAATCCAGGGGGTCGTCGACTCGTGCATCGACGAGGAGATGTTCGCCTCGCGCTACGCCGACGTCTACCGCGGAGACGAACGCTGGCGCAGCCTGCCCACTCCCACGGGTGACCGCTTCGACTGGGACCCGGACAGCACGTACGTGCGCAAGGCTCCCTACTTCGATGGGATGCCGGTCACCCCGGAGCCGTTGGGCGACATCACGGGTGCGCGAGTCCTGCTCAAGTTGGGTGACTCGGTGACGACCGACCACATCTCGCCTGCGGGGAACATCAAGGCTGACAGCCCGGCAGGCCGGTACCTCGAGCAGCACGGCGTGGCGCGGGCGGACTTCAACTCCTACGGGTCGCGTCGGGGCAACCACGAGGTGATGATTCGGGGGACCTTCGCCAATATCCGCTTGCGCAACCTCATGCTCCACGATGTTGAGGGCGGCTTCACGGTCGATTTCACGACGCCGGACCACGAGACGGTCCCGGTGTACGACGCGGCGATGGCCTACGCCCAACACCACACCCCACTGGTGATCCTCGCGGGCAAGGAGTACGGTTCAGGCTCGAGCAGGGACTGGGCGGCGAAGGGCACAGCACTCCTTGGCGTCAAGGCAGTGATCGCCCAGTCATACGAGCGAATCCACCGTTCCAACCTCATCGGCATGGGGGTTCTGCCGCTGCAGTTCCCCGACGGAATGAGCGCGGATTCGCTCGGCCTGCAAGGCGACGAGGTCTTCACCATCCGTGGCATCACGGAGTTCAACGCGGGCCTCATCCCGGGTGAGGTCGATGTCGAGGCCGTTGCGGCCGATGGGCGCACGGTGGAGTTCAGTGCGCGTGTTCGGGTGGACACCCCGGGCGAGGCCGAGTACTACCGGCACGGCGGCATCCTGCAGTACGTCCTGCGTTCGCTCGTCTGACGTGCGGCCTCCCGGCTGGCCGTCGCCGGTGAGCGATCCGGACGACGAGGAGTTCCTCGAGTCCGCGATGCGCTGGCTCTGGGACGTGGGCGCCATCCCACGCCATCCCGGGTCTACGTGGAACCGTGAGCCGCAGGCCCTGGCTTTCCGCGTCGTCGTCGACCTCGATGCTCGGCTCGAGGGCGCGCGGACCGCCTACGCGCAGGCCAGATCGACCCTCACGGGTAGCGCTCACGACATCGACGGCGTGCTCGCGGAAATCGAAGCGGAGGGTGCGCGCCTCCAGCGTTGGGCTCGTGAAGCCCGATTGGTGGCCGAGGCTCTCGGCGGGAGGCGCTGGGACGAGCGGCTCTGACGTGTGAGGGGCAGGACCTGGGCCTAGACTGTGCCAACGCGCCACCAGGGCGCAGAGGCGGGAGGCACGTGCGCCGTGGGGCTGCTCCAAGGCATCGGCTCTCCCGAGGACCTGCGCGCTGTCGCAGACGAGCAACTGCCTCTGCTGGCTGAGGAGATCCGAGACTTCCTTGTCGCGCGGGTGTCAGCCACGGGAGGTCACCTCGGGCCGAACCTGGGGGTCGTCGAGGTGACCATGGCCCTGCACCGGGTGTTCGATTCGCCCCATGACGTCATCCTGTGGGACACAGGTCATCAGGCCTACGTGCACAAGATGCTCACAGGGCGCCTCGACGGATTCGAGCGCCTGCGCAAGGAGGGCGGGCTGTCAGGTTACCCCTCCCGCGCTGAGTCAGCCCACGACGTCATCGAGAATTCGCACGCGTCAACCGCGCTGTCGTACGCCGACGGCATCGCCAAGGGGTTCGAACTACGCGGAGACTTCGGTGGTCCATCCCCGCGCCATGTCGTCGCCGTGGTCGGCGACGGATCGCTCACCGGCGGGATGGCCTGGGAGGCGCTGAACAACATCGCGGCATCGGACCGCCCGGTGATCATCGTGGTCAACGACAACGAGCGCTCCTACTCGCCCACCATCGGCGGTCTGGCACATCACCTCGCCACATTGCGCACGACCCAGGGGTACGAGCGCTTCCTGCACTGGGGGCGGCGGACCCTCAAGCGCACGCCTGTCGTCGGTGCGCCCGTCTACGAGGCCTTGCACGGAATGAAGAAGGGCCTCAAGGACATCGTGGCTCCCCAGGGCATGTTCGAGGACCTCGGGCTCAAGTACATCGGTCCCATCGACGGCCATGACACGCTTGCCGTTGAGCATGGTCTGCGTCGGGCACGAGCGTTCGCGGGGCCCGTGGTGGTGCACGTGATCACCCAGAAGGGAAGGGGCTACGCGCCAGCGGAGCAGGATGAGGCGGACCGCTTCCACGGCATCGGGGTGATCGATCCTGAGACAGGGCAGCCGCTCAGTGCAAGTGGCCGCACCTGGACCTCGGTGTTCGCCGATGAACTCGTCGACATCGGCGGCATGGACGCAAGCGTGGTGGCGGTGACGGCTGCAATGCTGGGGCCGACCGGCCTTGACCGGTTCGCTTCGCGCTTCCCGGATCGGACATTCGATGTGGGCATCGCCGAGCAACATGCGGTGACGAGCGCGGCCGGCATGGCGTACGCGGGGCTGCATCCTGTCGTCGCCGTCTACGCGACGTTCCTCAATCGGGCGTTCGACCAGGTGCTGCTGGACTGCGCGCTCCATCACGCAGGCGTGACCTTCGTCCTCGATCGTGCAGGCGTCACCGGTGACGACGGGCCGAGTCACAACGGTGTATGGGACATGTCGCTCATGGGAGTTGTCCCCGGCTTGCGCCTGGCAGCCCCCCGTGACGCCACCACCCTGCGCGAGGAACTGCGCGAGGCCATTTCCATAGCCAACGCTCCCACGGTCGTCCGATTCCCCAAGGGCTCCGTGCCCGAAGATCTGCCCGCCCTGCGTCGCGTGGGGGGAGTCGACATCCTTCGGGAGGATGCCCGTGGGGACATCCTCATCATCGCGGTGGGCTCGTTCGCGCGGCTGGGTCTCGAGGTCGCCGAGGCCCTCGACGCTCAGGGGATTTCAGCCACCGTGGTCGATCCGCGCTGGGTCCTGCCCGTGCCGGAGCACATCGCGCGGATAGCCGTCGACGTCGATCGCGTCGTGGTCCTCGAGGACAACAGCCGGGCCGGGGGCATCGGCACGGCCGTGAAGGCGCTGCTCGAGGACACAGGCGTGGCCACGCCCGTCGCGACGTTCGGCTTCCCGGCCGAGTTCCCCGAGCACGCCGCGAGGGCTTCGTTGCTCGCCCACGTGGGACTCACCGCGCAGAGCATCGCCCGTCGTGTCACCGAACTCAGCTCTGCCCCGCTGCCCGATCTCGCACCTGAGCCAGGGGGCTAGTCGGCAAGTGCCCCGACGAGGGCATCGGCCGTGAGCGACACTTGCCACGGACGTGCCCCCCAGTCGGAGAGAGCCGCGGCGATCGTCGCGGAGTCCAGCGGCTCCGGGGGGCTCCACGCGCACCGTCGCACGGCGTCCGGAGGAAGCAGGTTCTCCACCGGCATGCTGTGGCTCTCGGCAAGTTCGGCTAGTTCCGCACGAGCGCGGGCCAGTCGCTCCGCGGCTTCCGGATTGCGTTCGCGCCACAGCCGCGGGGGCGGCGGTCCGTCGGAGGGCAGCGCGGGTGCCGGAAGATCGGATTCGGGGAGCGACTGGGCCTGCTCGATCGCGCGCCACCATCGGGAGAGGTGCTTGGCCGCGTTGCCCTTGACGAACTCCGGCAGCGACGCAAGCCGCTCTCGGTCCGCTGGCTGGGCAATCGATGCGGCCACGATGGCCGCATCGGGAAGCATCCGGCCCGGGCTGATGTCGATCTGGCGTGCCAGTGCGTCTCGGGATTCCCAGAGTGCGCGCACGATCGCCAGCGAACGACGGCCACGCACCTTGTGAAGGCCCGACGTCCGTCTCCATGGATCACGGCGGGGGGCGGGATCGGGTGCTGCCAGGACCGCGGCGAACTCTTCCTGGGCCCAAGCGTCCTTCCCTGCCGCGACGAGTTCGGCGGCCAGGATGTCGAACAGGTCGACGAGCACTTCCACATCGAGCGCGGCGTAGCGCAGCCAGTCGTCGGGGAGCGGGCGCTTGGACCAATCGGCCGCGCCGTGTCCTTTGGCGAGATGCCTCCCCAGATCTGACTCGACAAGCGGCCCGAGCCCGACGCGGTCCTTGCCGAGCAGTCGTGCGGCGAGTTCGGTGTCGAAGATCGCATCGGGGACGAGTCCGACCTCGCGGAGGCACGGCAGGTCCTGAGAGGCAGCATGAAGGATCCACGTCGTCCGCGCGAGGGCGTCGCCCAGTGAAGCCAGGCTCTCGAAGCCTGTCGGATCAATGAGCCAGGTACCGCTCCCGCGTCGATAGAACTGGACGAGGTATGCGCTCTGCCCGTACTTGAATCCCGACGCGCGCTCGGCGTCGACGGCGACCGGCCCATGGCCGGCCCCGAGTGCCTCGATGGCCCGGGCGAGGCCGTGGCCGTCGGTCACCACCGACGGCAGGCCATCGAGGAGTTCCACCGGCGGCAGTGTCGGCGCGGTGGCAGGACTCTCGTCGGCGGCCGCGGCTGCTTCGGGACTGCTCACGCGAGGGAGCCGGAACGGCGCGAGGGCGAGAGGGCGGAGACGCCGGGGGGCAGGGGCAGCAGGCCGGCCGCCTGAGCGAGGGCACCCGCCCAAGCCTGGACCTCGCCACCCATGTCGTCGGGGGCGCCGGTGGGAGTCCAGGACGCTCTGATCTCGACCATGCCCGTGACATCGCGCTCTCCCAGCGCGCCAAACGACTCGCTCATGACTCGGGTGACGGTCCCGCCCAGCGCGGTCCGCGGGCCGCCGGCATCGTCCAGGGCCTCCTGAAGCCACGCCCAGGCCACGCCGGTGAGGAGGGGATCGGTCGCGAGGTCAGGCTCGAGGACGGCACGGATGAAGATGACAGCGCGGAAGTGCCCGTCCCAGGCTTCGACCCCATCTGGATCATGGAGCAGCACGAATCGTCCCGAGGCGAGTTCCTCGTCGTCCTCGCAGAATTCGGCGGTGAGGGCGACGGCGTGCGGCGCCAGCCGCTGGGGCGCGGGCCCTTCATCCAGCGTCAGTTCAGGTCGGAGGCGGACGCCGCGCAGGCTTGCCAGGGCCCGATCGAAACTATCGGAGCCGGACGTCACTCAGGCAGACTACGACGGTGTCGCCCCGGGGGCCTTCATCCCACGCCGTGGGGGCTCAATTCTGGCCGGATGCGGTGTCCAGCGTGAGGCACACGCTGTTGATGCAGTAGCGAAGGTCGGTGGGGGTGGCGTAGCCCTCGCCCTCGAAGACATGTCCGAGGTGGCTGCCGCACGAGGCGCAGCGCACTTCAGTGCGCACCATGCCGTGACTGCGATCCTCGATCTCGATGATGCGG
>Ga0129336_10000434_pt1 | contig 24445 bp, 2 predicted proteins | sample CPB6_02_DNA_FD_96878 | JGI IMG/M metagenome (GOLD analysis project Ga0129336, IMG submission 96878) | Freshwater to marine salinity gradient microbial communities from Chesapeake Bay, USA - CPBay_Sum_0.6_0.2_DNA | ecosystem: Environmental > Aquatic > Marine > Coastal | place: USA: Chesapeake Bay... | reverse complement strand
GGCCTTGGCGGCGAAGTCGGGATCGGCGATCTGTCCGCGCACCACGCCCACCAGATCGCAATGACCCTCGGCGAGCGCGCGTTCGGCCTGCAGAGGATCCTTGAAGCGACCCACGCCCACCACCGGAAGATCCACGGCCTTGCGGATGGCGCTGGGGATGAACATCGCGTATCCCGGCGGAATGTGCATGCTCGCTTCGATCATGAACAGGCTGGCCGTGGCCACACCGATGGACGTGTTGATGTAGTCGACGTTGCCGGTGGCCTCGACGATGCGCGCCACCTCCACGGCCTCGTCGATGGTGGTGCCACCGTCGATGAACTCGTCTCCGCACAAGCGCACACCGAGCGCCAGACGGTTGCCGATGACCTTGCGCACCGCGGACACGATCTCCACCAGGATGCGCGCGCGGTTCTCGAGCGTTCCTCCGTACTCGTCGGTTCGGCGATTGGTGGCGGGGGAGAGGAAGCCGCGCACGATCGAGGAGTGACTGCACTGCAGCTCGATGCCGTCGAAGCCACCCTCGGCGCAGTGCTCGGCGACCAGCGCGTAGCCGGCGATGATCTCGTCGATCTCGGCGTGCGTGACGGCCTTGGGCACCTCGCGGAACAGCGGGTCGGCCACGGCCGACGGCGCCCACACGGGCAGACGGCTGAACATGCTGCTGGCCTGTCCGCCGTTGTGGTTGATCTGCGCGAAGATGGGCACACGATGTCGGTGCACGGCGTCGGTGATGCGCTGGTAGCCGGGAATGACGTCGCGATGGAACCCGTGGATGAGTTTCTCGTAGGGCCAGTCCGTCGGATGCGTGCTGTGTTCCTCGGTGATGATGAGGCCCGCACCGCCGGCCGCGCGAGCCGCGTAGTAAGCGGCGTGCTGCTCGGTGGGCTTGCCGTCACGGGCGTAGTTGGTGAGGTGTGCGCTGAACACGATGCGGTTGCGAGCGGTCACCGGACCGAGCTGCAACGGAGTCCACAGGTATTGATACGCCATCGTCAGTCACGCTACGCCCGCTCCCCGTCACGCGTCTCGTTCTGGGTACGGGAAAGCACCGGTTTCGGGCACATTCGCGACCCGGAACGCGGGGTAAGAATGGGGCATGGAAGATCTTCGGGGAAAAGTCGCGGTCATCACCGGTGCTGCCAGCGGGATCGGTCGGGCCATGACCGACCGTTTCGTGGCCGCGGGCATGAAGGTGGTGCTGGCCGACGTCGACGAGGTGAAGTTGCGCAACGCCCACGCGGAGTTGTCCGAGAACGGTGCCGACGTGTTGCCGGTCGTGGTCGACGTCAGCCTGGGTGAGAGCCTCGAGGAGTTGGCCCGTCGCACCCTCGAGAAGTACGGCGCGGCCCACGTGTTGTGCAACAACGCCGGCGTCGCCGGTGTGGGTGATCAGTGGACCGGCCCGATGAGCGTCTGGGACTGGGTGATCAACATCAACCTGTACGGCGTGGTGCACGGCATCCGTTCGTTCCTGCCGATCATGTTGGATCAGAACGAAGGGCACATCGTGAACACCGCGTCGATGGCCGGGCTGGTCGCCATGCCCGGCTTCGGTCCGTACAACGCCACCAAGCACGCCGTGGTCGCCATCAGTGAGGGCCTGTTCATGGAACTGGCGGCCAAAGGTTCCAATGTCAGTTGCAGCGTCCTGTGTCCCGGTTTCGTGAAGACCAGCCTCACGACCGACATCAAATGGAGCGATCGATTGGGCGCCCAGCCCGCTGATCCCACCGACCCCATCAGCGCGATGATGAACGACATGTTGAAAGCCGGTGTGGAGGAAGGCATTCCGGCCACCGACGTGGCCGATCAGGTGCACGACGCGATCGTGGCGAACCGGTTCTGGATTCTCACGCACCCGGATTTCCGGCAGGCTCCGGTGGAACGCATGCAACGCGCCGCGCTGCAACAGAACCCTTGATCAGGAGTTCTTCTTCAGGCTCAATTCGTCGCCCTGCACCAGTCGCTTCAGGTTGGGCAGGTGGCGCCAGATCACGAAGGCGCACAGCGCGGCACCGGTGACGATCTCACCCCACGGTCGTCCGGCCACGGCCTGGGCGATGGGAAAGCCGATCGCGATGGCGAGCGAACCCAAGGATGCCTTCTTGGTCAGCTTCGCGGTGATCAACCACAGCGCGGTCATGGCCGCACCGATGATCGGATACAGGGCGATGACCGAGCCGCCGGCGGTGGCCACACCCTTGCCGCCCTTGAAGCCGCGGGTGATGGGGAACACGTGACCGATCACGGCCGCGCACGCCAAGGTGAGTGCGCCCGCGTGTCCGGCGATCAGGTAGCCGACGACGACCGAGATCGCACCTTTCAATCCGTCGAGAACGAAGACCAACACGCCGAGCTTGCGTCCGAGCAATCGTCCGACGTTCGATGCGCCGGGGTTACCCGATCCGCTGGTGGTGATGTCGATGCCCTGACCGCGGGCGATCATCACCGCGCTCGGAAAGGTGCCCAACAGATACGCGAAGGGAACGAGCACGATGATGGCGATCACGTTGGTTCCCACCGACACATCTTTGTTCGCGCATTCTCGACGGATGCGGATGCGCTCGACCGAAGAGTCAGGATCGGCCTCCAATTCGGTCGTGATGTCGATCCTGTCAAGTGGAGATTTCATCGAATTTGTTCGAATCCGACGTTGATCGGCCCTCGACGGGTCCGAACGCGGGCCATGGTGATGCCGGGACAGTCGCCGAACCCTCGACTCGAACCCTCAACCATGAGGACCAAGCCTGAAGCAGTGGTCGAGGGTTTGTGTTTCTCCTGCTCAATTGGACTCTTCGGGGGTCGCACTTGGACGACCAACCGGCCACGGTGACGCGAGTTGGTTGAGGGTTCCACGACGGGGAAGGGAAGTGTCGCCGGTTCGACAGTGGCGTCAGAGCGCGGCTTGTGTCCATGTGCGCGTTTTGTCGACCGGTTTTGTCGTACTACCTGCACCTTTGGGAAAAGTGTTCAGGCGATTCTTTGAAAAGTGCCGTGTACTTTCGCCTCGTGTGCGACGACGAATTCGTTGTCGCACATGACCGTGTCGCCGGTCGATCGTGAGTCCAGCCGAGATCTTCGAATCGGGTTGTCCTCGTGTTCGTGTCGATGCGGTGGTTCATCCAGAGACACGACCACAAAGGGCAAAAAGTGGACATCACCAAATTCAGCAGACAACGGTTGTCTGCGCCGACGCACGATGCGTCGGACGATCGAGAGAACACGGCATCGACCGTGGTTCGCGATCGCACCGACAACCGACATCCTTCGATCGATACGCGCGCTCAGCGAGCGTCGGCCTTGTTGGCCGCACTTGCCGTCGTTGCATCGATCATCACTTTCGCTCCGACTTCGGTTCTTGCCCTTTCCGATGTCGACACGAACTCTGGAACCACCGCCGTCTCGAACGATGACGTGACGGACCTGTTGCCCGACAGTCCCTCGACGAATCGCGACGACTCAACGGATGAAACCGGTGACCCGCAGTACATCACGCCGACGATCACCCCCACGCCGGGTACCGGTGTGCCGGTGCAGGTGAGTACCTCGAGTCCCGATCCGTCGGTCCTTGACTCGATGAGCGAGCTTCCCCTCGCCGTCGGTGAATTGAGGGTTTCCCCGGGAGACGGGCTTCTCGACATCACGTGGGTCGCGCCCGACCCGGGCGAAGGGGGACGCGCCGCAGCGACGGGGTACCGGGTTCGGTTCAGCGCCGACGCGACCACCTGGACCACATTGCCCGAGAGCACCGGTACGTCCGCGCGGATCGAGGACCTCGTCAACGGCACGCTCGTCTACGTGGACGTCGCCGCATCGAACTCGGCCGGCACGGGTCCGGTGACGTCCACATCGGGCGTCCCGGCCGCCGCGGCCGCGGCACCCCGTGGCCCCGGCCAGCAGGGGCCGTCAACGGCAGCGGCGGACGTGAACGCCACGATCATGGCCGATGCCCCCGTGGCCTACTGGCCGATGACCGACCCCAACTCGTCGACGTCGGCCTCGTCAGCGGTCGGAGGCGGAGCACTTTCGGGAGGTCTTTCGTTCGGCTTCAGCGGTCCCATCGCCGGCTCCTCGGCGGCGTACGCGGCCGGTGTGGCGATGCCGACGACGGTCGAGGTGAACGAGACCTTCACCTACTCCGCGATGATCGATCCCGCGGTGGCTGGAGGCGACAACGCGGTGTTGGTGTCGTCCGGAGACCATGCGAACGGATTCGAGTTCCGTTTGGGTGATCGTGGCGCGTTGCAGTTCGTCGGTTACCACGAAGGTCAGGCGTCCATGGTGGCCACCGCACCCGGGGCGATCGCCCAGGGTTCGTGGCAACACGTCGCAGTGGTCGTCGACGCCGACTCGGTGTCGATCATCGTCGATGGCTCGGTCATGGTCACGGGAACGGTTCCGCACGGAGGTGGACTCGTGTCGTTCGGCTCGTCCGCCGACGGCAATTCGTTCCGGGGATGGATTTCTCACGCGGCGTTGTTCGATTCCGCTCTCGCTTCGTCCAGACTCGCCGCGCACCGAGCGGCTACGGGGTACGTGTCCCCATCGGGGGACGCCCCGGTCGTTCGCTCCGGCGACGGTTACTTGCTCGTCAATTGGGCGACCCCGACGAACGATGGTGGCTCGCGAATCATCGGTTACCGCGTCGACACCCGTGTCATCGGTGGGGACTGGATAACCAGTATTCCGAACACTTATTCCACATCGACGACGGTGATGATCACATCGAACGAGCAATCGACGGTCGTCAACGGCACCACGTACGAGTTGCGCGTCTCGGCGGTCACGGAAGTGGGTGCTGGTGCGTTCAGCCAAGTGGTCAGTGGTACGCCACGTGGTGCGGCCTCCTCTCCGACCTCGTTCGCGGTCTCTTCGACGGGTTCGGGTTCGTTGAACGCCTCGTGGGAGTCGCCGACGTCCGATGGCGGCTACGAGGTCATCGGTTTCGACATCGACCTCAGTACCGACGGAGTGTCGTGGTCGACCGCGGTGAGTGCATCCGCCGACACGCGAACCGTCACCTTCGCGTCGTTCACCGGTCTGCCGATGATCGATCAGGAGTATCGAGTTCGAGTGAGGGCCCGCACCTCGTTCGGTCGTGGCACGGCCTCCGACGTCGTGTCCATCAATCCGTTCTCGACCGACGCCGGTCGGCGTAGTTCCGAAGCATCGGAACCCGAGGTGTCTCCGGAGACCCGCGAGGCCGCCGGCGTGTTGTCGGCGGCCGCTTCCGAATCCGAACAACGGCGCTCGATCATGGCGGTGGGCGGAGTGCCGGGTCGGGTCGTGTCGCTCGTGGCGACACCCACCAACGGGGGAGCCTCGATCGCGTGGTCGCCACCCACCGACATCGGCTCCGGATCGATCACCGGGTACACGGTGCAGAGTTCGGTCGATGGCGCCACGTGGACGACCGTGTCCGCGTCGGCCACGTCACCTTTCGCCGTTTCCTCGTTGACGCCCGGCACGCAGTATCAGTACCGGGTCTTCGCCAGCAACGCTGCCGGTGCGGGCACCCCATCTGCGGTGATCTTCACCGCCGGTGGGAGCACGCCGGGCAACTTCGCATCCGCTCCCGGTTCCTCGAGCCCGAGTGCGGGGACGATCCCGGAGTCCGGAAGCGACAACAGCGTTTCGTACAACGCTTCGGTTCAGGCCGATCTGCCCACCGGATACTGGCGACTCAACGATGCGGCGGGCTCGGCGACCGCCGTGGGTTCCGGGTCGACGAGCTCCAATGGTGCCGCGACCGCGGTGACGTTCGGAGTGGCCGGACCCGTGGGAACGGGCGCCTCGTTCAACGGCACCACGTCGCGAATTCTCGTCGCTGACAACACCACGTGGCAGACACCATCGCTCACCGCCGAAGCATGGATTCGTCCGGGCACCCAAACCTCGTCGTTCGCCACCGTCGTCGCTCGCGCCGACTCGGCGACCGCGCGCAACTGGCATCTGGACGTCACCCAGGCGGGCCAATTGTTCGCATGGGTCGGCGGGACCACCGTGATTTCCGCGAGCGGCCTGATCCAGGCGAACGTCTGGCAGCACGTTGCTCTGACATTCGACGGTTCCAACGTGCGCCTGTACTGGAACGGAACTCTCGTCGGATCCACCGTGACCGTTGGTGTCGACGTCTCGTCGGTGCCGGCACCGGTTTCCATCGGTGCTCGTAACACGACGGCATCGAATTTCTTCACGGGTTCGATCAGCAACGTGGCGGTGTACGGGACCGCTCTCCCGGCTTCGAGAATTCAAGCGCACGTGCAAGCGGGCGGACTCGCGGCGAACACCGTGACCGCACCGTCGGTGGTCGCCGGCGACAACAGTGCGACTCTCACGTGGACCGCCCCGACGTTCGTGACCGGCACCGTGACCGGCTACGAGATTCAGAGTGCCCCGCGCGTCAGTGGTGGACTGTCCACGAACACGTCGGTGTGGACCACCGTGGACGCGACGACGTCGTCGTCGACGGCGCTCACGCGGACCATCACCGGACTCTCCGCGAACACCGGCTATTCGTTCCGTCTTCGTGCTCTCACCACCGCTGGACCGGGCGCGTGGAGCATTCCCGTGGATGCGTTCGTCTTCGCGACTCCGCTGGCGCCGACGAATCTCACCGCCAGCACGACGTCGAGCACCGAGCTGACACTCTCGTGGACCGCGCCGACCCTCACCACCAATGGTTCCGCGGTGCAGACCATCCTCGGTTACCGAATCGATCAGAGTTCCGACAACGGCATCACGTGGAACACCATCACCCCGAACACCGGCTCGACGACGGCTTCGTTCGTCGTCGACGGGTTGCCGAACGGCGTGAACCGGACGTTCCGCGTCGCCGCGGTCACGGCGAACTCGCTGGGTGCCTACGCCATCGTGACCTCCGCGTCGGTGGTCACGGCGAGCGCGCCGCGAAATCTGACGGCGCTCGGCACCGGTGACGGCACCATCCAGTTGTCGTGGGTCGCTCCGGTCAACACCGGCGGGGCACCGGTCCTCGGCTATTTCCTCGACTACTGCAACGGCCAGGCCTGCACCCCGTCGATCACGATCGACTCGCTCGTACCATCGACATCGACCTCGTACACCGTGACGGGCATGACCAATTCCCAGGGTGGCATCACGTTCCGCCTTCGAGCGGTCACCGTGGCGGGCACGGGCGATGAAGCGCGCGTCGTCGGGCGAACCAGCCCGCAGGTGAGTGCTCCGACGAACCTGTCGGCCACCGCCAGCACGTGGGAGGGATTCGGCAATCAGGTTTTCCTCACATGGGGGGCTCCGAGCCAATTGTTCGGACAGACGGTGGTTGGCTATCAATACGAGCAATCGAGCGACGGGGGCTCGACCTGGTCGACCCTGAACACTCTCCTGGGAAGCGGCACCCAGACCTACATTCAGGGTCTCACGGCCGGCGTCTCGTACATGTTCCGTGTGGCCGCGCGTACCTCGCTCGGATTGGGTGCGTACAACTACGTGTCGTTCGTGCCCCAGGGTTCGAGCACCATCACCGGTTCGATCACTTCGGCGCCTCGCCAACTGACAGCGACCGTCGATCCGACGACGTCGTCGACCACGTTGAGTTGGTTGGCGCCCGCGTACACCGGCGGACTGCCGTTGCAGGGCTACCGAATCCGTTTGGTGGCCTCGACGGACCCGACGGCCGTTGCGGGCACCGTGATCGACGATCTGGTTCCCGCCTCCTCGACGTCGTACCGCATCACCGGGTTGCTCCCGGGAACGAATTTCGTGGTCCGCGTCATCCCGGTCACTTCTGTCGGGGACGGTGATTTCGGTGCCGTCAGTTTCATCACGTACGAGTTGCCGGCCCAACCGCGTTCGCTCTCGGCCACTCCGGGCGACGGCACCGTCAACCTCACGTGGTCGACCGCGTCCTGGGACGGTGGCTACACCGTGTACGGCTATCGGGTGGAGCAGTCCACCGATGGCGTGAACTGGACGGTGTTGACCATGGACACGGCCTCCACCTCGTTCACTGCGCGCGGCATCGTGAACGGCACCGCGTACCAATACCGAGTGGCCGCGGTGACCGCCGTCGGTGTCGGCCCCTACGCGTCGATCGTCTCGACGCCGTACACCACACCGAACGCCCCGTCGAACGTGGGAGTGGTCAACGGCAACGAGTCGGTCACCCTGACGTGGTCTCAACCGAGCAACAACGGAAGCCCGATCACGCAGTACCTGATCGAATTGTGCACGACCAATCTCACGTCCTGCACCGAGTACGGGCGCACGGTCGGAGCCGGGAACACCTCGTTCACCGCCACCGGATTGCTGAACTTCTACAACGGCGGATACGGAAATCCGTGGTACGTGTTCCGCGTTTCCGCGGTGAACGTCGCCGGAACCGGTCCCGCGAGTACGTACATCTACGCGATGCCGGGTGGCGTGGCGGGGAGTCTCCAGCAACTCACCGTCACGCCGTACAGCCAGATGGTGCACTTGAACTGGACCTGCTGCGTGTACAGCGGCAACTTCAGTCAGTACTACGTGGGCAACATCGGTTCTCCGGTGGTCTTCCGGATCGAGCAGAGCCTCGACAACGGTGCATCGTGGCAATTCGTCACCGATCGTTCCTCCGAATACACGTGGGCTCGGTTGTACGGTCTGCGCAACGGAGTCGCGTATCAATTCCGCGTGACCGCCATCAACATCTACGGCTCGGGTGTCCCGTCGATCATCACCGCCACACCGTCGGCGAAGCCGTTGGCCCCGACCAACCTGAGCGCCAGTTACACCGGCGATCGGGTGACTCTCTCGTGGGGCAACGTCGTCGACGACGGGGGAAGTCCCATCGTGGGATATCGCATTCGCTTCAGCAGTGGTGCGAACAGCAACCCGACCACGGTTCTCGCCGACATTCTCGATTCGTCGACGCGGTCGTACGTGGTCACCGGACTCACGGCCGGCACCGCGTACACCTTCGTCGTCGACGCGGTGAACATGGACGGCACCTCGTACCGTTACTCGGACTACGGCGCCCAGATCTCGGTCACTCCGACTGCCACCCCCAGTGCGGTGACGTCCTTGACCACCAACGTGTCGAACACCGTGACCATCAGTTATCCCGACGGGGCTTCGGTGGGTACCGGAACGGGCACCTATCTCACCGTCTCGTGGGGAGCTCCCAATGCCCCCGGTGACGCGGCCACCATCTCGTATCGGGTCGAGATCAGCAGCGACGGTGGCACCACGTGGTCGACGCTGTCCTCGGCCACCACCTCCACCGAGCATCGTTGGGCTCCAACTCCGTCGCTTGCCGGTACTCAGGTGTTGTTCCGAGTGACACCGAGCAACGTGGCCGGTGCGGGCGTTGCTTCGATCATCGCGGCCATGGTCCCGCTGCAAAGCATCGCCGGGCCACCGGCGAGACCGAGCCCGCCGACGACACTGTCGGCCACCAGGGGTGACACATCCGTCACCCTCACGTGGGCCCCTCCGCTGGCGACGGGGGGGCTCCCCGTCACCAGTTACAGACTCGAATACTCGACCACCGCCACGTCGGGATACACGGTCAGCAGCAACAACGCGACCAGTCCGTTCACCGTGACCGGACTCACGAACAACACGCAGTACTACTTCCGGGTCACCGCGATCAGCGCCGCGGGGACCGGCACCTCGTCGGTGGTCAGTGCCACCCCGAACGGCCCGGCCGCCGCACCGACCGCGCTGACTTACACCGCCGTCGCCGGCGCCCAGTCGACGCTCACGTGGACCGCTCCCACGACGAGCTCCAACGGTGGATCTCTCGTCGCTCCCAATGGCTACCGGGTCGAGCAGAGCACCGACGACGGTGCCAACTGGACCCTGCTCACGGCCTCCATGGGTGGGGTGACGACCCTCACCGTCACGCCTCCGGCCAACGGCACCACGATCCGTTATCGCGTCGCGGCCCTCACCGCGGCCGGACTGGGCGACTGGGAGTACGTCTCGGCCACCGGAACGTCGAACCTCGTCGGTGTCCAGGCTTTGCGCGCCACGGTGTCCGGTTCCAGCGTGACGTTGAACTGGGACGCACCGGCAACGAGCGGGGCGACCGGGTACCGGATCGAACGTTGTCTCTATTCGAGCACGACGTGTGGTGCTTACAGCGTTTTGGTGGCGAACCAGTCCACGTCGACGCTGTCGTACACCGACACCACGGCGGTGTACCAGAGTGTTTACGGCTACCGGGTCACCGCGCTGTCGGCGAGCAACCTCGCGTCGAATCTCGTCGTCCATGTCGCCGGTACGCCGACGGCTCCGGCGACGATCTCGTCTTCCGGATCGTCGGAGTCGGCGACGATCACATGGACCGCGCCGTCCCAGTCACCGGCACCGACAATCCTGGGATACCAAGTCGAGATTTGTTCGAGTGCCTGTGGCGCGGTCGGTGCGACGTACACGGTGGTGCGTGACTCGGGTATGACGCTGAGCGAGACGATCGGTGGGTTGAACAACGGTGTCACGTACACCATTCGAGTGGCGGCGCGGAACTTGTTGGGTGTCGGTTCGTACGTCTCGACCACCGTGACCCCGCGTGGAGCACCGGCCATGCCGGGCGACTTGCAGGCCATCGCCGGCAACGGTCAGGTGTTCCTCGATTGGACCGCTCCGACCAACACCGGTGGCAGCACCATCCTCGGTTACAAGATCGAATACGGAACCGGTTCGTCGCTCACGTCGCTGAACGTGGTCTCCTCGTTGTCGGATCCGGCGGACACCTCGTTCATGGTGACCGGCCTGGCGAACGGGACGTCCTATTGGTTCCGGGTTTCCACCGTGAACTCCGTGTCCACGTCCGGAGGTGCGTTGACCTCGGCGATTCCCGTCGCGGTCGCGTCCGCGCCCACGTCGGCGACGGTCATCACGAACTCGTCCATATCGAACGCCTTGTTCCTCAATTGGGGAACACCGACGTCGACCGGTGGGTACACGATCGCCGGTTACCGCGTCGAGATGAGCACCGATGGCACCAATTGGACGGTCGCACAAGCCAACACCGGACTCACGACGCAATGGAACGTTCGCGGCTTGACCAATGGTCAGACGTATCAGTTCCGCATCTCGGCGATCACCGCGGCCGGCTACGGCGCTCCCGCGGTGGTGTCGGGCATTCCCCAGTTCGAGCCTGGGGTCCCGCTCGGGACGAGCGTGGTGGCGGGCGATCGTCGCTTGACGGTGTCGTGGTCCACGCCGAGCAACAACGGTGGGTCGCCGATCACGGGCTACAAGGTCGAGATCTGCACGGAATCGTCCGCCCAAATCTGCGACAACGATGCCTACTTCGTGACCGTCTCGTCGAACACTGGCCTGGTCAACAGCTACACGATCACCGGTCTCACCAACGGAACGCTCTATGGCGTCCGCGTGTCGGCCGTCAACGACATCGGGATCTCGGCATTCGGCTACGCGAATTACCGCTACGTTCTCGGCCGTCCCTTCTCGACGCCTGTTGCTCCGTACTATCTCTACACGACGTCGGGGAATCGATATCTCGACCTGAACTGGGGTGGCGCGACGGCGAACGGTTATCCGATCCTCGGATATCGAATCGAAATGACCGCCGACAACGGCGTGTCCTGGTCGACGGTGTCGGCGAACACTTTCTCGACGTCGACGTCGTTGCGAGTCAACGGATTGAGCAACGGCGTCCAGTACGGCTTCCGCGTCAGCGCGGTCAGCTACGCCGGGGCGGGTGCCCCCTCCGGCACGTATTACGGCACACCCCGGCAGACGACGTCGGGTGGCGTCCCGAACCTGCGAGCCACGGTTGGTGACTCTCAAGTCACGCTCAATTGGAGTTCCCCTTCCGACACCGCCGGTGTTCCGATCGTCGGCTACCGCGTCACCCACGTTGCCGGTGGCGTCACCACGGTGGTCACCGAGAACACCTTGTCGACGACGACGAACTACACCGTCTTCGGCCTCACGAACGGAACGTCGTACACGTTCAACGTTTTCCCGGTCACTTCGAACGGTTACAGCAACGCGGGTACCGTCGTGGCTCGTCCGCAGGCGTTGTCGCTCGCTCCGCGCGAATTCAAGGCCCAGTCGCGTGATCGTCAGGTCTTCCTGCAGTGGACGGCGCCGTCGTCGATCGGTTCCAACAATGATCAGCGCTTGTTCTACCGAATCGAGAGCAGCGAGGACGGTTCCACGTGGACCCGACTGACGAACGTGTCGGTGGCGGTCACCAGCTATCTGGTGACCGGACTCACCAATGGGACCAATTATCGGTTCCGGATCTCGTTGGTCACCACGGTTGGCGTGGGCGCCAGCACCATGACGTCGTCGACTCCGTTCGGTCCGCCCACGGCCGTGCGCAATCTGGCCGCGACCGCCGGTGACCGCGCCGTGACCCTCACGTGGGACGCGCCCGCCGACCTCGGTGGTGGTCAACTGGTCGGCTATCGCGTTCTCGTGTATTGCTCGGCCGCCACCGACAGTGGAGTGGCCATCGCATGTGCCCCGTACACCAGCGGCACGTATCACCTGCTGGCGGCGAACCTGTCGCCGAACCAACGCTCGTACACGGCCACGGGATTGCGCAACGGAAACAATTACACGTTCCTCGTCCAACCCATGACCGGTACCACGGAAACCCTGGTCGCGTGGGTGACCTGTGACGACTACCTGCGCGACGGACAGGGAACACCGTTGAGCACGAACACGTCACGGTGCGCTCCTTACTCGCGTGTCTTCTGGGTGACGCCGAACGGAGCTCCGTCGGCTCCGAAGGCGCTCACCGTGACCGCGGCCGTTTCACCGTCGACCACCAAGGGTTCGACGTCGGCGACGCTGTCGTGGACGGCGCCGGACTGGAGCGGTGGCGACTACATCAACGGCTATCGCATCGAACAGTCCACCGATGGAACGAACTGGACGACCGTGACGGCCAACACGGGTTGGCGCACGACCACCACCCACACGGTGAACGGATTGGTCCCCGGAACCCGTTATTGGTTCCGCGTGGCCGCGGTGGGCTACACCGGGATCGTCGGTGAGTATTCGTCGACCTCGATGACCTCGCTGGTGTCGGCTGACGCGCCGTCCAACCTCACGCTCAGGCGTGTCGACAATTCGAGCGCGGTGCGCGCCACGTGGACCGCACCGGCGTACACGGGCGGGTCGTCGATCGTGGGCTACCGCATCGAGCGGTTCCTTTCCGGTACATGGTTCGTCGTCACTCCGAACACGGGCAACACGGACACGGCGTTCACCCTCGACGGCTACGACGCTGGTTCGACTCTTCAGGTTCGGGTATCGGCGGTGACGTCGGCGGGGAACGGCGACACGACCACGGCCGCCATCGTGGTGGGCGGAACCAACCAAGGTGGAACCCGGTTCACGACCGTCGTCGGGAATGGATTCGCGGATCTGGCGTGGGCCGTGAGCGCGGCGTTCGCCGCGACGTCGTTCAAGTTGGAATACCGCACCGTCGGTGCCGCCAACTGGACCGTGGCCACTTCGGATACCGGCCCGGTGACGTCGTATCGCTTGGGCGGTTTGACGAACGGCGTCAACTACGAGGCTCGTTTGACCCCGTTGTACGTGGTGAGTGGGACGACGTCGTTCGGTACCCCGTCGTCGGTGGTCTTCGAGCCCGTCGGTCTTCCCGGAGCTCCGGTCGGTCTGAACGCGACCACCGGCAACGGCTCGACGACTCTGTCGTGGAGCGCACCGTCGGACACCGGCGGTGGCTCGATCATCGGTTACCGCATCGAACAATCGACCACCAGTGCCACCACTGGATACTCGGTTCTCACGCCGAACACCGGCTCGGCCGGAACCACGTTCACGGTGAATGGCCTGCAGAACGGTTCGCAGCATTGGTTCCGCGTGTCGGCCCTGACCGACGTCTCGTCGGGCTCGGTCGGTTCCACGTCGGTGGTCTCCGTCACCCCGGTGTTGCCCGGTCGCGCCGTCGCGTGGTTGTCCGCTGCCGCGGGGAACACCACCGCGGTCCTCACATGGGACAAGCCGCAATTCGACGACGAGGCCACCGACTACATCGGCTACCGGATCGAGCGCTCCACCGACGGAGTCACCTTCTCGACCATCGCCGGGAACGTGGGCAAGGTCCTCACCTACACGGCGACGGGACTCACCAACGGCACCACCTATTGGTTCCGGGTGGTCACTCTCGGCCAACTGTCCGACGGAGGATCGAGCACCATCTCCGTCGTGCCCGCTCGCTACAGCAGTCGTCTGCCCTCCTTGACGGCCACCATCAACGATCGTCTCGTCACGCTCAACTGGACCCGTCCCACCGACACCGGTGGATGGCCGCTGATCGGCTACATGATCTCACGCTGCTGGTCGGGCGGCATTTATTGCGATCCGACGAACAGCAACTACTGGACCAGCTATCTCTCGAACGCATATCGGGCCGCCAACGACCAGTACAGCACCCTCGCCTTCGTCGGGCCCGATGTCACGTCGTTCACCTTCAACGTGAACGACGCCGAGGCGTACCGCGTCATACCCGTGACGGCGTTGGGAATCTGGTCCGGTGTGGCCGGTGGCTCGTCGACCTGGTTCCCCAATGCCTCGGCCATCCAGGCCACGTGGTGGGGTCTTCCCTCGTCGGTGAACGGGCTCAAGGCGACCGTCAACTCGCCGGGGGGCCTCGGCGCCGCCAACACCATGATTTACTTCGATTGGACCGCGCCGACGAACCTCGGGAACGGCACCATTTCGGGTTATGACGTTGAGCAGAGCCTCGACGGCGGCGCGACATGGATCTCGCTGGGTCGTACCCGTAACACGTTCCAATACATCTCGGGAATCCCGTCGGGCGTGTCGGTGATGTTGCGAGTCCGTGCCGCGAACGAATACGGAGTCGGAGCATGGAGTTCCGTCACCTCGTCGTGGACGGCGACTCCCACCGCACCGCGCAATCCGACGATCAGCGCGGTCGGTAACCGGGTGACGGTCGCATGGGAAGCTCCCGAACTGACCAGTGGCATGGGAGTGCTCGGATATTCGGTCGAGCTCAACCTCGGTTCCGGCTGGCAGGCATGGTCGGGATCGGGTGTGGGCTTCACCGCCACGTCGTTCCAGTGGACCGCTCCGAACAACACCTACTACCCCAACTTGCAGTGGCGTGTGAAGGCACTGATCACCGCTCCGTCGACCAACGGATCCCTTTCGTCCGAGTGGGCCTACGTCAGCACTCCCGTGCTGACGACGGCGTCCGCGGTCGCTTCGCCGCGCGCGGTGGCCGCTTCGACCACCGTGGCCTTGACATGGGGTGCCCCCACCGACCTCGGTGGTGGCACGATCACCGGCTATCGCGTCGAACAGAACTTCGTCGGCTCGCTGTGGTTCCCCGTCGGCGTCACCACCTCCACGTCCATGGACGTGCGCGGTCTGGTGAACGGCAACACGTATCGATTCCGCATCACGCCGGTCACGACCCAGGGTGACGGGACCCCGACCGTTCTCTCGGCCATGCCGTTCGGCCCGTCGGCCGCACCTTCGTTGGTTCGGGCGATCTCGGGCGACGGATTCGTGACGGTCTCGTGGAGTGCACCGAGCAGCTCCGGCGGACTCCCGGTCACGGGTTACCAACTCGATCTGTGCACCTACTCCAGTTGCACCTGGACGACGTACGTGCGCAACTCGGGTGCCCCGTCGTCGACGTCGTACACCTTCTCCGGTTTGACGAATGGAACCCAGTATCAAGCGCGCGTGAGCGCCGTCACGGGAGCGTGTGACGAGACACTGGCGGACACGTCGGCCTCGTCGTGCAGTATCCACGGTGCCATGGTGTTGGCGACGCCGGCATCGGTCCCCAGTGCACCGCAAAGCCTCACGGCCTCGGTCGCGACCACGGCGAACTACGGAGTTCCGACCGCCAGTGGTCAGGTGACGCTCAACTGGGCGGCACCGGTGTCCAACGGTGGGCAGACGATCTACGGATACATGCTCGAACAGAGCGACAACGATGGGGCCACCTGGACCACCATCTCGCCGAACCTCGGCAGCAGTTCCGTGGGCGTGCCGTTGTTGTCCACGGTGGTCACCGGGCTCGTGCCCGGCTCGGTGTACGCGTTCCGCGTCACGCCGCTCACGGCGGAGGGCTCGGGCGCTTCGTCGATCACGTCGATCGTCGCGCCGGCGTGGCCCACCACGACCACGGTGCCCAACATGATCGGTGGGGCCACGGTCACCACGACGGCTTCGGCCGTCACGGTCACATGGCGCACACCGTCGACTCCGTTGCCCACGGGCTACAAGGTCGAGATCGCTCCGGCGAGCACGGGTGTTTACACGTCGGCATGGGGCACGTGGTCCGGTCAGTCCACGACGGCGAACATGTCGGCCACCGCCACGAGCGTCGGTGGTTCCGTCACGTCCGTCACCATCACCAATCAGGGCTCGGCCACCGGCGTGCTCACCGCGGGTGCGACCTATTACGTTCGCATCACTCCGGCGAACGGATCGGGAGCGGCCACGGCGACCATCGTGAACGCGACTCCGATGTCGGTGCCCACGGCGGTTCAGACCACCTCGGCCGTGCGAGGCGACGGACGCGTGACCCTCACCTGGGCGGCGCCGACGAGCAACGGCGGCTACTCGATCATCTCCTACCGGATGGAGTACTCGATCGACGGCACGAATTGGACCACGTTGACCCTGGATGCCTCGGGGACGACGTACGTGGTTCGAGGTCTGACGAACGGAACTCCGTACACCTTCCGCATGGCCGCGATCACGTCGGCGGGTCAGGGGGCGTGGGGCACGTTCGGCTCGGTGACTCCGGCCACCGTGCCGCTGTCGCCGCTCGGCGTCTCCGTCGTGGGTGGCGACAAGCGAGCAACCGTGTCGTGGGCATTGCCCGCGAACGACGGAGGCTCGGCGATCACCGGATACAAGATCTTCAGGAACGGTGTCTTGTTGACCACGGTGTCGGCGAACGTCTTCACCCATGTCGACACGAACGGCTCGACGGGCCTCACGAACGGCACCAGCTACTACTGGGAAGTTCGGGCGGTGAACGCGATCGGTGACTCGACCTCGAGTCCGGTGTACGCGACGCCGTTCGCTCAAGTCGCGGCGCCGACCAACGTGTTGGCGGTGCGCGGGAACCGACAGGCAACCTTGTCCTGGACCGCCCCCACCAACACCAGTGGTTTCACCTTGACCGGGTACCAGATCGAACGCAGCGTCAACGGAACGTCGTGGACCATCGATTCGTACACCTCGGCGACGAGCAGCACGATCACCAATCTCACCAACGGGGTGCTCTACTACTTCAGGGTGACGGCGTACGTGAACGGGGGTCCAGCCGCCAGCCCAGGGGGCCTGGGCGTTGTGAGTGCCGCCGCATCCACAACGCCGATGACAGCGGCAACAGCACCGACTGCCTTTTCCGCGGTTCGCGGCAACGGCTCGGTGGCGCTGTCTTGGCAGTCCCCTCAGGATCCGGGCGGCGCGCCGGTGACGGCCTACCAAATCTCGCAGTGCACCGCGTCCGCAACGGTGGCCTGCAACTCGACCGCTCAGTACACGAGCATCGTTCCCTCGACGAACTCGACGGGAACCACGTACACCGTCAGTGGTCTCACCAACGGGACCAATTACTTCTACACGGTGGCCGCCATCACCAACTTCGGGGTGGGCACCTCGACCAACGTGTATTCCACGAACGCCACGCCGGGCGGCACGGCCTCGGCTCCCACGTTGCTCGACGCGGTTCCGGGTGACGGACGGGCCACCGTCACCTGGTCGGCACCCGCCGACAACGGTGGGTACGCCCTCACCGGATACAAGGTCGAACGTTCGTCCGACAACGGCGTCAATTGGTCGTTGCTCGTGAACTCCGTCAACACCACCAATTGGGTGGACACCTCGCTGGTGAACGGTGTGAAGTACACCTACCGGGTGAGTGCTCAGAATGCCCTCGGTTACGGTGTCGAAGCGACCACCGACGTGGTTCCGTTCGGTGCGGCACTGGCACCGGCCGCATTGTCGGCCACCGCCGGCAGCACGCAGGCCACTCTCGGCTGGTCCGCCCCGACGTCGAATGGTGGATCCGCGGTGACGGGGTACAAGGTCGAGCAGTCGACCAACAACTCCACGTGGACGACGTTGGCCCCGAACACCGGCCTCGTCACCTCGTACAACGTGTCGGGTCTGACCAACGGCACCTCGTACTACTTCCGCGTGACCGCGCTCACGGCCAACGCGAACAATGTCGGCGCCGTCACCACCGCCCTTCCGCTGAGCACCGCCTCGGCACCCACGTCGTTCGGCTCGACCGTCGACGCGGCCGGGGGAGTGACCCTGACATGGGCCGCTCCGGCGAACAACGGCGGCAGCCCGGTCACCAACTACGTGGTCCAACGTTCCACCGATGGAACGAACTGGGTGGAGGTCGCTCGTCCGAGTGGGCTCACGGTGAACGTCACCGGCTTGACCATGGGCACCAACTACACCTTCCGCGTCGCGGCGACCACGTCGGTCGGCGTCGGTGCCTTCTCCAGCACCACGGCCACTCCGCTCACGGCTCCGCGCGCTCCGCGTGATCTGGTTGCCACCATCGATGGCTCCGGTGTGGCGACTCTCTCCTGGCTCGCTCCGACCTCCGATGGTGGAAGTCCCGTCATCGGTTACACGATCGAGCGATGCAACGCCGGACAGTCGGCGTGCTCCTCGACGACCGTGTCGACGACGACCTGCCCGTCCGCGACCGCCTTCTGCTTGTTGGCGGGTGCTTACTCGGGCGGACTCTCCATCACCGTGTCCCCGACGTCGGGCGTCGTGTCGTCGACCTTCGCCGTGACCGCCATCACCGCCGTGAACTCGACGACCGCCATCGCTGACGCGCGGGCCGTGTCGGGCAGCCTGGTCACGGTGTCCGTGCCCCAGGCGACGGTCGCGAGCACCGCCTCGGCTCCCACCAACTTCGGTGCGACCGCGGGGAACGCATCCGTGATCCTGCGTTGGGCGGTGCCGTCGAGTCTCGGTTCACCCGCACCGGCGTCGTACACCTACACCGTGCAGCGTTCCACCGACGGATCCACCTGGACCACCTTGAGCAGCACGATCACCAGTGCCACGTTGACGTACACCGATTCCACCGCGCTCAACGGCACCACGTACACCTATCGAATCGCCGCCAACACGAACACGGCGGGCCTCGGGACGTATGCCACCGTCACGGCCCGACCTCTCACCACGTCGTCGGCGGTGGCCACGATCTCGGCGGTGGCCGCCGATGCGTCGGTGACCGTCAACTGGACGGCACCATCCGTCACCGGTGGTGCACCCATCACGAACTACATCGTCGACGTCTGCACCAGCAGTGCCGCCGCGTGCATCGCGACGGCCACCACCGGCTTCACCACGGTCTCGACGACCGTTCCCGCGACCAGCACGTCGTTGGTCGTGACCGGCCTCACCAACGGTACGGTCCACTACTTCCGAGTGCGCCCGCAAACCGTGGCCGGAGTCGGCACCGGTTCCGTGACCGCGCAAACCCCGGGTGGTGCACCCGGAGTTCCGGTCGCGTTCTCGGCCACCGCGGCCAACACCGGATCGGTGACCCTGGGATGGACCGCGCCATCGGTCACCGGTGGTTCCACGATCACCGGCTACAGAGTCGAGGTGTGCAACGCCAATTGTGCGTCGGGCGGCACGTACACGGTGCTCGGCACGACGACGGCGACGACGCCGTTCGTCACCGGTGCCACCAGTGGATTCACGTGCACCTCGATCACCGCCTGTGTGGTGGCCGCGGGAACCACGGGACTGGTGAACGGCACTCTCACCACGTTCCGTGTCTCGGCCGTCAACGCCAACGGCACCGGTTCGGGCGCGGTGGCCATCGGAGTTCCGTACACCTTGGCGTCGGCTCCGACCGGCAACAATCCGGTCGTCACCGCAAACCCGTCGAACGCCGACAACTACGGCACGACCGTGACCTCGGACGGACCCACGTTGTGGTTCCGTCTCAACAACGCGGCCGGCACGAACCCGACGGATGCCTCGGGGGTCACCCGTGCGGTCGCCGTCGGAGCCTCCGGAGTGACCTTCGGCGGATCGTCACCGTTCGGAGGCACGAGTGGTTCGGCGACGTTCGCCGGAACCGCAGCGAACGCCGCGGCGTATCCGACGACCGCTCCGACCTCACCCGTGAGTTTCCAGGGAACGGTGTCGACCTTGTCGACCTCCGATCTGCGTCTCGGCGGATCGTTCACCCTCGAGGCGTGGGTGCGTCCGAGCACCACCAGCGTCAATCGCTGGCAGACCATCATCTCGCGGGGCAACTTCGCCAATGGCACCCGCAACTTCGGCTTGTTCCAGCAGGGTTCGCAGGTGATGTTCTCGGCGCAAGGCGCCGGTAGCACCCATTTGTTGCTCGCCACCCAGACGGGAGTCCTCACGGCCAACGTGTGGGCGCACATCGTCGGAGTCTTCAACCAGACGACCGGAACCATGGAGCTGTACGTCAACGGCGCCCGTCAGTCGTCCACGGTGGTCACGACGTCCGGTGGTGCGGTCACCACCGGCGTGGGCGAACTCGTGATCGGTAACGGCTACTCCGCCGACTCGAGCTTCTTCACCGGCTCGCTGAGCGAGGTGGCCGTGTACGACAAGGCGTTGTCGTCGGCGCGGATCTCCGCTCACTACTCCGCTTCGGGAATCCCGGTCCGAGGGTTGACCGCCCCCTCCGTCGTCACGGCGGGGAACAACCTCAATCTCTCGTGGACGGCGCCGAGTGACACGGGCGGATTCGCGATCACCGGCTACAAGATCGAGTATCTGGTTCCCTCGACCTCCATCGCCACGTTCACCGGGGCGACGTGGTCGACGCTCATCGCCGACACCGGATCGTCGGCGACCACCTACACGTTGAACAGCGCCGTCACGTCCGCACTCGGACAGGGCTATTCGTTCCGCGTCACCGCGCTCACCACGATGGGCGAGGGCACACCCAGTCTCCCCGCGGGCCCCTACGGCACCTCGGCGGCACCGTCGTCCCCGACGTCGTTCACGGTGACCGGAGGCACCGAGCGTGTGACCCTCGCTTGGGCGGCCCCGGTGAGTTCCGGAGGTCTGAGCGTGACCGGTTATCGCCTCGAGCGAAGCGCCGACAACGGCACCACGTGGACCACTCTCGGTACGACGACGTCGACGACACCGTTCGTGAGCGGAGCCGTCGCCGGTGTCACCTGTTCGGCGATCACGTCGTGCGTCGACAACACCTCGGCGATGACTCCCGGAGCGTCGTTCGTCTATCGCGTGGTGGCCATCAGCCCGGCCGGTTCCAGCGATCCCTCGACGGCATCGGGAGGTCCGGCCAACACGGTGACGTCACTGATGGCCGTCGTCGGCAACACCCAAGTTGGGCTCACCTGGGACCAGATGCCGATGACCGCCGGTCAAGCGGTGTCGGGCTACCTGGTCGATCGCTGCACCGGAACGTGCACGGCATCGAGTGGTACCTACACGGCGATGACCGCCGTGACCGGGGCGCCGACGTCGACCACGACCGGCGTGTCGGCGCCGTATTACACGGCGACCGGTCTCGTCAACGGCACCACCTACACGTTCCGCGTGCGGGCCGTGTACGGAGCGTCGAACCTGGTGGGCCCGGCCGTCATCGTGGCCGCCACCCCGGTACTGAGCGCACAGGTCGCCGTCCAGTTGTTGAACTCGACGGCATCGTCGACCAGCGTGTCCCTGAATTGGTTGGCCCCGGTACGGACCAGCGGTGACACCGTCATCGGATACAAGGTCGAGTACTGCTCGAGCAACTGCGGTCTCTCCACGGCCACGTTCACGTCGGCTTCGGCGGCGGCCGGTGCCCCCACCGGTGCGACGACCACGTTGCTGACGCACGTGGTGACCGGTTTGACGACCGGCACCACGTACGCCTTCCGGGTGACACCGGTTCTGTCGAACACGTCGACGGGCATCCCCAGTCCGGCGGTCATCTTCGACACACCCACGCAGACGGTCGGTGCGCCCACGGCGATGGCTGCTGCTGGTCGCTTGAACAGCGTGAACGTGACGTGGACGCCTCCGGCGACGACGGGCGGGTATCCGGTGCTCGGCTATCGCGTGGAGTATCGCCAGGGTGGCAGCGGAGACTTCACCACGGCGACCTCCAACACGTACTCGTCGACGCCGTCCTTCACCGTTCTGAATCTCGTCGCTGGCCAGTTGTACGGGTTCCGGGTGACCGCGCTCACCGCGGCGGGTCCGGGAGCCACCAGTGACGTCGTCACCGGCACGCCCTACGGGGCAGCGAGTGCACCGTCGAACCTTGTGGCGGCCGCCTCGAGCGGCCAAGCGCAACTGAGTTGGGTCGCTCCGTCCTCGACCGGTGGTAATCCGATCACGGGTTACCGCATCGAGCAAACGGTCGATGGCGGCACCACCTGGACGGATGCCGTCGCCAACACCGGCACGACGGCGACGACCTACTCGTTGAACGGCCTCGACAACGGTGTGACCATCCTCTTCCGCGTCAGTGCGGTCACCTCGGCTGGCAGTGGTGCGACGTCCAACATCGCCACGGCCATTCCGAGCTCTCCGGCGGCCGCGCCGGTGAACCTCACCGGTCTCGCCGCCAACGCACAAGCGGTTCTCACCTGGTTGCCCCCGGCGGACACCGGTGGCCTGCCCGTGATCGGCTACCTCGTCGAGCGCTCCCTCGACTCCTCCACGTGGTCGGTGGCCACGGCGAACACCGGTTCCGCGGTTCCCGCGTCGGTGCAGTCCGGGTTGCTCAACGGCACGACGTATTACTTCCGCGTCTCGGCGATCACCGCCGGTGGCACGGGCGCGGCGACGGCTCCCATCGCGGTCACGCCGTTCACGACACCGTCCGCGCCGACGAACCTCACGCCGGCCCCCGGTGACGGCCAAGTGGTCCTCTCGTGGAACGCTCCCGTTTCCAACGGTGGTGTCGCCATCACCGATTACAAGGTCGATCAGTCGTTCGACGGTGGAATCACCTGGTCCTCGGCCGTGTCGACCACGGGCGGGTTGCGCACCGCGACGGTGACCGGATTGACGAATGGAACTCCGATTCTCTTCCGAGTGTTCGCGGTGAATGCGGCCGGGGTCGGAACTCCGACCGCGGCCATCAGCACGTCCGCGTACACCTTGCCCGATGCCCCCACGTCGTTGACGGCCACGGGTGCGAACACGTCCGCGCTTCTTTCATGGATCGCACCGGTGAACACCAATGGGTCCCCGGTGTCCGGGTATCGCGTCGAGCGTTCCACTGATGGTGGTGCGACGTGGATCGTCGCACTCGCCAACACCGGCAACTCGGGCACCAACGTGGTCGTCAACGGACTCGTCAACGGGACCAGTTATTCGTTCCGCGTGAGTGCCATCAACGCGGCCGGGGCCGGTGCGGTTTCCAATGCGGCGGCCGCGACTCCGCTGACGACACCGTCGGCGCCGACCGCGTTGGTCGCGGTCGCGGGAGACGGCGTGGTGTCGTTGTCGTGGGACCTCCCGGTTTCCAATGGCGGAAGTGCTGTCGTGGACTATCAGGTCGATCGCTCCACCAATGGTGGAGTTTCGTGGACCTCGCTCGTCTCGGGAGTGACCACCACCAGTCACGTGGATTCTTCACTCTCGAACGGAACGACGTATTTGTACCGTGTCCGTGCGGTGAATCTCGCGGGCATCGGGTCGTCCGGCACCGGAGTCGCCGCTGTTCCGTCCGCCAAGGCGGCCGCTCCGACGTCGGTCGTGGCGACGGCCGGAAGCGGATCGGTGATCCTCACATGGACCGCACCATCTTCGACCGGAGGGACGCCGATCATCGGCTACCAGGTCGACGTGTCCGAGGACGAGGGCAACACGTGGAGAACCGCGATCACCGACACTCGCACGTCGTCGACGTACGCCTCGGTGGATGATCTCGCGGGCGGTCAGCCGTACACGTTCCGGATCGCGGCCATCAACGCCGCTGGTGTCGGTGAACTCAGCTCGACCGTCTCGGGTACACCTCTCGTCGTGTCCTCGGTACTGTTGTCGGGGACATCCGGCAATGGGCAGGTGAATCTCACGTGGACCGCTCCGACCGACGTCACCCAAACCGGGTACATCGTCGAGCGTTCGACCGACGGAACCACGTGGACATCGGCCATGACGAACCCCTCGGCCACGGCCGTCGGTGGAGCGTCGACCGGACTCACCAACGGAACCCTGTACATCTTCCGGGTTCAGGTGGTCACCGCCGCGGGAGTGGCGTCGAGTTACTCGAACTACGTGTCCCTCGTCCCGCAGGGGCCGGCTGCTGCGCCGACCGGTCTCGCGGGCACGGGTGGCGACTCGCAGGTGACCCTGCGCTGGACCGCTCCGGCGAACAACGGTGGCGCGGCCGTCACCGGTTACAAGGTGGAATACAGCACGAACGGCACCACGTGGACGACGGCGACGGCCGACACGGGCAATCAAGCGACCGTGT
>Ga0129336_10000433_pt1 | contig 24482 bp, 32 predicted proteins | sample CPB6_02_DNA_FD_96878 | JGI IMG/M metagenome (GOLD analysis project Ga0129336, IMG submission 96878) | Freshwater to marine salinity gradient microbial communities from Chesapeake Bay, USA - CPBay_Sum_0.6_0.2_DNA | ecosystem: Environmental > Aquatic > Marine > Coastal | place: USA: Chesapeake... | reverse complement strand
TTGAATACCACTAACTGAATTGTGGTGACTGTGTTGTGCTGCATTGATATTGAGTCCAAGGGCAGCCGAACCTATGAGACTAGAATTAAGAAAATTGCGTCGATTTAGTTGCATAACTCAGTTTACATAGTGTAGTCAGATCATGAAATTGTGGTATTTATTTTCTATAATGTTTGAAATGTAGTTTCGACTATTTATACCCATGACTGTACAAGATTTACGTGATTTGATCCTTGAATGTTTAATGGAATCGGATGTTCCAGTTGGTGGGTTGGTTGGCCGTGTCAAGTTATCTGGCTGGGCATTTGACGAAGAACCAAATCCGTCACTACAGTCTGAATTAAACAAGATTGTAGACAAGTATGTTCGTACCCTTGACATCGACGTATTTGTATACACCAAACACATAAAGTTAAAGACACTAAATGCAACCAAAGATGCTCCAAAAGGAACTGGATCGTCTTTTATGCGTGAACTTATTCGATTTGCTGATGATAACAATTTGGTTATTGTATTGACTCCAGCAGTAAAAGGTTATGGCAGTGCTGGATTCAAAAAGACCTCAAGTTATTCAAGACTGGTTGATTTCTATAAACGTTTTGGGTTTAAAAGCAAATATGATCGTTCAAGTTATCGTCCAAACTATCCAGAAACAATGTTTAGAGATCCTAAATCATCTAAACAAGCCAATTAATGCGCTTTAAGCATCTCATATCAATTACTATATATTGAATATAGCCAAAAGAACAGTGATGTGCTTGTTGCGCTTGATGTGCTTGCATCAGTAATGTTATAAAAAACGAATGTCAAGTTATAATAACTTATTTACTAGAGAACGATATTTATATTTGTGATACTGCTCAAAGACATACTGTTGGAAATCCAAAATCAACTTGTTGACGTTGGGTATCATTATACTGTCAAATCCAGACTAGATAGTATCATGAAAGATGGATTGAAGACCAACCAGCCACAACAACATATACTTATAAGTAATGATTGGGCAGTTAAAGCATACGGCAAAGTTCCTATATTCATGGGAACCAAACCAATGCGTCAGTATCAAAAGCCAGGCGAAGAATGGGTATTATTAAAAGTTAATGTTAAAGGACTTGATATTGCTGCTGATTTGGGTATATTCCTCGATTATGACGCACATCTGACAGACGATGGATTTTGGTTTGAAAACAAGTATTTCTGGTTGAACGGTACCAAGTTTAGTTACTCTGAATTAGAAGGAAGTAACCAACTAGACTTGAAACGGGTTATAAACCAAACAAACACATTTGCTGTATTACAGGACATTCCCCCAGATCGAATCAAGATTATGGATTACAAAGGAAAATATCGTGATACAATAAAGAAGTTAATGGGGTTATCAAATGAATCCATGTAAACGGATTTGTAAGTTGAATGACAACCAACAATGCATTGGTTGTGGAAGAACTTGGGAACAAATCAAAAATTGGTATAACTATTCACCAGAAAAACAACATCAGTTGATAAGTGAGTTGAAACACTTTGTTACAAAAGTTAAAAGCAAGTTTGAAACACGATACGAAGAATAACTTCAAGGTTTCTTTGTTAATCGTAATGGAATATCGGTAATATCATTCTCTTCAAACCAAGCATCTAATTTACCGGGATAATGTTTGTCGATCAAAGAAACAATTGAAGACTTATATCGTTTATCGGTGTAATTGATATCATCTGGATAATTGTTTGTATATTGTAACCATTTGACCATCGCATCAAAGTCTTCATCCTTCAGTGCATTTCCAATGCGTGTATATCTTTCAATACGTAGTTCTCTATATGGCGGTGGCGGCCCAGCGTGTAACGCATCAAATGGATGACCAGATCGTGGGATTTGAAAATCATCCGGACCAAGATCAATTTCATTGATACTATCTTTCCACCAAGCAGACAATCCTCCATCATAACTATTAGCAACAACCATCACAATCTTCCAAGGTTCTTCTTTTGCAATATCATCCAGATCATCTGCATCAACATCTGCAAAACTAAGCTCCTTGAGCCAATCTGTCATATCTTGCAACTCTTGTGGAGTCAACGATGATGCAATACGCATTGCAAGTTCACGTGTCATCTTACGTGTTTCTTCTTTAATTACCGACTCGTTCAACGCAAATGTATTGTTACTTAGGAGTTTAAATAGTTTTGCCATAGTTGATATATAAATACTATACAGTGTGAAGAAAATCGTAAAATCTCTTGGTGATCACGTGGTTGACCAAGATCAATTCATTGTGGGTATCAACAAAATCCAATATCGTTTTTGCTAATAGTGTGATGTCCTCAGTCTGGTTGAAAGACTTATACATTTTTTCTATCAATGAAATGTATTGTCTAATAATATCCAGTTGTTCATTTGAATATGCTCCACTAGATTTCATTTCACCAAGTGATTTACGAGCAAAAACCAATTCATTAAGAATATTATCACGAAGATTTTCATTTAATACTTCATTCACACATTCCTTTATTAGTTGTTTAAGTCGAGTTTTATTCATAAAAATTTAGGTTACAATTTGTGATGGATCAAAGGCACTTTTTCTGTTTCTATATTGATCGATAAAGTCTTGGGGAACTTTTCCGTAACGTAATTTCACAGTTTCCGTGGTATCTTCATTTCTAATGATTTCAAGAATGCAAATGATTTTATTGTTTCCGGTAAAACGAATAGGTTCAAGACTTCTACCGGTTGGTGAAAACTTTTCAGCATTTCTCGCAATCGATTTGAGTGTACGCGTAAGTCTATCAATGAATTTTCTAAACACAAGTTCTCCCTCACGTTTTTCTGGGGGTAACGGTATATTTTCTCGTTCAATCTTTCTATAATCCCAATTTCTATACCATTTGTCTTGGTTATAATAGCTAGACATATCAAGATATGCAGCAATACGTGTAACCATCGCATCAAATCCATCGTATTTAATAAGATTCTTTAATACAGATTCTAACTTTGGATTGTCGATGTTATTTAATTGTTTGATGATGTCTAATGTCTTAACAGCAAATCTTTCACGTTCGTTTTCAAGTTCTTGTTCGTATTCTGGATACTCAGTTCCATGTTTGATGATTTTGTAAAACCACAACGCATTTGTTTCATGATACCCAACAAAATGTCTTGCAACAGCATCTTCATCCGCAATCAAACTCTTTGGCTGTAAATCCAAAATCACAATCAATCGATTATCTTTTGTTTTTTCTGCCGTTCTCCATGCGGAACTTAACGCTGTTCCAAGATTCTTTGTAACATACACACCCCCATACGTGGTTCTATCCAACGTAATGATACTTGCATTTGGATCTATATCCCAACTCTTTTCTTTTGGATTTGGAATAAGACCCTGACTCAATATATCTTTCAAATACTTTGCACTAGTACCGTGATACCAAATGCCTCTTAACTGTTTTCCACTCTTAATCTTTTCTTTTAGTAAATTTTTAAACCTATCTAAAAAGCTCGGGTTGTTCTTATCAGCAGAACCGGTTGGTTTAATAGTGGGAATTGATTTTTCTAGTTCTTCAATGGTCTTAACAATAGTATCTCCTGACTTCGAAATCAAATATTCCAATCCAAAATGAAGTGGTTTTGGCCAATTGCCATATTCAACCCATTTATAATTTTCAGTTTCCCATTGAAGTTTTGGTTTAAATTCTGTATCTACAATAGCCAAAAAGTTATAATACCTAAACGTATCCTTTTCATATACGGCTAATGGAATCAATTGTACATTACCGTTGTATCCAGCTTCTTCTTCAACTTCTCTTTTTACCGCTGTTGCCGGATCTTCGTTATTATCGATTGCACCACCCCATACACCCCACGTGTGGGGTTGTAAAACCTGACTGGATCTATATGGTAAAAGAATACGTTTGGTGTCTTTGGCGAGAAAGATACAACCAGCACCTTGTTTGCCCCAAAAGCCAGTATTCCGTAATGTTTTGGCATGTTCAATATCATTTTCTTTTATAGGGCTGTAAAAATCAAGATATTTCATTATATCATTCCCTTCTTGTGAATTAACTTATAATTCGTCATTGCTGGTGATCGGCTTCCTTCCTTGTACCGTTTTTCGGATTTGTCATAAACCACTTCAAAATAACCAAAACCAGATTCTTCTGGTACAATCAACCACAAATTCTTTACGTCAGAAAAACTAATAGATTTGTCAGTGACATACTCATTCTCAGAACCAACGGGTTTACCTGTCTTTTTTGAAACCGCCAAATTAGCTTGTTGAAGAATACTCTTAGGCACCTCTATAATAACGCCTGGCTTATTTCTAGTAACACTACTAGGCATAGGTTGAAATCCAGCCGAATAATATCTTGCGGTGGACGGTGTATCGCCAAAAAATGTATAACTCTCTTGCGAATCGCCAATATTCATGATACCAGATGATTTGAAATAACCTTTTTTCTTGGCATCAATTAACTCTTCAAATGACATTCCTCTATAAGCACTATCAACATTCACAGGAATTTCTTTTACAGCATCTTTAAGATCTCTGTACTTTCGATATGGACGTTTCCAGTTCCTCAAAATTTCACTGTCACTATCCGGATAGGATGACTTGGAGAATTCTCTTCCGCCTTTTCCAACAATATCAAATGAATAAATGGTTTCTCTCCAGTGATCACGAATTTTTTTCAATATGAAATCATACCGTGAAACCATCAATTCACCATACTTTTCACTGTAATGTTTGTAACCACTCTTTATGAAATACTTAAGTGCGTCAGTTGCTTGTCGTTTTTCTTCATCAGTAAAGTCTTTAGCAAAACTGATAGACAACGCTTCCTTAATCAATTCTTTATAAAAATCACGGTATTTCATTTGATATAAATATAATCTCTCATACCATAGAGAAGGGTTTTGTTGAGTGTTATCACTATGTATTAATCATATGAACATTGCCATAATATATCGTACACATATCTGGAATGATGAAATAGCCTCTACTTTTGAGTACATGAGAAAGTCACTTCCAAACACAGATGTGTTTTTGTCCTATGATTCAAAATCGTGCACTCCCACCATAGACTATGATAAAATTCATGTTTATAGTGAAGATACTATCAGAAGTAGAAACTGGAACGATACAAAACCAGATGGTCCAGAATATGGAAACCTCATATGGTACAGAGGCGATATAAGTGTGGTAGATTTCAGTTTATTACATCCTCAATACGATTTCATATGGAACATCGACTATGATGTTACATACACAGATTGGAATGATTTTGTCACTGTCACTAAACAAAACTTGGAAAATGTCGATTTTTCATCGTGTGATATGTCAGATTCAAATATGTTTCCACTTTGGGGTAGATGGGGACAACAATCCACAAACTATTTACCTGTAATCGCCGGATACTTTGCTTTCTTTGGTTTATCAAAGCGTGCATGTACTGCACTAAATGAATTGTACAAAGTTCATCATGGTTATTGTGAGGTTATCACACCCACATTAATACATTATAACAACATGGTGTGTAAAGACGTTAAACACGTGTATCCAAATTATGTACAATTCAAACATAAAAACATAACTCCATTTGGAAGATACACAGATCATATATGGCATGTAGCATATGGTCTAACTCCAGAAAAAATAAACAAAGTTAAAGACTGGATTAAAACTACGTCACCCGAAATAAATTGTGACGAACTATCTACCATAGATATGGTAAGACACATATACTTCAATTATTCAGGACATTGGGAAAACTGGTCAAAAGATCATCTACAGTCAAAAAACTGAATTGCCCACTTTGAAGATATTGGCCCAAGAACGTTCTGCAAAGTGCGTTTCTACTGGATTTATATCATCTAAAAACGGTTGGTGCATCTTCTCATAAAACGATTTTGACCTTCTATAAATCAAATCACGTTCAACACAAAAGATACAGCCCCAAAACACTGTATCTTTTTGTATATAGTCTTCACCAGACAACTGTTTCCACCACACACTAATGTCATAGTTTACATCAAAATGTGCCAATGGTATTCTTGACTCACGATTGTCAGGCCAATGTGATATGTTGAAATGACTATGATTTTGATGCGGTTCTTTAACTTTGTCAAATGAATAGTCTAAAATACTATATCCATTGTTTAACGTCAAAAGTTGATGTTTAAATTCGTCTACTGACAAATTGAGATAGTGATCATCATAATTGCCCTGACAAAACGCTATTTTTGACGGTAACTTATCATAGTTGTCAATGATATAACGTAAATGAACTTCAACGTCTTTTCCAACATTTGGTAAAGAATATGTGTATGGCAACAAATCACTACTCAGTCCCTCAATGTCGCCCTTGTTGAATATAACATAGTCATCGAAACACTTGATCCATTCGATGTTTTCTTTATATCGCGCAACAACTAACTTATAATCACTCATGCTGATATAAATACTACCCAAACCGTTTAATCTGTTTTTTCAACGTCTCCATTTCAGACTTTATCTTCTTATACTCCTCAAACAATACATCATTTTTAGGAAACTGCATGATTGAATAACATTTGGGACACGCTGCTGCACTATGTTCCACAATGAAGTCCAATGTCAATTGCAATCTTGTTCCGCAAATCGGACATGGTATTCCACCACCTATCATAGGTTGTATCCCTGAATCAGCATATCATTGATTCTTGAAACCGACTCTGGTTTATCTCCCATCTTGAATGTCATCTTGATTGTAGCAGAGCCGGTATCCTGTGATTTATTTGGATCGTGTATATCGCAATACAATCCACTTGGATCCAACGATCCACTTGTATCAGATGAACCACTAACATCAGCAGCCAATGATCCACTTTCGTTAGTCATTCTATCACTAAACAACTTGGTTTGAAAACTAATCTCCAACTCAGAAATGTTCAAGTTCTGTGAGTTGATCAACGTATACAGAGGTATCTGTGACGTTTTATCCCCTACCTTGATAGGGAGGGTCTTAGGAGTGCCGTCATCATTGAAATAGTCATGAATGGTATTGATATTGGTAGTTTCCAATACCTTGGACGCATTTACAACAGCTGATTTCAGTGACTTGATTAAGTCTTCCAATGTGACGGCACTCATATAATAACTATAACTTATTTGTTTACGAACTATTAGGTCGTACTACCACCAGATGTACTGTTGCCAATTACAACAGGATCCATCATGGTAATCAACGCATCACTCAACTTCAACATACCTTCAGTTGGTGGCAATTGTTCAGCATGAACTTTTACATCATACTTGGCAGTGTTGTCAGTCTTTCTAGTGTTTTCCTTTGAGGTAGAAACCTTTCCGGTAACATTAGCACTAACACTCAACCCCCACCAAGATTTATACTTCACATCCACGCTCGTGTCAACCTCAGAACTTGAAGAATCTGTGGTACTGTCACTTTGCTGAACTTCCATCGTAAACTCAATGTCAGCTTGTGTGATTGCCAAAGCAGGAAGAGGTATCAAAGGCAACAAAGGTACCATGCTCTTCATTGACTGAAGTTCTGGTGCTGGTTGTCCTGCTACTTGTACATATCTGTTGATCTGTACGTCCAAACTACGAGGAACTGTATTACCATCCTTGTCGGTAGTAAATCCAACCTCATTGATGTACTTCCAAGTGACATCATTCAACTTGGCCTGACCCTTAGCCATGCCTACCAACGGAGAAACAATCAAGTCCTCAATTGGCAATCCCTTAAACTTATCTGCAATACTATCTGCCATATATATTATTTCGTGTTAATTGTTACAGTTATTACATTCAATTGATAACCCATTATATATCAACCAAATTTGTAGATACCAACAACTGTTTGTAGTTGGTAACACTAATACATATTTAGACAAATTGCCCACCAATCATTTAAAAGGCTGTACATCAGGTACACAATACGTAACCGGACACTGTTTAAACTTAAGTGGACTTCTCACTAACAATGTTCCAAATATCAAATCCGCAAACGGTAACACAACATTGTAGTTCTTATTCATATACCGATGATGTAACAAATGATGTCCGTTCAACTTTCTGAACCACCATACATACTCCACACTACGTTTGTTCGGCAAATGCATATACCAATGTATTGTCTCGTATACACCGTAATAACACATCGATACGCAAAACGTTAAAAGAAATACTTTGTATCCAAATACCAACATTGGTAATCCAGCTAACAAAGAAATCACAAGTCCATTCCACCAAGCCATGGGAATCTTCTTACCATCATCACCTTCTTGAGCGTGATAAGTTTCATCATACTTGTACAAACTGTGATGAACCTTCGTATGTGCTACATATGCATAATCAAAATTAAAAGGTATTCGATGCATCACATATCGATGCAATGTCCACTCACACACGCTGCACCATAAAACCAACAACGGTATAATCAATAGTATCATTATTATAAATAGGATTTGTTAATCCTTATTCACAGAATATACACTAATGTACTCTAGCCCTAGTGATTTCAAAAGACTCTTATTGGTACTATTAAACAAAATCTGCATCAGTCCAAGTCTTGGAAATCCACTTATTCCTGTATATAATTTCTCACCACTTGATTTTACCTTTTCCAAAGATACCTTTGCAGAATCACGGTCTACTATTTCATATCCATCAGAATAATACACACATCCATTATATTTAACTTTATAATAACGGCTATAAGCAGATGGTGTCTTAAATTTTATTTCCTGTATGTTGTCCTTGCCAAAGATATATTTCATCTTCAATAAACTTCCCTTGGTCTTCTGTAAGTCTAACTTGGCACCCAACACCGTTGTCAAATCCAATATATAATCATGATATTCTGGTTTAACTTCACTACTTGCAACACCTTCTTCACCGCTAATACGATTCTGATTGGGACTATATGTAACAATCACATGCGGTTTATTGTTGTTATCAAATAGTACTATTCCCGATTTATCTTTGTCATCACTCATCAATCCCACACTACCGCAGTTGCGCATGTACTTACCAATCAGTGAACACTTATGACCCATGTTTACCCACTTATATCCATCATTATAAACTTTCAACGGTTTTTGTTCATCAAACAATCTAAACTCATCGTATAAACGTTCTGCATCATCATATGGCAAGTGATCGTATTTGTTCAAATTCTTAATCTTACCACTCACAACATCCAAAATAAACGGATTGCTACTAAAAAAATAAGTGTCAAAATAATTGTTTTCAAGCTGTTTCAACAATATCTTACTTATTTCTTTAAACCACTCTGGATTGTCACGGTTCGCCAAACAATCTTTGCTAGATATATCCGCAAACTCACACGCCTTCACATACTCATCAACATCATTACGTCTCGCTGCATCATACAACTTAATATAATCAATTGTTCTCAATCCCTTACTAAACGGTACGTCCATCAAACTTCTTTCATCACCATCTTTAACTTGTTTATAATCTTTATACCATTTAGCAATTAAATACGCATGTTTACCGTACCTTTTGTAAAATAGAGCAGCCAACAAAGCCGGATATCCCAGTTTAATAATAGACTGTTTGCTCTCAAGTAATAATCGTACATTCATATGTAAATTCAAAATAATCTAACCCTCATTGAACATCGTCTGTTTTCTTTTGTTTACCAATTCGATTCATGAACTTATCGCTGAATCTAAACTTTAGATCCACCATCTTTACACCACCCCAACTCCATTCTTCTTCTTCCAATACCGTAACATATCCAAGTTTCTCAGCACTCTTTATCAATTTATAACTAGTAGTATCACGTGCACTGCATGTAATCGTTTTGTCCTTGTATTGAGACAACACACTGAAAAACTTCTTTACAGCTCCCGGTGACATACCACCATCACTTGCCCAGTCAGCAATCTCCAACTCGTTGCCTTTGTTACATCCCAAGATAAACCAATTGCTTCCCATATAGAATACAATATCATTGATACCACATTCAAGATAATCAGCAATATCATAAATGTCTAATGTACCACCTTCTTCAATATATGAGTTGATCAATTGCATATGAGGTGGATATGCTTTTCTTTCAATGTCCAACGCCTTTTCCAAGTTTTCTTGGCTGAAACTAGAATCTTCAAGCAACAAATCAGAGTAGTATCGTTTGTACTCTTTGATAACTTTATCGTTGTACTTACGACCCTTATTGTATGTGTTTAAATATGTGTACAATTTGGTCTTCAGAACTTTGGATAGAAAGTGTAACACCGCATTAACTACATCAGGAAATTCTTCAATACTACGCATTATAACTTCAAACTCGGTATAATTGAGAGTATTGCTATGTGATCGGATGTACTCACCCAAAAATCTTAAATAATAGTTAATGGGTGTTTTAATAGGTGTTTGCGTAACATCGGTGTTATTAAAACTTAAATTCGTAAAGTAATTTAGGAATTTATAATTTCCATTTTTTATTGTATTTAGAAATGACGCAGTAAACTTCCCGTTACCCATAAACGCTATTGATTCAATATCGTTTGGTTCAAAATACTGTGACTGTTTCATTTTTTCCATATCTTCGGGAGGCAACTTATGTAGTATTTTTCTAAAATACATCACAAGTTTACGGTTCGTCTCCTTACCATTACCATACATTGATGTCCTTATAATTGAACCTATTTGTTTGCCATCCAATCTATTGATATTTTTGTCACCAAGTAACTCAATTAAAGCCCGATATCTATCAACATAGTATATTTCAGTTAATAGTTCGGCAATTTGAGATGTACTTAATTGATCTATGATCGGTTTATAACTCGTCAATTCGTATTTGAAAAACGAAATGGGTGCGCTCAAAAGTAAATGGTACATGTTTTCGACATTTAGATTTGGCTTTGTTAACAACTTACGAAACATATTATCCGAATTGTATGTTCCCGACAAAGTATCTAACATATGTTTAAATGCCCAATCTGAAACTTTACCCAAATTTGATTCGGATATTGTTTTTATTAACCCATAGATATACGGTCGATTATTAAATGTCTCAGCATGCTTAAATACTAACGCATTGAATGAATCTACATCCAGTGTATCCAACGATTTATTTACATTTTCTTTTCCTATTTTTTCAAAAAGTTTATCAGAAGAGAACTTGTAGATTTTCTGATCTCTGGTATATTTCAAAATCGAATTGATAAAACTTGACGTAAAAAGTGAAGGATTTGTAGTGGTTATATAATTTAACAAAAAGTCAGCCACATTACTATCCAAAGTCATTAAATAGATAATATCGTCAGATGTTAGTTTGTTTACCACCGTCTTTAATCGTTCAAAGACAGTTTTAAACTTATAAAGGTCAGATCTACCATATGCAACTTTTAAAAATGTGCGTATTGCTTCGACATTTAAAGAATCTATTGACACATAATTCAAAAATTTTTCGAAATCATAACAATTAGCTTCTCCCAATTTAACAAGTGAATCATTATCTAAACGTTGTAATCTATATTTTCCAAGTTTTTCTAGTATTCTAGGCATTTCGTTTGGACTAAAATGGCCATTCCACGTAGCACTTGATACTTTTCCAATAAATTGAACTATTTGATCATTTGTAAAGTCATAGTTATTTTCAAATAAAACATTGAATAAAATCAATGCATTATACAGTCTTACTTTTAATAATGCAGAAATCTGATATGGGGACAATTGTAGGATCTTGTCAATATATCGTCTAATATAACTTTCAAATACAACGGTATCAATATAGTTGTCGTCTAATAACACAAATAGATCATCATCTGTTAACTTATTCATATTATCAGTTCCAACTATACTTTCAAATTTTTTTACAGGAAAATATCGAAGATGTGTGATAATATCAATTGAAGTTAGTTGATAGTTTTGTACTAAAAACTCTAATAACTTTGTATTTCTATCAATTGCCTCAGGCCTTGCCGACGCTACATATAACGGCGTAAAATCACGGAAATTTAGTTTTGACAAAATAAAATCCTTGCCAAACACTTGTTCTATTGCTGATATAACATTAACAAAAGCAGATAAAATTTGAACGAGTTGGTTTGAAGAAAATTCATTCCAACGACCCACGCCAAACATTTTAAGGTAATTTTCTATGAGTAGATCACGTTGTGGATTGGATTCTTCATCATTAACTGTGATTTTAACGAGTCGTGTTATTTGATCCGTTGACCATTTACTGGCAGTATATTTTAGTAGTATGTTTGTTATTGAACCCCATGCATAGTCATGGTCTAATTTATACAAAAACGTATGGATAGTGTCATTGGTGATATTTGGTAGACTTGATCCAAAATGTTGTTCAAATTGATCAATAGTGTTTTTACGGCTCATCGCAAACATCAACTTCAACAGCTCGTTCGCATCAATAGTATTGGCATTATATGACCCTCCCATACGATCAATTACGTCTGACGTGTTTGTTGCATATTTTATAAAAGTTGTAATAACACTTCCATCAAACTGCTTGCCAAGATTTTTGCGTACATCAATCAATTGAAAAATTACACTTTGTATATCAAGTTTGTTGTTTGATTTTATTTGATCTAAACTTTTTAAAATAGATTCTACTAAACTATCATTAGTCAAACCATCATTGAAATTTTGTAAGACATATCGAATCATTTTATCGTTGTCATGATTAGCATAATCTTGCAAAAGGTTTGATAAATCATTTACACCCAATGTATTTATAACGGTTTTATTAAGAATTTCTACCCGTGTTTCAAAAGAAAGTCGAGAATCGGCTGATAATAACTGCTTAACTTGATTGCTTTTCAGTTGGTTTATATTCGATTGTCCTATTCTTTTTGCAATATCCAACGCCACATCCGGTTCTGATATGTAGTCAAAAACATATGATAGTATTGTCCAAACGTTACGATTCTCAAGATTGTCTTTCTTGTTTTCTATTATCAACCGTATCATCTCTACCATGTTTGAGAACTTTTGACGATAAACATAGTGATGTAAAGTGCTGTCCAAGTTATCATGACTTAGATTTTTAAAATACCGTCTTCCCATCGATGTATTTTTTATACTATCTAATATGTCAATATCCAAAAACGATTCCGAATTTTCTATAATGCCAAGATAATTTGACTTCAAGTCATCACTCATGCTCTTGAACTTATTCAAGTTGATCACACGATCACTGCCGCTCTGCAAATAGATCAACTTGTCTTCATTTGATAATGCATAAAAATCAGCATCACTCATTTTATTCGGCAAGTCACGCACCTTTCTTTCACTAGAAGTTATCTCCTTATGAGGAAATATCTCCTGCATATTAGTTACGTCTTTAAACTCAGGATACTCACTTTTCAACCAACTCAATGTTCGAACCTGTTCATTATTGCTTCTATCTGTATACGATATATCTCCCTCATCATTTACACCAAAATGCAAAACTGTATCATCTCTGGTTGGGTTTTCGCTGTATCTTTTGGGAAAATACACATAGTACATCGTAGATTCGCCCACATCACCATAACTTCCAAAACGATATTCATAAAAGTAATTGCCACTACTACGAGCCGTACACCAACTACTAAATCCACTGCCATACTGAATACTCTTATGCATCGTGTCAGCTCTGGCGACCACAACCTCATCGGTCATGTAGGTAATGTCTTTTTTATCAATGGTCTTACCAACCACTTCAATTTTACTACCACTATCTTTAATTTCAGATGAACTGTTCTTAGAATTCGATTTTCTATACTTTGCAGTAATTCTATGAACCTCTTCAGCAAAAGCTCGAAAGTTAGGAAACTTCGCAATATCCTTAATAACTACATCAGCTCCACGCCACTGATTAAGACGTGATTGCTCCAAATAAGTCTCATACTCCAACTTGATCAACTCATACTGTCTTTCAACAGGATCTTCCAAAAACCACTTGATCAACGTAATTAAATTCTTGGGATTATCAGGATACCTTTTAGAAGTGGGATCCAATTCATAAAACTTCTTGAAATACTCGCTCTTCTCAACATCAGTCAACTTGGTTGACTTATTCAAGAGTTTCTCAGAAGCGATTTTATTGTTCTCGTCGATGATCATCATATTAATCCCAGTATTATAAATATACTAAACATTACACAATAATTACTTTACTGTCCATCCATATACCAGTTATTACCCAACTCTCGACTAAAAAACTCATGCGGTTCCAACTTCTTAACAATTTTAACACTGTTACTATCCAACACAGCTTCACCATCACTACCCAAATCAGGCAATGCTAATCCGTAAACCAAATACACAGGTCGTCCATTACCTTGTACAATATCATACGTTAACGAATACAACGCACCAAACTCAGATAACTCATCTTCAATAATCTCCCACTTGCCTTTTTGTAAATTCCACTTGGCAGCATACGCACTAACACCCGGCTCTATCTCTCCAGTCGCATAATTCTTGGACCTACCAGACTTCGGAAAATCACCAAATCGTATATAATACTTATCAGCCGTAAACTTGGACTTATACGATTGCAACGGTTCTTCATCAGGTCTACCCCAAATAGACACTTTACTCAACGCAGTTGATCCAATGTTCAATTTCTTCAACTTATCACCATGATGCTGACGTACATACTCAAGCTTCTCCCTTCTATCTTTGCCAGGAGCACTCGCAATCAAATCCTCTATGTATTGATCAACAAACTTCTCACGACGCTTATATTCATCCTTGTTATACGTCGTCTCAAATATATAAAAATCCCGGTACTCAAATGATTCATACGTCATGTCAACATCTTCACCCAGAAAATGTAGACGTTTTCCCAACTCACTCATAAACTCTTTCACCAACGGTGCCAACGTTTTGTGTGAAAACATTACATCAGAATCTCTTTCTATATCATCAAATTTCAATCCATGACTTCCCAACTTTAACCCATTCGCAATACTATCACGTATGCTCTTAAACGCTGCTGTATCACCACTCAATCCCTTCTTCAACATCAATAACTTAATAGACTTCATCAATACACCCACCGTAATCGTATAATACACCGTAACAGCCACATGCTTCACATCACTGTCACTCATCTTTTTAAATCTAGGCAAAAACTTCAATATACGACTTATAACACTGATATACTTGGTCGCAACCCAATCTATACCCTCAACCATCGTATCAATAATAGAAAAGATTCGGTCAACAACAACGTTATTATCAGGACGCTCTTCTGGATACCTCTGAACAGTCAAATGACTACGCTTTGGATTGGCAAAACGCATAGTCTTCTTTTTATAAGCCATCTTACTACTAAATGTTGACTTGGGTAAGATAGCAAGAAACATCAGTTTGATAACATTCACAATGGCAGCACCAGTAACAGGAGCGGTCAAAAGAAATATTATAAACGACACAACCTCACCAGCACTATCTAAACTGATAATCTCATTCTTTACTTTTTTGTTTGACATAATAAGTTATAAATATGCCAAATATTACATTCAATTCAATACATCCACACAAAATACCCTCTCCCCACACACCGTAGTCACCATAACATAACAGTTACACTCATTCGCAACATAACTGCCCAAACCCTTAGCCTCAAATCCATAATACGCATGTTCAGGATATTTAACAGCGTCAACCAACACATTATACGTGGGAAACGCATTAAATGGCCTATGCCACGGATCTTTATCCATCAACTGTTTTATTATACTCACATGCTGTATATTCAACGAACTACGGTACTGATAATGCAATTCGTATACTCCCACCCTCAAATAAAACCTGTCAGGATAACCCTTAATAAACCCCTGTGCCCTCGGATCAGCACCCAATGATACCAAATACTCATACAAACTCATGGCGTCAATATACTGCCAAAATCGATTGGTAATCGGATACATCTTGCTAATATCTTTAACAGCCATAATCACCTCTCAAACACATCCATACACCATATCTTATTACCCTCCACACTAGTAACCATAACCCACACATCATTGCCTCCATTCACACCATCAATACGAGTACATCCATATATTCCATTCTTAATTCCACTCCTCGTATAATACATCTTAAACTCACGCATCCATGGATCACGGTTAAACATCACACTACTACCATCATCCTTTCGCGTTCTACTAAAATATCCAGTTATACCAAGATACGGCTTCAATGTATCATGACGGATAGTGCCAGTAACCAACATAATATGATGTGACATAGCACCAACATAATTGCACTCCCAATTGGTATTAACAATCGGGTACTTATCCACAATTTCTTTAAAAGTCATAAATTCAAATCAATATTCTCAAACACATCCAAACAATACACCACAATACCTTCCACAGTGGTCGTCATCACCCACACATCATTGCCACCTTCCCAACCATCAATCTTAATACACTCATATCGAGCATTGTTTTTACGCCTATCAACACCATACACCGCAAATGGCCGGTTCCAAGGATCATAGTTAAAAACCCCGACGGTATCAAGATCAACCCTAGTACGATAAAAATACTCACACACACCCTTATACTCCCTCACCCTACTATACAACTCATACCCCTCACCAATATCAACCTTCGTAATGTTATGCACCGCATAAAATAACGACTGCACATTGCTCACCAATAGCCAACTATCATTCATAATCGGATACTTGCTCACTATCCTATTCAATTCAGTGTCCATATCATTGCCCCTCCTCATATATGCGCATATATTGCCATACCCTCCCCATAGAGAGTATTATCGCTGCCCACCCCCCAAATACACGCGAGGTACCCATACAATCATTTCTAATATCAGTATAATCTCAATAATAATACACATGCACACAATATATCCTATGCCCCATAACACTCGTAGTCTCTACACTACATACTAACCTATCCATACTACCCCCATTGCAATTATCCTTCACCATAACACGCAGATCATCATACGCATCCACATTGTACACATCAGCCAGTTGCTCATTCACTATTCCCATATACTTCATAAACCTCCTATGCCACGGATCCGTAATCAACTCAGGTTTGTCACCCGTACCAGTAACATAATAGTCCCTACCACCATCCACACTCATTAAGTTTTTATACTCCACACTACGCACAAAATACCTATACACACCATTGTACTCCCTCTCCCTTATCCTATACTTCAATCCAATACCATTCACCGTCTCCACAAAATTAACACCCTCCTTCATATCCTTAATAACTCCACTGCCGTTAACCTTGTTAGCCATATTGTATATAGCCATCACATACTCACCCAAACTACGCCCTCCCATACCTTCACTATTCAACCACCTACCATTGGTAATCGGATACTTTGTCAATATCACATTCACCATCTCATTGTTATATTTCATACACAAACTCTACCACACCCCACACCCCCACGTCAACCGCAAACGCCTCCCTCCCCATAGAGAGTCCATTAGCGCTGCCCACCACCCATCTTTTCACAACCACCCTCCCTCCCTAGTGAGACTAATAGCGCTGCCCACCCCCCCACTCTTTCGCCCTTCTACTACACCGCCACAACCGCAACCACCATCATCAACTATAGTCACTACACCATTAAACCACCCATTCAACACTATCAAACCATATATGCGCATATACAAACATATACGCAAACACCCTCACCAATACCCACCACAAACACACATTTTTAACGCTTTTAAACACTCTGTACACACAATCTTTATAAAAAATTCACACGTATTCATATTCATATACTACTATATCCACCTTTTTATAACAAACATTTGTATATGCGCATATATGGAATAAGAATATCAATGTTAACGCATATTAGAGCGCAAGTTAGCGTTGTAAGCAATTTGCCCAACAGATTAGCGCATATACGGTTCCCTATTTACTTTACTACACAAGCGTTGTTTTGTCAATACACGAATTGGGTATGCTTTTTTCTAATAGAATATGCTTGACACGTTACGATTCACTGTGCGTCAAATGCGTTACGCAAACAACTATTGTGGTGTCAACATCAATCGTCGTTATGACGCACCGTGTTGTTGTCACTACAAACGCGGTCATATATGCGCATATATCTAACGACGCTTTGGGTGAGAAACTACTTGACAACAAAAAAGCTTGACAAACGGTGTGATAACGCAAACTAATGGGGAGCGTAAGGTAAACTAATGACCTATGACGCGGAAAACAAAAGCGCTTGACAAACTTTGATGGCTGTGGGTCGAACGCCATGGGTGTCGGATCTGGCTACGAAATTGCTGTTGACGTGGCGTTGAAACTGTGAAAGACTAGGAGTGATAACTTTATGGGGATTGAATTTGCGCAGGGTGGGTGGCAACTTATGGTACACCAAAAATGGTGAAGTGTCAACGCTTTTGTTTGCGGGGTGTTTTCCGCGTGGAGATCATGGTTGGGTTGGTTTGTCAAGAGTTTTGGTTTTCCGCGTCGTATATGCGCATATATGGAGTTGGTCAAGTGTTGGTGTTTTCCGCGTGGGGTGGTGGGTGAGAAAGTTTAGAAAAAGGCTTGAGGTTTGGCGAGGTGTGGTGTAGATTGGTTGCACGATGAAGAAACTGATATGGGTAATTTATCCGGGTGAGCGGGTGATGAGTTATGTGATGACGACTGAGTTGGAAGGTGAGAGTTTGTTGGAGGTGGTGTTTGGTCAATTTAACCGTGGTAGTGGAGCTGAGGGTGAGGTATTTTTGAATAGTAGGTGTCGTAGTATGTGTGTGAATGACATTGTGGCTGTGAATGGGGAGTATTGGCAATGTGGTTTTGTGGGGTGGAACAAGGTGGATGTTGAGTATATGAACCAGTTGGAAAAGGAGGTTGAGGAGCACCCGCTTTACAATCAAACGGAGGGTGGAGCGTGGAGTGCGTTGAATGACATCATGTGGAACCGGCGTAGAAAAGAGCCAAAAACTGTTTGACTTGTTCTAAAACCTGAACTAGGATATTGCCATGATGGAAATGACTGAGATTTACCGTAGGAGCGTGGTGGTTGAGATTGCTACGTTGGTGAATGATGGTGTGGCGTGGAACTATGAGTTTGTGTTGAGACCTGTGTGTGACAACGAGTATGATTGGGGTCGTAGTGGGTTGGAGACGTTGGCTCATATGGTTGCGTGTTTATTGGATCGTAGGACTGGAATGGGAGATATTGACACGGTGTTTGTGAGGGAGACGTTGGAATTGGAGAACCGCTTTGTTTTGGATCAATGGAGCAAGAGTGTGGATGGTGTTGACTTTTGGAAGAAACGGGTCAACAAATTGTTGAAGAAATTGGAAGTGGAGGCTTGACTTTTTCTAAAACCCAAACTAGGATATTAACAACATGAAGATTCGCAAGAACGACATTGTTCGGTTGAACGAGGACCAGACTGTTTACGGTCAGGTTATTGCTGCTGGTACTGAATTGAGGGTGTATCGTGCCAAGCGTGATGGTAGGTTGGGTTGTTCTACGGTTAACCGTGAGGATGGCTATCGTACCATTGAAGTGATGGAGAACATGGTTACTAGGGTTGAGAAACCGCTGCCTGTTGTGAAGGTGGGTGACATTTATGTGTCTCATTGGGGATATGACCAGACCAACGTGGATTACTATCAGGTGATCCAAGTCAAGTCGAAAACGGCTGTATTGAACCAGATTGGATCTAATCGGACCTATACTGGACCGATGAATGGCACATGTGTACCTGATACGTCTGTGGTGGGTCGTAAAACGATTGCCAAACGTATTTTGGTCTTGACAGACAATGAACCGTATTTTAAGTTGAACAGCTACAGTTCGGCTTATCCTTGGAAGGGTGAGACCAACAGTTTTTCAGAATGGGCTTGACTTTACAGTTAATTAGTGGAACATCGTGACAGCATTTGTTTTTATGTTATCACTTATCGTTTTTTCCAAATGTAGTGTTTGGTAATGTTTGACAATGTATTGGTGATCATGACCACGTGCATTGTACGCTATTAACTGATGAAACGGTTGTGGGTGATCCGTTAAAACCCTCAAAATTTCTTCAAAAGACCGTTGACTTTCTTTAACCGCTGGTGTAGTTTCTTTCCTGAAATATGACTCTATTGGAACCTCAGATTCCTCATGCCAATACCCTGATTGATAGTTTGTACATCAATGGGGTAGCGGCTGACCTTAGCGAAACCGGATGTGGTAAGACTTATGTGGCAACTTATATTGCCAAGAAGTTGAACGTTCCCGTCTTGGTTGTATGTCCCAAGGGTGTTATCACCGAGTGGCAACGAGTACTTGCTAGTGTGGGTATTAATGCTGTTACACCCAACAAGGGTAAGGCAGTTCGTTATGATGGCAATAAACCCATTCACTTTGTGGTCAATTATGAACAATTGATCCGGGGTACCAGTTGTAACCATATTCTGGAGTTTGACCGTAACAAGTATACTAGTGCTAAGGCATTCTCTGATGACAGTGGTATTACCGTCAAATTGCCAAAACACACTTTGGTGATCTTGGATGAAGCTCACAAGTGTAAGGGTGATAGTAGTATTACCAGCAGTTTGTTGATTGCATTCAAGAAACAGAACTACAAGGTATTGTTGATGAGTGCTACTGCTGCTACAATGCCTACTGAGATGCGTGCTTTTGGATATGCTACCAATCTCCACAATGGTGATAGGTTTAGAGAGTGGTTGTCTGATAAGGGTGATTTCTCACAGTCTCAGTTTGGACTTGTGTTTGATATGGAGAGTACCAAGAGTCAATTGGGAATGAGATCTATTCATCATGATCTGTTTGACGTGATGGGTGTTGCTAGTCGATTGACCCGTCTTCAGATGAAGTCTATGTTTCCTGACAATCGGGTGTTTGCTCAGTGTTTTGACATGGGATCCAATACTGATAAGATCAATGCTGTGTATGATCAAATGCAGGCTGAGATTGCTAAGTTGGATGAGGATTCCAAGGATTATTCCGCTCACAAGTTTGCTGAGATTGTCAAGGCACGACGTTTGGCAGAAGTACTGAAAGTTCCCACTATGGTGGATGAAATTGAGGAATTGTACCGAGAAGGTATGAGTCCTGTTGTGTTTGTGAACTTCAATGAAACCGTTGAAGCATTGACCAAACGACTGGAACGTTACGGAGATAAGGTTGGATTCATCGTTGGTGGTCAGAGTGTCAAGAAACGTCAAAGTCAGATCGATGACTTCAAGAATGATCGTAAGAGGATCATGATTGTGAATTTGGCCGCTGGTAATGCTGGTATTGGTCTACATGATCTGAATGGTCAATATCCTCGGTGTAGTATTATCAGTCCATCCTATAGTGCTATCAATCTGATACAAGCTCTTGGTCGTATTCATCGTGCTAATGGTAAGACACCGTGTATTCAAAAGATCATGTTTGCTGCTGGTACCATTGAAGAAAGTTGTTGTGAACGTGTTCAGTCAAAGCTTGACAATCTGGACCTGTTGAACGATGGTGATCTGGTTGGAGACGTGACTATCTGGAACTAACTATCATGACTCGTAAGATTATTGCCATTAAACGTCGTCAGGTTCATCATCGTGATGGTGCTCCCAAACCTGAGATACATGAGGTTACCGCTGATCAAACCAAGAGTCTGTTGAAGACTCTGTTGTTTGAACGAGGTGATATCAGTCATTGTATTGGTAAACATGAAAACCGGTTATATATCATGGAACCAATGAATGTACAGTCCAAGGACTATACATGTAATCCTATCGAATATCATCCGTTAGCACACATGTTGGACTGACACATCAGTATTTATATACTGATATGACAGACTATCTTGTTGACAGCGGAAACTGGAAGGTGAAGGTGGCAATCAATGATACTGACTGCCCCTCTCCCTATATGGAGGCAGCCACGCAGGCCGTCGAAGCAGTGTTTGGCATGAAAGAACTCAACCCAACCTGTGAGTTGATCAGTCTAATGTCCGAAGACGGTGTAGACTACTTCTCAGAGGATTTCAGTAATGGTGATTATCCGCGTCCTATGTTCAGCATAGTGACGTTGGTATGCAAACTCAAAGATGTCAAGTATGGCAAACGATACGTTCCATTGTTGACCAGCAAGGTCTTTGAAAACGCAAGTCAACCAATCAACGTGCAATTAGCCAGAAAAGCAGAACTGTTAGAGCCAGAGAAGGTCAAACAGTTCTTGGAGTTGCAACAGTTGCTCGAGAAGAAAAAGAAGAAAAAACGTTGACTTTGATGCTGATGCATCGTATAGTTTAACCACGATGAGCAAGACTTACATCAAAGACATGAATAACCGCACCGTGTACAGCGTCCAAACTCAAGGATCTGTGACACGACTGAATGACAGTAACAATCGAACGGTTGCTACCTACAATAGCAAGACCAATACGACAGTTAGCAATGGTAAGGCTATTGGATTTGGCAATCAATTGTTGAAGGGTCGGTAATCTATTTCAGCATATTGATATGACAGCTTGTGGAGTTCATCTATACTAATAGGTCTTCGGTAAAAATTAACTTGTACAACCACCTTCAATAAATCCTATTGAGTATAAGGTACCACGACAGCATATCAATATGCTGTCTTTTTTATGCATCAATGCAGATTAAATGCCAAGAACCATTTTGTCAACAGTTCTTGGCAGTCTTGGGTTTTCCGCGTGTTACTGGTCCATTTGGTCACGCAGTTGTTTTCCGCGTTCAGTGAGTCCATACAACGGTTCTCCATCATCGTTGTGTCCAATCACCTCCATCAAACCCTTGGCAACCATGTCATCCACAGTCTGCTGAACCTCCATCAAGTGAATCTGTTCGATCAACTCCAATGCTTCTTCTCGGGTGCAATCGGTTTCCTTCATAACGTGTTCGACTGCGTTCTCCAGTTCAATGGACTCGTCGAGTTGATTGTCATCAATGGATGCGCAGTGGTTGAGTAGATCGTCGATATTGCCTGTAAATGGTTCAGAGATATTCTTCATAATTTGTATTACACACTAAGTCTATCAGATTGGTAGAGAATAGTCAAACAAAAACTCCATCCAGTTTTTACCGGATGGAGTTGTGGCACTTTACTTTTTACTGATTATTACTCGGTTGTTCTGATTTTTGAAACCAATGTGGTTGCTTCTTGAATGAGTTCACGGCGGGTTTCCAACATATCCATTGAAGGAGTAATGTCGTCATAGCCACGAATATCGTTGTTATTCCATTCCTTGATCAGTTTGAGAATGGTTTTCAACTGAGCCTTTTCGGTTTTGGACATATCAGTAGGATCGTTTGATTGAACGGTAGTAATCGTCAAAGTCGTTGACACGAACGGTATTCCACTTGATAGTGTAACCTTTGTCGGTCATGGCCTTGTAGAAGGTGTAGAGATCACAGTCTTCTTCAAGATACCAGTTTCCCTTTGCGATTGGAGAATAGTCTGTAATTTGATCGAAAACTCCTGCAATGTCACGAACCATCTTGACAGGAACTTCCAGCCAAGAGTGGCCGGGGTCTTCGATGCGGTTGAAGGTGAGAGTTGTATTGTTCATCTTACGGGTACAACCTAACGGAGATTTTAGAGAAAGTCAACAGAAAAGTTTGGTGGGCCATGCCGGACTTGAACCGACAACCAAGGAATTATGAGTTCCCTGCTCTAACCAATTGAGCTAATGGCCCACGAAAGTCAAGCGGTTTTTGTGTGACAAGGATAACCGCAAACCTTGAATTACGGAAGGAAAAGATAATAAATGACAAACTTATCTTATCCTCGCCTCACAAATCGTCATCTTCGGTTGAATAGACTGATTCATCCACTTCAAACGAACCTTCGATGTACTCACCGTCCTCGGGAAGAGGAACACTGGTGTCAAAAACTTTTTCTACAGCATCATCCAAAGATTCTGCTTGAACTTCGACGGTACCCATCATCTGCCAGACAACGGGAATCTTGTAGGTCTTCATATTTTACTTGTGGTTGGTGCAGTTGCCTTTGTGAGTAATAACCAAAGGTTGAAAGCTGGTGACGATGTACTCACAGTTCTCAACCTTAACCAATCGGATTCGACTGTCAACAAAATCTTGAGCAGTTTTATTCTTGTCAACTGGTTTGGATGGTTCACACCCAACCAAGATGGCAACGAGGGGTACAACGAACAGAGGATATGTAGTACGCAGAAGTTTCATGTACAGGATCACTTTATCAGCTTTTCAGAGAAAGTCAAGCGGTTTTCACTAGGATCACCGCAAACCTTTTGTCAACCATTATTCCTCATCTTCCACCACCAACTCACCCTCAGAACTATCACCGTAGGTACGTTCCATGTACCACTCCTCAGTCTCAACCGTGTTTTCCACAAGGTCGTAGGTGATGTTATCACCGTAGTCATTGCCCTCTCCTGCCCCACTGTAGGAGTACACATCCCACGCCCAATTCTCAACCTCCTTAACGAGGTCACGAGCCGCCTCATCCTTGTAGTCAAACTCT
>Ga0129336_10000432_pt1 | contig 24520 bp, 25 predicted proteins | sample CPB6_02_DNA_FD_96878 | JGI IMG/M metagenome (GOLD analysis project Ga0129336, IMG submission 96878) | Freshwater to marine salinity gradient microbial communities from Chesapeake Bay, USA - CPBay_Sum_0.6_0.2_DNA | ecosystem: Environmental > Aquatic > Marine > Coastal | place: USA: Chesapeake... | reverse complement strand
CAACAATCTGGAACATCTGATGGTTGCTACGGTGGTGCGGGTTGGGTTATTGGTAATGATATATTTTTTAAAGCACAACTTTTCTCAAACTCACGAAATGATTTTGAATCTAACCCAAAAGCCCTAAATAAAACAATTGAAATGATAAAGGAAGCAGTTTTAGCATGCAGGAGCGGATTTGACAGTAAAAGTAATAAGGGAAATCCTGAAGGTTGTATCTCGCTTATGCTAAATAGAATGCCTTTATTTTGGTATATGGATATTAATTTATTTATAGAAAATTGTGAAAAAATTAGCAGTTTTGTTGAGAAACTAAATGTACATGGTATTGAATATGATTTTTTTAGCAACTGCATAACAGGAGGTTATGAGCATATAAATAAAAATGATATGGATAAATTAATAGATAAGTTTCCTAAAGTAAAAGAGATGATAATATCTAGAAATCCAAACCTCGCTGGATTAGTTAAAGAAATATAATGTTACGATACTAAAAAAAATAGAGAGGCTTGAAATGGATAGCATAGATTACCTTTTTGAAGAAAATAATGAATCTAATTTAAAGTTAGCAACTGGAGAGATAATACAACTTAACAATGATATCGCGGTTGTAAAATTTTTATCTAATGAGATTGCAAATGTTCCTATTACGGAATTTTATCCAAATAAAAAATGGATATTAGGAAATAAGTATATTTTTGTAAGAAGAGAAGCACATGGAAAGGTAAGTTATTCGGTAAAAGATACAAATTTAATCAAATTACTTTTAGATGGATTATCTCCTGAAGTAAGAAGAGGAGATGTAAGAGTTATAAAGATAGTTAGAGAGGTGGGTATAAGAAGCAAGGTTACTGTTGCAAGCACTGTTGAAGGGTTAAATCCTATTGATTCTTGCGTTGGACCTTCGGCTGGTAGAGTTAGATCATTGAATGGTTTTCTACAAGGTGAGAGAGTAGATTTTGTAAATTATAGTTCAAATATAGATAATTATATTAAAAATGCATTAGGGGTAGATGTTAATGAGATTATTTATAAAGATAATAAGGTTGAAGTGAAAGTAGATCCACATCTTTATTTAGCTGCCGTTGGTGGAGGTGGCATTAATAGCTTAATAGCCTCTAAATTAGTAGAATTAAACTTATCAATAGTTAGGACAGTTCACGAGAATGTTTAAAAAGGGGTTTACTTTATTAGAAGCTATTATATCATTAACGCTAATACTAGTAATTGCTTCCTCAATTGTACTTATTTTTAATAATAGTAGCCCTTCTAATGATTTAGAAGCTAGAGAAACGATATCAAGTGTAAAAAAAATTCTTGATAAGAAGAGGGGGGATTACACGTTAGAAAGTCTTAATGAATTAAACTCAGATTTTCAATTTATTGAAACAAATAGTGAATCAATTAACGAAGTTTCAATTATACTTAATGAAGATGTGATTTTATTAGCGGTATCTAATGAAAATGAGGGTTGTTGGCTACTTAGAAAAGATTATGATGCGGATAGCGAGAACCTTGCAGAGGTATACGGCTATAAAGAAGGATTTACTTGTGAGGCTGATTTCGCTAGTAATTTAATTAGAGATGGTGATGTGGGTAGTATAAGAAAACCTATAATATTATGATATTTTGCTATATCTTGACTAGAGAGGACACTATTTAAAATGAGTGATCAAAGAAATGATATAGAGAAAGCAGTTGCGGTTTTAGTTCTTGAGCATAAGATACTTCCCTATAAAGATGCTTGGGAATTTATAACAAAAAGTAGAAGTGAGAATAGACCACTTCTAAGTTACCTGCTAAATGAAATTCCTGACACAGTATTAGTTAATGCCCTTGCAAAATCTTACGGTATAAAGTTTTTTGATTTATATTCTACTTCATCTGAGTATACATTTGATAGCATTATATTTGAGAGAGCGGAACGTGATATGCTTATAAAGTTATCTGCTCTACCACTAAAAGATAAGACTGGTAGAGTAGTTGTTGCGGTATCGGACCCTAATAATCCTGAGTTGATAGATTATCTAAGAGTAAAGTATGGGCAATTTTTATTAGTATTGGCAACGAAGCTACAGATTCAGAATAAGTTAGCATATTATGTTACTGAGACCTCTGAGAAAGTTGCTGATAAACCAAGCACCACAAATTTTTCGCAAATAGCAAGTTCATCTACAATAGCAACAGCAAAATCTCCTATGCAGGAATGGTTAGATGGCGTGCTTGGTAGAGCTGTATCTGAGGGTGCTTCAGATGTTCATTTTATGTTTAATCCTGATAAGAGTATGCTTATGAGATTTAGAGTAGATGGTATTTTGCAGGCTCAGAAAATCCCATCAAATATAAAGCCCCTTGAGATTATTGGAGCTATCATGAGTAGGTGTAATATGGATATGTCCAATCAGAGAGAGCCACAAGATGGTACATTCACTTTTCCTGCCGCTGGAAGAGATATAGATGGTCGCGTAGCGATGCTTCCTCAAGAGTTTGGTCCTACACTTGTAATAAGATTATTAGATTCACAGAATATGAGAACTAAACTAGAGGATATGGGTTTTGAGAGCAGTGCATTAGTAAGGCTTAGAAGTGCTACATCAAAAGCACAAGGCTTGATAATTGTATGCGGTCCAACAGGAGCCGGAAAGAGTACAACGTTATATGGTTTGGTAAGAGAGCAAGATGCTATGAGAAAAGCTATTTTCACAGTAGAAAATCCAGTAGAGTATAGAATGAGTAACATTGGCCAGACTGAAATAAAACATGGATTAGGTGATAAATCCCTTTCATTTCCTAGAGCACTTAGAACTATACTAAGATTGGATCCTGATGTTATATTAGTAGGTGAGATTAGAGATCAAGAAACGGCAGAGGTTGCTTTACAAGCAGCGTTAACTGGACATTTAGTATTGACTACTTTGCATGCTAACTCAGCAATATCATCTTATAGTAGATTGATTAATATGGGTTTGCCAAGATATCTAGTCTCTGAAGCGGTTACATTGGTTGCAGCACAGAGATTAGTTAGAAAATTACATAATTGTGCAAAAGATATGGAACCAAGTAAAGAGGAGTTAAGAACAATTTCTATTATTTCTGAGAGCTATAAACCTGAAAAAATAAAGAAAGCGGTTGGATGTGCTGGTTGTAATGGCGTTGGTTATAGAGGTAGAGTAGCGGTAGCTGAAGTATTAGAGACATCTGAGAATATAAGAGCTGTGGTTACAAAGGAAGATTCTACAGTGGAAGATATATTAGCTACCGCTAAAATAGAAGGCTATAAGACTTTATCCGAGGAAGGATTAAGACATCTTGAATTAGGCACGACAAGCTTAGATGAGATTAAAAGAGTATTACTATTTGGTGGTGAGTGATGGATATAAAATCCTTACTAAAAGGGAGAGAGAGTAATACAAATATTGCTCCAGGTCAGAAACTTTTCAATTATGTAGCTGTATCTAACACTGGAGTAAGAAGTAAAGGAAGGATGCAAGCTCCTAACAAGAATATTGTTGTGGAGTCACTACAAAGTGAGAATTTTATACCTATACTTGTTGAAGAGGTTAAAACTGAGACTAGCGACATTGCTAAGATGCTTACCACTAAACCTGTTGTTTTATCAACAAAACAGGTTGCAACATTTGCAAGACAACTATCTGAGCTTTTGAAAGCAGGAGTTCCTCTTCCAAGAGCTTTAGAGGCATTAGGTTCAGAAGGAACCACTAACATTGTAAAAATCACTACAACATTAACTGATTTAGTAACACAAGGTGTCCCGCTATCTAGAGCACTAGCTACATTTCCTAAAGCATTTGATGAAATTTTCAGATCCTATGTAGAAGCTGGAGAGGCTGCAGGTACATTATCTGTTACAATGTCTAGACTAGCAGCTACATTAGAGAGAAGGGCGGAGACTCAGAATAAAATAAAGGCGGTTACCGCTTACCCTAAGATGGTATCCTCGGCGATTGGAATGATAGTAGCGGGTATTATTATATATCTAGTACCGATGTTTGCAGAGATATATTTAAGTTTTAATAAACCTCTACCAACGCCTACAAAGATATTACAGCAAATCACGGCAAGTCTACCTCCTTTTACATTTACCTCGAGTGCACCTATACCTGCGATCATGGAGGGAAAAGGAGGTATAGCTGATCTATTATTTGGATTTATTGCTGTATTTATTATATTTGGATTAGGGGTTATTAAAAGAAGAAACTCCGGAAAGACAATAAAGAAGATAAAAGTATATATAAATATACTTATTTCAATATATTTGATTTTTTTTGCATATGATTATAAACTAAATATTATTTCTGCTATCATATTTCTTTTCATATCTATTGGAAGCACATATTTTATAATACTTTCAGAGAATGGGAAAATAAATGATAAGTATTTACAGTATATTGATCAGATTAAATTCAAGATGCCAATTTTTGGTCAATTGAATTTTTACGTAGTATTACATAGGTGGACTACAGTGCTAGCAGGTGCTTTGGAGTCAGGCGTTAATCTTGATGCTGGTGTTGACTTAGCAGCTAGAACCTCAGGATCAAAGTCTCATGTACTTGCCTCTAAATATATTCGAAGCCAGTTAAGAAATGGTATGCCATTATCTGAGGCTTTAAATAATTATAAAGAATTTTATCCAGCTAACCTAAGAACTATGGTAAAAACAGGTGAGAGTGCGGGCGAACTATCAACTATGGTTGAGAATATATCTCAATCACTTGATAGCGAGATAGACTCTATCATTGCAGGTTTAGCCGCAAAAATAGAGGTAGGGCTTCTTGTAGTAATGGGAGTAGTTGTTGGTGGCTTATTAGTAGTTCTTTATCTGCCTATATTAAAACTCTCAGCAACCTCAGCAGAAGGTATTGGTAGCTAATATGGAAAAAAGTTACGATAAAGATAGTATGGAAGATGTAATTTTAGATAATTCAAATATGTTTGTAACGCCAGATATTGAAGATAAAAATGAATTATCTAATTTACCGATAAATGAAGAAAAAACTGGCACAATAATAAAAAGTATAGATTCCGGAGCATCTATAACGGCAGATATGATTTTAAAGTATCTTCTAAATGAGGGTGTTATAGTAGATTCGGATCTCATCGGACTATTAGGTGAGGAGAGACATCATCTTACAATACCGGGATTAGAGCGAGCCTTAGCAAGAGAGAGTAGAATCTCTGATATTTCGCTTGCAAAATTAAAGGGAGCTCTTTCTGGTAAAGATTACATTAAGTCAAATGAAACAAAGACAAAATTATTATTTGATAAGATAGTTTCAAAAAATTTAGGAGCAATTGGTATTGAGAGTGAACATCTAAAGATTGCTATGATTGAAGATACCCCTGCACATATAGAGAAATTAAGCGAGGTACTTGGAAGTAGTAATTTTGAAATTGTTTTCTGTACAATTACACAATTTAAAGAACTTTACAGTAGTTGTTATGAGAATAGTAAAGTTAAAGATAAAGCGAAGACTGTTGATTTACTTGAAATTTTAGATGAGTGTATTAGAAATCGAGGATCTGATGTTCATATATCCGTAGGACTTCCTCCTGTTATACGAGTTGATGGTAAATTGACTATGATGGATAGACAAATTCTAGATGCAGAATGGATGAGAACACAAGTTTATAATCTTGTTGGTAAAGATCAGTTTTCTGAGATAGAGAGAAAACATGACTATGATATGGCTTTACCTTACGGAACGGCAAGATTTCGTGTAAATATTGGTATGGATAATAGAGGGTTTACAATTGTAGCAAGAAAACTTCCTACTAAAATACCTACACCAATTGATTTAAACTTACCAGAAGCAATTCAGAAATTTACTGAATTAGATAGAGGTTTAGTACTGGTAACTGGTCCTACCGGTTCTGGTAAATCTACTACATTAGCTTCTTTACTAGCAGAGATATCTATAAAACATCAAAAACATATAATTACATTAGAGGATCCTATTGAATTTACACTTCCTAGAGGAAGATCTGTTGTTAATCAAAGACAACTTCATTCCTCATTTACGAGTTTTGGTAATGCTCTTAGACAGGCTCTACGTCAAGATCCAGATGTAATATTAGTAGGCGAAATGAGAGATTTAGAGACAATAAGAACCGCTGTACAGGCTGCCGAGACAGGTCACCTGGTTTTTGGCACGTTACATACCTATGATGCTGCATCTACTGTGGCGAGAGTGGTAAGTTCATTTCCAGCAGAAGAGCAAGATCAGGTAAGAGCTCAATTAGGTTCAATTGTAAAAGGTATTGTTTCACAAACATTACTTGCACATAGATCTGGAACAGGTCGAGTAGCAGCATATGAGATATTAGTTTCAACGCCAGCTATTTCAAATAATCTCAGAAAAGTAGATGGCCATCTATCGCTAAGACAGTCTATTGAGATGGGCAAAGCAGATGGTATGCAGACAATGGATATCGCACTTGCTAATTTAGTTCATAGAGGATTAGTTACAGAAGAAGCCGCTAAAGAAAAATGTGTCGATTTGGAAAACTTCAAAAAATTAACTAAAGGCGGATAATCGCTGACAATTTTTCAAATGAGTGGATTATACTTATATGGAAAATGATGATAAAAAAATAGAAGAAAATTTAGAGCAAATTGCACCAAAAGATATGACTACTAGAAAAAGAGTTTTAGCGGCTCTACTTCGAGCGATAAATTCAGATAATCAAGGCGGAGGTAGATAATTTGAAGAGGATGGTTGGAGTCGATATAGGAACGACTGAAGTTAGAGCAATCGAAGTTGCTGGTGTCGATAGTTCTGGTCTAGCTATTATAACTAGAGTTGGTTTATCTTCTGTCGCTGAGGGTAGCATTGTTGCTGGAAGAATAAAAAATCCTCAAGGAGTTGCAACTGCGTTAGTAAAAGCTTTAAAGAGAGCTAATCTGCCTTCTTATGGATTTGTAATTAACTTATCAAGTCCAGATGTGGCTATGACAACATTAAATTTACCTAGCTCAGTTAGAAGAGATGAAAGAACATCTGCAATTAGAGCATTAGGTAGACCTTTGTCAGCAGCACTTCCATTAGAAGAAACTGTCTTAGCTTCTCAGTTAATATCTTCTTCAACAACAAATGATGGAATAGATATAAATACTATAGCTGTTGCTGGTGCTTTAGAATCTGAGCTAGAGGTTCTAAAAACTGTATGTAAAATTGCAAAATGTAAACCAAGAGCAATTGATTTTACTGGCGTAAGTCTCATTAGATCATTAACTAGATCAAAGAGTACTTCCGCAGAAATTGCAACTGTAGTTGATGTTGGAGCGTCTAAAACTTCAATCTCAACAAGAGTTGGACCTCATGTTAGATCTATGAGAGTTTTCCCTGGTGGTGGGATTGAGTTAACAAGATCATTATTAGCATCTTTTTCCGGAAGCTTTGAGAATGCAGAGCTTGCAAAGACAAAAATAACTTTACCAACGAGCAGTAGTAAGATTTCAACAGCATACTCATCTGACGATGAATATAAGTCAGATAGTGATTTAACGTTAGCAGCTTTAGGAAGTTCAGTTGAAGTTCTAATAGATACGATAGCTCAGTCTATTGACTTTGATGCGTCAACTCATGGTAGTTACAGCCAGGGTGTATTCCTAACTGGAGGAACAGGATTATTAAAAGGGTTTAAAGATAGATTACAACAAAGAGTTGGTATACCAGTTGTTATTGGTAAACCATGGGCCGATTTAGAGAGATCAAAGAGGAATATTGACTTTTTTAACGAAGGAAAACCTGATCCTTTCTTACTTTATAGATTATCTAATGCAGTTGGATTAGCTTTATGGAAGGAACCTCTCTAATGTCTGATTCAAATATTACGGAGAAAAAATCAAGAATAAGAAACAAAAAATCTAACGATGGGGTGGTAGTTAGTACAAATCGTAGGAATATTGCAGTTACATCTTTTGATTTACTTAATGGAGAGTATGCAATTACAGAGAGAAATAAGAGAATTTTTTCTGTAATAAGTGTAATTGGTGTTATAATAATTGTATTTCTTGGGTATCAGGTTGTAAATGTTAATCTAGAAAATAATAATCTAGTTGCTAATAAATTACTACTTGATGAGGAGAAGAGAAAGTTAGAGGCAAGGTTTACCCAGACTACTGGTATACCAGAAGGGATAACTCAATCCGATTTAATAAGCAATTTTAATAGTTTTGAAAATGACTTCCAATATATCAGTTATGTAACAGCATTTCCATTTGATATAATAAATGTTTTAAAGAGTAATAATATATATATTACATCTGTTAATACTAAAATAGTTAATAGTAAACCAAAAGAGGGAGAAGAGAGTAAAGGAAGAGAAAATCCAAATGATATACCAGCTGAACTTCTAAGTGAAGTTGATATTGACGATATTATCAAAAATGATTCGATCCCAATTTATTACAAAATTGTAGCTACTGGATTAACACCGCTTGATTTAGCAGAATGGGCTAAGAGAGTAAGGGATGCAAATATATTCAATGAGATGACTATAGTAAGTTCTGGTAATATTTATACACTTCATGGTATAGTTTCTCAAGCGACACCACCAAGTGTAATTGCAAAAAGCTGGTCAGAGGCATCGTTACCTATAAAGAAACCAAAGCAGGAAACAGGTACTATATTAGATGAGACTATAGTTACTAGTGAAGAATCAGAAATTAGCAATGAGGTTATTACAGATGAAACGAATTGATTTGAATGCTTTGTTGAAAATAATTGATATAAAAAATATATTAGCAATTATTTTATTAATTATATTGTATTTCTCTGTCAATATTTTATATTTATCAAAGATTTCAGAAAAAAATAATGTTGCTTCAGAAGAGCTAATAAAAATAGAAGAAGAAACAAAGGAACAAAAAAAATTAGTGGATGAAATTACAGCGAATGGAAATGATTCGATACAGACTTTATTAGGTAAATTAGCTGCTTATGAAACAGTATTACCAAAAGAAAAGATGGATACTTTAGAGTTAGAGCTCCTTTTACGGAAGATCGCGGGTGCTGAACTTGAGATAAGCAGTATAACAAAAAATAGCGACTTATCTATCACGACTGATAAAACAAATGCAAAGTATGAAATTTTTACAGTTAGTGGTGTAGCCTCTTTAGGCATATTGGAACAATTTTTAAATGTTATTTCTTTTACAAGTAATTCAGATGGGACAGTGATAATGTCTGTTGAAACTCTATCAGCTAATATTGTTAGACCTAAAAACTCTTCATCCTCAGATTTATATGATCTACAGAGTTCCCCTAATATTGATTTTGAAGTAAATCTAAGAGTATGGTATAATAGCGAAAAAGGTATACTCACAGAAGCCGCTGAGAAGGCTGCACTTAATGCAATTGCTGAACAAGATAAAACAAATGAAGAAGAATCAACATCAGAGTAAGAGTTTATCCTAAATAACTAAAACCTTTTTTCTCTAAATATCCGTAGAATGCATATATAGTAAAAGTTATACATATATATTATAGAAAGGGATATATGGATATATCAACTTCAGAGAAAATAGAAAATATAATAAGTGATAGCAACATATCCCTACAAGGTAGGATAGTTAAAACACTTAGAGTAGTAATAGCTAGCCTTGAAGGTAAATCTTTAGATTATGCAGGTAAGACAATTGATGGAATTGTAAATTCAAAAAAAATACTAAATAAATTAGATAAAAATGCTTATGAAATTTATAAAGGTATTTTTGAAATAATAAGACATGAAATCGTAATTACTCATAAAGAAAAATTCTCTTTAGCTAATTTGGCTATATTAAAATTGTATAGTAAAAATGTAAAAGATGAAGTAAAGATTATAGTAAGTAACGCAAATCAGTTTAAAGAAATAGATGGAAATTCTATATGGTTTACCCTAATTGAGGAAGTTCAACGTATAGAGACTAAAGCAAATGCTAATTATCTCGTTGAAGGTATTGACGATAATTTAAATGCTGAAGAACTTATAAAGAGATATAATAATATCGATCTTCCTACGACAAAGAGATCTAAGTCTAAAGGCCAAAATTCCTTAACGACTGCAAAAGTAGTTATAAATAAAAACTACACATCAATCTCTAATGGAGATACAATCAGATTTAGTTCTGGGTTGCCCACTTTAGATCATGGCTATACTAATAAAAACGAGAAACTTGGTTTCATTACTCCTGGACAATTTATTGTTGTAATGGGTGCAACCGGAACCGGAAAAAGCTCGTTTGTAAATACAATCACTCCGGCTATCGGACAAGATTTATTAAATTATGGCTTAATAGATGCTAAACAGGTATTATTCCATACCGAAGAAGAGTCTATTGATAAAATTAAAGGTTTTAAAATGTCGCCTAATGATAAATTTTATCATTTAGCTGATAACTTAATTATTGAGAATGTTGGTACCTCTAGAAAGAAAATGACAGAGGTACTTTATGATCTTGTAATTGAAGCCGACAGCAGAGCGAAAAAAGAGAATAGATCAATTTTAGAATTTCTGCCTTATGTAGTTCAACTTGATTATATTCAATCTATTATAGAAACATTTGAAGATGAGGTTAAGGCTTCTGCAGTGACAGCTGAATTCCTTTTACGAGGAGTCTCTGCATGGAATCCTACCGAGATGGCTAAATTTGGTGGGGTTAACTTTAGAGAGTATTCAGGTATGTCTTGGCCATCTGGCATGGAGAATCATCGTGTTGCTGTAATCGGTTATGCCCAGCTTGTAAAAATTAATGATGAAAGTTTATTTTATCGAGCAGGGAAACGTAATCAAAATATCGAAGATTTTGTAATCTTAGATGAAAATAACAAACCTTATTGGGATGTTAAAGAGAATGATCTACGTCTATTTAGAAAAAATCAAATGAGAGGTAGCGGTGTTATAGCTAATAATGCTCATGCCATCATTATCTTACATAGATCTGTTCCATACAATAATCCAAGTATAACAGATAAAGATGGTAGAACAACTCTTACTGATACACGTGCAAGAATACTATTTGATAAATCAAGAACAGGTTCTAGAATAGCCTATGCACCTTTAAAATTTGATGTCATGAAAAATGGGTTTAGAACGCAGTTTTTTGATGAGTTAGCTGAAAGAGCAATTAATCTTGGCAAACTTAAAAACTTTGATTCTGATACTCATATAGAATATGGCGATCCAATTTTACCTATTAGAGAAGAAATTGACCCTCTAAAACAGGTTAGATACTAAAAATAAAGGGGTTTAAAAACCCCTTTATTTTATTTAATCCACTCTTCATTAGCATAAATCTCTATCATATTTAATCTTCTATTTCTTCTATCACGCCATGGGGCGTATGAGATATGCATCTTAAAAACTCTTTTTCTCTCAGCTGGGCTTGGGGCTCCACCTAAAATATCAGGCCAAGTGTCTTTACCCTTTACGGAGAAAGAAATAACAGCCGATCTTGCTAATTTATCATCTGACAATAACTCAACTTCAAGATTATTATATTTCTGAATAATTTCACTGAAGTTTGGATTAGAGGATAAAATTTCTTTTACAAGTTTATTAACTAAAGGTAAATTTCTGAAAGCAGATATTTCTTCTCTTAAATCTGTTCTAATTGTTTTATTGTCTATCATTTTATTAAAATAAATTTTTCGTGTATAATTATATTTAATATAGCCATGAGAGAGGTTATTATCGCTCCAATTAGTAGAATTAATTAACCAAAGATCAGATATTTTAGTAGCTAATTTAATATTCTCAAAAGCTAGCTCTTGTATATCTATCTCTCTTTTATCGCCTAAACTTATTTGGTGTGTTTTTATCAGCATTAGTTCAGATTCGGATAAATCTAAATTATCGAGTATAACGAGTGGGATCGAAGCAGGTAAATTTCTGTAAATATCATTCATATAATATATCTCTAAGGGGGCTACGAAAATATCACTCTGTAAAAGGTATATAGCCAATATGACGATTGACTTCAACATCATTATCAAGTATAATAACTGTTGGGAGAAGGCTGACTCCAAAAATATCAGTAAGTTTAGGATACTTATCTACATCAATTACGATTGTTGCGTAATTATTATTTTTATCAAATTTTTCAATTATTTCTGAGACTATCCCCATCCAGTTAGCGATAAAAATTAATGTTTTATTATTTAGATACTGGTTATTATCTTCGCCATCATAAATTTCCATGTTATTATTATCATAAAAGTATATTATTTGTAAAATCTTTATTTGCATATCATAAAAAAAGGGGATTATAATTATATGGATAAAAAAATAGATGTATTATTAATAGATGGTAACAATTTAGCACATAGATCATACCATGGCATGAAAAAATCTGATCTTAGAACTGTTGATGGTGAACCTATCTGGGCTGTTCATGGTTTTTTAATATCAGTATCAAAATTAATTTCAAAATTTCAACCTAAAAATATCATCATATGCTTTGATAGTGAAGGATCTAATAATATAAGGCGAGAAATTCAAGTTACTTATAAAAAAAATAGAGAAAAAAGAAGTGAAGAAATTAATCTACAATTTGTTCATTTATACTATATTTTAAATAATATCGGTTTCACTATATGTAAAATTTCAGATAGAGAAGCGGATGATATATTAGCTTCGCTTGCCAAATATTATAAAAAAATAAATAAATCTGTAGGTATATATAGCACTGATAGAGATTTGTACCAAGTTATAGATAATAACGTTTTTGTTATCAATAATAAATATGATGTGATTGATTATAATAAAATTATTGATATTTATGGTATAACACCTAAACAATATTTTGAGATGGCGGCAATTAGAGGTGAATCAGGAGATAATATTATTGGAATAAAAGGTATCGGGGAAAGAGGAGCATTAAAACTTTTAAAAGAGTATGGATCTATTATTAATATTATAGAGAATAAAATAAAAAATAAGAATACGGAAAAAATATTAGAAAATATTGAATTGTTTATGAGTAATATAAAAATAGCAAAGCTTTACGAAGATATACCTGTTACTGGATATGCAGAGCATGCTGAATTAAGTCGTAATAACTATAACTTTGAGATTCTTAAGAGTTATGGATTAAATAAAGCATACAATGAACTTCTCTCTTTAAGAGAGAAATAACCCCATATTTTATTATGGGGTTATTGCTTAAAAGCTATTAGTTACTGATTTGCGACGAAATCTAGCATCTAATTCGCTAATATTTGGAAGTTTTTTAGCTTCTTTCTTGCTAATCTCAGTTATCTGATAAATCCAGTTTCGGATAGCAGCCTGAGCTTGGCAATCATCAGCATTATATTCAAGAAGTCTTTTCTTATTAGCTTCTACAACGCTCTCTTCTTGGGAATTTATAACATTTTTATACCAAGCGATAGAGTTACCGCCATTTGGATCAGAATCTCTCCAAGAGAATCTTACCCATTTAGCAATTTCCTTTAGAGTAACATTTTCAGTAGGCCAGATAAGTTCAGTGGATATAACTTTATGCAAGTCAACCCATTTCTCAGATTCTATGAATTCTCTAACTTCAGCAACAGTTGGAATACCAGGTAGTCCAGCATGTTTTTTTGCTAAAGCTATAAAAGCTGAGTTTTCATGTGCGGTGTAATGATAAGCAGTATATCCCCACTTATTTTCTTTAGCTTTGTTTTTCCAAGTCTGTATATGATTCCAGAACTCAGAAAAAACTCTAGCTTCACCTTCATCTGTATTTGACCAATCAACAAAAGCATTATACTCTGAACGAAGTTTCCAGTCTTCACCATTTTTCTTACGACCAACAGTTCGGACGCCAATTAGATAAACAAGACCATCACAGTCTTCTATATCGACATCTTGTTCAATTATATGAGGAACTAAACTTACTTTTTCAATACCTCTTTGTCGAAATACCTTACCGATTTTATATACTCTTGCTTGATCAATTGATCCAGCTAAGTTCCAAATATCAGTATTTGCATATTTTGCGGTATCGTTACAGAGTTTGAGTAAATCATTTCCATTTTTAATACCTAGAACGTCAAAATATTCATTAGACTCAGGGAATAAATCATTAGGAGAGAAATTGCTTCCTTCTTCATTAACTGTATCTAAAATATCTTGAACATCGCAACCAAAATCAATAAGTTTAGCAGTTCTCCAGTCGAGACGTGCTAGTTCATCAATTCTGCTAACACCAACAGAGTAGTGTGACTTTGCTCTTTTTGGCGTTATTCCAGGAAGAAGTGTAATATGATCAAGATCAATTTTAAGCTCATCTTTGCATGTAGTCTTAAAGGGGCACTCTAGGCACTCTGACTTCCATTCAGGTCCGACAATTGCTTTTCCATTTAAGGCATTTTTTGCAATATTAACTCGCTTTTCGAATTCTAACTTATAATAATCTAGTGCAGAAAGTTTTCCACTGCTCTCATGATTATATAAATTATCATCTAATTGATGCCATATAATTGATTCTTCACGTCCAATAATACCACCAACTTTATATTTAGAAGACATATTCAATTCTTCCAACATAAAGTAGTAGTGTGCTAATTGAAGTGCATCACTCTTTCTAGGTGTACCGTCACCAAATGATGTTGGTACTGATTTTGAAAACAAAGGTGTAGAGATTTGACTAGTAGGATATAGTTTATTTTTAGCAGTACCTTCAAGAACCTTGTGATCTTTTATATCAAGAGGAATCCATTTGTACTTACCATTTACTTTCTCGGCTCTAATAAGTGCATCTGGCTCACCAGTTCTATGACTCTTTTTTAATTGAGGCAATCTAGCATTCCAGATAACAAGTACTTTACCAGGATTATTCATAATCTCTAAGGTTAGTTTTTCTCTTTTTGCTTTAGAAGTTTCGCTTCTATCGCAGATTGGTATTTGATAAATTTTTTCTTTATCTAATGAAATTAACCACTTATCACCAATTAAAGTTTCAAATAATCTACCAGAGTCCATTCTTTGTTGGGCTCCAGAAGATGGTGCATCTAATTCGATATCTTTATAAAAAGGATCGAAAGTCTTGCGGATTTTCTCTGGGCATGACTTAGCGTCATATCCTCCCAACAGAAAATGTTTGTTTTTCATTTTTTCCTCCGTGAGGTAGTATTTATAAAATTAACTGTATCTGCTTATCTTTTAAAATCATGCTTTTATCTCCGGCTAGGAAAGATATTTATTATGAAAAAAATTATATCGAGAACTGTAGAGAACACTTATTTAGAAGTAGAGGTAGATAATAAATTTATCATTAATTTTATAACCATTGATAATGATATTGTAAATATTACAAAGAATGCAGTTGATCTAGCATTGGATGGATATTTTTATAAAGATAAATCAATTGAAAAAACGCTACCAATTGAAGATTATAAAAATATTGAAATTGGGAATTTTGAATATATAGGAATTATTTCAGTAATTTTATTTGTAAACCATGTTCCATTTGAACTATCAATAAATCAATTTATTGAATTATTAAATATTAGTGTAAAGAATCAAATTATAGATGGAATTTACAATGGTTAATTCATTGTCAAAAAATCAAGAGATAGCAATAAATTCAATAGATGGAAGTTTTATTATATCTGCTGGCCCTGGATCTGGTAAAACATTTGTGATAATAGAGAGAATAAAAAAAATTATTAATAATAAGTTAGCGTTACCTGAGAAAATATTAGCAATTACTTTTACAAATAGAGCAAGCAAGGAAATGAAAAACAGGCTATCTGATAATAAATATAAAGGTGTACGTTTTAGTACTATTCATAGCCTAGCATTGACTGAGTTAAGAAAAAAAAGAGAGTATAAATATAATATAATTGATGATGAAGACTCAGAGAGAATATTTAAAAAAATAGTTGATTCAGATAATAAATATAATAATTGTGACTTAGAATTATTATATAATAAATTTATGGCCATACGCTGCATTAGATCTGATAAAAGAAGAAATATAGATGATGGTAGTATAAATGAAATTATAGCTAAATATATTAGCTATCTTAGGTGTAATAAAGTAACCGATTTTGATCTAATTTTAGAAGATTATGAAAAATTAACAGAAGATGATGACTATATTTTTGACTTTTCTAATGAATATAAGTATATATTTGTAGATGAATATCAAGATACTAACGATATTCAGTATAAAATTATAAGAAATATAACAAGTAAAATTAAGAATATATGTTTTGTGGGCGATTTAGATCAATCTATATATCTTTGGCGTGGAGCATCTAGCGATATAATCCGTGATACAATCTCTGATTATCATAATATTAGTGTGTTATACTTAAATGATAATTTTAGATCAGACAAAAATATTGTTAAGTTTTGCAATGAAATAATTCTTTCAAGTAGTAACCCACTAAGAGTAAATATGAATTCTAATAAGAGTAGTGAAGGTAAATTATTAGTAAAGAAGTTTATAAACAAGCATCATGAAATAAATTGGATAGCTAATGAGATAATTCAAAAAAATTTAGGAAATTGTGCTATTCTTTTAAGAGTTAATTACCAAATAGCTGATTTTGAGCTGATTTTCAAGAGTTTAGGTATCAATTATAATATAGTTGGAGGGGTGAGTTTATATAAAAGAAAAGTTATTAAAATAATTATATCATATTTAAAGATTGCTACTAATAAAAACGACTATGTTAGCTTTATTTACTCTTTTACAAATCCAAAAAGAGGATTAGGAGAGAAGGGAATTGCAAAAATTGAAGAAAAATTTCCAATTTTTAATTATAATCAATATACTTCTGAATTAGTAAAAAATAAAAATAAATATATTAGCAACTATCTTATAATAATTGATAATATAGTAAATTTACTTTTAGATAAAAAATATAAAGAAGCTATATTTTTAATTACTGATGTATGTTTTAAGGAGAGTTCGCTTTTGGAATCAGAAAAAGAATTATTAAATAAATTTACAACTTATTTTGAAGAACAGTCAGAAGAAAACATTATTGATATATTAGATAAAATATATCTAGATAAAGAAGAAGAATTTGATATAGATAAAAGCAATATAACAATAGCAACTATACACTCTTCTAAAGGGAAAGAATATGATTCAGTTTTTATACCATTTTTAGTAGATGGTAATATTCCTTGGTATAAAAGTACTAATAATGAAAAAAATCTTGAAGAAGAACTACGTATATTTTATGTAGCCTCATCAAGGGCGAAATCAAAGTTAATTTTATCTTACCACAAAGAAGATAGAGGTAACATAATGAAGAAATCAAGATTTTTAGCAAATATAAAAGAAAGCAAAATTTTAAAAAAAATAGAGAATATTAATATAGGAGATAAAGTAATAATTGAGAATGATGAGTGTACTATCATAAGAATTTTTAATGAATTGGATGATACATATTTTGAGGTTGTATGTAATGGTTTAAATAAAACCTATTCAAAAAAGTATACAGATATAATATTAATAGATGAAAAATAACTATATCTACAGGATAATATAGATTAACAAAGTTATAGGGGATATTTCCATAAACTTTCCACGCCCAGTAATCTGGGCGTTCTTTTTTTATAAATGCTACAATTGTATTAATAAAATAATATATATTATATCTGAAAATATCAGAGGAAAGGTTATATATGAATGGTGCACCAGCTTATATAGTTGGAAACACAGTAGCTGAACCAGAGCTACGATTTACAACTGCAGGAATTCCTTGGGTTACATTCGATATCGCAGTTAATGATATCAGAACTACAAAAAATGGCGAAAGAACAGATAAGACCCATTATGTAAAGTGTAAACTATGGCGAGATGCTGCTGAGAATTTGGTCGAATCTATTGGAAAAGGAACAAGAGTAATTGTACTAGGAAAATGGGTTCAAGAGAACTGGGAAACACAGAACGGCGATAAAAGACGTGACTGGGTAATTGAGGTTGATGAGGTGGGTCCTTCAGTAAGATGGGCTACTGCTAAAGTAACTAGAAATGCTAGAGCTAATGCTCAGGTAGCAAAGACCCCGGTTTCAACAGTTCAACAGTCAAACCAGGTAGAGGTTTTGGATAGTCCTATTGAGGAAGAGAATCCATTTCTCTAAGAGTTACTAATAATATAATTTAAACGACCCATTTATTGGGTCGTTTATTTATTTAATTATGCAATTATAGTTTAATTTATGAAAAATACAAACATGAAACCATGGTATAGGCAGAGTGTTTACAGAAAAGATATTCATAAAATAACAAATAAGTTAGATGAAGAAATTGATTTTATTGCAATAGGCGATCTTCACGGATGCTATAACACTTTACAAGATTTATTATCTTTTGCTAAAGCAAATATTCCTAATTTTGATAAATATAAAATTATCTCTGTTGGTGATATTACTAACAAAGGCGGGGAAAAATCTTGTATTAATGGTGATAAAAACAAATCTGGATCTGTAAATATCTTACGATGGGCTATGGATCAATATAATTATGGTAAATTATATATAGTTGATTCTAATCATGGAAGAAACCTTATAAAAAGACTTAGATTTGATAAAGTTTCAATTAATCCTAATGTTGAAATGACTTACAAAGATATTTTGATGCAAGATGATCATGTTATATTAAGAGATCAAATTATCAATTTTTTAGATAAACTACCACCTTATTTAAGAATAATTTCTAAAGATAAGAGAGAGTATATTATTGCTCATGCTTCTGCTTCAGATAGATTGCTTAAACAAGATAAACTAAGTAAGGTTGAGTATGATTATTTTCTATATAATAACCTTGATTTCAAGTGGAATAATAATTCAACTGTTATAACTGGTCATGTAGGAGTTACTAAACCTGAGAAAATAATAAATAACAATGGAGAAATTATACGTCTCGATACTAAGGTTGAAACAGGTAATGGTCTTTCATTTTATGATTCTGTTACAAAAACCTTAACTACTATACCAACAAATATAAAAGATATAAATATGTAAATAATGCGTGACAATTGTCACGCATTATTTTTTTGACTTTATATAATAATTGGCGATTATAATAATATGGAATACTTATTATTTTTATGTTATAATTTAAAGAAAATTTATAATGACCAACTTATTTATAATATAAAATATTATAAAATAATTTTTACTAAATGTATAATTAATAAGACTTGCTACCTAATAAAGAATTTGAAATTAATTTATGAATAAATCTAATTATAATCCTTTTCTTAAAAAACTTATAATTAAAAATATATTATTACTATCATTATATATTAATGTTATATTTATATTATTTTACTTATTATTAAATTTCTCAAATAGATTAGAAGATAGGTTATTTTTTATAATATTTGTTATTATTATTTTTTTTGCTTTGAAGTATAAAATAATTGATATAAAGAAGATTTATGCAGGGCTAAAAGCTGAGATTTATGTAAATAAGCTTTTAGAAAAAAATGGTGTTATTTATAGTAAAAATATAATTATAAATAATAGAGAAATTGATCAGGTTATATACTATCCAAAACTAGTAGTTTTGGAGACTAAATATGGTAAAGGAAGAATTGATAAAAAAATAAATAAAAATATTACTATTAATAATAAGAGCATTAACAAAAATAACATAGATCAGGTAATTAGGAATTGTAAAACTATAAATATAATTACAAAAAAAAGTGGATATAATTATATATTTGAGCCAGTTTTATGTTTTAGTAACTCATTTGGAGATATAGTTAATGGAGAGGTAACAATTGTTTCCGGAGATAGTATAATTGATTATTTGTATAATAATAAAAATATTGATATAAAAAGTGCAATTATGCTTAAAAATTTTATTGAAAATATTTGATTTATTAATAGATGCATAAATAGTAATAAATACCTTCGTCTAATGAAAAAGATGATGAGGGCGTTGGTTTAATAGACCCACGAACCCGGTCGACCGCATTTGTCCGTCCGGCCAAGATTGTTGAAGCCAATGTAACTTAGTGATGCTCCGAAAAATTCGTTGCCATTAACCTCCTTATAGGCATGAGCTCCTTTTATGTTAAATTTTCCCTCAAATTTAGCAAGTACATTATGTGACTCCAATCGATAACCGATCAGCGGTTAACCAGCGCCCTCTCTGTTCTAACAGAGAGGGCCTGCATATTTAAGCTAAATCTTTATATCTTTATTTGTTCTTAATATTATATCTTCTAAAGTTCTATTTTCTTTATCTTTTAAAATGATTTTAATTGTTATAGAGTCTAATGATTCAATTAAAATAGTAATATTTTTATTTATAAAATTAGATAAAGAAGTATCTAATAAATCGTTTACTTTATCTATACTAAAATTATCAAAAAGTTCTTTATTAGTATTTTCTAGATTAGCTATTAACAAAGCTTTGTATTTATCTTTATCTACTGTGTAACTGTTATTTTTACTTATTAATACCTTATTTAAATTAGGAAGTGAACATATCATATTATCATTATTGCCGAGTAATGAGAAAAATATTGAATTATGATTTGTGGTATTTCTTTCCATGTAAGTCCATTCAGTTTTAGTTCTCGTCTCTCTCTTCTCAGTTTGACTTAGTAACTTATTTTTGTCAGTTTTATAATTTATTTCATAAAGAGCTCCTGTATATTTTGCAGTAAGATTACAGCCTTCCGTATATTCTACAATACCTGAGCCTTGTAAGAACGGCTTACTGTCTATTGTAGAGTAAATATTATGTTGAAATTCAAAAGGCATCGTTACATAAGGTCGAATTTTGGAAGTAATTTCTAAATTATCTTCAAGTAATAAAGTTTTTTTATCTATACTGTTGTTATAAGTCAATATGGATATTAAAGTTAATAAGGATAAGGAGAAAATTAATAAAATAATTTTTTTCATAGATTTACTCGCACTTGATTTACGCAATTTTTTAAGATTTCATCGCCTAATTTAGAACATAGGGCGGTTCTAACGTCTTCTCTAAGCATTAGAGGATGAGGAACATGAGGAAGTGCTATCGATAGATCATTTGAACACGATAGACCTTGGAAACCCCCTAAACCTAAGCAGTAATCTTTAACCTCTAATCCTACTTTTTCAAGTTCAGCAATCATTTCTTTAGGTAATATTTCTGGATATGGGTAAGGAAGTTTATTTTCAGACCAATTATATACAACAGCTAAAGCTTTCTTAGAGAAAACAAATGATGCACCATGAGCACAGCCTTGCAACATACCCGGTAGATCTTTTCGCTCCCAATTATTGCAAACATTAGGAAGATGTGTTGGTGCTAATTTTTTATCTAATGAAGGAAATCGATTGGTAGCTGGCTCGAACATATCCATCATGACACCTTCACCGCACTGAGCTCTACCTTCTGGGGTTCTTAATAAAGCACAATATTTAGAAGCTTCAATTCCATCTTCGGTTAAAATCCAAGCAGCGTGGCCGATTCCATGGGTGCAATAGTGAAACATATTTGAATCTGCTGATGACTCGCAGGCATCAACTAACTTTGCAAATTCTAGAGGAGATGGTTTAGTAATAGCAAAAGCATCTATAAGTCCGTGAATGAAACCAGCTTCACATGATGGATGATCGTGAGTAGCTAATGCCTTTCTTATATCTCCACCAGCAGCTTTTAAAGTAATTTCACCAACTAGATGAGCAGGCTCGTGGCAAGGTAAACCTAATAATGGATGCTTTATAATTAGATTTGAGAGACCGGTTGCTAGTGCTTGAGTTTCTAATTTGATACCAGCTTTATTAAATACAAGAATTAGACAATCTTTTATTTCATTTGAACTATAATATTTTGCATTATCAACCTCAGGTAAGCACTCTGAAATTTTATTTTGATACTCAGTTACTAATTTATCATCAACTTCTTTTACATATGTATCTCTAATAACTGGACCAGCTAAAAATATTTTTGCCTCATTCCAACCTCCATTGCTAGCTCTGTAACTAGTAGGATTTAGCACCAATAAAAGTGTCATAGTTGAGATTGTAGAAAATATAATTAAATAAAAAATTTTCTTCATTCTATGATTATACAAAAAAAGATAAAATAGGCAAAAATTATAACATAACTACAAGCCAAGATGTTTGTAAGCTTTTTTTGTTACTTCTCTACCTCTTGGGGTTTTTACTAGCATGCCTGCTCTTATTAGGTGAGGTTCATAAACCTCTTCTAAAGTTGTAACATTTTCGTTTACCGAAGTTGCTATAGTTGATAGGCCTACAGGTCCTCCTGAGAAATTGTTAATTATAGTTAAGAGAATTTCTCTACCAAAATCATCAAGCCCTAATTTGTCAACGCCAAAAGAGTCAAGTGCTTCTTCAGCTAAAATAGAGTCAATATGTAATATTTTATTATTGACCTCTGCGTAGTCTCTAACACGTCTTAGCCATTTATTGGCTATTCTAGGAGTACCTCTTGATCGTTTGGCTATTGATATAGCTGCATCTTCAGTAAGTGAAATATTTAATATACTAGATGATCTAAGTAAAATATCTTTTATGTCATCGTCACTATATAATTTAAATCTACCATTATAACCAAATCTATCTCTTAAAGGTGATGATAAATTACCAAACTTAGTAGTTGCTCCGATTAATAAAAATGGCTGCAGATCAATTCTTACAGACCTAGCCTTTATGCCTTCTCCTATAAATAAATCAATGAAACCATCTTCCATAGCTGGGTAAAGTAATTCTTCACTCTGTGCTGGTAAACCATGAATTTCATCTATAAAAAGAATGGATGGTTCATTAATAGATGTAAGGACCGAAGCTATATCTCCAGCCTTAGTATAACTTGGCCCTGTAGTTGTTATGATCGGTAAATTCAACTCATTTGAAATTAGGTAGGATAACGTTGTTTTACCTAAACCAGGTGGCCCTGAGAATAATAAATGATCGGGTAACTGTTCTCTCGCTTTAGCCGATTTAATTATAATAGATAGATCTCTAATAAGTTCAGGTTGTCCAGAAAATTCAGATAATGAATTAGGTCTAAGCGAGTCTGATTTATCTAACATTATTTATTCCTAAGTTTAGCAAGTGCGGTACTTACTACAACATTATCATCATCGCTATTTATTTCAGATAGAACAGAGATTATTTTACCCTGTTCAAAACCTAAAGATGTGAGTAAATTAATTATCTCTAATCTATTATCATTATTAGTATATGTATAATTATATGTAGGCAATTTTATATCAGAAATAATTCTATTTGCTCCTTTAGCACCTAAACCTTTAATTTTAGAGAGAAACCCTATATTTTTCGATTCTATTGCTTGATATAGAATTTCTAGCGATGAATTTGAGAGTATATTTAATGCTGTTTGAGGCCCTATTCCATTTATCTTAATTAATGATTCAAAGAATAGCTGAGAACTCTTATCTTCAAATCCGTATAAAGTTACTGAGTTTTCTTTGTAAATTGTTGAAATGAAAAGTGAAACTTCAGCGTTTTCAGGTAAATCTTTATGTAATAAAACTTTATAGCCAACTCCAGAGTTAGTTATAACAGCTCCTTGCGTGTATATACCTGACAAATATGCTATCATAGATATAAGAGTTATTATATAATTAATAATTGCATATAGAATGTTTATAAATAATTCGCAGTAACAATTATTATATGGATAAAAAATTAGAAACTGATATCTTAGTTATTAGAATAAATAGTAAAATTGTATCAAAATCAAATTTTAGGAAGGGTAAAGATTCTTGGAAGAGATTTAAAGAATTCGAAAAACTAATTACTGCATCTGTTATAAACAAAATAAGAAAAGAAAATTATTTAATAGACAGAAATTATTTTTGTGGAGTTGTACTACTTGCTAATAGTAGAATTGATGTTGGAAACTATAGCAAAAGTGTACTAGATGCATTAGAAGGTATTATCTACGAAAACGATAATCAAGTAAAGATTTGCATAGCAATACAAGATGATCTTTTAGATAAAGAATGCTTTTATATAGGAATAAAATTTATCGAAAAAAACGAATATAAAAATATTAGCAAAAAGAATGAAATAAATTCATTGTTAGAAAGAATATATCAAGATATTTTTATTTTATAAAACATTGATTACAGAGAGCAACAACTAAATTATTTTTAAAAGATAAAAATCCTTCTGCTCCGCAGATACCGCACTTTGCTCTCCTTAGCCTATTATCCAGGTCATATTTATATCTTTTTGATTCATCTTTAAGAATATTCCAGGCAGTGTTAATTTTCTCTGCTTTCTTAGAGATATCTTGTAATTGAATATCGTTTAGTGTAATATTTCTATCTGGATGACATTTTTTTATTTTTATTAACCAAGCTTTTCTTATACTTTCATAAGGTGCATTAACACTTACACCAAGAATTTGATAGTAATTCTCAATATAAATGTTTGTTAAATTTTCCATAATAGATATAGTTTCTTATTATGAAAAAATATCATAGAATTAAGATAAAAAAAATTTATATATATTTATTTGAAATTTTTATCATAATTTTATTATCTTTTAGTTTATTTTTTTATT
>Ga0129336_10000431_pt1 | contig 24537 bp, 19 predicted proteins | sample CPB6_02_DNA_FD_96878 | JGI IMG/M metagenome (GOLD analysis project Ga0129336, IMG submission 96878) | Freshwater to marine salinity gradient microbial communities from Chesapeake Bay, USA - CPBay_Sum_0.6_0.2_DNA | ecosystem: Environmental > Aquatic > Marine > Coastal | place: USA: Chesapeake... | reverse complement strand
TCATCAAATCGCATACCTATAGCAATCAAAACATCACATTCGTTAGTCAGTACATTTGGACCATAATTTCCATGCATGCCCAACATGCCTACATTCAATGGATGATCTGTTGGCAATGCACTTAAACCGAGAATAGTCCATGCAGCAGGCAATCCTCCTTTTTCAATAAATGTTTTGAACTCCTCTTCTGCTCTTCCAAGAATTATACCTTGTCCAAACAAAACCAAAGGCCTCTCTGCCTGATTGATTAGATCTGCCGCTGCTTCCACATATTCTTTTCTTACAATCGGCTTGGGTCTGTAACTTCTGATATGGTTGCAAGAAGTATATCCTTCAAAATTAAATTTCTGTAATTGTGCATTTTTGGTGATGTCAATTAAAACCGGGCCAGGTCTTCCACTCTTTGCAATGTAAAATGCTTTTGCCATGACACCAGGAATTTCATTTGCATCTGTAATCTGGTAATTCCATTTTGTGACAGGTGTGGTGATATTGATTACATCGGTTTCTTGAAAAGCATCTGTGCCTAGCAAATGCGCAAAAACCTGTCCCGTGATACATACCAATGGAGTAGAGTCGATCATCGCATCAGCCAAACCTGTAACCAGGTTGGTGGCACCCGGACCGCTGGTCGCAAAAACCACGCCCACTTTTCCGGATGTTCTTGCAAATCCTTGTCCAGCGTGTATCCCGCCTTGTTCATGTCTTACCAATACGTGATCAAGCTGATCCATATAATCATACAATGCATCGTAAATCGGCATGATGGCGCCACCTGGATAACCGAAGATGGTTTCAACTCCTTCTGCAATGAGCGCCTTCATCAGGGCTTCACTTCCTGTAATCTCGATGGCAGTTTCAGGCAATGTTGTTTTTTTATTCAATGCTTTTGTTTCCATATGAATTTATTTATCAGTTATACAACCTTCAGCGGCTGTAGTAACTTGTTTTGCATATTTATACAAGATGCCTTTTGAAACAGCCAGTGCAGGTTGCTGCCATGCTTTTTTTCTCGCATCAAGGGTTGGTTCATCCAGTTGAACATCAATGGTATTGTTGGTGGCATCAATTTCAATGATATCATCATCTTGGACCAACGCAATACCACCTCCTTCAAATGCTTCGGGAGTAATATGCCCAACAACAAATCCATGTGTTCCACCACTGAATCTTCCATCTGTAATCAACGCTACATCTTTTCCAAGTCCGGCTCCAATGATGGCGGAAGTAGGTTTGAGCATTTCTGGCATACCGGGAGCTCCCTTGGGGCCAACATACCTGATGACGACCACATCTCCTTTCTTCACTCTTCCGCTGCTGATGCCATGGATCAATTCTTTTTCTCCATTGAATACTCTTGCGGGACCAACAAATTTCTCACCTTCTTTTCCGCTGATTTTTGCAACACTGCCGCCTTCGGCAAGGTTTCCATAAAGTATTTGTAGATGACCGGTTGACTTGATTGGATATTCAATCGGAAGAATAATTTTTTGTTTTTCAAATTCAATGACAGGAATATCCGCGAGATTTTCTGCAACTGTTTTGCCAGTGACTGTCATACATGCTCCATGGATCATTCCTTTATTTAGCAGGTATTTCATCACAAGCGGAACACCACCAATATTGTGCAGGTCCTCCATCAAATATTTCCCACTTGGTTTAAAATCAGCTATCACAGGGACTTTGTCACTTATCTTCTGCACATCATCTTGTGTCAATTTAAGTCCAACGCTGTGTGCCATTGCAATCATGTGCAGCACTGCATTTGTTGAACCACCGAGCGCCATGATAATGGTCAATGCATTTTCAAAAGCCTTTTCTGTCATGATATCTGATGGCTTGATATCTTTTTCCAGAAGCACCCTGATTGCTTTGCCCGCCTCTGCGCATTCTCTCTTTTTATCTTCACTCAAAGCTGGATTGGATGAGGAGTAGGGAAGGCTCATGCCCAATGCTTCAATAGCAGAAGCCATGGTGTTTGCGGTGTACATACCTCCACAGGCACCTGCACCAGGGCAAGAATGCATGACAATTCCTTTGAAGTCAGCTTCGTCTAATTGTCCAGCGATTTTTTTTCCAAGTGCTTCAAAAGCAGAAACAATATTTAGATCTTCTCCTTTGTAATGGCCGGGTGCAATGGTGCCGCCATAAACCATGATAGAAGGCCGGTTCAGGCGTCCCATGGCCATGATGGATCCTGGCATGTTTTTATCACATCCGGGAACAGTGATCAATCCATCATAATATTGTGCACCACAAACTGTTTCAATTGAATCTGCAATTACATCTCTGCTTACAAGAGAGTACCTCATTCCATCTGTACCATTCGACATGCCATCGCTTACGCCAATGGTGTTGAATGTGAGTCCTACGAGATTCGTATCCCAAACACTTTTTTTAATGATGGCGGCAAGTTCATTCAAATGCATGTTGCACGTATTTCCATCATACCCCATGCTTGCTATGCCTACTTGTGCTTTTTGCAAATCTTCATCAGTCAATCCAATGCCGTAAAACATGGCCTGCGCTGCAGGTTGTGTCGGATCAAGTGTGATGGTCTTGCTGTATTTATTTATTTCCGCCATGGAGGAGTTCTTTATATGATGGTTGATTTTCTCAGTTGAATATTTGCCTTGTGTATCGCATCTTCTACTCGGTTCGTAACAAAGTCACATACCAGTTCACCAATGGTGGAGGTGAAATAAAAATTAATGGGATCAATGTCTTTTGTAAAAAATCCATTGCAGATGATCCAGTCAATGGCATTGCGAATATCAATTGCTTCCTGATGCAAGCCGAAATGATCCAACATCATGGCGGCAGATAATATAGCTGCTGATGGATTGGCAATGTCTTTTCCTGCAGCTTGTGGGTATGATCCATGGATCGGCTCAAAGACCGCAGTACCTGTTCCAATTGATGCAGAGGGTAGAAGTCCGAGCGTACCTGCAAGTACACTGGCTTCATCACTCAGGATATCACCAAACATATTTTCTGTGAGGATCACATCAAATTGTGATGGGTTGATGATGAGTTGCATAGCTGCATTGTCAACAAACATTTGAAAAACTTCTACATCAGGATAATCTTTGGCAATTTCGTTGATGGTTTTTCTCCACAGTCTTGAAGTTTCCATCACGTTTGCTTTATCGACCAAAGTCAGTTTTCTTTTTCTTTCTTGTGCACGTTTGAATGCAAGATGTGCAATGCGGACAATTTCATCAACATGATAAATGCACGTATCTGTTGCAGTTTTGCCATCAGCAGATGTTTCTTTCTTTCCGAAATAAATTCCTCCAGTCAGTTCCCTGAAAATTTCGATGTCGACATGCTCCAATAAATTGGATTTGACAGGAGAGAGATGGTGAAGAGCGCTGTATGTGGTAACGGGGCGAATATTCGCAAACAAGCCAAGTTCTTTTCTCATTTTGAGCAAACCCTGTTCTGGTCTCACTTTTGCATTGGGGTCCTGGTCATATTTAGGATGACCAACCGCCCCAAAAAATACCGCATCACTTGATTTGCAGAGATCCAATGTTGCTTTTGGCAGGGGGTCACCCGTTTTATCAATTGCATCTGCACCAACGAGTGCAAATTGAAATGAAAAATCATGTTGGTATTTTTTTGCAATTGTATCCAGTACCCTAACAGCCTGATTGATGACATCGGGACCGATGCCATCTCCTGGAAGAACTGCTATTTGTTTTTTGACTCCCATTTATGCTGTTGCTGTATATTGACTGGCCAATGTTTCTAGTTCATCATCACCTACCTCTTTCATCTTATCTGCCAGTTGAAGAAAATGTTCATACAATACATCCATGTCGTTTCTGTCAAAATGATGACCGAGGTTTTTCAACCTGTATGCAAGGGCAGATCTTCCGCTTCTTGCTGTTAAAACAATTTTGGATGTTTCTGCACCTACTTCCTCCGGACGAATGATCTCATAGGTCTGTGCATCTTTTAAAAAGCCATCCTGATGAATACCTGATGAATGCGAAAAGGCATTGGCACCTACAATTGCTTTGTTGGGTTGTACGGGCATGCGCATGGTTTCAGAAACCAGTTGGCTGATTGGATTCAATTTGGTTGCATCGATGTCAGTGTAGATTCCAAGGTAGGCATGTTGTTTCAAAACCATTACAACTTCTTCTAATGAAGTGTTTCCTGCTCTTTCTCCCAATCCATTGATGGTGCACTCAATTTGTCGAGCCCCGTTCATTACTCCTGAGATGGAATTGGCCGTAGCGAGTCCAAGGTCATTGTGACAATGACATGACAACACCGCTTTGTCGATGTTCTTTACATGCTCCATCAGAAACTTGATTTTCTCTCCATATTGGTGCGGGAGGCAATAACCTGTGGTATCTGGAATGTTTACTGTGGTTGCACCTGCGGCAATAACTGCCTCTACAACTTTTGCGAGGAATTCATTTTCTGTTCTGCCTGCATCTTCTGCATAGAATTCAATATCATCTGTATATTTTCTTGCCCATTTAACTGCTTGGACAGCACGCTGAAGAATGTCTTCTCTGTTGCTGTTGAATTTGCTTTTGATATGTGAGTCAGACGTGCCGATACCGGTATGTATACGGCCTCGTTTTGCATGCTTCAGTGCTTCTCCAGCAGCCTCAATGTCCTTTTGAACAGCGCGGCTCAGTCCACATACGGTTGATTTTTTTATGATTTTTGAAATTTCAGAAACGGATTGAAAATCACCCGGACTTGAAATAGGGAATCCAGCTTCAATAATGTCAACTCCCAAATCTTCCAGCGCCATGGCCAGCTCAATTTTCTCCTTTGTATTGAGCTTACAACCAGGTACTTGTTCGCCGTCTCTCAGTGTAGTGTCAAAAATGAAAATTTTTTCTCCAGTCATGGTAGTGTATTTCCAAATAGATTAAAAAGCTAAAAATGGACGTTTACGAATTTAACTTTCGAAAAACGATTAAATAACCCAAAATGGGTTGTAATTTACGTTTTGTAAAGTCCCGAAATCATTTCAAAATCCTTGATTGACAAGGATTTTACAGAAAGATAATTACGATGCCCAACCGGATTGCAGATGAACTGTTTCACCTCATCAAAACACTGGAAAAAGGTGAAAAAAGAAATTTTAAGCTCTATGTCAGCAGAAATATATCTTCTGACGAGCTGAAAATCATCACCCTTTTTGATGCCATTGATAAATTGGATCAGTATGATGAGGAGGTGATTCTTAAAAAAAATCCATCTATCCAAAAGCAGCAATTATCCAATCTTAAATCACATTTATACAAGCAGATTTTATCAAGTCTCAGGTTGATTCGAAACGATCAGTCTGTTGACATACAATTGCATGAAATGTTGGATCATGCAAGAATTTTGTACAACAAGGGGCTCTATCATCAGAGTCTGAAAATTTTACAGAAGATCAAAGAGCTGGCAGGCCATTTCAATCAAATGACCTTCTGGATGCAGGCTTTATTTTTTGAAAAGAAAATTGAGTCGTTGCACATCACAAGAAGTTTTGATGATCGTGCTGAATTGTTGTCGAAGGAGATGGAGGAATTGAGCAAACGACTTTCCGTGGTAGGAAAACTCAGCAATTTGTCACTTCAATTGTACGGTTGGTATATCAAAAACGGGCATGTGCGTGATGAGAAGGATATTGATTCCATTAAAACATTTTACCATAACAATATACCTGATGGGACAGCTGATTGCAATGGGTTTTATGAAAAGTTGTATTTGAGTCAAAGTCAAGCCTGGTTTGGATTTATAATGCAAGACATGCTTGCGTATTACAAGCATTGTTCAAGATGGGTTGACCAGTTTGACAAGGAGCCTCAGATGATCTGGGTTGAACCACAACAGTACATCAAAGGCATGCATAATTTACTGAATGCACACTTCATGTTGAGGAATGATAAGAAATTTGAACAGGATCTTGAGAAGTTTGAAAATTTTTGCAATTCAAAGGAGGGAGAAGCAAATATCAACAACCAGGTTCAGGGATTCGTATACCTCTATCTCGCAAAAATCAATCAACAAATTCTCAAAGGTAATTTTTCGGAGGGCGTGAAATTGGTTCCGTTGATTGAAGAAAAAATTGCAGCATATGAAGTACAACTCGATAAACACCGAACACTTGTCTTTTACTATAAAATTGCCTGTCTATATTTTGGTTTGGGTGATTTTGAAAAAGCTGTTGAATACCTCAACAAAATCATTCATTGGAAGGCTGACCTCAGAACAGATATCCAATGTTACGCGCGGCTGCTGCATTTGATCTCCCATTATGAGCTTGGGAATGACATGATCATTGAGAGCCAAGTCAAGTCTGTTTACAGGTTCATGTCAAACATGAAAAACCTGAGTTCTGTAGAGACCCGCATTTTCACATTTCTCCGCAAAGTTTTCTCGCTTTCAAGAAAAGAACTCAACATGCATCTTCAAATTCTATTTGATGAACTTAAACCATTGGAAAACAATCCTTTGGAAGCTAGATCTTTTCTTTACCTTGATATTCTATCCTGGCTGGATAGCAAGCTGAAAGGGGTGCCTGTGCAGGATGTTATTGCAGAGAAATATCGACTCAGAAACAGTTGAATCAACCCTCATTATTATTCAACTGCAAAACCGAAGAATTTTATTGAAATTTCCCCTGATTTTGCTACCTTTGCCCTCCTTAAATTTGGCATGCCCGTATTTTTCCAATCCTGTTCCATTCTAAGTTGTTGAAAATCAACAACATTTGCGAGCCTTCTCAGAGCGCTCACAGGATTGTATTTTGCTGGTAAGTCATGTAAAAAAAGATAACTTCTATGGCTATCAAAAAAGACAACCGCCCCAAATCCGCTTTTTCAAAGATTACCATCAGTTTAGCGTCTCCTGATTCAATCCTGGACAGGTCCTATGGCGAAGTATTGAAACCAGAGACCATTAACTACAGAACCTATAAGCCTGAGCGAGACGGTCTTTTCTGTGAAAAGATTTTCGGCCCAGTCAAAGACTACGAGTGTGCTTGCGGAAAATACAAGCGCATCAGGTACAAGGGAATTGTGTGTGACAGATGCGGTGTAGAGGTTACTGAAAAGAAAGTACGCAGAGAGAGAATGGGACATATCAAGTTGGTTGTACCCGTTGTTCATATTTGGTATTTCAAAAGTTTGCCGAACAAAATCGGCTACCTGCTTGGTATCAGCTCAAAGAAATTGGAAAGCATCATCTACTACGAGCGTTTCGTGGTGATACAGCCCGGTATTTTGGATGAAAAGGGGAAGAAGCAAGGTGACTTGCTTACAGAAGAGGAGTATTTGGATATTTTGGATACGCTCCCAAAGGAAAATCAGTACTTGCCTGACGAAGATCCACAGAAATTCATTGCAAAGATGGGAGCTGAAGCCGTACATGATTTATTGCTTAGAATTGAATTAGATTCATTGAGTTATACATTGAGAAATGCAGCTGCTAACGAAACCTCTCAACAACGCAAGGCAGATGCTTTGAAGCGATTGAGTGTGGTAGAATCGTTCCGCGATGCCAACTCAAGAATCGTAAACCGTCCAGAGTGGATGGTCATGCAATACATTCCGGTCATTCCACCTGAGCTGAGACCATTGGTTCCCTTGGATGGCGGACGTTTTGCCTCATCTGATTTGAATGACCTCTACAGAAGAGTAATCATTAGAAATAATCGTTTGAAGCGTTTGCTTGAAATCAAAGCTCCTGAAGTTATCCTCCGCAATGAAAAGAGAATGTTGCAGGAAGCTATTGATTCATTGTTCGACAACAGCCGCAAATCAAATGCTGTGAAAGCAGAAGGTGGGCGTGCATTGAAATCTTTGAGTGATGTGCTCAAAGGCAAGCAGGGTCGTTTCCGCCAGAACCTCTTGGGTAAGCGTGTTGACTACTCAGGTCGTTCTGTAATCGTGGTGGGTCCGGAGTTGAAATTGCATGAGTGTGGTTTGCCAAAGGACATGGCTGCTGAATTGTTCAAGCCATTTATCATCAGAAAATTAATTGAAAGAGGAATTGTTAAGACAGTAAAATCTGCGCGCAAACTGGTTGACCGCAAAGAAGCCATTGTTTGGGATATCCTTGAAAATATATTGAAAGGTCATCCTGTTATGTTAAACCGTGCCCCAACATTGCACCGTTTATCCATTCAGGCCTTCCAGCCTAAATTGGTTGAAGGAAAGGCGATTCAATTGCATCCATTGGTATGTTCGGCGTTCAACGCTGACTTTGATGGTGACCAGATGGCGGTGCACGTTCCATTGAGTCACGCAGCTGTGCTTGAAGCTCAGCTCTTGATGCTTGCTTCACACAATATCCTCAATCCACAGAACGGTACGCCAATTACGCTGCCTTCTCAGGACATGGTACTTGGTCTTTATTATATCACCAAAGGAAAGCGCAACATCGATCAAGATGTAGTAAAAGGAGAGGGAATGCGTTTTTACAGTGCCGAGGAAGTTATCATTGCATACAACGAAGGTCGCGTAGATCTTCACGCATATATCAAGGTAAAAGCAAACGTTAGAAACGAAGAAGGACAGTTGGAGAAAAAATTAATTGAAACAACTGTTGGACGTGTTCTTTTCAACCAGGCTGTTCCAGCTGAAGTTGGATATGTAAATGCATTGTTGACCAAGAAAAGCTTGCGTGAGATCATCGGTGACATCATTAAAATCACCAATGTTCCAACAACTGCAAAGTTCCTTGATAATATCAAAGAACTTGGTTTCCGCATGGCCTTCCGTGGTGGATTGTCATTCAATATTCAGGATCTTCAATTGCCTGTAATGAAGGAAGACATGATTGATCAGGCTTCATCTGAGGTACAAGAGGTGTGGGACAACTACAACATGGGATTGATAACCAACAACGAGCGTTACAACCAAATCATTGACATCTGGTCGAGGGTAGATACAAAAGTCACCGAAACCCTTATCCGCGCAATGGCGGATGACAAACAAGGTTTCAACTCTGTTTACATGATGCTTGATTCAGGTGCGAGAGGTAGCAAGCAGCAGGTAAAGCAGTTGGCTGGATTGAGAGGATTGATGGCGAAGCCTAGAAAGAGCGGATCAACCGGATCTGAAATCATTGAGAACCCAATTCTTTCCAACTTCAAAGATGGATTGAGCGTATTGGAATACTTTATCTCTACCCACGGTGCCCGTAAAGGTCTCGCTGATACTGCATTGAAAACAGCAGATGCTGGTTACTTGACACGTCGTTTGGTTGACGTAGCACAAGACGTGATCATCGCTGAAGAAGATTGCGGAACACTCAGGGGTATCGCAACGAGTGCATTGAAAGACAACGAAGACATCGTTGAACCGTTGTATGACAGAATACTCGGACGTACTTCATTGCATGATGTTTATGATCCTCAGAGCGATAAAATTTTGGTGGCAGCAGGACAAGCAATTGATGAGGATACAGCAAAGAAAATTGAAGAATCAGGTATCGAGACCATTGAGATACGCTCCGTACTCACTTGCGAAAGCAAGCGTGGTTGTTGCGTTAAGTGTTATGGATTGAACCTGGCAACCGGCAACATCGCCCAAAAAGGTGATGCAGTTGGAATCATCGCTGCACAATCCATCGGTGAACCAGGTACACAGCTTACACTTCGTACATTCCACGTGGGTGGTGTTGCAGGATCGGCATCTGTTGAATCCAATCTCTCTGCCAAGTTTGAAGGAACTGTGCAGTTTGATGGATTGAGAACGGTGAAGGCGAAAAACAACGAAGGGAAAGATGTTCAAGTGGTAATCGGTCGTACTGCAGAAATGCGTATCATGGATTTGAAGAATGACCGCGTTCTCATCACCAACAACGTACCTTATGGATCTGTTCTTGCGGTTACCGATGGCAAAAAAGTTGCAAAAGGTGATGTGATTTGCACGTGGGATCCATTCAACAATGTTGTAGTAGCTGAGATTGCCGGTAAGATTGCATTTGAAAATGTAATCGATGGTGTTACATTCCGTGAAGAAGCCGATGAGCAAACTGGACACAGAGAGAAAGTAGTAATCGAATCAAAAGATAAAACCAAGATTCCTTCCATCAAAGTAATTGGCAAGGATGAGAAGACATATAACCTGCCTGTAGGCTCGCACATTGTGATCGAGGAAGGTGATGATGTTACAGCCGGACAGGTATTGGTGAAGATTCCGAGAATCCTGGGTAAACTGAGAGATATCACAGGTGGTCTTCCACGTGTAACTGAATTGTTTGAAGCAAGAAATCCGGGTAACCCAGCTGTAGTCGCAGAAATTGACGGCGTAGTGAGTTTCGGTGCGATCAAGCGCGGTAACCGTGAAATCAGTGTTGAAGCAAAAGATGGCGTAATCAAGAAATATCTTGTAACCCTAACCAGACAGATTCTCGTTCAGGATGGTGACTTTGTAAAAGCGGGTACTCCATTGTCTGACGGGCAAATCGCTCCTGGAGATATTCTTTCCATCAAAGGTCCATTTGCCGTACAAGAATACGTTGTAAATGAAATACAGGAAGTGTATCGTTTACAGGGTGTAAAGATCAATGACAAGCACATCGAAGTGATCGTGCGTCAAATGATGAGAAAAGTTGAAATAGTTGATCCGGGAGATACACGCTTCCTCGAGGGTGATCTGGAAGATCGTTATGACTTCAATATCGAAAATGACTGGATTTTCGACAAGAAAGTAGTGGTTGATCCAGGTGATTCTGAGGTGCTTAAAGCTGGTCAGATCGCAACATTGCGCGAAATACGTGAGGAGAACTCCATTCTTCGCAGAGCCGATAAAAAATTGGCAGAGTACCGCGATGCGCATGCTGCGACTTCTAGTCCCGTGCTATTGGGTATCACCAAAGCATCTCTTGGAACACAGAGCTGGATTTCAGCTGCATCCTTCCAGGAAACCACAAAGGTCTTGTCATCTGCTGCCATCCAAGGAAAGGCAGACGATATGCTTGGTCTGAAAGAAAACGTTATCACAGGTCATCATATTCCTGCAGGAACCGGACTCAGAGATTACGAAAACATCATCGTAGGAAGCAAAGAAGAGTACGAGTTGTTGCAAACAACAAGAGAGGTGATGAGCTTCGATGAAGAAGAATAAAGAATCAAGGGAGCTGAAAAGCTCCCTTTTTTATAAATCAAATGATCATGAATCAAAAGAACATCAACATCGTATTATTTGTCCTCCTGGGGATAATGGCTATTGTACTTTTTTTAAACAGCAATAAAACACCTACTGCCTCCGACGCAGGAGCTGCGGCTGGTGGTAAGCTGAAGATTGCTTATGTTGACCTTGATTCGATTCAGGCAAATTATCTTTATTACAGAGAGAAGATGACTGAGTTTGACAAGAAAAAAGAAGATGCTGACCGTCAATTGAACACGGCTTTTCAAAGGATAGAGGAGGAGCGAATTGCTTTCGCCAAAAAAGGTCAGGCTATCACTCAATCAGAGTATGAAAATTTTCAGCGTTCATACCAGACAAAAATGCAAAATCTTGAGGAGCAAAAAAGAAATATGGAAAATGCTATTTCTATGGATGGTGTAAAAATGCTGGAGGAGTTAAAAGCAAAAATCGATGCATTTTTGGTTGAATACAACAAAGATCAGAAGTACAGTTATATTTTTTCTACTTCCAACTCAATGAATGTTTTGTTTTACAAAGACTCAACAAATAATATTACAAATGAGGTAGTAGATGGATTAAACAAGTCCTACAATAAAACTGCACCCAAAAAATAAAATAAGCAACGAATTTCATATCTTAAATCCCGGTTCAACAGACCGGGATTTTATTTAATTGCATTTTTATGGAAGAACAAACAGCATTCAAACCAAGTTTGGGTCTCGTAGATGCAACCATGGTTGTTGCAGGGTCCATGATTGGATCAGGCATCTTTATCGTCAGTGCCGATATTGCAAGAAATGTTGGCAGTGCTGGATGGATCATCATGGTTTGGCTTATCACTGGATTCATGACGATCAGTGCTGCATTGAGTTATGGAGAGCTCAGCGGGATGTACCCCAAGGCCGGTGGGCAATATGTGTACCTGAGAGAGGCTTTCAATCCACTGGTTGCATTCCTTTATGGATGGAGCTTTTTTGCTGTCATTCAAACGGGAACCATAGCTGCTGTGGGAGTAGCATTTGCAAAATTTGCAGGATATTTTTTTCCTGCACTCAATTTAAAGGATGAAAATATTTTTCTGACACTCGGATCTGTCAAACTTTATTATGCCCAAATCGTTGCCATCGTCATTGTTTTGGTGCTGACATATATTAATACAAAAGGTGTCAAAGAAGGTAAGTTGATCCAAACAACATTTACCATTTCTAAGCTGCTTGCATTGTTTGGATTGATCATGTGTGGATTCTTGTTTGTCCAAAAAAGCTATTGGTCTGAAAATATGCTTTCTGGCATGTTTTCACAAAAAGCATTGATCAATCAGGACGGCTCCATCACATGGGAATCGATTGGAGGTATTACGCTTTTAGGAGCCATTGCATCATCCATGGTAGGTTCCATTTTCAGCAGCGATTCCTGGAACAATGTCACTTTTATTGCTGCAGAAATCAAGAATCCCAAACGAAATATTGGCTTGAGTCTTTTTCTTGGAACGCTTATTGTTACAATAATTTATGTTTCTGCGAACCTGATGTACCTCAATGTGTTGCCATTGGAACAAATTGCAAAACCTGAGGAAGATCGCTTGGCTGTTGCAGCAGCCAGTGTCATCTTCGGAGCAGCTGGCAGATCCATCATAGCTGTGCTAATCATGGTTTCAACTTTTGGATGTATCAATGGGTTGGTCATGGCCGGTGCAAGAGTATATTATACGATGGCCCAAGATGGACTCTTTTTCAACAATGCTTCAAAACTCAATAAAAATGCGGTGCCTGAATGGGCACTGTGGACACAAGCATTGGTGGCAAGTTTGATGTGTCTGAGCGGCAAATATGGCGAACTGCTGGATATGGTGAGTTTTGTAGTGGTTATTTTTTATGTCCTCACAATCATTGGCATATTCATTTTGCGTAAAAAAAGACCCGATATGGAGCGTCCATACAAAGCTTTTGGCTATCCCATTATCCCATTTGTATATGTCATCATGGGAATCACTTTCTGTGTGCTTCTGATCAAATTCAAGCCTGGTTACACTTGGCCTGGATTGATTATTGCACTTCTGGGAGTACCCCTCTATTATATTATTATGAACAGAAAGAAAGCAGTATGATCTCAAAGTTGGCTGTCATAGTAGCAGGGGGTAGTGGAATGCGAATGGGCAATGAATTGCCCAAACAATTCTTATTGCTGGATGGCAAACCTGTTTTATTGTATGCGATCGATGCTTTTCTTTCAACCTACCATGATATTAAAATCAATCTTGTTCTGCCCAAACATTATTTCGACTATACCCGTGAGTTATTGAATAGCTTTGGATATCCGACATCTATTCAGTTCATTGAGGGTGGGGCAACCCGTTTTCAATCTGTAAAAAACGGTATTTCGAATGCAAGTGCTGACGACATTATTTTTGTCCATGATGCCGTGCGTTGTCTTATTTCCAAGCCATTGATTGAGCGATGTTTTGAGAAAGCCCACTCATCAGGTTCCGCTATTCCGGTGATCCCCATTCGTGACAGCATGAGAAGGGTTGCGTTGGACGGCTCATCAGAGCTGGTTTCAAGAGCAGATGTATATTCTGTGCAAACGCCACAAACATTCCAGGCTTCCATTTTGATTCCTGCATTTCAGGTTGACTACCTTGATAAATTTACGGATGAAGCTACAGTGGTAGAACATGCTGGAACTCCCATACATACAGTGGAGGGCGAGGAGCAAAATATCAAAATTACATATCCGGATGACCTGCTCTATGCAAAATGGAAGCTCAGCATTCGTCAGCACTAATTCAATTTCTGACTGCCCATTTTTTCAAGTATGAGGTGGGCTACTTCCAATGCATGGTATCCGTCTAATTCAGAAACGACTGGATGCTGGTCCTGCTGAATGGCATCTCTAAATGAAGTCAATTCCGCATGAAGCGCATTCTCTGATTCTGATGATGGATTTTCAACTACAATGGTTCGGCTTCCCTTTGGGGTATCCATTTCAAATGAAAAAAGTTCCGCCCTGTCTGAATCTTGTTTGAGGCGGATGATTTCAGATTTTTTCTCTAAAAAATCAATTCCAATATATGCATCTTTTTGGAAGACCCTCATTTTGCGCATTTTTTTCATAGAAATTCTCGACGAAGTGAGGTTGGCCACACATCCGTTGTGAAACTCTATTCTCACATTGGCAATGTCGGGTGTATCGGTCATTACTGCAACACCACTTGCAGAAATTTGTTTGATATCACTTTTGACCAAACTCAATATCACATCAATATCATGTATCATGAGGTCAAGAATGACACTGACTTCCGTGCCTCTTGGGTTGAATTGCGCGAGTCTGTGTACCTCAATGAACATTGGGTTGATGGTTGACTTGTTCAGCGCAGTATAAGCTGGATTGAATCGCTCTACATGCCCCACTTGGAATTTAACCTTTGCTTCTTTGGTCAGTTTCAACAATGCTGCAGCTTCCTGCATGTTATTTGCAAGAGGTTTCTCAACAAAAACATGTTTGCTCTTTCTCAATGCAGCTTCACATACCTGAAAATGAAATTGAGTTGGAGTAACCACATCAACGGCATCTGAGTCTTGTATCAATTTGTTCATGTCGGTATATCTTTTGAGCCCAAATTGCGTTGAGACTTCCGCTGCGGCTTTATCATCCGGGTCAAGGAAACCAATAACTTCAACATTGTCAATTTGTTTCCAGTTTTTGATGTGAAATTTTCCAAGATGGCCGACGCCGAATATGCCGATTTTCAACATAAGAATTGATTCTTACAAAGTTAGATATTTTGTCGTTCACCCAATAAGACTGAATTTTGCCTCAAATGACATCTTTGAAGAAAATCATCATCACCGTAGATGGCTGGTCCTCTTGTGGAAAGAGTACCATGGCAAGGCAATTGGCAAAGAAACTGCAATATATATTCATTGATTCCGGGTCTATGTACAGAGCCATCACGCTTTTTTTTATACGAAATGAAGTGAATGTGCAGGATCCTGCTCAAGTTGCTAAAGCACTTCAGCAAATCAAACTTTCATTTCATTTGAATGCCCACAATGAAAACAATGAGATCTATCTAAATGGTGAAAATGTTGAGCCTTTCATACGGGAAATGAAGGTGGCTGAGAAGGTAAGTGAAGTAGCTGCAATAAGGGAGGTACGCGAATTTGCTGTAAAACAACAGCAATTGATTGGCAATGACAAAGGCATTGTGATGGATGGGAGAGATATTGGAACGGCAGTTTTTCCCCAAGCTGAATTAAAAATATTTATGACGGCTGACAACGATGTACGGGTCATGCGCAGATATAAAGAACTTGCCGCAAAAGATTCTTCTATTCAAATGGAGGATGTCAAGTCAAATCTTGCACAGAGAGATCATATGGATTCAAACAGGGAAGTTTCTCCGTTGAGAAAAGCAGACGATGCGGTGGTACTCGACAACAGTCACATGACACCTGATGAGCAGCTGAACCTAGCTCTTCAATGGGCCAAGGAAAAAATCAATGCTTAGGTCCATTGTGCAACAATCTGTTCCAATGGTTTGCTGTTGGTATAAAATCCGCTGAGTTTTTCAATTACGTTTTCTACGATGGCGTCCGGACAAGAAGCGCCGCTGGTAATGGCGATTACAGGCTTTTTACCAGATGGAATAAAGTTTTCAGCCATGTATTCTTCATGTGTTCTCCAGTTGAAACACCTGATTTTACTGGGCGATAGGATATCATCTTCAGATTGGATAAAATAGGTTGGAAGTTTTTCTTCGCACAATTCAACCAAGTGGGAACTGTTGCTGCTCTTTCTTCCACCTATGACAATTGCAAGATCTGCAGGATCTTTCAGAAGATGAATGACTGCTGTTTGATTGTCATTGGTGGCATAGCAAAGTGTATCTCTTGTATCTGCAAAATGATCGCCAACATTGGATGGCGACAAGTTGTATTTCTGGATGATGATATTTTTGAGGTAATCCGCAATCGCTTGTGTATCGGTTGCAAGCATGGTTGTTTGATTGACTACACCAAATTGCTGCAGATCGCGTTCAAAATCAAATCCCTCACTGTACCTGCCGCTGAACATTTGGTAGGACTCAGCAATTGAATATTTACCCAACATGCAATCGCCCAATAAGATGGCTTCTTCCATATCATTGATCACAATCGTTGGTGCATGTACATTGCTATGAGAAAATGTAGCCCTTGTTTCTTCGTGGGTTGGTTTGCCGTGCACCACGATGCTATAGCCCCTTGATGCAATTTGTTCTGCCCGGTTCCATACTTTTTCAACAAAAGGGCAAGTGGTATTGTAACGTTCAATTTTTATGCCAATTGACTTGAGCTTGTTTTCAATTTCAATGGTTGTCCCAAATGCAGGAATGATCACAATATCATCTTTGGTCAATGTCTCAAATGGGATGAGTGTATTCCCTTTTGTATCCATCATGAATTGAAGCCCTCTTTTGATGAGATCCTCATTCACAAATGGATTATGTATCATCTCGCTCAATAAAAAAATGCGTCTGTCGGGATGCTGTTCAATTGTCTGAAATGCAATTTCAATAGCATTTTCTACACCATAACAAAATCCAAAATGTCTCGCCAGTTTAAATGTTACTGCATCAAAATCAAGTTGGGTAGGGCTAAAATCTTTCTTCAATTTATCCGCCTCTTTGCGCTTTGATTTAATGGCAGTGATCAGAGGACTCCTGTATTTGGATGGTATGGAAAACTGTTTCATTTGAATGCAAAGTTAACCAATCGGGCACTAAAACATTTCATAACTTAACTACATGAAAAAGGAGTTTGGACTGATCCCCTGGGCTTGTCATGCAAATGTATACGAGGTCAATACAAGGCAATATACCCCAGAGGGCACGTTTGACGCTTTTTCAGCGCATCTTTCAAGACTTTCAGATATGGGGGTTGAGGTGCTTTGGTTCATGCCAATCACACCTATTTCTGTTTTGAATCGAAAGGGGAGTCTGGGAAGCTACTATGCATGTTCAAGTTATACCAAAGTCAATCCAGAATTTGGCACCCTTGCTGATTTTAAATCAATCGTAGATAAGGCACACGCTTTGGGTATGAAGGTTGTGATTGATTGGGTAGCCAATCATACAGGTCATGATCATGAGTGGACGAAAGATCATCCTGAATTTTATAAGGTGAACCAAGATGGAAAATTCTATGATGCACATGGCTGGGAAGATGTAATAGATTTGAATTATTCGAATGATGACATGCGGATGGCAATGATTGATTGCATGTTGTATTGGATCAGGGAATGTAATATCGATGGTTTCAGGTGCGATATGGCCATGTTGACTCCTGTTGACTTTTGGCAACAGGCCCGTCAACGGGTTGAGCAGGAAAAAAAATTATTTTGGCTTGCAGAATTGGACCCATTGGAAAACCCAGATTATATGCAGGTATTTGATGCGGCATATACATGGAAATGGATGCATATCACAAAAAAATTCAAAGATGAGGGTGCAAGGCATATCCACCTGTTGCGAGACGTATTGATTCAGTATGGCGACATGCCTCAATATACCCTTCCAGCCTGGTTTACAAGCAATCACGATGAGAATTCATGGAATGGTACAGAATATGATAAATACGGTGAAATGGCAGCTGCCCTTGCGGTATTTTCTTCTACCTGGACGGGCATTTCTTTGATTTACAGCGGGCAAGAATTACCCAACCCAAAGCGATTGTCTTTTTTTGATAAAGACACGATAGAATGGGAATCCAATCCACAACTTCATGATTTTTATAAATGCTTGCTGAATCTCCGTAAACAGCATCCTTGTTTTTGTAATGAACAATTACCTGCAAAAGCTATGATGATTAGAAACAGCATTGATCATCATATCCTGAGTTACAAAAGAAAATCTGGCGATGCAGTCTTGCTTGTTCTCATCAATTTATCACAATATGATCTTCAGCATATTGAGGTGGAGATAGGAGAAGAGGCAGGATGCTTCGAAGAATTATTTACCAAGGAGGAAAAAATAGTGGACGGCAGATACCTGTATACCAATTTGAATGGCTGGTCTTTTCAAATATGGATAAAATAAAAAAGGTGGAGAAATCTCCACCTTTTCAAAGTAAATATGTTTTACTAATTGATTTCAATCGGATACTGGTACATGCCATCATATCCTGGGTAGAATCCTTCGACCAGAAGTCTTTTCGGGGATTTTGAAATATTGTTCATCAATTCTTCTACCGTTTTCACTTCAATTCCATTGGCCTTTAGGATGATGAATCCATCCTTCATTCTTGTTTGCTCATCAATGAGTCCAGCACTTATTTTACTTACCACCACACCGCCTTTTACACCAAATTCAGCAGCCTTTTTCTTGTCCAATGTTTGAAAACTTGCACCAAGTTTATCTGAAACAGTATTCTTTACAATATCGTAAGATCCTGTTTTATTTTTGAGGGTAATACTTGTTGTGTATTCTTTCCCGTTTCTGAGGTAACTGACGTTGATCTTATCACCAGGTTTATAGCTGGCAATTTGTTCCACCATTTCGCTTCCTCCTGTAACCTTGGCTCCATTTACTTTGTTGATATAGTCTCCAGACTGAATACCAGAATTAGCCATGGCACCATCTTTTGCCACTTCAAGCACCAGCACACCCTGACCTTCTTTGTAATTATTTTTTGTTTTCTCAGATTCGGGAGCTGTTTCAGGCAGATAGCTGATGCCAAGATAAGCCCTCTGCACTGCTCCATATTGCAACAAGTCATTGATGATTTTCTTCACGATATTGACTGGAATCGCATAAGAATAGCCCGCATATGCTCCTGTTGGTGATGCAATGGCAGAAACGATACCCACCAATTCACCTGTGGTGCTAACCAAGGCTCCACCAGAGTTTCCCTGATTCACAGCGGCATCCGTTTGGATAAATGATTCAATGGGGGAGTTGCTTTTTCTGGCATTGAGACCAAGCGTTCTGGCCTTCGCACTGATAATTCCAGCTGTAACGGTTGTTTCAAGATTCAGCGGATATCCAACAGCCAACACCCATTGTCCTAATTTCACTTGATCGGAATTTCCATACAGCAAAAAGTTAAGACCCTTTTCTTCAATCTTTATCAATGCAAGGTCACTGCTTGGGTCTGCGCCGATGAGTTTTGCTGTGTATTGTTTTTTATTGTTGAGGGTAACCTTGATTTCACTTGCCTCATCGATCACGTGGTTGTTGGTTACAATGTAGCCATCTTCACTGATGATGACTCCAGATCCACTTGCGCGTTGTGGAACAGACCTCATTTGAGGGCCATTGAAAAAATCTTCAAAGAAATCTTCTCCAAATAAATCGCTGAAGGGGCTTCTCCTTGTTTTTGGAAGATTGTTGCTTGCTTGGTTGCTCCCGATGGTTGTGGTAATATGAACGACTGCAGGAACAGATGCCTGGGAAGCAGGCTGAAAATCAACCGGTTGTCCAGGAACATTGTTATTGCTGTCAAAGAAGCCTGCATAGCTGGCAGGTAATTTTGAAATGTTTTGTTGGATATTGTTTGGCTTTCTTATAAATGAATCATAACCAAACATGGCGCCAACGGATGTTGCTGCGCTGATAAGTACTACGGACAATGTTTGCCTAATATTCATAATCTTTTTTTGATTTTTTGAACAATTATTATGCCTAACCATTTGCAAATAAAGAAACCTGACTGAATTTCAGTCAACCTGTCATCCTATTTAACAAATCCTTATAGGGCCTTTCCTGCATCTGATTTGGGTGGCAGGGTTTTCAGGAATTCCATGGTATTGATTCCATCGGCAAAATCATCCAAGCCGGGATTTTGGGCAGCTCCGAAAGGAATAAAATCCTCACCAACGATGCATTGAATTTCATCCATGTTCAATTGATCAATAACCGATATCTTGTCATCGTAAAACTGATAGTGCAATTGTGAAATTGGGGAGAATGGTTGAGGATGCTCGATCAACACGATTGAATCATTGCTCATGTAGAACTTATTGTTCATGATGGCAATGGTAAGCTGATAATCAAAATTGTTTTTGTATTTATCATGCTCTGCGTAATACTGGTATTTTTTCAGCGCATTCAGCAGCGGCAAAAAGTCATATCCTTTGGGAACAAAAATTTGTGTCACATTTCTGCATCCTAGTCCAAAGTACAATTGAATATCATCTGCCAACTTATCCAATTGCTCAGGTGTTTCGTTTCCACTCAATAAGGCCACCGAGGTTTTATTTTTTCGGATGATATGTGGATATTTGCTAAAGTAATATTTAAAGTACCTGGCGCTGTTGCTGCTGCCTGTTGCCAGGTAGGCGTCACACCCTTTCAACATCTCGCCAAAGGAGATGTATCCGTTGATTTCAGGATACGCATCGCTTAAGAATGATACAATTTGTTTTGGTAAAATCGTGTCTTTTGACGAAAGCTTGATAATTGTTTGGTAGCCAAAAAGAAAGCAACAAATTAAATCATGCAGTCCAACATAGGGGATGTTTCCAGCGAAAACGATACCTGTTTTCATGTAGGGATTCGAGTCATCCGGTATTTCGTATCTCGATGCAAATGCTTGCAACAATTCCTTTTTCAACATCAGTTCGGCAATTGATTTTCCCGCCTTCCATGTGTTTGCGGGGAGGAACCATCTGTTCTCTGCATGTGCCCTTGTTCTTGCTTCTTCGTACAGTGGACTATCTGTTGATAGATAGTCACCCAGGCGGCTCAAAATTTCTATCCTTTTTTCTAATTTCATGCTATAATTTTCAATGCATTGCATTAACTTTAGAATGCATTGATGAATGCAAAATTAACCCCTTGTTGAACTTTTTTAAAATTTAATCATATGGCTATTAAAATCACAGATGAATGTATCAATTGCGGAGCTTGCGAACCTGAGTGTCCAAACAACGCCATTTATGAAGGTGGTGTCGAATGGGCCATTTCTGATGGAACTACTGTAAAAGGCAGTTTTACATTGATGGACGGAACTGTGGTAGATGCCAATCTTAAAAACGGACCTATGAGCAACGACACCTATTATATCACGCCCAATAAATGCACGGAGTGTCAGGGTTTTCATGAAGAGCCACAATGTGCAGCTGTTTGTCCTGTTGATTGCTGCATTCCTGATGATCTGTATAGAGAGACAGTGGATGAATTGATGTCGAAGAAAGAGAAATTACACATTTAAGCTTTTCACTTACATGTCGAACCCAACCCTTGCATTGGTAACAGGTGGGTATTCTTCTGAGGCCGTGATTTCCTACAAAAGTGCCATCACGATCGAGAAGCATATTGATCCTTCCAAGTACAACGTTTATCGTATTGATATCACACCTGATAAGTGGTTTCATTCCACCAAAGATGGAAGGGAAGTGATCGTTGATAAAGATGATTTTTCAATAACCATCGATGGCAAGAAAATTTGCTTTGATGTAGTTTTCATTGGCATACATGGTACGCCGGGAGAAGATGGGAAGCTGCAAGGTTATTTTGACCTGCTCAAGATTCCATATACTTCCTGTGATGCTTCTGCTTCTGCCATCACCTTCAACAAAAAATATACAGTCGCCATAGCAGGTGCAGCTGGATTTCATGTGGCGAAATCCATTCATTTATTCAAGGAAAGCTTTCGAGAAAGAAAATCTCAATTGCTTGCATTGAACTTTCCGGTTTTTGTAAAGCCAAACAATGGCGGATCCAGCATTGGAATGAGCAAACTGGCATCACCTGATGGATTGGATGAAGCATTGGAAAAAGCCTTTAAAGAGGATGAACAGGTATTGGTGGAGGAATTTATTGCTGGCAGAGAGTTTACGATTGGTGTATACAAGTCTAATGGCAATATCATCACACTTCCTTTCACAGAAGTAATGTCACAAAATGACTTTTTTGATTTTGAAGCAAAGTACCAAGGAAAATCAACGGAAGTGACACCGGCAGTTTGCACGGAAGAGCTGGCTCAACAAGTGAGATCAGCGGCAGCTGGTATTTATGCTATATTCAATTGCCGAGGGGTTGTGAGAATGGATTTTATTTACAATGAAAAACAACAAGTGCCATACTTGCTGGAGATCAATACCGTACCCGGACAAAGCGATGCCAGCATTGTTCCACAACAAGTTGCAGCAGCGGGAATGACCTTGACAGCTTTTTATGCGATGTTGATTGATGATGCATTGAAATCGAAGCAATAAGCCATGAATTTTTCATTTATCACCAGCAGACCTCTTTGGCATAATATCCTTGCGGGGATGGGTGTGTCTGTTTTGTTGGTTGGTATATTTCTGCTGACATTGAATATCATCACCAATCATGGTGAGTACCTGGTTGTACCGGATGTCAAGGGCAAACTATTGGAAGATGTTCAACCAAGTTTGGAGCAAAAGGGATTCGAAGTGGTTATCCAGGATTCAATTTATGTGGACAGTCAGCAGCCCAATATCATCCTCAAGCAATTCCCCGATCCTGAGGCAACTGTAAAAGTAAACAGGGTTGTTTATTTGACGATTAACCGTACTGTCCCGCCGACCATCCCGATGCCAAATCTGATTGGAATGACATTGAGAAATGCGTTGTCTGAGCTCAAATCACTCGGACTCAAATTGGGCGATACCAGTTATGTTTCAGATATCGCAAAAAATGCCATCAAAGATCAATTGGTGGATGGCGTATCCATAAAGCCTGGTGCTCCCGTAAGGATGGGGTCCTCGGTTTCATTGTCCATCGGATCTGGATTGGGAGGAGCAGAGATGCCAGTGCCGGATTTGTTTGGAATGACCTATGGGGAGGCAAAAATATTTTTGCAGTCCAATGGGATTGCGACTGGATTGATCATGTTGGATGTGGGATTGACGGATACAACTGCAGGATTCGTTTATTGGCAAAATCCGCCACCATATGATGCCCAGAGCAATGTAAATGTATTGCGAGTCGGGCAGTTGGTAGATATCAAATTATCAGTTGCGAAGCCTGAGCGTCCCCCGCTTCCAGAAAAGCCAGTAGATCAGCAATAATTTAATAATTTTGCATCCATGAAAACAATTGATATCCAATCCCTCAAGTCTAAAATTGATGCAGGTGAATCTCTTCATTTGATAGATGTTCGCGAGTCTTCTGAACACGATGAATTTAATATTGGAGGAATACTGCTTCCTCTTGGAAATATTCGCGTTGGAGAAATTGATCCGATTGAGAACCTGAAGGACAAGGAAATTTATTTGTATTGCCGAAGTGGAAATAGAAGCGGACAAGCTGCGCTCATTTTGGAGTCAATGGGTTTCTCGGATATAACCAATGTAGTTGGCGGCATGCTCGCTTGGCAAGACCAGTTCTCTAATTAATTATCGCTGCCCTAAGTCATCAATCGCCTTTTGCATCAATGTCTCAATGAGGCTTTTGCTGAAATCTTCTATTGAAGATGGATTGATTGATTTTGTTTGAACCGACCAAATCAATGTTTCGGTTTTGGTATCAAACAAATTGCCTTCCATAAAATAGTACCTATCTGTTACATAGTAGCCAGGGTCATAGAAAAAAGGCGACCAGTATGAATAAAAACCACCGAAAAATAACCCATATCCTGGGTATGGACCATACAGGCCCATCCCTCCGGGTATGTATCTTGTTTCACTGCGTTTATCAACCAGGTTGATGGTAAAAATTATTTCGCATTGGAGCGATTTGATTTTTTCAATCATTTGCTCACGTCGCGGCGGATTCCTGGATTCAAATGTTGGAGGAAAATGATCCCAACTCCTTTCTACGGCAAATCCTTTTTTTTGGGCAGCGAATCCCATCTCTTCTTCCAGATGGGTCCTTACATGCGGATTTGCAACCAATGCTGCAACAAATATTTTTTTGTATGGAGCGGATAAATGGAAATCTTTATTGGACCAGGAATAGGTTATGTTGTGTTGTGCGCCGCATCCGGCAAGAAAAAACACAATCACTATTGCTTTGAAAAAATGTTGCATACGGTTTTGTTGTGTATGCAACATATGTGGAATGACTTTGTAAAAAAATGATGGAGAAATAATTTATTCTAAACCAATCTTTTTGTAAAAACTACAGAGATATATTCAGTCCGAACAGCCAGTTTCTTTCTGCCATGGGGTAGAAATAATTATTGTTGATGATATTGCCCCCATAGAAATAGCTGTAGGTATAGCCATTGGGCGCATAGCTTATATTAAACAGGTTGTTTACCTGCATCACTGCAGAAATGGTTGTTCCGTTTTTTATTGAAAATGTTCTGTTGATCTGAATGTCATTCACCAAATATGGATTCAGGCTTCTGTCTTTCCGGGAAGTGTTGTCAAGATACTGCCTGCTCACATATTTAGCTATCCATTTCAATTCTGTTTTCTTCATGACAGTTGCACTGAGTGTCGTATTGTTTACAACAGCAGG
>Ga0129336_10000430_pt1 | contig 24579 bp, 35 predicted proteins | sample CPB6_02_DNA_FD_96878 | JGI IMG/M metagenome (GOLD analysis project Ga0129336, IMG submission 96878) | Freshwater to marine salinity gradient microbial communities from Chesapeake Bay, USA - CPBay_Sum_0.6_0.2_DNA | ecosystem: Environmental > Aquatic > Marine > Coastal | place: USA: Chesapeake... | reverse complement strand
GCATATTGAGCATTTTTACTTCCCTCTGTGGCTTCTCCTATACTTAAAGCCAATCTATTCATTGCTGCCTGTGCATTCTCAGCAGTGCCACCATTTTGTTGAACGGCGGCTTGAAATTCTAAAATAGTTTTTGTTGAAATCCCAGTTGCATCACTAAGGTCCTGTAAACTATCTGCCAATGCTAATGTTTGTCTTACAAAATTACCAATTACTGCTCCACCTAATACTGTTTTAAAAGCAGCAAAGGTTTTGTTTAATCCTAAAACTTTATTATTAAGAGCATCTAAAGATCTTATAGCACCCGTGGTATTTGCACTTACATCATAATTTAGATCAGCCATTATCGTTTCCTCAAGATTCTATTAACTAATTTTTGTATAAAATCACCAACAGGTTTGCTCATGCCTTGTGGTGCTTGTTTACTATAGCCTTCATCTAATCTTTGAGCATAGGGGTAGGCTGCTACAATGGTTTCTTTTTGTAATTTGGTTCTGCGTCTTGCATTGCCAGACTTGATAGGTGTGGTTTGAATCCACTTGCTATAAGCAAGGCGAGGCACTTGTGATAATAATTTTTGTCTGCGTTTTAAATCTGCAGATATTTTATTATTAACATTTACAGTAAAATTAACCATTGGCTTGCTCCTTAATTGCCAATAATGTTTCAACACCTACATCAGGTACATAACCTGGTTCTTGTTTTTTATGTTGATGATGTTCATAGGTTAGTGCCATGTCCATTATCACCATGTCCAGCGTTGATGCCCGCGACAAACATTCTGTGGGCAAGAGACCGTAGCGTTGTGCCATTTGATCAACCAAGAGAACCAATCTAGTTTCATGATCATTTTCATCTACGGCCTCGTCTGTTATTTTCCCAAGCGTTCTACCACTTTACCAATTACCTTAGTAAGAACATCCATTGGCAACATTTCATCATTGGTTAGAATGGGTTTGCCTTCTTCATCTAAAATCATTTTGTTTACTAATTCAAACAAATCGCCAACATTGTCTGCTTTCACGCTGGCCAAACGAACAAAGATGTCCATTGGTTGACGATCATAGATCCAAAATTCCACGGCTTCTCCGTAGGCCTTGACGGTTTCTTCGTCATCTACGAGAATTTTGATTAGTTGGGGTTTTGCTTTTAGTGCTTGTAATTTCATAAACTATTAACCTCTTTGTTTTAATATGTGAATCACTGCAAGAATAAAGCGCAATCTACTATTGGCTTTATTCACATCATTTTGTGCTGATTTCAATTCATTTAAGGCTTTAGCACATTCAGCCTCCAGTGACTTTATGAGATCACTGTTATTGTAGTCTTTCAGTTCCATCTTTATACCTGCATAGTATTTACTTTTTATTTGATTTTTGCTATAATTAGGGGTATGAAACAAGCATTTTTATATAAATGGACAGAATTATCTACTGGCAAATGGTATGTAGGAAGTCGCACTGCAAAGGGGTGTAATCCCAATGATGGTTATATAACCAGTAGTAAAATTGTTAAATCTAAAATAACAGCAAATTCTGCAGATTGGGTTAGAACTGTTATTGAGGTTGGGGGATCATTATATATTCGTAATTTAGAAATGGAACTTTTAACTTTTGTTGATGCTATGCACTGTCCCCAAAGTTATAATAAAAATAATGGTCATGTTAAGTTTTCTAATGTTGGTGGCACTTCTTGGAGTAAAGGTAAAAAGTTTTCAGATGAACATCGTAAAAAATTAGGATTTGCCAGTAAAAAAGTTAAAAGACCCAAATCACCAGAATGGTGTAAAGCACATAGTGAAAGAATGAAAGGTAAAAATAATCCTCAATATAAAGCAGTTCGTTCTGAACAACATCGCCAAAGATTAAGCGAATCAAATAAATTAGCCCGCAGGCGCAAAAAAGAAGAGGGCGGAGATTAATCCGCCCCCCAGTTCCAAACAGAACTATTATCTTACGCAGTGCCAGCGGTTAGGTCACCATCTACTGAAACAGTGATTGGTGAAACCCAGACTGGTGCTGTAGGGTTAACAGTTGGTGCAAGATTAGTGATATAACCTTGACCACTTACATATTTGGCCCCAGTTAGACGCCCATTGAAGTATACTCTGAAGTATACCAATGTTGCATCGTTCTGAAGATCAAATAGGCCTGCTACCCCATTGCTTCCTGTGAAGAAGGTTGTGCTATCCAATACCAAGTTAGCAGTGATGCTATTGGTGGCTGGTGTAGGCACGCTCTTCTGACTGAACTCGTCAAGTTGTGTCCAGTTAAACACTCCTGCGGCATTATTGACAGTAATGTCTTGTAATGCTGGAATGATATAACCAGTTGAAGTTGATGCGATAGTTGCAGTAGAAAGTTGGATAATAGCATTTGAGTTTGGTGCTGATACATTCAAATATGCCATATTATTTTCCTTTAAGTTGTTGCGACACTTGATCTAAACTGAATAGTGTAGATTAGTTTGTCTTCTTGGGTTTCCACCGTATAATCACTTTCGTCATCATAGGATATCAACCCCGTCTTATTTTTACAATTCAAAATATTTGTCAAAACCTGTTGCGTCTGACTGGGTGGATTTTTAGCATCCACGGTGAGATACACATTGCAGGTATATTCCAATAGATCCAAGTTGTTTTTCTCAAATGTGAACAAAATTGTGCTTTGTTCAAATGTTGCGTTATCAACATAGATCTTCTTCATATTCTTGATATAGAGAGGATCACCAGCCTGTGTCCACGGTAACTCCTGGCTAACAGAAAACTGTGTTAGAGTGCTGGTAGCAGTGGTTATTGCGTTTAACAGATTAGTTCTCATCTTATTCTCACAAGATTAACGGCAGTTGGGGCTTTTTCGTCGTCAGTGATGACTCCGCTTCCACTCCAATCATACCAATCACCTGCTGCGATTAACTGCGCAAATAGTTTGTCAAACTTTTCTCTATAAAAGCCCAACTTCTTATATTCCGCATTGTCCTCATTGCTGAAGTCTGCGATAAGAGGTAGAACATATTCATAGAAAGTCATAAACACAGTTAGGTCTGTCCAATCCTGTTGTCTCAATAAAAACTTATTGGGATCAGGAAGTGGAACATCAATTCTGCCTGTGATAGGACTGTAAAGATTGACATTTGGGTTGGATGCAGACTGGGCAAGATAATAACTCTTCCACCAGTCTGTATCCTTAACCAAATACAATATTTTCGTAGTTGCTCTTTGTGTGTAACTTTCAACCATGTCCGCCAAATCCGTAAATTCAGCAGGTACAGTGAATTCATTTGCTTCAAACACTCTTTGATCACGCTTGACCACATCTGTGTATTCTGCAAATGCTATTACGCCCGTGCCGCCTGGATTTATAAACGCCATGTCAGTTACTCCTGGTTAGTCAAATATTAGATTGTGCCTTCTACTGTGATCTTCACACCGTGTGCCTTCTGTAGAACACCAGCACCTGCGTTTGCTACAACAGTCATATCTGTTGCACGGTTGGCAGGTAGATATAGTGTGCTCATCTGTAGGCCACCACGCTCTGCGATACCCAATGCTGTTGGTGCAAATACGGCACAGGTGAATGCGTTGGCACCGCCTGTTGTATTAGCAGCAACTAATGGGCTTTCAATGATTGTTACGCCACCAACTGAACCAATGATACCAGATACTAGAACCTGGTTACCTAGGTTAGATGGATTCAATAGACCAATTGAAGCCTGTGCTGATAGGTCGCTCTTATATGGAAGAGTCTGTGTTAGAGTCTTCTTCATGTAATAAGCGGCATTTGGGTGAACAACTGCATAGTATGGTCCCATTACCTTGGCACCACGCAATGTTGCGGCTGCTTTTAGGATTAGGTCTGTGGTTAGTTCTGTTGAAGTTGAACCTAGATCGCTGTAGGCATCTAGATCTGCGAACTTGCCAAAAGCCATTGAGTCTAGACTTTCGCCAATTGCACGACCTGATACTTCAGCCAATTGTGCCATCACATCACCGTAAGCACTGTCACGGAGAACATCCGTCACGCGGCTGTAGTAAATGTGTTCATCAAGAGTGATTGTGGCTGATGTTGAAGTTGTGTTGCGAGCACTTGCTGCAACGCCTTCACCAACAACGCTACCTAACTGGGCTGTGCCCTGGCCCCAAATTGGGACCTGAACTGTTTTACCCGCATTCAAAGGAATGGGGAAAAGTTTCATTAAGGAACGGCTTACACTAACCTCGTATGCGCTGAACTCAGCGTCTGCTACGAAATTAGCATAAAACTCGTCGTTCCATGAACTGTTATTTGACATAGTTTTAATTTTCCTTTATGTTATTGTGTGCGACCCTGACGCATCTCTTTATAAAGTTGTCTTTGACGAGCATCCTTCATATTGAGTTTTGTTGGGTCAATTTTTTCAGGAACTTGACCAAAATTACTTTTACCCTGGCTTGTGGATGGACCAGCGGCTTTGAAATGTGTGTTAGTGTCCAAGAACTCTTTGACTAAATCCTTGACTCCATAAGGTAGGCCCTTGTCGTTATAACGCACGGTTCCTTTGTCATCAAGCACTTCCACTTCACCCACATCGTTGAGACGCAAATATGGTTTTAACAGTGTTTTGACTTGAGCGGGGTTAACTGCACCAAGTTCCGCGGCTGTGTTCACCAATGGCATATCCACCGTGTAGTTTCTAATCACTTCGTCACGCTTCCTGATTTCTTGATCTTTAGAATCTGCGAGATTTTTTAGGATTGTCTCAAACTCGCCTCGCTTCTTTTGCTCGTCAAGTTTGCGTTTTTCATAATCCTGCTTAATGCTACGCAGTTCGTCTGGATCCCCTAGGTCTTCCCACTGTTTAGAAAGTTTCTTGGTTAATGAACCCTTTAAGCGGGCCATCATATCATTGACTTCCTGTTCAGTGTAGACTTTATTTTGTTGATCATTATTTTGAGATGCTTCAACATTAGCATCCACTGATGTATTTTCTGACATCATGCATCGCCTCCTTTGGAGTAGTAAAATCGCTGCCAACACCCGTTGGCTTGCGTGAAATTATTTTTTACCTTTGGGCTTATAGCCACTAGCGTAAATTGCTCTTGCCTGCTTTTCAGCCTGCGCTTTTGTTGGATAGGTTTTGCCACTTTGGCCAAACTTATATCCACCTTTTGTTTTATGAACTGGCACCTTCGCCCTCCTCTTCTTCTAGATTTTCTTCAGCGACTTCTTCCTCATCGCTGCTATCCTCTTCTTCCATATCTTCTTCTTCATCATCATAGGTAAGAAGTTCTACGATCTTCTCATCAATCACTGCCAATGCTTCTGGGCTTGTGGCAGCAGATTTAGCACTTTGTAATTGTGCAAATTCTGTGCTGGTATCGCGTATGTTGAAACTGTCAGCATACTTGACATAACCTTCCCAAGCAAGGTTTTGATAGATTGCATACAAGCGCCATATCTGTTCTTCAGCAAGTTCTAGATTATCAGCCTTTTCAGCAAGTCTGGCGTTCAAAAGTTGAAAATCCGTCTCAAGTGCTATGCCAGACATAATCCTTGTGGCTGTGGCACGAATACCACCAGTGTTGGCAATCTTGTCAATCTGTTCTTCTAGTTTAGAAATAGTTGAGTGGATACTGCCCACTGCGGCACCACTGAATTCAAGTGCATAAGGATTTAATCCTGGATCACTGCCTTCCATTAGTTGAATGATAGCACCCGCACCTGCACCAACCTGTGCGGTAACAGGCGTAACCAAAGTGGGATGTGTGCCAAGTCTAATTGCGGCTTCATTCTCACTCATCATGTTGTAAATCATTCTTTGAAGATCTGCGATATCATTGATATCACTTACGCCAATGCCTTTTTCAATGCTGCGTTGGTTATAAACAAGTACGGCAGGAATCATTCCTAGACCATTTGGTTCCACCATCTTCAATTCTGCTTCCTTGGCATCATCATACATGATCCAAGTTTCAATAGTTTCTGGAGTCCATACCTTTACGGTGGTGAGTTTGTCTACGACTTCTTCCACATACTTGAAGTAAGTTAACTTGTATGCTCCAGATACTGTTCGCTCCCATTGAAAATCACTGACCACCAGTGGTGTCATCATGTTGAGGTAGGGACGCACACCAGCGGCCTGTTCCTGTGCAGCAGTCTCTGCTCCAATGTTTGGTTTGGTAACCATAATCCAACAATGGCCAAACACTGAACTCCATATGGCGGCCTGTTTCATAAAATCTGTAAAACTGCGACCTTCATAGTCACAGTCTTTTAAGAATTCTTGGACATCAGGCAAGTCTTCCCAACTTTCTAATTCTCTTTCAGGATGCTCACGGAATAGAAATGAAACATAGGTGCTAACCACGCTTTGGCAGTGGTTAGGTAGTGGGGTGATACGCAGTCTTTGATTGTATTCTCCGTCAGACTCTAATTGATAGCGGGTCAGGTGTCCAGCAAGACGATATTCATCTCCTCCAACATAACTTTGATATAAAAATTCCCAACGAGGTCTATATCTTAAGTATAGTCTGTGCGTAGTGGCTAAACGGATATAATCCTGTTGGAGAGTAAAGTTTGTTGATGCCATAATAGGTTTCCGTTAGTAAAATCTTGCCGTTTTATGTCCCCAAGTCTTTATTGGCATTGGGGCTGGCTGTTGTCGTATTGGATACAAGAAGTCAACCAAATAACGGACTGCGTCTGCCATATGGTCAAAGCCGCTGTCTTTGTCTGGTTGACTGCTCCCTTCCTTGTAGGTGAACTTTTCAAAACTTTCAACACAGTATTTACACTTTGGGTCCACAAATAGCGTGATTTCACCATTAGAATTGCGTAATTTGGCATTTACGGCATTGACGCCATCACGAATTGGATTATGACTGTGAGGTGCTTTAACTGTGAAGCCTGCCATTCTAAGAATAGTGTGATCTGTTTTACCAGCAGCAGAGGTTTTGCGTTGAGCACCTGCGGGATCTGGATAAACGGTTATTTGACTGTGTGGATAGCGTGTGCGTATTTCATCTACCATTTCATCTGTGTTTGAACCCGTAAGTTTGATTTCATCTATAAAGTGTAGAACATTACCTGCTTGAATAGCGATGGCGGCTGAATTGTTGTCCACATTGAAGTCCATACCAACATGCAGATTTTGTGTTAATCTAACATTGTTATAAAGTTCTGGCGTAAATGCACGAACATGATCCTTCCTATCAAATGCGTAGAATACTCTTCCACTAAAGGTTTCCCATGAGGCCAAGTATTCCTGTCTGAATGTGCGTTCATCCATGGTACGCTTGGCGGCTTCTATTTCTGCAGCTGGCACTTGTCCGCCGTCTACAGTAGTAAATGTAAAACTGCGCCATTCATCTGGATATTCTTCTGCAAGGTCATACAAGTCTTTGGCCCAGTTCATGCCTCTGGGTGTGCCAATGAATAGTGCTTTGCCGCCAGTGTCTGATAGAGTGGGGCGCAGTGTTTCATAGAATGCTTCTGGTTCTATATCAGCGAATTCATCCAAACAGAGAAAATGCACACCAGCACCGCGTAGACTATCATAATTGTCTGCACCTTTGAGGCTTATGGTGCTGCCATTCTTTAGTTCAATGGTTAATTCTGTTTCATTTATTTTTTTGGCCCAGCGTAGGTCTTGTAGCGTGTTCCTCAACTTCTTCCAAGTAATCATCTTAGCCTGGCGATAACTTGGGGCAACATACCACACCGTGCGATTAGGGTCCTTGGCGTGATAACAGAGTTCGCGTATGGCGAGGTGTGTTTTGCCAAAGCGTCTGCCAGCCACTACCACTTTGAAACGCTGTGGTGCATCCACTATCTGTTGCTGAGGTTCAGTTAGAGGCATCTTGTGATTTCACATCATAATAATATCTATCATCATCACTCAGCACCCACTTGCGTGTATTCTCCACAGTCCATATGGTATCATTTAATTCACGGTGAATAATATTTTCGCCAGGCTTGGTAACAAAACTTGGTTCAAAGCAGCGGATACGATTGTTAGGCTGTATGGCATAATTGCCATTGTCTAATTTAATAAAGTGTCCACACTTGTGTTGACCAGCGGCTTCACTGAAACCAGCGTTGCTGACATTCTTGTCTGAATTTATCCAATCTAGCGTAAATTGATACACACCATTATGTGTATTCCTTTCTCTATCCACATAGCGCATGGGTTTTTCTTGTAGGAAGTCAAACACAGTTACACTAACATAAGGTGAGAAACTATCCCACAATACTAGATTGTGTAGATCCATTTGCTCACACTCTTTCCAACAAAAGGCATGTACGGGCATGCGCCACCAAAGCCCCTCATCCTCCATAATGAAATGAAACAGTGGCACACGGTGGGGGATTGAGGCTACGCCAAATATGCACACTTTGAGAAAAGTATCCTTACTGGGGTCAAACACAGTTCTATTCTGTAAAAAGTTTGATCTTACAAAACATTCAATGGGAGGAATATTGGCGTTGATAAAACTCATTAGTCCTGCCAAGGAAGAGGTTTATTTTCTTCGTTGTTAGTTGGTGAATCCTGCTGTGATAAAATGTTCTTACCAAGCCATATGAGCATAGCAGCATTGCCACTAAGGGCCAATTTGAGTTGAGCCATGCGTAGGCTCTGTTTGAGATCTTCTTGACCTTTTTTGATTATTTCACGGAAATTGTCCTGACAAGTGCTGTAAGGTATGTCAAACCAATCCGCTATTTCCTGCGTTGTGCAGCCTAGGGCAGATAATTTATATACATCTTCAGGATTAACCACACGCTTGCGTAAGCCTCTGCCTACTTCATAGCCCATAACTTCCACAGCAACTAGTTTCTTTGGCTTGGGGCCAGTCTTGCTGGGATTGAGGGGTTGTTCTGGTTCTACTAAACTGATTATTTCGTAAGAGGCAGTGGTAGCCGCGTCTGGAGATGTTTCATCCATATTATTATTTAATGCAGCCAAAAAAAACCGCCAATAAAGGCGGTAAAAATACTACGGGACAATGGTCTGGAGGAACCGCAGCGTTTTTATTAATATAGAGGCCCCACTCCTTTCACTATAATGATATTATATGTGAAAAACAACTGCAGGTCAACCTCATTGTTAACCTGCGTGTTTCTTTTTACTTACGAACAAAAAGTCAAGTAATAGGTCTTTAACACAACACGATAAATGCCCTTACCAACTCTACCACCAGCATCCTTATAGAATTTCTGTTTGGCTTTTTCTGTTTTCTTTGGAGTTTCCATTTCTGTACTCATCCAAATGTATTCTTTAATCTTTTCCATGCCCTGTTCAATTGTAACAATGTCTTGTAATTCAGAAAATCCCAAATCAAATGAAGGCATATTGGGCATTACTTTCTTAGGTCTTTCAACACCCCATTCACGAATTTCCTTTTCAACCCACGGACGCACCGTGTTTAGTAATTCGTTTGAAATACCATAATTAGTGAAAGCGTGTAAAACAAAAGCATCATATGTCATAACTTATCCTCCTTTGTTTAAGTTATGCTGTGTATTATACACTACGCTGTCTGTTTGTCAACCTTTCTAGCGCGGATTTCAGCCAACTTCTTCATAGCCATTGCACGGGCATGTTCAGCATAGCCTGGATACTTTTTGATTGCTTCAATCCTACGCGGATCATTTTTGTTCAGCGTGAATATTGTTTGGCGGAATTGATCGTAGTTCATATCAATTTTTCCTAAAGCGTATAATCTTGCTGAGATCAATTCTATTTGGATTTACGCAGGTTGCGCCCTGTTTGACTGTGCCATCAAACACTTTAAACTCATTCCAGTTGTCACCCCAATAATCATTTGCTGCTACAAAACAATCATAGCCATCAAACTCACTGGCGAGGAGTTCAAACTCCTCACCCTGATCATTTACTATACGCAGCGTTTTCATTACGCTGTTTCGTCGTTGTATTTTTCTAACACTGCTTCACATTGCTGTTCAGCAGTTAACAATAGATCATACAAATCGCCAAGTTCTTTACCGCTTTGAATTTCTTCACACATTTCAATCAGTGCTCTAATATGAATTAAAGCATTGCTGCTGTGTTCTTTAAACATTGAGTTGTTCATAAGTTATTCCTCCTTTGTTTTTAACTTACGCTGTGTATTATACAGTGTTATTTGGCTTTGTCAACCCCTTTGTAATAATATTCAGTGGGCTGTCGTTTTATACGCTGCCGTAGACCACTGGCATTTATATTATAAAATTTTGCTGCGGCACTAGCACTTTCAAATTCGCCGTCAGGAGTAATCACTATTCTCTTGTTGAGGTTGGCTAGTTTTTCAATATTGGCTTGCTTGTTTATGAGTTTTTGTTGTTCTTGTTCTTCGCTATTAGTCACCAATACTTGATAGAATGGCCATGCTTCTTTTGCTTCCACAGCACGCCAACCCTTGCCCCAACGCTGTTTAGCAGTGATTCGCGCATCCACTTCACTGGCACCTTCACATTGTGTCCAGCATTCATCACCGTTGGTGTCACGCATTAATATGTTATAGTTTTTCATTGTGCTTTAATATAATGCCACTCTATTAGATCATCAGTGAGTTTGGCGTAATCTTCATACTCATCAACAAATTCACTGAGAACTGCTTCAATGTTCTTGACAGAGGTGAGAGGAACGAACTTGCCTCTATCAATGTCTTCAAGCAGTTCAATTAACAATTCGCTTTTATGATATTTTGCCATTTCTATCCCAAGTACCTGATTCCTGTAAATTGTAATCATAGGGTTCTAATCCCAATAGTGTGGCTAGGCTGTGTGCAGTTGATCCGCGACGGATCCAAGCACCTTTGCCATCATCCAACCATTCAATGTTTTCAGTCACAGTACGGAGGCGTTCAATGGCCTTGGGATTGGTCTGTAGTTGTATCCTGCTGATGAATACCTTGTCCTTTGCGTTCATTATTCACGCCAACTGCGACGGATAGACTTGACCCCAAGGTGTCCAATAACCTGACTGGCTTGGACTTGGATGTAATGGGATTCTGCCAATTCAAAATCGTTGTAAGTGAATTCTGCTCGTCGTCCCGCTTGTAGTTCAACTGTGAGCGTATAAACTGGGTCAGATGGGGATTTGCTTTTTTTGTCATTTTTCATTGTCCTTCCTCTAATAGGTTTAATCTTCTATCTAAATCTTCCATGGCCTTTGCTATGTTAATCATATGCTGTGAAATGTTCTGTAGCAATTTGCTTTGTGCGTTGACAACTTCTGTGGCATTGTGTAATTGAAATTGCAGTTGTTCCACATCATGTTGTAATTGCAGCAGTGCTGCATAGGGATCATAGTTTGCATCCCACATCTCCATTAGTAGATAAACTCCGCAAGTTTAAGTAGGTCTTGGTGTGGTTTGTTCCAAAACCTATTACCTCTAATTTTAAAATGCAATTCTCTAGTCATTACAGCAACATTGCCTTTACACCATGGACCAAATGGATCTATCCTTGTCATACAGAGTTGTTGGATTTTTCTACCTTTACGGCTGTATCTAGTAGGTGCCCATATCTTGAAATATTCTTCTTCTGTAAGCATCCATCCTTCTTTGCGAAAGTCTGCTTGTGCTTTGGCGCGAAGGAAGTCAATATACTTTTTGTATAATTCAGGATCCTTGTATTTTCTTTGTTGTGACATTATTGAAATACCGCTTTACCTGTATATCCCTTTTTGTATCTGCGAAAGGCACGCCAATATCCTATACCATAATGCTCACACCATGCTTTTAGGCTGCGGCGCTTTTTGCCTATGGTGATAAAGATATTTTTTCTTTGATCCTTGGTAACTTCTGAAGCAGTGGCCCACTTAAGGTTGCCTGGTTTGTAGTCATCATAGAGATCAATGCGGTGTAGTTTGTGTTCTTCTGATGGCAGAGGTCCAATGTCATCTTCAACCATGTCCACAAACTTTTCAAAGTCATCTATGTGGCGGCACTTAATACCTAATGCGCCGCACCATTTGTAATCAGGACTGTCAGGATTCAATGTAGCCTGACGAATGCCCGTCCAGCGACGGAATAATTCATGCTTGCTAATTGGTTTCTTCATATTGTTATTTAGCACTTTACTACAGGTATCATTGAATATCAAATAGGCTATTGAAGTTGTTGCTAGGGCGTTCTTTTCTTTTGCTAGGTGGTTTGAGTTTGTTTTTCTTTTTTGGTTTTTTAAATTGTATAGTTGGCGTTCCAGCAATCTCATTGATAATATCTTTGGTATTCATTAATGCGCCAACTGCCACAGTATTTTTGCCGCTGATATGTTTGTTAACCACAGATTTGCCAGCGTGTAGTTTTTTCAACACATCTTCTATGCGTATGGACGCATAGGGATATTTTCTAAACAATTCTGGTTCCTGTATTTCCAATACCTTCATTACATCACAGAGATCCCACCAATCTTCTTCAGTCATGCTGTGGAATGTTTGATCCCAAAATTCCTTGTTGTTGTAAAATTCGCCCTGTAATGTGGGCCAATAGTGGTTTACAATTTTAACCCAATTGGTTACATTTTCTAATTTTTGATCGTATGTCTTTTTCATTTGGCGTTCTCCTTAATTCAAAGTCAAGCAAATATTTCTTGAATTGTAACGATCTTTAAACTCATCAATTACGGAATAGATTTTGCTTCTATGTTCTGCATTTAAAATGCAACCAATGCTGTCCTTTATATCTAAAACAGTTTCTTTACTTTTATTTTTTTGCTGAATCCAAAAATGTCTGTGTGTGCTAAAAATATAATGTCCTGCTGATGGATAGTATGCCAAGCACATATCGTGTGGTTGGCTGAATCCACCTCCCTTTTTATAAATTATGTAAGGTACTGGCATGCCCATGGCATCTGCACCCATCTGAATGCAAATATCCTTTTGCCAACTTCTTATTTCAATTTGTGCTTGCTTTTCCCACCAAGATCCAATAGTTAATTTTTCATTATTGTGGTGTTCAACCGTATACCAATGCGCACCCATGTCTGTTTTGATTTCAACATCGTTATTGGCATTTGTGTTTAAGAAAATTTTTGTTCTATAGTTAAGCATGGTATTCTCCTTAAATTCCTAGTTCATCTTGAACTTCAGACATATTAGGTTTGGATTTTCCAAAATACTCACTGGCTATGATATTTGTTGCCCGTTGAGATTCTGTTAGTTTGGCATTTTGTTTTTTAAGCGGTAGTAGATAACGAATGCCTCTATCTACCAACAAAGCAAACCAAAAATCCTCATCTTCAACTAAAAAACATACCAAGGGAGTTATGGATTTCTTTTGTGGTGTAACAAGTTTTGAAACTTTATATTCGTTGTGTGAATATTTGAATTCTCGTTCAACATCTTTAACAACCATCCAGTGCGGCTGTGTTTTTTCTTGTTCACTAACACCACGCCATAGATAACTGGGCGGACTGTTCATGCCTCCTAGAAGTGCTTGCACAGTGCCATCCATTTTGATTATATTGAATTTTATTTTGAGATTTGGAATGCCCGTTTTTGGATTGGGGTTTGCAAATAAATCTATTTTCACCCCTCGCCACAACTTGGGAATTTGAGGGCGGAGATTACCTACCAGAGAACAAATTGACTCTTCCTCTGAGGCGAAGCCACTTCCAGACGAAGTCTCTGTTCCTACGCCATTTGTGATATCTTCACAAATATTGTAGTAGTTAAAGTCATTAGTATTGTTGTTATTGTAGTTATTGTAATTAAAGTTATTAATGTTTGTTACTTTTTTTGACATAAAAAAATCCTCATATTATTAGTCATTGTATTTCTCCTTAATGTGATAGCGGCAAGTTACTATCAATATTATTTATCAAGTGTAACAAAAAAGTCTAAAATATGCGACTTTTTATTAACCAAAAAAAAACCCAGGAATGAACATCCTGGGTTACGAGTGTATGACTAATTTAGAGAATAGTTTATGCCAAAACTTAGAAAACAATATAATCCACAATGCCTTGCCTGGCTTTTTAGGAGTTTATTAACACTCGCAAATGTATTTATACAAATCTATATTTTCTGCCTATAAAGAGGCGTTTTTTTGCCACAATCCATACAGCGTTTTACAAAATGAGGCGCACGCCAACCCCAAGTTTGCCAAGTGTACAGTTTGTGATTACAGGTAGTCATTTCGCCACAATCATCACAGGCTATAGCAGGCCATTTTACTGTGCTGCTTTGGGTTTCTCTATCAACGAAAAAATCAATATCAAGATTGGCACATTGCCGTTTTAATTCTCGTGGCTCCATCCCAAATATTTACGGATTGCTTAAAGTTTGACAATAAAAACGGCTGAAGCCATTAGCAGCACCAAACCCACAGCACCTTTGATTGCGTAATCAATAATGGTGTTGCGGAATATTTCAATGGTTTCCTGCACCTTGTCCATCTTGGTTTCAAGACTGGCCAATCTATTTTCCAATGCTTGATAGCGTAGTTCGCATTGTAGAATATGTTCTTTGAGAGTCATTTTAATTTGCCCAGGGTAGTGGTTGCCAATCAATGTTGGCCAAATAGGCATGCTGCTGACTTTGTATGCTCTTTACAATGTCTGCTGTCATACTGTCTATACTTTGCTGTCCAAGTTTGCTTTGAACCCAAGCAAGAACTTCTACTTTGGTTAGATTTTGAAATTGTGTAAATGTTTGTGGGTTGGGGTCATTTAATTTTACTGCACCTGAATATGCCTGTAACCAGAATTCAGGACTGTCGCTTTGCACTTGTAATCTACCTTCATAGACCCAATAAAGATCTGTGACTACCAAACCAAGTTGAGGATCTTGAATTGTGCCAATTCCTGTAATGTCCCATGTGTAAGATATCTGTGAAGTTGATGTTGTCATTTTGTTGGATTTCCTGCTTTAGGCCATAGACTACCTGGTCCATTAGTGGCGTTTGGTTGTAAAACATTGGGAACCATACTGCCTTGAACTGTGAATGTGTCACCACTGCGAGTGATGTATTGAAATCTTGGTGCGTTATAAGCACCTAATATGTAACTCTTGTCATCTGGTAACCAATTTTGACTATAACCACCACCACCAGGTATTGTGGGGAATGATGCTACTCTTGTCAAAGTAGTTAATGTTCCATTGTATGATATATTATAGCAATGGTTATAAGGTGAATTATACATTGAATGCACAAAACTGCTGCCAGTATTGTTCATACACACTGATTGTGCTGTGCTGCCTGGTAATGAAGCAGGATTGGCTAATTTTGTGAATGTCGTTGCTGTGCCATTGTAATTTACCCAGTAGGCTGTGACCCAAGGGCTAATAGCATGTGTTTGAACTACTACGGTTCCATCACGACTCCAAGTTGTTCCTGGGGAGTCAGCACCGCCTGTGGGCATGATGGCAGGATCTGCTAGTTTTGTAAACATGGATCCATCCCACCAATAGGCAATCCAAAATGGACTATTATACAATCCAATAGTTAAAATGTTGCCTTGTGGATTCCAACAGCAACCCCAAGCCTGTACAGGTGGCATTTGACTGTTAAAGAATATGCTGGCTGTGCTTAAAGTTTCAAATCTAGTGCTGGTAGTGGCACTGCGTTTACTGATATGTATGCGTGGATAATTGTCAAACACACTTACAAATATATTGCCTTCAGGATGCCAACAACCACCTCTACTTGGTGTTGAAACAGGACCATTTGTAATATCAGGTAATGCTGTTAAAACATCACCATTTCTTTCGTAGAATTTAACATATGGACTGGCAGTGTGAGTAACCGCAAGTATATCACCAGTGCAATTAAAATGTGCTCCATCACAATAATTTGCTCCTGAAGTAGGTAATACACTGGGATCAGCAATTTTTGTAAATCTAGTTGTGCTGGTTCCTATGGCTACAGGACTGATATTCCATACTGAAACATAGGGACTGGTAGCATGAGGATGCACCACCGCCATGTTCATGTATTTTGTGCCTACTGATCCGCTGGCAAACATTATAGGAAGCCCTTGGCCAAACTTGCCCAGTAGGTTGTGCCATCATAGTATACTGCAATTATGTCAGTACTGGTTGCTGCTGTGCTGAGTGTTTTATTACCTGCTTGGAATTTCCATCCTGATGTCAAGGTTCTTGTGCCTGTGCTGTCTTGTTTGATAATAAATCTCACATTGCTGCCTGTGGTGATATTTGTTACTGTGTTTAATGTGATATTAGCACCAAATGTAGCAATATGAATTGTGCCTGAACTTGCATCTGGTTGCCAGTTAGGCCCATTTACAACACCGTGATCAAACTGTGTTTCTTTAACACCTTTTAAGGTCACTGTGCCTGTGAATGTGCCACCACCAAATGGATCACCGCTGGCCCCTGTTGGACCCGTTGGTCCCGCGCTACCTGCCGCACCCGCATCACCTGTGGGCCCTGTTGGACCCGTATCTCCTTGCACACCCTGGATACCCTGTGCTCCTGCTGGCCCTTGTGGACCTTCTGCGCCCGTTGGGCCTGTTGGTCCTGGAATACCTTGTGTTCCCTGGTCACCAGTTGGACCCGTTGGTCCCGTGTCGCCCACTGGACCCTGTGGTCCTGTTGGACCCGTTGGACCAATATCTCCTTGTATGCCTTGTATACCTTGGGCGCCTGTGGGTCCTACTTGACCTTGAGGACCAGTTGGTCCTATTTCTCCTTGCGGTCCAGTTGGTCCCATTAAACCCGTTGGCCCTGTTGGCCCAATTTCGCCTTGTGGTCCCGTAGGTCCAGTTGGACCTATATCTCCTTTGTCACCCACAACATTGAATGTGACAGAAATATTTGTGCCGCTGCTCCAGCCACCTGTATAACCTGAACTATAACTGATTGGGACAATAAAATAACCTGCGCTATGAACATGTGTACCTGTGATAGCAAATAGGGTAAATTCGCTTGGTGTGCCTTCATTTGTTATCTTAGCATAACCCTTAATGGCACTGGTGCTGTCATCAATGGTTTCTAAGAAACTGCTGACATCAACTGAATTTCTATCCAATGCATCAATGACCAATTGTGTGGCCATGCTGTAGGTAGCGTTGTTGTAATTTAAATTACCTGTGCCTGGATCTGTGGTATCAGTCTTTGTAATATAAACAAATTCAAAGTTTGCACCACCAAACTTACCTTCTGGACCCTGTGCACCTTGAGGTCCTGTTGGACCTACATTGCCTTGTGCCCCTGTAGGTCCTGTGGGACCAATTTGTTGGCTACCATTGATGTTTAATTGTCCACCACTGACTTCTAGTGCTGCACCATTAACAAAGAATGTGCTACTGCTTAGATTTACGCTGACTGCTTGTATGCTTTCAGTGACTTCTAAGCCATTTTTTACTTTAAAATTGTTGTTGTATGCTGTCATTTAAGTTTCCCTATCCACTTATAATGCTGTTACCAGCGATTTGATATTCATGCTTGTTGGCGCAGTTGGCGCAAAATATAGTGTAGCCAATGCACCATTCATTGCCACACTGAATGTGCCCAATGCACCATTTGATGTATTGGTTCCATATTCTACCTTCCAAATATCAGTACCATCTGATATCACACTGACTTCAGCAAAATGTATTTCACCTGAATCTGTGATGCTTACCAAGAACTTGGCACTGTCTAAAGAGGTTGTGTCAAAATAACCAACCTGTTGCGTGGCTGTTGATGTAATGTTTGTTGCAGTAAATGCCTGTTGTTTAACACCATCATTACCACCAATAATTACATCATCATCAAATGTGGTTGTATTCCAAATATAGTTGCCACCGCCTGTGCTGCGGAAGGCAAAATAAGAATTTCCATTGCTATCAGCGCCAGCGATAACATTACTTGAAATATTCATATTATCACTGTCAATACTCATTCTCTGACTTAGGCTAGAAGCATCTTTCTTAACAGTATTGAAGATTAATGAAGTGAAAGTATTGGTGCTGACCCAAGTTGTTGCTGCTGTGGCCTGAATGCTTGCCCCCAAAGATCCAGTGCCACTGGCGCTGTCACTTGCTCCTATACCACGAAATACAATTTCACCAAGATAATCACCATTGGCTATGCTGCGACGATAACCACTTATACCACTATATCTTGTGGCAACAAAGTTTAAGGTGTTATAACCTGCTGTGGTTGAAGTTGAATCCTGTGAGGGTGCACCATAGAGGAACAATTTGGTATTGAGAAACTGCTTCTCCATTCCTATGCTATTGATAATGGTTGCAGTATTGTCACCTTTTGAATATGCACCTAAAGTAATAGGATTTGCACTTAGGCCTTCAATATTTTGCAGCACTGGGGGCCAAGTTGTGGTTGGAGTAGTTCCCCAATTTCTTTGCAACACATTTGGAGCAATAGTTTGTGGCGGAATTGCTGGATCTACTGTTCGCATATTTGGAACAGCCAGGAATTCTACTGTATTCACACCAAGGTTAACAGAAGTTCCAGTGCTCCAGTTTCCTGCGACTCTGCTGCCCATTGACCAACCACTTAAGAAAAGACCTCCACCGCCATAACCAAATGCAGAAATTTGACTACCTGTGGCACCGTTCTGTGGTAGGTTATCATTGGCTTGCGGACCTCTACCAAAATATATGTTCCAAACACCACCAAACAATGTGCCTAAAGTCTGAGCAGCAGTAACTGAAGTGTTGGTAGTTTGATAGGTTTGTAACCTTTGTGTAAACAGTTGATTAAATCTTGTTGATGTGCTACCAAAGTTTACAGCACCATTTTGAAATGGTAGTGTATCCACATAGTGTGTAATTGTGCTGGTGCTATAATCAGTTAATATACTTTGTCCGCCAAACTTTGTGGGTCTATTAATTTGAAAATTGGTCTGCGTTAGATTTAGATTGTTAGTGTTTACTGTTGAACCCAATGAGAATGGCAAATCATTAAAACAATTAATATTAGCAGAATAACCGCTACTGGATAAGGTTATGGTTCCAGTGTTTTGATCTAATTTAAATGATTGATTGCCATTTACATAAGCAATTAATTCACCATTAACGGTAGCAGTGGTGGCAATGGTGATTTTATTAAACGCTACATTATCATAGGTATTCAATGTTTGATTGAAGTTGGCTTCGTCAGCAGTGGTCTGCACTGATCCATCAGCAAATTTAATTGCGGTGACTGTTGCTGTTGTGGCAATGATGGCACTGTTAAATCTTACATTAGAAGTTGTGTTGAGACTTTGATCAGGATTGGCTGTGTCAGCAGTGGTTTGTATGCTACCATCTGGGAATTTAATAGCACCAACCGTGGCAGTATTGGTAACAACCACAGTATTGAATGTCACATTACTGGTTGTGCTGACATCCTGTGCCGCTGTGACAAGATTACCACCAATGGTATTCCCATCACCTACATATAATTTCTTAGCATCCGTAGTCCAAATAGGTTCTCCACTGTCTGGAACTATGGTTGCTAGTTCTGCTGTTGTGCCTCTTCTAATCTGTAATGACATAATAGTTTCCTGTTAAATTGTTCCAAAGTTTAATTGAACACCTGCTGGAGCACTAATAAAACCAAAGTCAATAGGCAAAAATGCAAATATTAAACTCAATTGGTTTGTTATAGTTGTTATACCCAATGTGCCTAAATCTAAAGCACTGGCATACACGGTTCCAAAGTTTGCAGCACTAATCCCATTGGGGAAAAATACTGGCTGTTGCGCAGGTCCATATATCAGCGGTGTTGTTACGCTGGCGAATGCAACATTATCTGTAGTATTAAGACTTTGATTATAACCTTCGCCACCGCCACCGCTACTGATAGTTACTGGTTGAATATTATTAACAACCGTAATGGTGCTGACATAGTTGGTTACATTTACAGTTGTTGGATCGTCTGTAAGTGTAAGTTGTGCAGGATTGTCTATTGTTGCTGTAAAGTTATAGACAACTTGCGTGGCTGTGAAATTATATACTGCCATCGTTGTCTTATACTATGTTTAGATATCCAGCATCCGTTGTGGGATCGCCTGGTGTTACACCTGGTTCCCAACTCTGAATAAACGCCCATCTGTGTGTGTTGATATTAACAGGACTGCTGCTATCATTCCAGGTAACACCTACAATGGTAATGGGGACATTTTTTCTTGCGTCAGGAAGTATTGGGCCCGTATACATATTTGTTGGTGTGGTTATTGATACTACACCAGTTGCATCATTCCTATTTGTTACATAAGAACTTGTGCTAACTTGCTGAAATGGAAAATAACCAATCACCGTACTGTTAGCAAAGTTAGGAGCACCTGTGTTTCTATCAAATGCCACTGTATCAACCACAATGGTTTGTTGGTCCACATTGAAGGTCCAACCTGTTATATTGCGGCTGAAATTGTAGACAAATGTGCGTTGAGTTGACGGAAAGATCTGCTCAATATTGATATTGTCAGGACCGCCAAGATACTGACTAAAAGAAAGAACGCCTGCCATGTAGGTCTCCTGAAGGATAATGCAAGTGTGCTAAGGCCCAATTGCTATAATATTTATAGTTTGGCTTGGAAATAGCCTTATAATACCCCATTATTTGTGTAAATGTCTTGATACCCTGTGGGTGTCAATGTCTGTAATTGGAACAATGGTGTGGTTGTTTTGCCAGGAACATCTGGGCTGGCATTTCCATAATTTGTCTCAAATCCCCATTCTGCATTTTTTCTAACCAAACCATTTGTAGTTGTTGTTCGTGTGGTATAATATTCATTGCCAGTCGCTGAATTTCTTGTAAGTCCTGTCAATCCTCCATTGTGCAATTCTACATAGACTTTATACAAATAAGGACCAAAAGTTGGTGAAGGTGGTGAGTTAACTACCACGCCAGTTTCCCCATATGAATTATAGATAACATATCCTGATCTATAATCAAAAGTTCCAAGAGGATAAAGTTTTACTTCTAACATTGATGGATTTAATGAATTGTCATAAATTTCAGTAAATTCAAAGCGGCGTGCAAATTCTGGTGGCGAATATGTTCCCAATAATGTGGAACCATCTGCTGACCATCTTTCCACGCTCCAACGATGATACCAAAATAAAACTTGATTATTATCTCTTGATGGAACTCTTATTCTATAGTTTGTTAGTGTTGGTGTAGTTGTTCCTAAATCATTACCTAATATAATACTTGCTACATAACCTTGAGGATTTACACTACTCCATTTAACACCACGCGGACTATCACCATAATTGTTGGCATATGGTAAATCATATACAGCACTATGCACAAGATATCTTTGCACAGGTGGTGTTTGTAAGTATGCAGGATTATTTGATTTAAATTTAACGCTGGTGCCTCTATTCCATAAGAAAGATACTTTCATATCTCTCGTTGTGGGACTGTTAGGCGGATTCAACACATATTGATATTGTGTGCTTGTTTGTAAAAAAGTAGATGATGGTATATAATCCATTCTTACAGGATATACTACCGTTGCTGTAGTTGCTGTAGTATATGAATCCAACCCCAATAAATCTAATCTTGCAATATGGCTGGTTTGATTTGAACTTCTATATGGATATGAATTATATCTTACTGGCGCAGGTAGATTGATTTGAGGATCAACTTGAAATAATGAAGTACCTGCGTAGATTTCTATATAATTGCTATTTTCAATATTAGTTAATGAATTGCTATAGGATGTTATTGTATTATTGTTCAATACAAATCTAACATTTCCTTTTGGCGTGCGTTCATTTAACCACCCAACTCTTTTAACATAATCAGTTGCTAATTCAAATGGATAATCTCTAGTCTCTGGTGCTAATACATTAGAATATATTTGTCCAGTTGTTAATGAATATACAATTACATTGGGTTCTTGTCCATCACTGGCATCATGTTTATTGAAAAGATTGGTTCCTAACCATGATGATATTTGTGTTACGCTACCTGGATATACTCCAATATTCAACCAATTTGTTATTTGTGGAGAATAGGTTGGTGGTTTATTCCAATAGTAACCAACCCATCTTAATCCACCTGGATCAGTTTCAACTTTTGTAGATAAAGTTGCTGCTTGCAATGGTTTTGAAGTTAATTGCCAAGGATAACCACCTTGTTCAAATGTTTCTATATATTCTGTGCCACCAGCCATATTCAAGGTTGAGGTTGTTGAATATGTAAATGGGATACCTTCGCTGAAATACCCTTCAATACCTTGATCCAATGTTCCAGCAAAGGTTGCTGTGAATACACTGGTCGTTGATACAGTATTAAGTGGTAGTGATAATGTAGCCAAGTGACTGCGGCTTGCAAAGGTGCGTGTGCCAGCACCCACAGTTACCCCTTGTCCTGGTGCAAACAATGAAAAGTTTGTGGGACCTGCAGATTGATTACCTGTCATCCAATCCCATACTGCTTGATATGCCAACCCGCTGGATAATCCATTTAACCAACTTTTATATCCATAGTTGTATGGTTCTTCACTGCTGGGATTTGTATTGTCATAGATTACATTGGGTGGCGGTAGTTCTGTTGTTATTGTTTGCCCTGATACGCTATCAACATATTTCACTTTAAATTTAAAGATATAGGTTTTGGGATATGCTTTACGAGTATTTGATTGTTGTGTCAATGGCCATACATCGCCCATATCAATAAGATCACTACATACTGTGCTACCTGGATTTGCAGATTCATTTTGAACAAAATATTTCTGTCCATTAGTTCTTGGCACAGTTCTCCAACTATAATAGCCACCAATAAAATATCCCCATTCTCTATATCTTGCAGGATCATATGATGGCCAACAACCGCCTGGGGCTGTTTGCACAATATATGGACGATACATTGAAGATTGAACTTGTTCACCAAAACCATAAGGCCTTGTATCTATTTCAGTTTTATTGCTGTAATCCCATTGCGGCCTAATATTAATTGTTTGTGCTGGATATGATGGTATATCTCTTACCTGTAAAAGCGTTTCGCAAATTATAGATACAGCACCAACTTGATTTTGTCCATCAGGTTTATAAGTTGAAGTTAATGGTATTTCAAATGGTGTTATAGGCATATAATCGCCACTTGCAGCCACAATGCCTATAGTATTAATTTTTGTATATGTTGGTGGCCAATCAAAAATACCACTGTTATATTTTAAATTTGCATTTGAATTAGGTAATGAATATGTTGTTGTTAAATCATATTGAAATGCAAAATTCTTTGCACCTTTGCCATAATAAAATGAATCATATTGATTATTTGTAAAAGAAAATCTAGGATAACCGTCATTAAACCCAATATGTGTAAATGATTGAGAAGTTATTGGTGAATTATAAGGCACATTTGATTGCGTGACTGGGAATTGATAGGTGTGTCTTACAAATGTGCTGGTCCCCAATACATTACCGTTTTCATAAAATGTTACTGCTCCACCAATTTCTCCAGCACTTCTACCATCATCAATAGCATGAGCATACAATACATCGCTGCTGGTATTTCTTGCAATCAACATTTCTGTAAGAGCAAATTCTCTACCAAATGCCACAAAATGTGTAATTGTGTTTGATGCTGTGGCCAAATACATTGTGCGGAAAATATTATTGCCAATGTTGCCGCTATACAAGGCAGTGAGTGTGTAAGTGCCTGTGTTTAGAATAGCATTGAATATTATTTGTTTATTGGCATTGAATGTACCAGTGCCAATGGTTATTGGTTGTGGTGAAGTTGCTGTGCTATAAAATACTGTGCCACTTAAGGTAACCACGCCAGTGATTGCTTCAGTTTCATTTGCTGTATGACTTACTGTGAATGTGCTGGTATCACCTATTCTAACATTGACAATTTGTTGTGCCAAACTTACGCTGATAGGTTGACCAAAGTAAGTTACATTTCTTGTGGTGCTTACTGTCAATGTTTTAGCGGTTGTTTGTCCTCCGCGATAACCAGTTGACTTATCGTATTGCCAACGCAATCTAATAGGATGATTTCTTGTGATATTAGCAGTGATATTATAGGTGCTAGTTGTAATTGTACTGGTTAGGATTGTGTAGATGCTGGTTGGTGTTGGAGCCAATTCAACCCAATTGTTGCCAACATAGAATGTAGCAGTGAATTCGCCATCAATGAAATTAGTTGCTGTCAGCAATGGTGATGGTATATTACCAAATTGTGGTGTCACTAATACTGTGCTTACGGTGTTTGAGATTGTAAAACTTTCTGTACTGGTAGCAGTAGCAACCACAGTTATGGTTGTATTTGTAAACACTGTGGTTGTATTCAAATACCAATTTACCGTAATGGGATAACTGTCTGCTATTGGAGTATAATTGGCATCATTTTCTGGATTGCCAATTTCTGTTCCTGGTTCCCAGTTTTGTATTAATAATAATTGTCTTTGGAAATTGAGAGAACCTTTGCTCCAATTTAGATTTACCGCCGTGGCAGGAACATTGATATCCCCACCAGGTAGGATAGGTCCTTCATACATATTGGCTGGCAATATGATAGTGGTTGAAGTTTGAACTGTGCTGGTTGTGCTACCTGGGAAGAATCCAATTACACTGCTGCCATTAAAGTTAGGTTCGCCATTGGCATAATTTACTTTGTCAATGACCAAGGTCATCCAATCAATATCGCAGGTCCAACCATCTGCACCCACGCCATCCATATCCCAAG